>Ga0097691_1000429_pt1 | contig 37016 bp, 30 predicted proteins | sample NGESurdeep072012_8_FD_72858 | JGI IMG/M metagenome (GOLD analysis project Ga0097691, IMG submission 72858) | Arctic peat soil microbial communities from Barrow, Alaska - NGEE Surface sample 210-1 deep-072012 | ecosystem: Environmental > Terrestrial > Soil > Wetlands > Peat ... | reverse complement strand
AATACAGGCGCCCCGGCTCTTCCCCGGCGCGTCCCTCTACCTGCCATCCACCCCCGAGAAACAGGAAATTTCTCCCGGACGCTGCAACGCCACCCTGTGCTGCAGCGCTCGCCTGACCTGATACTGATTTCCATTTCCGCGCAACGGCCTTGACTCTGCGGCCGAGGGGCCACCAGACAGGCTGGATAACAGGCGCCAGGAGGCTGCCTCGTGCACCGCTCCGCGGAAGAAGGCCAGCGCCATGCGCGCCCCAGCAGACGGACGACCGCTGCTCGTAACCGCGCCGACCGCAGAATCTTGGCCGCGATGCGTGATGGGTTTATTCAGCCGACCGTTAGCTCTTCGGAAGCGCTCAAGCATACGAGCCGTTGAAATGTTCGCGGTAAGGCGGCTCTTAATCCAATTGGACTTGGAACGCTGATAATTGGCGATTTCCGCCCGTGTGAAATCAACAATTTACGCGTGGTGCTCAAGTAGGCCTTCCGATACTAGCGGCGGAAGTTGGGGCCTTCGTACGTGCGGGCTGTGCTGCCAGGACTCGGTCCAAGGCTTCTTGGCCAATCAGTACATTGGCCAATCAGTCCAGCGTCAACCCAACGCGGTTGCTGCAACGCTTGAATTTCCATCGCAGTCTGCACTGGACAGTGTCGTTCTGGAGTCACTGTGTTCGATACGTGCGCCCGTACCACAGCACGTCAAGACTCTTCGGGTATGATTCGCGACGGAATGCGATTGCGGCTTAAAAGGGCCGCAATGTGACTTGTAATCCCGACTCGGCCAATGAGTATGATTCCAACATTTTCCCCGCTGATCAATTACGGCTGTCGTCCAGGCACCGGTCGCTTCCGAAAGGCGAATGCCGGCATCGCTCAGCAACCCGACTTGACGCGGTACAGCTCAGGTCGGATTCGAAAAGTACCAGAACGGCGACATCGATGTCCTGCGTTTCGCTTCGGCAAACACGGGCAAGCGCTAACCGATCCCGACAGCTCTGCTTCACTCGGTTGAATAAAAGCTGTGTTGGAGGGAGAACTGCTTGTGGTCAACGGTCCAGAAGCGCCCCAACCACATTCGGCAAAAGAACCAGTGTACGGTACCGTCGACTACATATTACGTGAGGCAGGCGGAATCGTCATCCAGCACGGGGTTGGCGGAAATCGGTTGAAAGCCGCACTCAGGTTCCGTGCTGACATATATGTCAACCTTCCACTTCCCGCTCGGGCGCTTTCCCTCGGTTCCGAGATAATATCGGCCGTTAGAATATTATGACATTGGGTGCGGCCAGCACCCGTTCTGAATGCATGATCACCCGTTCCGAGGCAGAATTGGTCAGCCCCGCGATGTCGCCGGCGCGACGGACATGAATCTCCCAGAATCCGCGGTCGTCGCCCCGGTACCAATAGAGCAAAAAATCGCCCGTCCGCGGGTCTTGGAACAAATTGGGGTTCTGATTGCGCAAGTTCGGTTCCGCGACGACCAGCGTTCCGACATCATTGAACGAGATTCCGTCTTTGCTGGTCGCCAGCACTAAGTAGCTGTCGCGGCAATAGTCACGGGTGTATGCCATGGAAAAAACGCCATTGCGCAGCAGCACCGAGGGCCAGCGCCCATTCAGGAACAATGGCGCACCGCGTTTTGCCCAATGTGCTAAGTCATCGGTGCGCGCCAGGCCCACCGCTCCGCAGCCATCCTGTAGCCTGTAATAGCCCCAATAGCGAGGCCCTCCGCCGCCAACTTCGACGATGCTCAGCGTGTGCGGCGCCGTCTGTTCCCATGACAGGCTTTGCCGCAGGACAACTTCGCGGTTACGCCATAACGCGGCCCAGAACAGCATCGCCGCTGCTGCCGCCAGAGCCACACCTGCGGTTAGCCTGCGTGCTGTGACTAGGGTCATGCTGCGGTGCGCGATAGATATGCCATCGCCCGCGACGCACTCCTAACTCTTTGCTGTGGGAGCGGAAGCAGTATAAGCGAGTTCGTAATTGTGTGCGCGCTCAGGCCGTCGGGGAGCGTACCGGCACAACGATGCAGATATGCGAGATTCATATAACTACAGGATTGAGCTAATCATGCACTTTCGCTTTGCTAAAGTGCAACTCGTCCACTCCAATTACGGGAAGCTACCGCGTTCGCGCGAGGACGCCCTGCTGCTACGCAAACACCCGACGATATTCCCCGCATCCGCCGTTGCCCGTCTGCCGACTCGGCCTGCATGGAGGCGGGGCCTGAGACGAACCGCGTTACAGACTCCCTGGCGCGACGATCCGGTCCTGCGATGCCTGTGGCTGCAGCGTAACCGGCGTTACGAGTTGGTTCGCCTCCTTAGCGTTCGCCTGCTGCAGTGGCACCGGACTCTGGTGTGGGAACGCGCATTTCGAAGTGGGTGGCAGGTGCCTACCCAGTGGTGGACCGAATCAGGTGCAGGTTTCTCATCGTCGCTTCCTGGGAAGTGCAATTGTGCACAACTGCACAACTGTGAGGTCGAAGAGTCATTGACAACCGCGGGACAAGGCTTCATCATGTGAATGACTCCGGAATTCACAACGGCCAACGATTCTGCAAGTGCAGCTCAAGGGTGTTCGCTCCGGTGCGATCTCTCACAACAATGGGTTTCGACGTAACGAGTGTTGGTCCACATACGGAGTGTATTAGGCCAGGTCACAACGGCCTCTTGTGAGTGACGGGGGCGAAGCTTTGATTGAAAATGCCTAATGGTCGCCCATGAAGCCGGAGAGTTTGCCGGTGGCGACACGCTGGTAAACCCATACTGGTAAGCCGCTTACGCCTGGATGCGCCATGAGAAGCGCGTTGCCAAACACCTCGACTGGCCGGATCCGAACGCTTACGGCTCCGCAAGAAACCAAACTTTGGCGTGGTACCCTGGGTTGAACTCACCCCGCGCTCCGTGGTAGTTGACATCGACGGCTGTGAGGTCGAACCCATTACGGAGCAAGTGCAATGACTCACGATCCCCTTTGCAGGAATTATTAAGAGTTGAATATGTCGTCCAGAAAGCAACTCGCCCGTTTGCTGGTGGCGAAACTCGCCATCGTCTCCTTTGCTTTCGCAGCCCTACCCGGACCCCTAGCCAGCGGCCAGGAACCCGGGGCAGCGGGCAGTTCGGCAGTGCAGCCCGTGTTGCCACCGACTGCATCGTCTGCGGCGACTCGGGTGCCGGAGGATTACCTCATCAGCCCGGAAGACCTCCTCGACATCTACATCATGGACGTGCCGGAGCTTTCGCGGCAGTACCGCGTGACGCCATCGGGCAGGCTGGTATTCCCGTTGCTGCCGAGCGCGATCAAGGCGGAAGGTCTGACCCCGGACGAAATCAGCAAAGAGCTGGCCAGTGCTTTGCGGGCGAACGGGCTGGTTAGCAATCCCCACATTTCAGTCACGGTGAAGGAATCGCGGTTGCACTCGGTCGCGATTGCCGGTGCGGTGAAAAAACCGCAAATCTATCCCGTATTCGGCCGGACCAACTTGCTTGACATCCTATCCCTGGGCGGCGGTTTGGACGAGAACGCCGGTAGCGTGGTTCGAATCACGCGCGGGGAACTGGGGATGCGCGCGGTTTCCGACGAAACCCGCCCCGGCGCGGCCACCGGAGCAGGCCAGCAGTCGTTCACGATTGACCTGAAGCGGCTGCTGGAAACGGGCGATCCAGAGCTGAATGTGGCGGTGTATCCGGGCGACAGTGTGACGGTACCGATGGGCGGCGTAGTGTACGTTGTCGGTGCGGTCAATAAACCCGGCGGCTTCGTTCTTTCAACACAACGCCAGGGACTGACCGTCACCCAGGCTCTTGCTCTTGCGGAGAATCCCAAGGACACGGCCATCAAAGACAAGGCTTTGGTTGTCCGCCGGGGCGAACAGTATCCGGGTGGACGGAAGGAAATCGCCGTCAATCTCCGCACAGTTATGGCTGGAAACAGCCCCGATGTCGTTCTTCAGCCGAACGATATTCTCTATATTCCTGAAAGCTCGAGCAGGAAAGCACTGCGGCGCGGGGCTGATGCCGCTATCCAGATGCTGATCGGCGCGGTCATTTGGCGCCTCTAACCAAGGCCAAAAGCTGTATTCAAGGAAAGCGATGACAAGACGGTTTCTTGACGAACACGCTGTTGTGCAGCACGACGCCGGACCTCTCTACAGGCCTGAGTGGCCGCTGCTGAACCCCTCGCGACCGGATGGCAATTCCTCCCATCCATTCGTTCCCATCGCCGCTTACTGGACGGTGTTTTTTCGGAACCGCTGGACGGTGATCACCGTCGTTGCCGTCGTGACGACGCTGGTGGCGATCGCCTCCTTCCGCATGAAGCCGGTGTATCAGGCGACGTCGCGGGTAGCCGTGGACTCGGAAACGCCGCTGGTGCAATCGCTGCAAGATATGTACCAGCAGATGCCGACGGACGAGGACTTCCTGCGCACCCAAGCCCAGGTGTTGGAGAGCGACCAGTTGGCCTGGCGCACGGTCGAGCAGCTCGGGCTCGCCGAGAATCCAGCCTTCACGAGCTCCGCCACGAGCCGGGCCGCGGTCGATCCCAATACGCGCAAGATGAGGTTGATTGGTGAATTCAAGGACCAACTCAACGTCGCCCTGGTACCCTCCAGCCGCATCCTGCGCGTCAGATTTGAAAGCACCGACCCGCAGCTGGCGGCGCGCGTTGCCAACGGCCTGGTGGACAACTACGTCGATTTCAATTTCCGCGAGAAGTACGACGCCACGCGGCAGGCGTCGGGCCGCATGGAGCAGCAGCTCGATGAACTGAAGATGAAGGTGGAGAAATCGCAGCAGGCCCTGGTCGAGTATCAACGCGAACATGCGATCGCCAACATCAGCGATAAGCAAAACGTGGTCGGGCAGCGGCTGGGCGAGCTCAGCTCCGATCTCACCAAGGCGCAGAGCGATCGCTTCGAAAAAGAGGCGCTCTATAACACTTTGCGCGCCGATCCCTCGCAGATCGCCGCCGTGGCGCAGAATGAACTGTTACAACGTTTCCAGGAACGGTACGCCGATCTGAACAACCAGTACGTCGAGGCCGCCAACCAGTATGGTCCCAGCTTCCCCAAGGTGCAGCGACTGCAGAAGCAAACCGCCGAAATCGATGTTCTGATCCAGAAGGAACGGAGTCGGGTGCTGGCCAAGATCAGCAGTGACTACACGACCGCGAAAGGCCGGGAAGCACTGCTGGTGCGGGTAGTGGAAAAGCAGAAAGATGAAGTTGCAAGCCTCAACAAGCTGCTGGTGGAACAGAACATGCTTTCCGGAGAGTTTGAAAGCAACCAGAAGATGTACCAGACGCTGCTTCAGCGTCTGAAGGACGCGACTGTCTCGGCCGGCTTACGGGCTACCAACATTCACGTGATCGATCCGGCCTTGCCGCCGATCGACCCAGTGCGTCCCAAGAAGATTCAGAACATTTGTTTTGCTGCCTTCGGCGGCCTGCTTCTCAGCTTCCTCATCATCGTCGTCCGGGAAGGCCTCGACTATTCGGTCAAGACCAGCGACGATGCGGAGGCAATCCTGGACGCGCCGACCGTGGCGATCGTTCCCGCGTCCATCCGGCCGTCTGCGCGTCTCCTGAAGATAGGCAACGGTCATCCTGCCAATGCAAGGGAGGCAATAGCGGCGCATGGAATCGCGATTTTGCAGCAGCCGCGCTCGCCCATCGCCGAAGCTTATCGTGCCCTGCGCACGGCGGTATTGTTGGCCTTCAACACCAAGACCCAGCGCACATTGCTGATCACCAGCGCGAACTCGGGAGAGGGAAAGACCAGCACCGCAACCAACCTCGCCCTCTCCATGGCCGAGCGGGGACAATCTGTGCTCCTTATGGATTGCGACCTCCGCCGCCCGGCGGTGGCAAAAGTGCTGAATCTGGACAACCGCAAGGGTGTATGCTCGGTTTTGAGTGGAAAGCACACCGTGCAGGAGGTTACGCAGCAGTTCCCAGCGATGCCCAAGCTATCGGTCATCGTCGCCGGCCCAATTGCCCACGGTCCTGCAGAATTGCTTTCCACCGATACGATGTCGGAGTTCCTCCAAGAAGTCTCGCAGCATTACGATTTCGTAATTATTGATTCTCCTCCCATACTGGCGGTAACCGACGCCAGCATCCTTGCCTGCCTCGTCGATGGCGTGCTTGTGGTGGTCGAAAGCGGCGTCACACCTCGAAAAGCCGTCGCCCAAATGCGCAGATTGATTGACTATACCGGTGCCAAGTTGATTGGCCTGGTGCTGAACAAAATTGATTCTCGTCACGGCGAATACTACGGCTATTACAGCGGGTACTACCGGTATGGGGATGTGCCGCACGTAACTCACGCCGAAGGCGGCGCCGCGGAGTAAGTGAACCGACATCGCGTCGGGCCAAACGTGTTCTCAAAATTTTTCAGCCGTTTCGTACTGCGCTACGACCTTCGGAATTCAAGCCACAGCGCCGCCTTCGTACTGACGGTCATGGTGATTGCCATCGCATTCGTCGGTTCGGCGATCTACCTTGGAATTGTGGAGTCCTGGGCCGACTCATCGCAGTCCGACCAAGTGCGCAAGGCCGCAGCGCTCGACCCGAAAAACCCAGCCATCCAATATCGGGTGGGCATGCTGTATACCAGCGCCGAACTAAGCCCCGATCGCGGTTTGCCGTATTTGCGGCAGGCCGTCGCGATCAACCCGCAACGCGCCCAGTACTGGTCAGGGCTGGGCTTGGCTTGCTTCGCCACGGGCGATCTGGAATGCGCACATCTTGGCTTCGGGGAAGCGGTCCGACTCTCTCCCATGGTGCCGCTGTACCGGGCGCAACTCGCCAATTACGATATCGCGGTCGGCGACCGCGCCCACGCTTCGGCGGACCTTGGCCGTTATCTGCAACTCGCTCTTCCGCTCGGGTACCTAGATCCCGTGCCGTCGTTCCGCAGCTACCTGCGCGCGTTCAATACTCCGGATGACCTCTGGCGCATTCTCGGCAGCGTTCGCGATCTTGAGCAACTCAAGGCGGGTTACATAAATTTCCTGGCTGACGACCAGCCTGGGTTGGCATCCAGCTACTGGCACGATCTGGTTGCAGGTGGTCCTATAGCCCTGCCGGAAGCAAAGTTGTATGTGCAGAAATTACTTGCGGCCGGTGAGTACGGCAATGCAGCGCAAGCCTGGCGGGACCTGCAACATCGCCAGTTGATTGCCGCCGGTTCCGGCGACCGCGCCAATTTCAACGGCGACTTCGAACATCGGCCGCTCAACTTCGGCTTCGACTGGCAGTACCAGCCCAATCCCTACATCGACGTGGGTTTTTCCGACAGCTCCACATGTCGCTCCGGTCACTGTCTGCGAGTGGAATACACCGTGGCGGACAATGCCGATGCGGAACCGGTGTATCAGTTGGTCGCTGTCGAACCCAATCGGGTCTATTCGCTGACCGCATTTGTCCGCTCGAGCGACATCACCTCCGATTCGGGGCCGCGGCTGCGGGTGGTGGACCCGCAATGTTCGTCGTGTGCCGAAACCGCTACCGCTGGCACGGTCGGGACGACGCAGTGGCACGAGTTGAACGTCGATTTCACCACCGGTCCAGCATCGAAGGTTGTACGCCTCTCCGTCTGGCGGCCTCGCAGTCGAACCTTCCCCATGGAAATCTCCGGTAAGTTCTGGCTGGACTCCGTTTCCCTGCGTTCGGCGCCGGTGGCGCAGGACCAACAGCGCGCAACAAACCCGAGTTCCAGTCGCCAGTGATGGTTGCCTCTGTGCGTACGACCCCCTACGTAATTGAAGGACCGGTCCCAGCCGGTTTCGCGGCCGGCCGGGTGGTGCTGGTGGCGGCGCTGCTGGCCGCACCGCTCGCCTTTGGCGCTGTGCAGGCGTGGGCGTGGGCGGCAATGTATACCGCGGTGGCCGCGGCGCTGCTCTGCTGGGCTTTTGCGTCCCTGCACGAGAGGGCCGCCCGCGTCATCTGGACGCCCTTGTACATTCCGTTCGTGCTGTTCGTCGCAATCGCCGGGCTGCAGTGGTTGACCGGACATGCCAGCGACCCGATGGCCACTCGCGAGGGATTGATCAAGTCCGCGGGTAATTTCCTGATTTTCTTTCTCGCCGTAAACCTCTTCGGCGGCGCCTCCCAGCGGATTTGGCGACGAATCGGCTGGTGCGTGGCCATGTTCTCGCTCGCGCTGGCAGTGTTTGGCATCATCCAGTTCTTTTCCGATCCCGAGCGCGTTTATTGGACAGTGAAGCCGCGCTATGGCGGCTACATTTTCGGGCCGTACATCAGCCACAACCATTACGCCGGGCTGATGGAGATGCTCGTCGCCATTACTCTCGCCTTCTTTCTCAGCATGCGGCGAGAGCAGTCGGAGCGGGCGCTGATCGCTTTTGCCGTCCTTGTGGCCATGATCTCGGTTGTGCTGTCGGGTTCGCGGGGTGGCACCATGGCCCTGGTTATCGAGGGCGCTCTGTTCGCGTTGGTGATGGTGAAGAATCACTGGCGGCGCAGGGCGATAGCCGCGTTGGCGCTGGTTGTTGTGCTCGCTTCGTTGTGGCTGCTGCCGGCTGGCGTTGCGGAGCGATTCAGTGTCGGGGACCGCACTCGCGACGTCAGCTACACGTTTCGCAAGGGGATGACGCTGGACTCACTGCGCATATTTCGCGACTATCCGCTCAGCGGTATCGGAGTTGGCGGCTTTGAAGCTGTCTATCCTCGATACCAGAGTTTTGCCACCAATCTTGTCCTCGATTACGCCCATAACGATTACGCCCAACTGCTGGCGGAGACGGGCGTTTTCGGGGGCACGCTAGCGCTGTTGAGCCTGGCGCTTTTCCTCGCTGGTTTCTGGATGGCAGTCGGTTCACCGTTGCTGTCGCAGCGCGCATGGCTCCAGATCGGCGCTTTCATCGGCTGCATGGGGCTGCTGGTGCATAGCTGGGTCGACTTTAATCTCCACATCCCCGCCAACGCGGCATGGTTCGCTTTTCTGGTCGGGTTGACGCAGGCCGGCTCCGCGGCCATGCAGTTGCACGAGCCCCGCCGTTCTTCCACTGACATGCTTGTGTCCACACACAGCGTATGAAGGCACCCTTTAACTGCTATTGCGGCGAATTCGGTTGTGATCTAATGCGGAGCATCCAGCATGGGAACCATCAAGACTGAACTGGAACCGGTCGCTCGATCGAATCCGTTCGGGGAGCAACAGCCGAGCCGTGCGGTTCGGCGCCTATCTTCGTTTTCGGAAGGCTTCCTGATCACCGGCGATATGGTCCTGGTGTCGCTGACCGCAATTTTCGTGCTGCGCCTGCGCTTCCCGGTGCCGCTGCACTACCTGGCGCTGAACGAGGTGCGGGCGATGTTCCACCTCTCCGCGCACTTCGCGATGGTGGTGTTGTTCGCCGTTTTCGTGGTGATGTTCGGCAGCGCTCGCAAACTTTATCGAAATGCGCCAACCATGTCGGCCGTCGCCGAGGCCGTTGCGGTCTTCGAGTCATGCTCGGCTTCCGCGTTTGTGCTCGCCGGATTCATCTACCTGGCGGGTGCCACCATCTCGCGACTGGCCCTGGGATTGACGCTGGTCTTGGCCACGCTCGTGCTAATCGCATGGCGGACGGCCCGTCGCATGGTCATCGAATCGGAAGTGAGCAACGGCCTCCGCTCACGCATGGTGCTCATTGTCGGCGCCGGCAAACTGGGCAAAGCGCTGGAAAGCTATTTCAACCTCAACCGCCAATTGGGGTACTGCGTCAGTGGGTTTGTCGATTGCGACAAGCTGGAAGCGCAGACGAGTGCTTCTGCCAACAAGACCGTCCTGGGGAACCTGGAGGATATCCAGAAGATCATTCGGCGTCACTTCATTGACGAGATCTTCATCACCGTTCCGGAGAACCGTGAACTGGTGAAGTGGATCGCCGGCGAGGCGCGCGTCGACGGTATTGACGTCCGCGTTATTCCCGATCTGTACGATGGCCTGGGCTGGGGCGCGCCCATCGAATACATCGGGATGTTTCCCACCATGTCGTTGCACCAGGCATACGTCCCGGCGCTGGCCCTGACCGTGAAGCGCATCGTGGACGTATTCGGGGCCGCACTTGGGCTGCTGCTGTTGTCGCCGCTCATGCTGGCAACGGCCATCGTGATCAAGCTTGAATCGCCCGGCCCGGTGTTCTATCCGTCCGAGCGGATCGGAAGGAAAGGCCGCCGCTTCACCTGCTACAAATTTCGCACCATGGTGGAGAACGCCGAAGCGCTGAAAGAATCCCTCATGCACTTGAACCAGCGCACCGGAATCCTTTTCAAAGTCAAAAGCGACCCGCGTGTCACCCGCGTCGGCACTTGGCTTCGCCGATATAGCATCGATGAGTTGCCGCAACTCTGGAATGTGGTCAAGGGCGATATGAGCCTGGTCGGGCCGCGTCCGCCAGTTCCCGGCGAATACGGTCAATACGAACTGGGACACCTGAAGCGCTTGCAAGTGCTGCCCGGCATCACCGGCCTGTGGCAGGTGGAAGCGCGGCAGGATCCCTCCTTCGAGAGCTACATCAGCCTCGATGCCGAATACGTTGACCACTGGAGCATGTGGCTTGACCTCAAGATCCTGCTGAGGACCGCATTGGTCGTACTCGCGGGAACGGGCCAGTAGGCAAAATGGTGTCCTCGGTCCGAGATCGCGTGCTGCGCGGCGCCGCAGCCGGCGCTTTAGGTCCGGTAATCACCATCCTAATCCAGGTCTTGAGCGTCCCCATCTTTCTGCATTTCTGGGGCACGAAACTGTATGGCGAATGGCTGATCATCAGCGCGGTACCCACCTATCTCGGGCTCAGCGACTTGGGATTTGGCAACGTCGCGGGCAGCGAAATGACCATGCTCGTTGCTGCCGGCGACCGCCGTGGTGCCTTGCGCATCTTCCAGAGTACATGGGTGCTCATCACCGGAGTCTCGTTGCTGGTTGCGTTGCTGGCTTCGGTTTGCGTCTGGTTTTTGCCCCTGAACCGCTGGTTCAGCCTGACGGTTATGTCTCCCTGGGTGACCGCCTTAACGTCATTGCTGCTGGCCCTCTACGTCATTCTTGGCATGCAGGGGCCGGTTCTTCTCGGCGGATATCGCTGTGAAGGTAATTTTCCGGTGGCCATGCTGCTCACCAATATTCTTCGTTTCGCCGACAATGGCGCCCTGATCGTGGCGCTGTTCGTGGGCGCGGGGCCCATCGGCGCTGCAGCCGCATGCCTGGGCACCCGCTTTGTGGGGCTGTTAATCTTCTATCGCGTGTTGCGGGCCAAAAGTCCTTGGATCCGAGCCGGTTGGGAACACGCAACCGCCACCTGCCTCAGGCGTCTGTTCCGACCGGCGATGGCCTACATGGCGTTTCCTGCGGGTTACGCGATTACGCTGCAAGGCACGGTGGTGCTGATTGGGGTGGTGCTCGGTCCGGTGTCGGTCGTGATTTTCTCCACCTTGCGCACCTTGACCCGCGCCGGCTACCAGGTTACGGAGATCATCCGGGGCACGGTTTGGGCGGAAATTTCCGCCGCATTCGGAGCGCAGAATTACGAGTTGGCGCGTCGGCTGCACCGTTACGCCTGCCAGGCTTCCTTGTGGTTGTGCGGCGCCGGCATGGGGGCGCTTTTCATCGTCGGTCCATGGCTGTACCGACTTTGGATCCGTGGCAAAGTGCCGATGGACCTCAGCACCTTTCATTGGCTGCTGCTGGTGATTATCGCGAACTCGTTCTGGCACACCAGTTCGGTGGTCCCAATGGCCACCAACACCCATGAGCGGATTGCACTCGGTTACCTAGCCAGTGCCGCGCTGTCGCTGCCCCTTGCATACGTGCTCATCCAGTATTACGGCCTGCCTGGCGTTGCCATGGCGCTGCTGGTTGCGGATTTGCTTGTCGGCTGGTACGTGCTGCGGACCTCCCTTGCCGTGGTGAAGGACCGCGCAGTCGATTTCCTGTTCGCCATGCTGGACTTCGGCGCCGTGCTTGCGACCGTGCGGCGCCCGCCCGGAGTTGCCGCGCCTGGTGCAGTCGCACGCTAATAAGCCGTTTCTATGTCGAATATGCCATCTACCCAAAATAGCTATCGCCAGCGCATCTACGCCGGCTATGTCCACGCGCGCGATGAATCGCTCGCACCTGAATCATTGGGCGGTTTGGAGTTGCGCGGGCCGTACCTGCGAAAACTCATTCGCGAACACTTCCCGCCGAACAAAGACGCCGCGATCCTCGACGTCGGCTGCGGGCACGGCGCCGTGCTCTACTTCGCGCAAGCAGCCGGATTCGTCAACGCCCGCGGGGTGGACGGCTCGCCCGAGCAAGTCGCCGAGGCGGCGCGGCTGGGCATTCCCGGGGTCGTGCAGGGTGATTTGATGGCAGCGCTCCGCGCTTGTCCCGCGGAATCGCTCGACACCGTCGTCGCCATTGACGTCATCGAGCACTTTACACGTGCTGAGCTCCTGACCTTTGCCGACGAGGTGCACCGCGCCCTCCGTCGTGGCGGGCGGTTCATCATTCATACCCCTAATGGCGACTCCCCGTTCTGCGCCATGATGCGCTACTACGACTTCACCCACGAGTTGGCGTTCACCCGCGCTTCCATCAACCAGATGCTGCGCACGTGCGGCTTTGCCGACGTCCGCTGCTACGAGGACGCGCCGGTGCCTCATGGGGCCAAGAGCTCCGCTCGTTGGCTTTTGTGGAAGGTAATCCGCGCGGCGTTGCGGTTCTACTTGGCGGTCGAGACCGGTAGCGCACCGTCCGATTCTATTTTTTCGCAGAACTTTCTCAGCGTCGCGACAAAATAAACACAGCACCAGTGATGGGCGGACTGAATCCGACGACTCATGCCTACAACAGCGTTACGAGATAAGCTGTTTTCTCGCTACTATTACTCCCGTCCTCAGTTCGTGAACGGGACGGCACATTTTTTCTCGCTGATGTCTTTGCGAATTCCTATCGATAGTCGCATCCTTGAGATTGGCGCCGGCCCATCGAATCCCACAAGTGAGTACTTGTCCGGCATCGGTCGGGTCATCGGGCTGGATATTTCGGAGGAGGTGACCCGCAACCGCTTCGTCGCAGAAGCACACACTTACAATGGCACCCTGTTCCCCTTACCCGATGGCAGCATCGACGCGTGCGTTTCCGACTACGTGTTGGAGCATGTCGCTGATCCGCTCACTCATTTCAAGGAAGTAGCGCGGGTGCTGCGGCCGGGAGGAGTTTTTTGTTTCCGGACCGTAAATCTTTGGCATTACATTTTCATGGTTTCCCGTCTGACACCTCTGTGGGTACATAAGATGGTGGCGTTGTCCTCGGCCTCCGGCAGAACGGAGGCATACCCGACGCACTATAAGGCGAACAGCCTGGCGCGCCTTCGTTGGCTGCAACGCATTGCCGGTCTGGATGCCGTTGAGCTAAACTCGGTCGAGGCTGAGCCCAGTTATGCCAGCGCAGTTACCTTCTTCCCCATGATGGCCTATGAGCGGCTAGTGAATTCCACGTCGCGGCTGGCACGGTTTCGCGCCGGCATAACCGGGTGTTTTGCGCGTCCCGCGAATATCCAGCGTGCTGCAAGCTCAACTCCGACCTTGGCACTGAATTGACGGCCAGGAATGATTTCTAACCCATATCCCGGAACCAGCGGCAATCTCGCAGCCGCTACTTTCCTCCACAATCGCAGCGCGCTATATGTGGCCGCGGCAGCTACGTTCTTCTTCTTCGGCCAACTGTTTGCCGGCACCGGCCTCGGTATGGCGCTGAAGCTGACGTTCGCCATCGTTTTCGGACTGCTCTCCATTGGCGCAGCCGGCGGCGTGCGCACCACCTTCGGGATCCTGAACCTCACAATTGTGGCGAAGTTCCTGTTGTTCGGCATCACCGTCAAGATTCTGCTGTTGGAGCCCTCGGAAGAGAACCTGCGCGCTCCCGACGCCACCTCGTTGGTGATGCTGCTGGGTTTCGCCGGCCTGTTCATCGGCTCGGCGCTGTATCGTGCCTTTCCCAAGCCCTCCCGGACACTTGTGGGCGAAGTAACCAACCCGAATGTGTATTTAATCCTGAGTCTCCTGGTGTTGGTTCTGGGTGTAAGTGGCTTCGTGGTGGGCGTGCAGGGCGCGTGGACGCAGCACCAGGTTGAAGTAGGCGGAATCTATGGCTGGGCCCGTGCTTTCTCCGCTTTCAAGGGACTTGCCGTGGTTCCAGCCATTTTGTACGCATGGGCCGCGGGTAAGCGACGCATCATGACTCATCCTTTTGTCCTGGGCATGTTTGCCATCAGCTTGACAATGGGGATTCTCGTCACCGGCAAACTCGAAGCCATGGAACCGATATTATGTTACCTCCTGCTCGGTTTCCTGGCTTATGGCTGGCGTTACAAGCCACTGTGGGCGGTCCTGGTGGCAGGTTTGGCGATTTATGTCGCGGTCGTCTACCCGTATTCACAGTATGTAAGGAATGCGGGCGCGCGTGAGGGCACGTTAAGCGATCGCGCGCGCATTGTCTACCGCGTTTTTACCGACTACCTCAGTGACCCGGATTTCCGCAGCACGATGGATGCGCAAGTCACCAGAACGGACAAGTATATTCCGTTGTACTGGAGCGAGCCGGCGCTGGCGCCGGTCAGCCGCTTTGCCATGATTGCCTCTGCCGATCACCTGATTTTCGCCAGCGACGAACTGCGATCGCGCAGTGGCTGGGAAACGATTACTTGGGGATTCAAGATGCTGCTGCCGCGAGCTCTTAACCCGGACAAGCCGCGTTACGAAGCCGGCAACTACCTCGCCCACATCGCCGGCGACGCTGCTCCGTACGACATCACGACGACATTTACCTACGGGGTTGCCGCGGATTTTTACCACGCCTTCGGAAATCCCGGTGTAGTTCTCGGCTGCATTATTCTGTACGCCGCGTTTTATTATGGACTTCACTTGGTGTTCGGCAATCCGCGGTGGATTGCGGTGCCAAGCGGCGGCACGCTTTGGATGCTGTTGCTGTTTGGCTACTACCAGCACAGACTCGCTGAATTGTGGGTCGCAGGATTGATCGAAAGCCTTCCACCCCTGGTGGTGCTGATTGCGATGTATTACATGGCCGTCTACGCTGCGCAACTGCTGCCGGTGCGCACCGTGGTGCGCAATGTGCACCGGTCTTGGCCGGCCCGAGTGCCGGTGCCCTCGTCACACGCCGCTCCATCTGTCCGGTTGCAGTAAGGAATTGATCCTTTGAACATCCTCGTTCTATTACCGAGCCTGGTGGACCTACTGGGAGGCATGGAGGCGTTCAGTCGCGCCTTTGTCAAGGCGCTGGACGAGATTGCTGAAGAAGACGGACATCGTGTGACTGTCCTGGCGCTCCGCGATACCGGCTTAAACCCTCTGGCCGATCGCTATCTCACGCGCCGGCGGACCTCCTACCACGGTTTTTCGGAAAATCGCTTCCATTTTTCGGCGACGGCCATGCTGCATGCGCGCAAGGCGGACGTTTGTTTTGTTGGTTCGGTCAACTTCATGCGCATCGTCCGGCTCCTCGGCCCGGCGAGAAAGTTTCTGATCGTGTATGGAACGGAGGTGTGGGAGCGCGTCCCTCACCTGAATAAGCGCTCGTTTGATTGCCTCACGGGCGTGCTGGCCATCAGTGACTTCACCCGCCGTCAAATGGTGGGTTGCAATCCGGTCAGCGAAGACATCATCCAGGTTTTTCCCTGTACGCTGGATCCGTACTACGAAGAGCATGTGCAGCGGTCGCGCTCGCTGCCGCCAGTGGCGCTGCCCAAAGGCAAGTTGCTGTTATCGGTGTCGCGGCTCAATGATGACCGTGACACTTGCCGGAAGAATATCCACGTCGTCATTCAGGCGATGCCGCAGATTCTTGCGCGCGTTCCCGACGCCTACTATGTGGTTGTCGGCGAGGGCGGCGGGCGCGCGAAATTGCAGCAGATGGCCCGCGACTGCGGCGTCGCCGGTCATGTCGTGTTCACTGGGCGAGTCAGCGACGATTTCCTTCCGCAGTACTATGCCGCCTGTGACACCTTCATTTTGCCCAGCACCCAGGAGGGATTCGGGATCGTGTTCCTGGAAGCGATGTACAGCGCCAAGGCGTGCATCGGTGCCCGTTCTGGTGGTATCCCCGAGGTGATCCAGGACAGGCGCACGGGGCTGCTGTTTGACCCGAATGATCCCGGCAGCTTGGCCGAAGCCGCTATCGAACTTCTCGAGAACGAACCACTGCGGCTGGCCATGGGAGGTGCCGGACGCGAGCGGTTGAATGCCAATTTCAAGTTTGAGCACTTTCGCGGGCGCTTGCAGAAAATTCTGCGTGCCGCGGGACTCGGCGCAGAGCCCGACCAAATCGCATTCGGCGTTGGAGTCCAGGCATGAAGCTGGTTCATGTGCTTCCGACGCTGAACCCGGCCAGCGGCGGTCCCACGGAGTACGTCAGGCAGGTCGTTCCGGCGGTGATGGCCGCTGGCCATCACGTGGAAGCGCTCACGCTTGACAGACCGCAGGCGCCCTGGCTAAGCGGTCTGCCGTTTCCGGTCCACGCCATGGGCCCCTCGTGGGGCAAATACGGCTACACCCCACGTCTGGTGCCGTGGCTGAGGGAGAACGCCGGCCGCTACGATGTGGTGATCATCCACGGCATGTGGCAGTACCACTGCTTCGGCGCCTGGCGCGCGCTGCGCCACCGCGTCCCCTACGTAGTTTTCACGCACGGGATGCTGGCGCCGTGGTTCAAGCGCACATATCGGCTCAAGCACCTGAAGAAGTGGCTGTATTGGCCCTGGGCAGACTACCGTGTGCTGCGCGATGCGCGAGCCGTGCTCTTTACGTCCGAGGAAGAGCGCCGCGCGGCCCGGCAGTCATTTTGGATGTATCGCTGCAATGATCGGGTGATAAGCTACGGCACCGCAGCTCCTGCCGGCGATGTCGCCGAGCAGGAACATTCCTTCTATGCGCATTTTCCGGAGTTGCGCGGCAAGCGTCTGGTTCTGTTCATGAGCCGGCTGCACCACATCAAAGGGTGCGATCTGCTGATCGAGGCGTTCGCTCGCGTATTGCGTGGTTGCCCGGATTGGCACCTCGTCATGGCCGGTCCGGACCAGCTCGGTTGGCAGAACGATCTTCGTGCACAAGCCGACAGCTTGGGGATCGGGGATCGCGTTACCTGGGCAGGCATGCTTACCGGCGACATAAAATGGGGCGCCTACCGCGCCGCCGCGGTATTCGCGCTGCCTTCTCATCATGAAAACTTCGGGATCGTTGTCGCCGAAGCCCTGGCCTGCGGCCTGCCCGTGTTGATCTCGAATGGGGTGAACATCTGGCGGGAGGTGCAGGACGACGGCGCCGGCCTGGTCGCCAATGACGACCTGGAAGGCGTGTGCAGCTTGCTGCAATCCTGGCTGGACATGTCTTCCGAACAGAAAGAACGCATGCGCCAGCAGGCGCGCCGCTGCTTCGCGGAACGTTTCGAAATCGGTCGGGCCGCCGCGGCCCTCATCGAAATGGCGACTGCGGTCCGCGGTGAAGCTGGCCCGTGCGACCACTGGGTGGCGACATGCGCGTTGTAATCCTTGGTGGAACCGGCATGTTGGGCCACAAAATGTTTCAAGTCTTGTCGGCCCGCTTTCCGGAAACGCTGGTTACACTTCATCAAAGTAGGACGTGCGAAGGCGTGCGGCAGATCCCGCTGTTCGGGGGAGCGAATGTCGCGTGGAACATTGACGTCACCGATTTCGCGCGATTGCATGAGTTCCTTCGCGCTCAGCGTCCGGACGTGGTCGTCAACTGCGTCGGCATGATTAAGCAACGCCCTGATGGCCAGTCTCCCCTTGCGTGCATTACGCTCAACGCCCTAGTGCCGCACAAGCTTGCCGAAATCTGCGCGGGTTGGGGCGGGCGCCTCATCCACTTCAGCACCGATTGCGTGTTCAGCGGCCGCAAGGGTAACTACACTGAGCAGGACCCCTCCGATGCCGAGGACGTATATGGCAGAACGAAGTTCCTGGGCGAAGTGACATCCGGGACGGCGCTCACCCTCAGGACTTCGATCATCGGCAGAGAACTGTTTCACCGGCAATCGCTGCTGGAATGGTTCCTGGCGCAAAACCACGGCCAGGTCCGTGGGTTTCGGCGCGCCTTCTATTCGGGGGTGACCACGGTTTACCTGTCGCGATTAGTGGCAGATATTGTCGAACACCAGCCCCGTTTGTGCGGCCTGTATCACGTTGCCGCCGAAGCCATTTCCAAGTTCGAACTGTTGCAAATGTTGCGGCAAGCCTACGGCTTGGATATCGACGTAGTTCCCGACGATGAGTTCTTTTGCGACCGCAGGTTGCGTGCGGAAAAGATTCGAGCCGCGACTGGGTACATCTGTCCCGCATGGCCGGATTTGGTTGCTGAGCTCGCCAATGACCCGACCCCTTATGACGAATGGAGTTGCATTACCCATGAAACCGTTTGAAGGCAAGCGCGTCCTTATCACCGGGGGCACCGGATCCCTCGGCAAAGTACTCGTCCGGCGGCTGTTGTCCGGCGAAATGGGAGAACCGGACAAGGTCATCGTCTTCTCGCGCGATGAAGCGAAACAGCACTTCATGCGCATGGAATACCAACATCGGACCGCCGCGACCGACGAGATCATTTATCGTAATTTCCAGCAGAAACTCGTCTTCCGCATCGGCGACGTGCGCGACTTCCACAGCCTGGTCGCGGCTCTGCGTCAGGCGGACGTGGTGTTCAACGCGGCGGCGCTGAAGCAGGTTCCAACCTGCGAGTACTTCCCTTTTGAAGCCGTGCAAACCAATATCCTCGGGCCGGAGAACATTGTCCGCGCCATCCAGGAACACAATTTGCCGGTTGCGACGGTGGTCGGCATCTCTACCGATAAAGCGTGCAAGCCGGTGAATGCAATGGGTATGACAAAGGCGCTGCAAGAACGCGTGTTCATCCATGGGAACCTGCGCTGCCCGGGTACCCGGTTCGTCTGTGCGCGGTATGGCAATGTGCTCGCCTCCCGCGGCTCCGTCATTCCCCTGTTCCACGACCAGATTCGCAATGGCGGGCCGGTGACGATCACCACGGCCGAGATGACTCGCTTTCTGCTCTCCCTCGACGATGCTGTCGATACGGTCTTCGCGGCCGTGCGGATCGGCCTGCCGGGCGAGACCTTCATCCCCCGCGTGCCGTCGTCAAGGATCACCGATATCGCCCGCGCCCTGGTTGGCGAGCGCCACATCGACACGGTAGTCACGGGCATTCGTCCTGGCGAAAAGGTCCACGAGATTCTGATCAGCGATGAAGAAGCGCATCGCACCGTGGAACGCGGCAAGTACTACTCCATCCAGCCGCTGCTTCCGGAACTGCGAAACGGCGCGGGCGGGGACCCCTGCCTCACAAACGAGTACAGTTCGGCCGATAATGTTCTGTCATTCCAACAGACCGAACAGATGCTCCGGAGCCACAAACTAATGGTAGAAGACGTGCTGTCATTCGCCGGCGAGATGTTGGCGTGAAAATCCTGACGGTGTTGGGCACGCGGCCGGAAATCATCCGGCTAAGCCGCATCATCGAGAAGCTCGACGCCGTCTGCGAGCAGGTGATTCTTCACACCGGCCAAAACTTCGATCCCAACCTGAACGAAGTGTTCTTCGAGGAGCTCGGCGTCCGCCAACCCAACCACTTTCTAGGCGTGCGCGCCGCGACCTTCGGCGAGCAGCTTGGCGCCATTCTGGCCGGTACCGAAAAGGTCCTTTGCCAGGAAAAACCCGACAAGTTTCTCGTGCTTGGCGATACCAACAGCAGCGTCGGCGCCATCATCGCGAAGCGCTTGGGCATTCCCGTTTACCACATGGAAGCCGGCAACCGCTGCTACGACGACCGCGTGCCCGAGGAAGTGAACCGTCGCGTGATCGATCACTCCAGCGATGTGTTGCTGCCATACAGCGAGCGCAGCCGGCAAAACCTGCTCGCCGAAGGCATCCCCGGCCACCGCATCTATGTCACCGGCAATCCGATCTACGAGGTCATGCAGCATTACGCCCCGAAGATCGAGCAGTCCGACATCTTCGAGCGGCTCGGCATCCGTCAAGGGTCCTACCTGCTGGTGACCATGCACCGGGCGGAGAACGTTGACGTCGAGCAGCGCCTGCGCAGTTTCATTTCTGTTTTCGAACAACTGCGCAGCGAATACGGCATGCCGGTGATCGTCAGCACGCATCCGCGGACGCGATCGCGAATGGAAACCCTGGGAGTGAAAGGTTTGAATTCCGATTTGCGCTTTCTGGAGCCCTTCGGTTTCTTTGATTTCGTAGCGCTGGAGAAACATGCTTTCTGCGTTCTCAGCGACAGCGGCACGGTACAGGAAGAATGCGCCATCCTGGGCATCCCCAATGTCACCATCCGCGACGTCACCGAGCGGCCCGAGACGGTGGAATGCGGCTCCAGCGTGCTGACCGGCGCCGATCTCGACCTGATCCCAATGCTGGTGCGAATGGTCGTAGGCAATCGGAGCAACTGGAAACCTCCGGTGGAATACGTCAAGCCAAACGTAAGCGACACCGTGGTGCGCATCGTCACCAGTTTCCTATACCGCCGCTGATCGTCATGCGCATCCTGCTTGTAGTTGACTGCTATTTCCCGACCACCAAGTCCGCCCCGATGCATATGCACGACCTCGGGCTCGAACTCCAGCAGTTGGGCCACGACGTCACCATTCTCGTTCCGTCCGAGACCGTGGCCGGCGAGTTCCAGGTTACCGAGGAAGATGGGCTCTGCATCCTGCGTGTTCGCACCGGCCGCCTCAAAGGAGCCCACCGCGTTCTGCGCGGATTGCGCGAAGCGAGGCTTGCTTCCACCCTCTGGTCTCGCGGGCGCAACTACCTGCGCTCCCATCCCGCCGACCTGATCGTCTTCTACTCACCTTCGATCTTCTTCGGTCCTTTTATTCAGCGCCTCAAGCAGCTCTGGCACTGCCCTGTTTATCTGGTGCTGCGCGACATCTGGCCGCAGTTCCTGCTCGACATCGGCGCCATGCGGCCTGGTCCGGTGTACAGCTATTTCCTCAAGCGCGCGAAGGAAGAATACGACTGCGCCGACTTCATCGGCGTCCAGTCGCCCAACGATATCGATTTTTTCAATAGCGAGTACCTGGGCCATCGTCATCGCCTCGAAGTTCTACAGAATTGGATTTCGCTCGACGACTCGCCGCTTCCGCCCTGCAACTGGCGACAGCAGTTAGGCCTTCAGGACAAGGTCGTATTCTTTTACGGGGGCAATTTCGGCATGGCCCAGGACCTGGAAAATGTCTTGCGGCTCGCCAAGGCATTGGAGGATCAGCCGGAGATATTCTTCCTGTTTGTCGGCAGCGGCAGCGAGGAAGGCACCTTGCAGGCCGGCATCAAGTCGCTGGCGCTTTCCAACGTGCGCATCCTGCCACCGGTTGGCCCGCACGAGTTCGCCGCCATGGTGTCGGAGTTCGATGTCGGCCTGATTTCACTGCACCCTAATTTTCGCGTGCAGAACATTCCCGGTAAGCTGATGTCTTATCTCTATTTCTCCAAGCCCGTGCTGGCCAGCGTCAATCCCGGCAACGACCTGTTGCGTATCATCCCCGATAACAGCGCCGGATTCTCCTGTATCAACGGTCGCGATGACATACTGCGGGAATCGGCGCTCGCTCTAGCCTCTGACCCGCGATTGCGAGAGCGGTTCGGAGGAAACGGGAGAAAGCTGCTGGAACGCGACTTCTCCGTTCGCGCGGTTGCGCAGCAGATCCTCAGCCATTTTGCGCAACGTCCGGTTGAGCGCGCACCCGCCGAAACGCATTTTGCGGGGGATCATCGATAGCTGTATGGGTCCTCTGACCTCGAAGGTTGTGGAGAGGCGCAACATCCCGCGCCGGTAACCACCTCGCTTTGCTGCGTTTCAGCGGCGGCATTGCAATTCGTTACGGTGGACGTTGTATAGAAACGGTGCGACGACTCCCGAAAAAAGTTCATCCCCTATGTGCGGTATCGCAGGAATCTTCCATTACGGTGGCGGTGGCGAACCGGTCAATGACGCGGAGCTATCTGCCATTCGCGATCACATGACCCGCCGCGGTCCCGACGGTGCGGGAAGCTGGTTGTCGGAAGACCGCGTGATCGGGCTGGCACATCGGCGGCTCTCGATTATTGACCTGAGCGACACCGGCGCGCAGCCGATGTCCACGCCCGACGGTCGCCTGACCATCGTATTTAACGGTGAAATCTACAACTATCGTGATCTTCGCACCGCGCTCGAAGGACGAGGCTTTCGGTTTGTTTCCAGCAGCGACACGGAAGTGCTATTACACCTGTTCGCCGAAAAAGGCGAAGCGATGGTCAATGAACTACGCGGCATGTATGCCTTTGCGATCTGGGACCGGCAGGCGCAAACGCTGTTCCTGGCGCGTGATCCCTTGGGGATCAAGCCGCTCTATTACCACGATGACGGGCATACCTTGCGTTTCGCTTCGCAGGTCAAGGCCCTGCTGGCAGGCGGCAAGCTCGATCTGCGCGCGGAACCGGCAGGACAAGTCGGCTTCTTTCTTTGGGGGCATGTCCCGGAACCCTTCACCTTGTACAAGGGCATTCGCGCGCTGCCGGCAGGGAGCAGCATGCTGGTTCGACGTACTTCCTCACCGCGCATTAGCTCGTTCTGCTCAATCCGCGAGCTTTTTGTCAGTGTCGAAAGCCGCCATTCACACTCGAAGCCCGACAATGACGAAACATCCGAACGCCTCCGCCGCGCCGTGCACGACTCGGTGGCTCGGCATCTGATCGCCGATGTTCCGGTGGGAGTTTTTCTGTCGTCGGGAATTGACTCCGCGACTATTGCGACGATCGCGTCGTCCTTGGGCGGGTCGGACCTGCGCACTATTACGTTGGGATTTGAGGAATACCGCGGAACTGGGGACGACGAAACTGTCCTTGCGGAAACCATCTCGCGCCAGTGTGGAACCCGCCATGAAACGCGGTGGATGGCGCGATCGGAGTTCCAGGCTCACCTCCCGCAGCTCTTATCTTCGATGGACCAGCCGACAATCGATGGCGTGAATGCCTATTTCGTCAGCAAAGTTGCCGCGGAAGCGGGCCTCAAGGCGGCCGTTTCGGGCCTGGGCGGCGATGAGATTTTTGGCGGCTACCCCAGCTTTCGCCAGATACCTATGCTGGTGAACACGCTCGGCCGCGCCAGCGATAGTTTTGGCAAATGGTTCCGCCTGGTCTCTGGGCCGGTACTGAAGCATTTCACTTCGCCCAAGTATGCCGGCCTGTTCGAGTACAGCAGAAGCTATGGACGCGCGTACCTGCTGAGGCGGGCGCTGTTCATGCCATGGGAATTGCCCGAAATCATGGATCCCGACCTGGCAGCAGCGGGATGGGAAGAGCTTCAGACCATCAGCGCACTCGAGTCTACCGCGAAAGACATTGTGAGCCCGAGACTGCAGGTATCCCTGCTGGAGTTGAGCTGGTATATGCGGAACCAACTCCTGCGCGACTGCGATTGGGCCAGCATGGCGCATTCGCTCGAGGTCCGTGTTCCCCTAGTGGATATCGAACTAATTCGCGCGATCGCCCCCCTGCTGGCAACCGACAAACCTCCGGGCAAACTGGAATTAGCTGCCACCGCCCGGCCTAGATTGCCCGCTGAAGTGCTCAGTCGCGGTAAGACCGGGTTCAGCATTCCGGTTCGCACTTGGCTGATGGGATGCGGGGAGATGGACGGGCGCGGCCTGCGCGGCTGGGCGATGTTCGTGGCCGAGAAGTTCAAGTTGACGGCACCGGCGGCAAGTCGAGCAGCCGTAACCGACTAACACGACAACAATTGCCGGCAAATCCGCACGCCAACGGATGCCTTATGTTCGGCTGGAATGGTCACCTTCCGGTGATGACTTCGGAGGCGAGTTCGGTTTTGTCGCCGCGCCTGACCGCACGGAAAGAATGTCAGAAACGACGGCGTACATGCCCGCCATACCGGTGAACAACATGTGCACGCGCGATGCCGAGCGCTGCCACCGCCCTGCGTTCGTGGTTGCCACCGGCCTCCATCGCCGCTCAACCCCAAGCAATCCCTCCAGGCCGTAGCGCAAAAGGCGTCCGCGAAATGCGCGAAACTCGAGGAACAGGAATGTCGCATACGCAACACCGCCCGGAGCCATTCGATCCTGCCTCATCCTGATTGCTTCCGGCGTCTGTCGCGTCGGGTGATACACCACGATGGAAGGCGCGCGGACCACACCGTACCCGCCCGCCAGCAGCTGGAAGAAAGCGTGGTGGTCTTCACCCACGCCAATCACTGTTCCCAGCCCAAGCCAGTCGTCGAGCCCCGGCCATACCTCAAAGGCAGCACGGTGGAAAGCCATATTGCTTCCGTCCCCGCCCCCCCCAAAGTTGGCCATCTCGAACCAAGAAGGATGGTTTCGATCGATCGCCAACCGCTCCGAACCATGAATTGCATGTCCCGCCGCCTCTTTCGTTTCCCCCCTGTCGAGGTACTCCAGCGGGCAGATCGCGCCCGTCACTGCCATGGTGCGGTCTTCATCAAATCCCTTCACCAGTTCGGTCACCCAATTGGGAGCGGGGATCGCGTCGTCGTCAATGTAGGCGACGATGTCGCCCGATGAGTAGCGCGCGCCAGTATTGAGCGCCCGGCTGAGTCCGAGCCGCGGTTCGATGATGTACTCCGCCCCGTGACGGAGGGCAATCGCGCGAGCTTGTTCATCCACCGGCGCGTTGTCGACCACCACGACCTGCAGATCGGGAAAGCTGAGTCGTTGCACCGCGCTCAGGCAGCGGTCTAACTCGCGGGGACGGTTCCGGGTACAGATGATGACGCTACATTTCAATGAATTGGCTCACGGCAGAAAAACTGCACGACACTCGCGGTATAGGAGATGCACGCTGCCGATGCAAAACGACCATGCCGCACAAACTGCCCAGGGCCGCAGATTCCGATCTGGTTGCCATCAACGGGGCGTCTAAAATGGGACAAGTTTCTTCCCTGACTGTGCAATGTTTTGCAGTTTCGAATGATTCACTTTGGACAATTGTGATGATTCGGTGCGCATTCACATGCAAAACCAATAACTTAGCGTCAAGTCGTGACAGTCAGGTCTGGTAGCAGGATTGCTTTACCAAGAGTGGAAGGTTTGGAAATGTCTATGAAACTGCTTAAGGTAACAGTGGCTTTGGTCGTGGTTCTGATGATGTCAACGGCTGCGTTTGCCGACGGCGTCAATCTCCTCAACAGCCCGGGTGGCTGGAATGTTTGGGCGAATATCGCCAACACGACCATAACTACGCAGTTGGTGCCGTCCACGCTCACGGGCGGTGGCACTTCCATGCTGTCGGTTACAACCAACAACGCTTCCAGTGGCGTTTACCAGTTCTTCCCTGAAATATCGGCCGGAAATGGTATCAATGCCAGCGTGTGGGTGTACATCGTCAGCGGCACGGTAGGACTGGGCATCGGCGCGAACGGCGGCGTGGATTGGGTGGCTACTTCTTCAACACCAGGATGGCAGCAGCTTTCGTTCAGTGGCGTTGGCCCGATGTACAACGAAGCGGTCATTTATGCGTTATCGAGCGGCGGCGCAACGTTTTACCTGGACAACGCTTCGGTCACCGACCCTTCTGGGGTTCCCGAGCCGGCCAGCTTGATGCTGCTGGGTACCGGGTTGGCCGCAGTAGGGTTCCGCCGTTTCCGGAAGTAGGTAACCTGTATCGGTTTCGAAACAAGCGCCCGCGTTCTCGCGGGCGCTTGTTTTTTGGAAGAGAATCTCGGTGTCGCCGTGGATGTCAGGTTGAGGTTACAGCGGGACGAACTAACTGCCTGCGTGACGATCGAGCAATTCCTGGTACAACTCGCCGAATTCCCGGACCATGCGCGACACCTCGAAGCATGTTCTCGCGCGGTCATAACCCGCCGCTCCCATCCGCATACGTAGCTCTGGGTCGAGCAACAGTGACCGGATTGCGTTCGCCAACGCTTCGGGTTCGGCTGCAGGAACCAGCCATCCCGTTTCCCCGTGCTTCACGACTTCGCACAATCCGCCCACTTCGCTGGCAACTACTGGCAACCCTGATGCCATCGCTTCGAGCGCCGCTTGCCCCAGTCCTTCCTCCAGCGACGGCATGGCGAACAGATCCCAACCGGCCATGGTCTGCGCCATATCTGGCTGCCAGCCGAGAAACACGATTCGGTTCTTCGCGTGCAAACGCGCCACTTCCCTCTGCAAGCGTGGCAATTCCGGACCCACGCCGGCAATCTCCAGCCGCGCTTGCGGAAACTCGTCGTGGAGCTTGGCGAATCCGCGGATGAGAAATTCAATCCCCTTGATTGGTGCCAGGCGAGCTGCGGCCCCAACCACCTGCCCTTTACGAGTTGCGGAGAGCGCCGCGTTATGAAACTCATCGACTGCGACGCCATGGTATATAAGGCGGGCTCGCCCAGGGGGAGCGCACGCGGCCACCGCGCGCGAAATTGCCACCACGGCGTCGGCAAAGCGCACCGACGACTTGCGGGGTTGCGGACCCAGGCGTTCGTTTGCGCGCCCGTGCAAATGCAGCAGGATGCGCGCGTCCGTCGTGCCCCGGACGAGTGCTCGCGCCAGCATTCCGCGTTTCCCGGTGGCGCTCGAATGTACGATCGAAAAGTGCTCTTCGCGTAGCCACCGGCGGAATTCGCGGGCTGCGTTTATATCTCCTCTTCCCAGCCAGTCGATCACGCGTACTGGAACGCCTTCGCCGGCAAGCATTTCCGCCAGCGGTCCATCGCATCCCATGAACCAGGCATGCAGCCGATACCGCGCCCGGTCCAGTCCACGGTGCAATGCTAGGAAGATCCTCACGAATGCCATGCCTCGCGAATCGGCCTCGCCGAGGAGATGGAGAACCTCGACCGGCCTCACCCGCGCGTGCCGGTGCATCTCCGGACCATGTCGCCCGCGACCCGCCGCAACTCGTATTTTGGATTGCATCCCAACCTCAAGTGACATTGAAACTCAATCATTGACTCAGAAGGCCGGACCATCGTCCGGCGCAGCAGGTGCAGGTCTGTAAGCCGGCTGTTGAGCCCACGATCCACCGTGAACGCGAGCCGAAAATGCTCACGGATGATGGCGACAGTCTCACGATTATACCGGCCATACGGATAGGAAAATGAGACGGTCGGAACCCCAAGCAGCTGTTGCAGCCGTTCTGCACTGGTGACTGCCTCCGCCGTGATCGCATCGCGGTGCAACTCGGTCAGATCGCGGTGCGTACAGGTGTGGGCGCCAAATTCGATACCGCGCCCGTACCAGTAAGAGATCTGCTCTGCCGTCATCATGGCGTACGCAGCTCCGGGGCTCCCGATTGTCCACACATTCGTGCGGTCAATCGAATTCGTCACGATGAACACCGCGGCTCGAAACCCGTGCTCGAGCAAGATCGGCAGCGCGAACCGCGCCGTGTCGGCATACCCGTCATCGAAGGTTACAAGCACCGGGCGCTCGGGCAACGGCTGCCCCTCCAGTACGAACGCCAACCAGTCACGGGGGCTAATGCCGGTATAACCGTGCCGGGCCATCCAGCGCACCTGTCGCTCGAACTGAGTCGGAGTGATGAAAAGGTGCGTTCGCGCATCCGCCCCAGCAGGCCCGACCCGGTGGTACAGCAGGATTGGAAAATCGATGTCCAGATCTCTCTCCGGCCAGCATCCGGCGCTGTGTCAGTCTCTTCCCCAAAGGAACACGCGGCGCAACGCGAGTCAGTTCCATCGGACGTCAACTTGTATTATACTAGCCCACATTGAGGAATACACTCAGGCTTTGGCCACTATAGAGACCGCGTCGTCGCGGAAGCATCAGCTCTTTCTCAGGCACAGCCACGGCGTCGGATCGCGCGCGAACGATCCAGGCTTCGCCGCCCTTTTATGACCCCGATTCCCGCAGCTTCAGTCATCATTGCCACCTACGACCGGCCGCACCTGTTGCTGCGTGCGTTGGAAAGCCTCGCCGCTCAGACCAACGCCCCCGCGTTTGAAGTTCTCGTGGTGGAAAACGGGTCTGATGTTGCTGCACCGCTGCGCAGCAGATTTCCCGATTTCCGGTTCTTTCGCAGCGAGTCGCGCGGCATCGCAGCGGCCAGGAATTACGGCCTGAGGCAGGCACGAGGGCGGATCGCGATCTTTACCGACAACGACATCGTCGTCGACCCCGGATTTATCGCCGCTCATGTGCGGGCGCACGCGGATTCCGGCCGTCCCAAGGTAGCAGTCGGTTGGCTCGACTTTGCCGCATCGGACGCACGCTCCTCCTGGCCGGGCCTGCGCTACGAAGCCGACGCCGAAAACCAACTGCACCGGCGCACGCTGGAGAATGGCAACGAATGGTGGTTCTTCGCCGGCTTTTTTTCGGTCCCTCGCGAGTTCCTGTTGGATATTGGCGGCTTCGGGGAGCAATTCGAACCGTACGGTGGCGATGAAATCGACTTGCTGGTTCGTCTGCGCGAGCGTAATGCCGAGATCCTGTTCGACAGGACAGTGCGTGGTTTGCATTTGTTCGAGGAGGGTCGCGCCAGTTTTATCGGCCGCATGCGACTGCGTGGCCGCTGCGCCATTCTGCTCTTCAAGGAACACGGGCACGCCTGCCCCGACTTCGAGATGCAGACATTCTTCCGCGGCTACACCGCCTGGAAAACCATCTGCTTCCGCCTCGCCTTTCAGCACAGCCGCTGGATGGTGCGTGCGGCGCAGGCGTGTACGGCGGCTCTGGACAAACCGGTTCCCTTCCTCCGCCGCCTCGATTACGCCCTGACGTTGCAAGGAGCCTACTGGACGGGCGTTCACGAAACCATCGGCTGGGACGAGCTCGCTCGCCTCGTGAAATGCATTCCGCCCCAGCCGCTCGAGTTCAGGCCAGCCGTTCCCGTCCCGGAAGATCACTGGGACCAGCATAGTGCTGCCCAGGACGTCATCGATAATCAGCCGAAGATTCGGCAGGTGCTGCAATGGGTCGGTAGCGGATCGGTCCTCGACCTCGGCTGTCACGACGGCGGGATCGCTAGCCGCATTGCCGGGCAGGGTGCGCGGGTGGTGGGCGCCGACAGGCTACGCTACTTGAAAATGGCACGCAAACGATATGGGGTACCTGTGGTCGCGATAGACGCGAACCAGACACTCCCTTTCGCCGACCGGACCTTTGATACTGTCCTCATCTCCGGATTACTGGAATACGTCGCCGACCCGCTCCGGCTGCTCTCCGAGGCCTCACGCGTCTGCAAGGGGCGCCTCGTTCTTGTGGCGCCCAACGCCAACAGCCTCAAATCCAGATACAGGAAGTGGCGGGGACTGCCGCGCACACCCGAAGCGCGCTTCTCGCTCGGCGAACTTCGGGCAGCGCTGGATCAGGCAGGATTCTCGATCGTCGAGTTCCGCAGGTGTCCGTACCGCCAGCGTCGGCCTTTCCGCCGCAAGATTGGGTACGTGGTGGAAACCCTTTTTCCCGCGCTCGCCTCCGACTTCGCCTTCCTCTGCGAATTGCGCCACGCCGCACCGAGCGCCCGGGCAGGTCTGCCGCCCACCGTCTCCGGCTTTTCCTCTAACCATCTGCGCGACGAATCGCCGCCAGAGAAACAATCGTCATGTGCGGCATCGTAGGGATTGCTTCCCAGCACGGAGGCATCGCAGCGGCGCAGCTATGCTTGATGCGCGACTCGATGATCCATCGCGGTCCCGATGATGCCGGTGTCTGGTGTTCCTCGGACGCCGTTGTGGGACTCGCCCATCGGCGGCTCTCCATCATCGACCTGTCCGCCGCCGCCCGCCAGCCGATGTCTGATTCCGGCGGCAACGTCTGGATAACTCTCAATGGCGAGGTCTACAACTTTGAAGACCTCCGGCGCGAATTGCAGCAGCGGGGCCATTCGTTCCGCACCACCAGCGACACCGAGGTCCTGCTCGCCGCCTATCGCGAATGGGACACTGAATGCCTGCCGCGGCTCAAAGGCATGTTCGCCTTTGCCATCTACGACGCAAAGCGTCGGCGGCTCTTCCTGGCCCGCGACCGCGCCGGTGAGAAGCCGCTGTATTACTCGCACCGGCCTGGAACCTTCGGCTTCGCTTCGGAGTTAAAGGCGCTGCTACTGGACCCGTCCTTTGAGCGCAAGCTTGACCCGCAGGGACTCGGGTTGTATCTCGCGTTCGGCTACGTTCCGGGCGAGGCGTGCCAGCTTCGCGGCGTGCGCAAGCTGCTGCCGGGACACGCGCTCACCTACGATCTGAACAACGACGCCGTGCACTCCTGGCCGTACTGGCGGCTGCCCGATGCCGGCAGTGCCGCGTCCGCTTCAACCGATGAAGAGTTCGTCGACGAACTCGAACGTCTCCTTCAGGATTCCGTGCGCCGCCAGCTTCGTGCCGATGTGCCGGTCGGCATCATGCTTTCCGGCGGCGTCGATTCCAGCCTAATTACCGCCATGGCCGCGCGTGTCGCATCAGGCCCGGTCAGGACATTCACCGTTTCCCTGCCCGGCCATGGTGCGCTTGACGAAGCTCCGCACGCTCGCCTCGTGGCGCGGCACTTCGGTACTCAGCACACCGAACTCATCGCCGAGCCCGCCTCAGTCGATCTCTTGTCCGACCTGGCGGAGCAGTTCGATGAGCCCGTTGCCGACGATGCGCTCCTACCTACGTTTCTCATCTCCCGCCTGCTGCGGCGTGATGCGCGCGTGGCGCTGGGTGGCGACGGCGGGGATGAGCTCTTTGGCGGGTACATCTCCCACACCGTGTTGTTGGAGCAGGACAAGATTCGGCGGTTCTTGCCGCCCGGCCTGGGCCCGCTGCTGCGCGCGATCGCAAGCACCTTCCCGACGGGCGCGTATGGCCGCGAATACCTGCTTCGCTTGAGTGGCGGGTCATCCGCCGCCATCGGCCGCATTGGCTTGGTTTTCGACGCGCCCCTCCGGAAGCAACTGCTGGCGAACAGCGAAATGAACGGGGCCTGCAACGGCGCCGACGACTATAAACTCGCGTTCTGCGCCAGCACCCGCACTTCGCTCCAGAACTTTACTCGCGTGGACTTCCAGACCTATTTGACCGATGACGTTCTGGTGAAAACCGACCGCGCCAGCATGCTGGCGTCGCTCGAGGTCCGCTCGCCCTGGTTGGATAGCGACATCGTCGAGTTTGCCTTCTGCCGCGTCCCTGACCGCCTGCGTGCCACTCCCGTAGAACGAAAGATCCTCCCCAAGATGTTGGGGCGGCGCGTTCTTCCCCGAGGATTCGATTACCCCCGCAAGCAGGGATTCACGATGCCGCTGGAAGACTGGTTCGACGGCACCTGGGGCGCCTTCGTCGAAGGCGTGCTGCGCGAGTCCGATTCCCGCCTGTTCCGGCATGAAGCCATTGCGGATCTGCTCCGCGGTCAACGTCGCGGACGCGCCAACATGCAGCGCCTGCTGGCGCTCACGATGTTCGAACTGTGGCGAAGGCACTACAAGGTTGAGCTGTAACTTGCTCCGGCTAAACCTGCCACTCCACGGACTGCTTCCTGGCGCGGGTTCGGACGAGATCAGTCCAACCGGACCCACGACGCTCGCCGCGATAGAATTGAAGCTGCCGACGCAATCGTGAAAGCACCTGTAAATCCCGGATTGAGCGAGCGTGTCCGCCTCATGCGCGACGGCACGTTCAACTACGTCTACATTCTGATCAACGGCGTTCTGGGCCTGGTGGTGATCCCGTTCATGCTTATCATGCTCGGGCGCGAAAGCTACGGCGTGCTGGTGGTGGTTTTGTCGTTCGCGAATACAGCCCTCACGCTGAATTTTGGCCTTTGCTGGAGTATAAACCGGCACGTAGCGGCGTCACACGGCTCACGCGAACACCCCGATGCCTTTGTCGGATCTGCGGCAACGATCTCATTTCTCATGGGGCTCGCCGGCGCCGTCGTTATCACGCTTCTTGCCATACCCACTGCGCGGGTGCTTCATCTCACGCCTGCCGTGCGCGCCAGCGTTCCCCTCGTTTTCTTCTTCGGCGGATTGTCCTCTGCCACGTCGATCGTGGCCGACTTCATAGCTTCAGTGTTTAAGGGGTTGCGCCGCTTTAAAGAGAACAACATGGTCATCCTGTTTACCGGAATGGTGCGCTCAACGGGGACGATCGCGCTGTTGTTGCTGGGCGCGCGCGTGCGGGAAATCGCGTTGTGGTATGCGATCGCGGGCGGCATCGGCGTCGCGACGTCGCTTATGGTAATGGGTCGCGTGGAGCCGGGTTATAAGCTTCGCCTGGGGGCCATTCGCTGGTCCGCATTGCGGCCGCATTTCCTGTTCGGCCTCGCGAGCCAAGGGACCCGTACGGTGAACGCATTGGCCACTCAAACCCTCCCTATCCTGTTCCTCGGGGCGGTCAACGGAGCTTCTGTCGCCGCTTTGTACCAGGTGGGACAAAGATTGCCGCTGGCAGGATCCGAGATCAGCGGGCGCATGTCGGAAGTCGTCTTCACCGCGGCCAGTGAACAGGCGCGGCAACACAGGCGCGCGGCAGTCGGAGAAATCCTCGCCGTCGGCACCCGCTGGACAGCGGCTGTCATGCTGCCCATCGCACTGCTTCTCTTCATATTTGCACCGTCGATTCTGCACGCCTGGGTCGGCATCGCCGACCCGGCGGTGGTCCTGGTCATGCGGTTCATCACTGTTGCCGTGTTCGTGCAGGCCATGGGTGAAACATCGTCCAACGTGCTGTTTGGCATGGGTAACGCGACGACCGTGCTCGCCATTTATGCCGTAGCGGGAGTTCTTGGACTGCTGCTGGCGTTGGCGCTGGCGTATTCGTTTGGCATGGCTGGTGTTGCCGCGGGCATGATCGCGAACGCTGCGTGCCTGACACTGCTTGCGGTACCATTCGCTGCCAGCCGGTGCCACATTCGCGTTTCGCAGTTGTCCCTGAGCACCGTCAGCGGCCTCGTGATACCGGGTGCGGGATGTCTGGCTTGCGCTGCCGCGCTGTCGTGGTACGTCCACCCGCAGCGGTGGCTCACGCTGATCACAGCCGGCAGCTTATCGGCGATGTGCTACTTGCTGCTGTTTTTCACCTGTGGAGCTCGCGAGGAAGAACGGCTGTTCCTTCGCAAGGCGCTGGGATTTCTCTTTCGCGGTTGGCCGCGCACTGAAGGCGCATCCACCAGTTCATAGCTTGAAGAGCAGCCTTCATCGTTCCAGCTTTCGAGGAGGCGTCAGAAGTATTCGCGGACGCTGGACGGCTAGGCTTGAGCTCCTCGAATCGTCACCAACTCCGAGTCCTCTTGATGCGGGCCGCGACGCGTGTTGGCCCGGCGGTAAGCGGCATCCCAAGTGGGCGATAGCTCGGGTCCATATAGAGGCTGGTTCGGCTCAAACTTGAAGTGGCCACAAAGCCGGAAGAACTGCCTGACCTCTTCGAGCATATCGTCGCTGTCGTCCGGCAATGATGTCCGTCCTTTGCCGAAGCCGAAGATGCGGTCAATGCCGCCCATGATGGCGCACGGATAATAACCGTATGGTGTCAGACCCATTCCACACTCTTTCAGAACGGAGCACCCGTTGGAAAAATCCGTCGCCGCGTAGGATGGCAGGTCGGCGGGCGCGACATTAAACGTCTCAAACTCCGGTTGGACATCTCCGCTCTTCGCCGTGTTGATGATCTTCACGCTGGCAGGAACTTGCGCCAGCCTGGCCGCGACCACATCTCCGTAACCGTTGGTTGTGACTTGCACCATCGCATTCGGCCAGTGCCGGTCGCGATAGGCGACGATCAATTCCATGATCGCAGCAAACTCCGGGTGCAGCGTCGGCTCGCCTCCCAGGATCGACAATCTCTTCCATTTCTTTCCGCGCGTCACGCTCTCGTCCAGGAACGCTTGGATCTGCGCCATCGTCATGCCTTCGCTCGTCACCGCCTGGGTGCAGGAGCGATTGCAGTTGTGGCAATGGAGATTGCAGAGGTAGGTAAGGTCGATCTCGAGAAAGTCTCTGCTGCGGCGGTAGCGCGGTCCCAGTACCCGGGTGACTACCGGACTCGTGCGCCAATACAAGTAGCGCACCGACAGCCGGCTGCGGCGGACGCTCTGGGCCCATTGCGATACTGCAATCGCCACGGCCGCGACCAGCCGCCTGGCGAACCGCGGCAGGCGCGGTTTGATATGCTGCCAATAACTCCTTCGGAGATTCCAAATCAAGGGCATACAGATGGGAAGGACAGTAGGTGCAGAATAGCATCATTCCCGGGGAAATTCGACTCTACCGCACTCAGCTCGAGCGATGTGTAGTGCACCCCTCCAGAACTGGACAGATTGATCAGTTATGATCCAGGGCCTCCGCCAGGAGGCGAGATGGGCAGACGACCGAAGGTTCAGAAGACTCCGCAAGAGAAATGGCAGATCGTGCTGGAAGGTCTGAAGAGCGGCAACATCGCCGAGACCTGTCGCCGGTACGAGATTGCTCCCGCCTTGTACTACCGCTGGAAAGACGAAGTGGAACAGGCCGCAGTGGCGGCGCTTGGGGGGAGAAGCGCCGCCGCGCGGCCTGACGCCGAGCAGGAGAAACGGGTCAGGCAGTTGGAGCGGGCGCTAGGCCGCTCCCAGTTGCAGATCGAGATCCTAAAAAACGTACTGGGCGAGTGAGTTGCGGCCAGCTTCATTCGCAAGCCCGGGAGTGTGTGGCCGAAGGACAAGCGGCGGTGCTGGTGGCGGCGACGCTGGAGGTCAGCCGCTCCAGCCTGTACTACCGCAAGCAGCCGCGGCGTGGGCGCGCCGACCGCAGCTGGGATGAGCAGATCGTGGAAGCCTGCGGTGAGAAGCCGGCCTATGGCTGCCGCCGGGTGCGCTGGTGGCTCGGCCGCAAGCAGGGAGTGGTAGTGAACGGCAAACGGGTGTTGCGGGTCATGCGCGAGCACGGCCTGCTGGTGCATGCGCGGCGCCTGCGGGCGCGGCGCAGGAAGGAGTGGAGTCGAGTGGAAGCTACGCTGCCCAACCAGGTGTGGCAGTCGGACATGACCAAGGTGTGGGCCGGGCCCACTGTCAGCTGGGCCTACCTGGTGGACGTGATCGACTGCTGCACGCGCGAGATCGTGGGCTGGGACCTGAGCCTCCGTTGTCGTACCCAGGACGCGATCGCGGCCGTGGAGCGCGCGGTCCTGGAGCAGATGCCGGCGGGATCGCGTGGCGTAGGTCTGACCCTCACCACCGACAACGGCACCCAGTTCACCTCGGCCCGCTTCGTTGAGATGCTGTCACGACTTGGCATCACCCATCGCCGCACCGCCTTCAACCACCCGGAAGGCAACGGCCTGATCGAGCGTTTCCACCGCAGCTTGAAGGAGGAGGAAGTCTGGCTGAATGAGTACCGCAGTCTGGAAGAAGCCAAAGCGTCGATCGGACGCTGGATCGACGAGTACAATGCCGATCGCCCTCACCGGGCGCTTGGCAATCGAACCCCGCGCGAAGCCCGCGCGGGCTTCGATCAATCTCAACCACTAACTAAAACCGAGACCCTGGATGTCTAGTTTAGTGGGGTGCACTACAAATTATTCTTCCTGATTCCTTCGTTTGGCGGAGCTCTGGGCATTCTGGTCTAATGATTCCAATGGTCGACATTCATACGCACATCTTGCCCAACGTGGACGACGGAGCGCGGTCATGGGAGATGGCAATTCATATGTGCCACATGGCTGCGCACGACGGCGTGGTACACATGGTGGCCACGCCGCATGCGAATGACGAATATTTATATGAACGGGCTCATTTGCAGGGGGTACTGGCAGAGTTAGCCCAGCGGGTTGGACCGATCCTGACCCTAAGCCTGGGTTGCGACTTCCATTTTTCCTACGAAAATCTCCAGCTCCTGGAGCAGGATCCCCAGATCTTCACCATCGGCAATACGCAGTACATGCTCGTCGAATTCAGCGACTTTTCAATCCCCCCATGGATTTCGACGAAACTTCAGGACCTGCTCGCGATGGGGCTGCGCCCGATCATTACGCACCCGGAGCGGAATTTGCTGCTCCAGAAAAAGCCGGAGCAGGTGCTGCAATGGGCGGACTTGGGCTGCACGGTGCAGGTCACCGCAAATTCCCTCACCGGCCGCTGGGGCGACAGGGCGTTCAAAGTTTCCCAGTGGCTGCTGCGCAAGCAGGCAGTGCACGTAATCGCGAGCGACTGCCACAATGTCGAAGGGCGCCCCCCCATTTTATCTGGTGCCCGCATTCTGCTGGAAAAATCCTACGGTACTGAATTGGCGCAAGCCTTGACGCACGATAATCCGCTGGCGATCGTCGAAAACCGTCCGCTGCCTTTTTTCCCACCCATCAATTCTTAGATCAGAAAGTTTCCGCGCCGGGAGCTCGCACGTCCGCTGTTCTCCCGCGCACCATTGGTCGCCACGCATCGCTCGCTGGCTCCAAAAGCAGTGTTGGCTGTGATAAACCCGGCTTTTGTATCTCCCCTTAACTGTAACTAAAATCGATGCTTTTCCGCGGATTTCTGCACTGTTGAGGTGGGATATTTGCGGAATCAGTGCGTCGCAGTCGGCCGGATGATTGCGGCGTCCATTTCGCAGGAGCGAGGGTTTTCTTTGCTTCCGTTCCTGGATCTAAAGGTGCAGGACCACAGCATTAAGAACGAAATTGACGCTGCCGGCCTGGCTGTTGTCAAGAGCACCCAATACGTGCTCGGCCAGTACGTTGCCGACTTCGAGAAGGAGTTCGCGAAATACAGCTGTGCTGCCGAGGGGATCGCCGTGAACTCCGGCGCCAGCACGCTGCACCTGGTGCCGCTCGCCGCCGGCATCGGTAAAGGCGAGGAAAAGCTGGTAACCGTCCCTGCCTCGAAGCCTTCGGACAAAGGGGAAAACTGACCTTCACATCCCGTCGTAGTTCGGGCCGCCGCCGCCTTCGGGCGCCACCCACGTAATGATTTCGTACGGGTCCATGATGTCGCACGTCTTACAGTGCACGCAATTCGACGGGTTCAGGCGCAGGCGCTTCCCGTTCGGCGCGTCGGCC
>Ga0097691_1000428_pt1 | contig 37079 bp, 37 predicted proteins | sample NGESurdeep072012_8_FD_72858 | JGI IMG/M metagenome (GOLD analysis project Ga0097691, IMG submission 72858) | Arctic peat soil microbial communities from Barrow, Alaska - NGEE Surface sample 210-1 deep-072012 | ecosystem: Environmental > Terrestrial > Soil > Wetlands > Peat ... | reverse complement strand
AGCAAACAGCGTAACGGAGAAGGTCAGATAGTGCCATGACGACACGCCGTAAGTACTGGCTACATATATCAAGCACCAACCAAGCAACATCGCAGGTCAACACGGCAGTCAGCCGTCAAACCGCCCGTAACTTCGGCCTAGCGCGCCCATCACCGTGGACCAGTGGACCTCAGAAGACGGCGCCGGCGCGCACGTCAGGCTGCTCAGACTCGTCGACGCCCTCGACCGGCTGCTCGTCGACCGTGTCGCCCTCGGGGCGGCCTTCGGTGAGGACGCCCCGAGGGCAGGAAGCATCCTCTACTGCATCGGGCTCCCATCCGTACCCACCGATGCAACCGCCGTCGAACCCCGGTGGGAAGACCTCGGGGGACTGCTCGCCAAGTGGACCGCAGGCGGACCACTCCTGACCACCGGCACTCGGCAGGCCCTTACCGGGCGGCAACGTTGGGAGTCGCTACTCATGGTCGACGGCCTCACCATCGGCATGGCACCAATCAGCGGCGGCATCATCGATGCCCGCATGGCCCAAGTCGACGCCTGGCAGAACGCCATCGCCACCCTGCACACCTTCGGTGGTCTGGCCAAGTTCAACCAGATGCCCCGTCTGGATCGGTAACACCCATGAACGTGGCAGTCGCGTCTGCGAGCCGAGTCAGTGCTGGTGTTCTCCTGGGCTCAGCACTGCGCGGCGCGACTGCCACCCCTGGGGAGGGTTCCCGGGGTGCCCAAGGGTATCGGGCGACTGGGTTAGCAGGCCTAACCCAGCGTGCGCCGTCCGTCCGTTTTTTCAGGAACCTTTTCAGGCACCCAGGAGGAGCCGTTGAGCCCCCGAGCCCCAACACGAGAGAGGCTGAACGATGGCAACGAAGTTGAGCAAGGCACGACCGGCGAAGTTCCCGGCAGGGCTCATGGCGGCCGGCAAAAGCCTGTGGAAGTCGGTCGTCGACGAGTACGAGCTCGACGTGCACGAGGAGCTGCTGTTGCTTCGGGCGAGCCGTTGTGCAGACAGGCTCGACCAGCTCGCCGCAGAGCTGGCGACCTCACCGTTGCTGCTGGTCAACTTCAGAGGCGACTCGGTGGCTAGCCCATTGCTGGTCGAGAGCCGCCAGCAAAGCCTGACCCTGAGCAGATTGTTGGCCTCGCTGCGTCTGCCATCCGGCGACGAGAGCAGGCCCCAGCGACGCGGCGCGAGTCGTGGCGCCTACGGCGTCCGGTCCGTGTCATGAGGCGCAGGCAGCGTGACCAAGGTTTGCGGCTGATCCTGACCAAGGTTTGCGGCTGATCCTGGCCGAGCACGAGCGCCAGTTGCTCGCCTTGGCGGTGGGTGTTGGCGACGAGCGCACCGCCGCCACGATGCGGGTGCATGTTGCCGATCTTGAGTCGGGCCGCAGGGTCGCTGTCCGGGCGAGTGATGTTGGTCTGCCCAACGATGAGGGGCTGGTTGTTCTTGAGGCGGACGGCAGCATCACGGCACTATCAGAGGCCCCTTCGCGCGCGCGCGTAGGTGCGTTTCAGGTACCACTGTCTGGCAGGCGCTAACCTAGTCGCCCGATACCCTTACCAGGGTAGGGTGTTCCCCCCCCCACCCCCTCGGCGCAGCGATGGGATAGGTCGAGCGATGGGATGGGTCATAGGGCATCGAGAGCCCGCCTGTGAGCCGCGTTCGGCGTCGGCGGGCCCCGGGAACACCTGTAGACCTCACCAATGTCGATGGGGGACGAGGCGGGTGTCGTGAGTCACCTCACGACCCGGCAGGCGGGCAGAGGCAGAGCGAGCGCGCGTCGCGTGTCGTGCGTGGTCACAGTCGTGACAGTCGTGTCAGTCGTGGCGCGAGTAGGGCACAGGGCACGGCAGTAGGCAAGGCAGTAGGCAGGGCAGGCAGGGCAGGACGCGTCTGCCTGCGTGTCGAGCGCGTGTCGTGTCGAGCATGGTCACGTGTCGTGTGTCATCAGTCAGTCAGTCAGTCAAGGTCAGGGATCGGGCAGGACAGGTCGGTGGGCAGGCACAGGGCAGGCGTTCGGTCTTCCCCTGAGCATGGAATCACGTACAGTTCCGTTATGGTCTCGGGAGGGCGATACTGGAAGCGTCACCCTGTGAAGGAACTTGAAGCATTGCTCGGAGAGTTTCATGAAGAAGGCTGGACGATCCAGGATCCACCGACGTACTACCGAGTAGCCTGCCCTTGCGGAGACCACATGAGGTGGATTCACCTCACGCCGAGCGATCCAAACTACGTAAAGAACGCACTCAAATGGCTAAGACGCCAGCCCTGCACGAAGAAGGAGGCCCCATGATGACCACGTACAACGTGAGCGGAGTCTTCACTGTGACCGACATGGATCGGAAACAACTTGAGGTTGCGGCCGGCAAACTGATGGAGCAACTTCTCGCGCTTGAGGGCGCCGGATGCGGAATCCACTCCTCTGCCGTCAGCGCCGATCTGGGAGCCAGTCGGGTTGCGGTTGAGGTCAGCATTGACGCTGAGTCAAAGAAGATCGCCCTCAGTGTGGCTCAGTCGTGCATGCGTGCCGCCATACACGCAACTGGTGGCGCAACCCCCGATTGGGAAAAGGCACCCGCACGCGTGAACGCTGCACTCGTCACCGTCTGAGCTGACGCCCGCCGACAACTAGCACCCCCTCGACACCGAGCAACCCCCGACCACGCGCGGCCGGAGGTTGCTCTGTCGCTATTGCAGGCGCGTCCCCGCTCAAGCCTCTAAACCGGGGGACGGTGAGGCGAACGGGGGCACGCTGCACGCATCACACAGCAGCGCCGCGCGCAGCGCCAGGGACTAAGGTCCCGCGGACTAGCCTCGACAGACGACAGCACCCGCCCAAGGAGATTAGGCGGGCGCTGCTGTGTGCTGGTCAGGCGTTGTCGACGAGCGTCGCTGCCTTCTGCTCTGTGAGTACCGCGTCGCGACCGTCCTCGTAGCCCGCTGCGTAGCCCACATCAAACTGCTCGATTGCGAGCGCCGTGAGTTTGTCCGTGAAGTTGGCCGTGACTTTGGCCGTGATGTTCGGCTCTTCGCTGATGGTGCTCATGATCGTGTCTCCTCTGGTTAGGTGATGCGGTCTAGGCCCTAGCTGGAGTTAGCGCTCCGACTGGGGCCGTCCTCTTTGTTAGGCGTTCAGATGCTCCTCGATGTCGTCGAGGGTGCAGTACTGGTCAGTGACCATTCCCGTCGTTGACTGGTCACTGAGGAAGTAGGTCCCATAGTCCCACGCTCGCTCGTCTCGTCTCCGAGATTTCGTGAGGGCCAAGCCCTGCCGTTGGGCCGCGCGCCGTAGCCGGTTCTCCCGTATCTTATCTGTGTCGCTCATGCTGGAAACTATGCCCGTAGTGATGCTGGAAGTCAAGCCCGAAGTGATGCTCGAATGGCCCGTGCAGGCCGGAGACTAGACATAACAGCGCCCATAGAGCGCTCAGTCCGCATCTAGTCCGCAGAAAGTCCGCAAGACGTCCAATAACGACGATAAATGACGGTGAACGATGAATGGCATAACCGCAGGTCAGGTGCCCTTTTGGGGGTATCGTCGCAGGTCAGCGCGTCGCCTGAATGGTTCTCATAATCCGTCGGCCGTCGTTTCAAGTCCGACCTGCCCCACCGCTGTTTCCGCAGCTCAGAGACTTGCGATCCGTCTCCTGCCTCTCGAAATCATCCCTGAGCAGGGGCGTGTGGCACATTTGTGGCACATCACGAGGACTTGAATCCGCCGGTCGTGGCTCGAGCGGGACCTGTCCCACTCACGTCTGCACAGGTCAAACGCCCAAAACCGGTCTCGGTCCGTCGGGAGCCGTCTCCAGAGCAAGGTCCCGTGGCACATTTGTGGCACAGCGTGAGTGGGATAGATGGTGGGGAGGAGCCAAGGCCATACCCGGACGCGGCGGCCAGCAGAGCGACGGCCAGGGCGGTAATGGCTGATTGGCCGATCCGGCCGGCGGTGGCACCTTGGCTGCTGTCAAGGACGTAGTTGGCGTAGCCGTTGGCAGCAGCATCGGTGACGAGCACCGCGCAGCCGAGCGCCAGACTTCGCGGCGCTCCTCGACTAATGAGTACCTTCAGATCCAAGTGGGGGGCCGGTTTGGCTTCCCACCAGGGCGCTCCTTGATCGGCTCAAACCGAGTGCTAGCATTGATAGCAACTTGGAGGTGGGGACTATGGCTGCTGTGACTGTCCGGAATCTGGACGATCAGGTGAAGGAGCGACTGCGCATGCGCGCCGCTGTCCATGGCAGATCGATGGAATCGGAGATCCGCGCCATTCTCGCCGAGGCGGTCAGTGGCCCCGGTGACACGGATGGACTCTTCGCCACCATGTTGGAACGCTTCGCCAGCATCGGCGGAATTGAGCTGGATCTTCCCGAACGGTCCACACCTGTTCGTGCACCAGATCTGTCTGCATGATCATCGTCGACACCAACGTCGTGTCAGAACTGATGAAGTCGTCGCCGTCTGAGCCCGTGATCGAGTGGGTGCGGGCCCGAACCGGCAGTGAGTTGTTCACAACGTCGATCACGCTCGCCGAGATCCTCTACGGCATCGCCCGGCTGCCCGATGGGCGCCGCAAGGAACTCCTGCGCACCACCGCAACAGAGGTGTTCGCCACCTTCGAGGATCAGGTGCTCCCCTTCGACTCCAGTGCGGCCACGCACTATGCAGATGTCGTCGGGGGCCGTGACCAAATCGGACTGCCGATCGACGGGTTCGATGCGCAGATCGCCTCCATCTGCCGCGCCCATGGCGCAGCTCTGGCCACGCGCAACCTGAAGGACTTTCGGCACACGGACGTCAACCTGATCGACCCGTGGCAACGCCCGTAGTAGTCGAAGGTCCAGTCTCGCCTGGCGATCGGCTTGGGGTGATCATCCGAGCCACACCCAAGTGCCCTCGGTGAGCATTGGGGACCAGTTGTGGTCAGTCCATGACGAGAACCAGCACTAGCAGCCGAGATGCTCTTGCGCATGCTCGGGTGACGCCACGCTCAGAGCACACCGGTCGCGAAGCTCTACGTCGCGATGGACGGCACCGGCGTCCCGACCGTGCCCGCCGACACCGCCAGGCGGGCCGGTAAGTACCCCGACGGGCGGGCCCGGACCCGAGAGGTCAAACTCGGGGTGCTGTTCACCCAAACCAGCGTGGACCAGGACGGCTACCCAGTGCGCGACCCGGGTTCCTCCAGCTACGTCGCGACCCTGCAGGCCGCCCCGCACTTCGGCTCCCTCGTCTACGCCGAGGCCCGCCGGCGCGGCTCCGTGGCGGCCCACCAGCTCATCGTGCTCGGCGACGGCGCACCGTGGATCTGGAACCTCGCCGACAAGCACTTCCCCGGTGCGACCCAGATCGTCGATCTCTACCACGCCCGCGAGCACTGCCACGCCCTTGGCGCCCTGGTCGCTCCGGTGCTCGGACAGGACGGCTCGGGCTGGCTGGCCGAACGACTCGCCGACCTCGACCGCGGCGATGTCGGCGCCCTCGTCACCGCCGCTCGCAAACTTGACCTTCCGGAGGGGACACCCGAGGCACTCGACAAGGCCCTGGGCTACTTCGAGACCAACGCCGTGCGGATGCGCTATGCCCACTTCCGCGAACTCGGTCACTTCGTCGGCTCCGGCGCGGTCGAGGCCGGTTGCAAGGCCGTAGTCGGCCAGCGCCTCAAACTCTCCGGGATGCGTTGGAGCATGCGCGGCGCCGCCGGCATCGTCACCCTGCGCTGCCAAGAAGCCAGCGGCCGCTGGGAAGAAATCTGGAACCGGCTCGACAACCAGACCAGCGCGGCCTGACCTCGCTACCTACAAATCTGACGCACACCCCCGGGTTTCTGTCCTGCAGCCAGTATGACCGCAACAACCCCACGTGGCGCCATCCGCCCAAGTGCACCTGGTTCGACAGCCCGTCGAAACCGACCGACGCCTCGAAACCGTCACCGCTGCCGCTGCCGCGGTCCGCGACCGGTTCGAACGGGCCCGGACCCTCGGGCGGTGGCCTGGCCCTGGCCACCGTTGGCCTCGGCGCCCTGGTGCTGTCCAGGCGCCTGTTGACCTCTTGGGGCAGGTGATTCTTCGTGCGTCGACACCTGCTCGCCGTTTTGGCCGCGTTCATGATGCTCGCGGCCGGAACGGGTGTGGCAGTTGCCAAGGCGCCGCCGCGACTCAGCGCGCTTGGGCCCACCTCCGTGTCCGGAACTGAAAAGACCGCGGTCTTCCAGATCGGCGGCCGGACCATCCGGCAGGTGCGGTATCGCGACACAGCCACGCTGGTCTACTCGTTCACGCTCAGGAACGACGGGCAGCTCCCGCTCAGCGTGACTGGCCTCGCGCCGCTGGAGAACCAACCTCAGTTGTTCCACTACCTCGGTATCACTGACGCCCAGGGGCACAAGCGGTTCACGGTGGGCGCAGGGAAGGACACCCCTGTTCGGCTGAGCATGAGAATGCAGTCCTGCGAGACGCTCTCCGCGCGCGCCGGCAGCTTCGCGACGGAGGCCAACCTTCGGACGTCGCGCGTCGGCGTGCTCGACGCCGTGGTGCACGTCCTCTTGCCAGAAGAGGTACACACTGGCTCCCCGCGTGAGGCGTTCTGTCCCAACTCGACGGCGACATCGCGTCCGCCCGGTTGAGTCCGCGAGGGGGGACGATGTCCCCGACCTTCTTCCCCGGTGGTAGGGGAAGTTCGACGCCTACGCCCGTATCTTCGCGCCACCGGAGCAGGAGACGCACTCCGCACGCTGGGCAACAAGGGTGCGTTTCTCCTTCGAAGCGACGCCGCTTCCCGCCTAACCACGCCTGGGTCAGGAACTTGGTCAGACAATCTCGCAATCACGCACAACGTCGCGGGTCAGGTCGGGTCAGGAGCTAGAGAGTGGCTCTGTAGCCCTGGCTTGTGTGCAGGTCGCCTCCGCCGCCTGGGACCAGTCGAGCCAGCGGTTCGTGGTTCGTCAAACCGACCACGGCATGCCCCCACCATCAATCCAGCCCCTCTGACGCACTGAAGTGAACCACGTCACCGGCGGCGCCAATCTGTCCCGCCAAGGTTTCGTGACCTGTGTCGCTCTTCCTCGTTGCCATACAAGCAGTCCCATCTGAAATCTTGATGTCACCGAAGGAGAACGGCATGCCGAACCGCGGAGTCCACCGTGCCGCACACCGTGGAGTCCGCACGATCGCATTGTCTTGGCGCAAGGCCTATGTTGCCCTGCCGGCCGTCGCGCTGACCGCTGTCGGCATTGCCCTGGTCGCCCCCGCAGACGAGGTCAAGGGTGTCACCGTCTCGAAGGACTCGCCGGCGGTTGTCGTGCCCGGCGCCGCATTGACCCTGGCCCACGTCCCGCCGGATCCGTTCACTGCGGGCACTCAGAGGGCGCCCCAACGAGAGTCGTCGAAGACTGGTGCCGCAAATCCGACAACAAAGACAGCCAAAACGGCGAACCAACAACCGGCCCCACGCTCCACTTCCCCGACCGGGCAAGGGCCCAGGGTCACCTCAAATGCACCGGCGACAACAGCGCCTAGCTCACCGCAGCCGAGCCCGACACCGCCCCTACCCACGCTCCCGATCCCTTTCTAGCATCTAAGACACGCTGGCCGCGGCCGCGGTGGGGGTCGCGGACAGGGCCAGTGGGGTACCGGCAAGAGCTGTCAGACTCAGCAGCGCCAGACCTATGCGTTTGCGGCGACGATTGTCAACGTTCATGGGTATGTCCTCCGTGCGCCGTCTGGCGCCAGCTGTAGGTGAGGGCGAGGGTCATTGCCACCGAGACAGGGATTGCGATTTCGCTGCTACATCCCCTTCGCCGAGCTCGCCCGACATGCCTTCGCAGTCGGTGCCGCGGGAGCTCGGCGCCAGTCCCCTAACCGGGAGACACTCCGCGGATGGTGACCGCCACGCTCCCGGCGATGAGGCTCGCGCTGAGCGGAACGCTCACATGTAACCGGCCAGAGCGGTCAGCTCTGAGGCGCAGGGTCTTGGTCCCCGAAACTCCGACAACACTCACCGTGGCCGGCGAGGAAGGCTTGTAGGCGGCCGGCGTCGTGATAGCCGCGGTCCCGGTGCCCCGGAGGCCAAAGCCGCGCTGGCCGGCGTTCGTTAGTGTGCTGAACGCTCGGGCAGGCCGATGCAGCGACACCGACCAGCCCCACTGGCTCCAACTCGGGTCAATCGATGTAAATGAGATCGACTTCGGAGCCGTCGGGTGGGCGAAGCTCTCCATCAGCGGGGCGATGTACTCGCGGAGGTCTCGCGCCCAGTACGGGAAAGTGTGCGTTCCGTCGACGTAGTCGTTGTAGTAGCTCGGGATCTGCTCTGCGACCAGGTGGCTGTGGAAGGCCGATGTCGAGGCGTACGTCAGCTTCTCGATCGCGATCGCGGCTGGGCTCGGCGTCGGCGGGTCGAACGGTCCGGGTTTGCCCTCGCCAGTGAACAGTGACAGGCCCATCCCCCGCAGGTTGGTGCTCAGGGTGGCCGGATCATGGCCCTGCCAGTTGATCTCGTTGGTAGCGCGCGGCCCGAACATGGCGTCGGGCTCCACCCCGTCCAAGCCGGTCGCCGTCGACTCGATCACCGCGGTGGCGGGCGGGATCAGTGCCGGGTCGCGGTCGATGTCCGGGGCGCCGGAGAAGGCGGCGGCGGCCTCGAACATGTCCGGGTGCCGGGCGGCGTAGCTCATCGAGCCGAACCCGCCCTGCGAGAGCCCGGCGATCGCCCGGCCGTCGCGCTTCGCCACCGTGCGGAGCGAGGCGTCTACCCACGGCACGAGCCGGCCGATGTGGAACGTCTCCCACTTCGACGGGCCAAGGGCCGTGCTCGTGTCGAACCAGTCTGTGAACCAGCCGCCGCCGTCGCCGTTGAAGCCCGCGTCGGGCATCACCACGATCAGTGGCCTGTTCGCTGTCGTCGCTTCCGCGTTGCCCTGGTCGACCCAGTCTGACGCCCGGCCGCTGGTTCCGTGGAACAGGTAGAGAACCGGGTAGCGGACGTTTGGATGCTGGGTGTAGCCGGTCGGCAAGAGTACCCGGACGTCGACTACCCGGCCCAGCGCCGACGAGAGCACCTGCACGTTGTACTGCCGGTCGTCGATCTTCCGGGTAGCGAGGACGTGGATCCCATCCGCATTGTCAAACGCGGGATGGCCGCTCGCAGGCTGGCCGCTGGTCGACGCGGCCGCTGTCGTCGTCTCGCCAGGTATCCCGGGCAAGATGACCGCACCGAGCACCAGCGGGGCCAGCAGGCCGGCGGCCGCAGCCCTGTTCTTCCTCCGCAAAATGTGCAACGCAGCCTCCACAGCCCATAAGCCAGTCGGTCGGCTCGGGCGGTGGATTCCACGGTTCGACATGCCGTTCTCCCTCGGTGACATCACGCTTCAGATAGCGGCTCCTTGAATGGAAAACGACGAAGAGCGACACAGGTCACGAAACCCCGGCAGGTGCGCGACCTGGCCGGCGTCCGTGGCGCTGGCAATTCAGCCGCCGGGCGGGCCCCTGACAGCGGGAGCGAGCAAGTTGGCCATTGCACGCAGGCCAACAAGATGCGGCCACGGTGAGTGGCATGGTGCCATCGCGGGATGGCGGCCCACGGGGGCGTGTCCTGCGGCACAGGGAGCACACCGTCCGTGTTCGTAAGCCGATCGCGTGCAGACGACCTCGGACATCCGTGCACCCGACCGCGAAAACCGACAGCCAGCGGTGGTGCCGCGGGGGGGCCGTGTCCGTATAGGCCGACCGGAGGTGTGTCCGGTGACGGGGCGTCGAACGGCGACGCCATGCGTCTCACTTCCTTGGTGTGGGCACCCACAGTTGAGGCGCCACGTATCAATGTTCGAGATCGCCCACACGGGCGTGATCAGAAACGCATCAACCCCGGTATCTCACAAGATGGTACGAACTTAGCCATATGGTCATGTAGCAATGCCGTGAACGAGGGCTGTACGCGTGCTGCGCACCGGCGGCCGGATGCTACTGCCGATCAACCGAGCCGTCCCTAGGTGTGCGGAATCGCGTAGGTCGTGGTGCGTTCGCGCGCAGAACGGCCGATGCCCTTGGCAATGTGGGTGAGTTCCTCAACGGTCTTGGCGGACCCATGCTCTGACCCGGCCATCCGGCTGATCGTCTCCTCCATCAGGGTGCCACCGACGTCGTTGGCACCGCCCTGCAGCATCACCCGGGTACCATTGACGCCGAGCTTGACCCACGAGGTCTGCACATTATGGATGCGCCCGTGCAGCATCAGCCGTGCCACGGCGTGCACAGCGCGGTTGTCCCTCATCGTCGGCCCCGGACGAGCGAGTCCGGCCAGATATACCGGAGCGTTCGTGTGGATGAACGGCAACGGGACGAACTCGGTGAACCCACCGGTGCGGTCCTGCAACGTCGCGAGGGTGCGCAGGTGGGCGACCCAGTGTCGCGGGTGGTCGACATGGCCGTACATCATCGTGCTGCTCGACGGTATCCCCAGCTCATGAGCCGTCGCGACAATCTCGACCCATTGCGCCGCAGGCAGCTTGCCCTTGGTCAGTACCCACCTGATTTCGTCGTCGAGGATCTCTGCCGCCGTGCCCGGGATCGAGTCAAGTCCGGCGTCCTTGAGCTCCTCGAGCCAAGCACGGGCGGAGATTCCCGACTTGGCTGAGGCTGTCGCGATCTCCATCGGGGAGAAGGCATGCACATGGATGCCGGGCGCAGCGGACTTCACCGACCGGACGATATCCGCGTATGCCGTCCGCCCCAGCGCCGGGTCGATGCCACCTTGGAGGCAGACCTCTGTGGCGCCGAGGGCCTGGGCCTCGGCGGCTCGCTGCCCGACCTGCTCCAGAGACAACGTATATGCGTCCGCGTCGGTCTTGCGCTGAGCGAATGCGCAGAACCGGCAACCGACGTAACAGACGTTGGTGAAGTTGATATTGCGGTTGACCACGTAGGTGACGTCGTCGCCGACGACGTCATGACGCACGTCGTCCGCCAGCGAGGCGACCACGTCGAGATCGGCGCCATCGCAAGTGAGCAGGGCCAGATAGTCGTCGTCGGACAAGCCGGCCGGATCATCCTGAGCGCGAAGCAGAGCCTGGCGGATGTCGCCGTCGAGGCGAGGCGCGACCGCCAGCGAGTCCGGCGCGCGACTGGCCACCTCCGCCCAGTTGCCATAGACCTCGTTGAAGTCACTGCGACGATCAGCGCTCCGGCCCTCCTGGTCGATGGAGCGATGGAGGTCCACCCGGCCGCTTCCAGTCCCACCAGCCTCCATACCGCCGTCTGGCTCCTGCCACGGCAGGCCCTGCGGCCGGGCATCCTGGTTGGCCAGACCGGTCTCCAGGTCTGCCAAGGCCCGCACGTGTGGATGCAGGCGGGGATCGATCCAGGACTCGTCCCGCTGCAGTGCACCAAGGATGTATCGCGCACCGGTCGTGAGCCGTTCGGCAAGCCTCAGCCCCGACTCATCGGTCCAGGCACGCAGGTCGTCGATCTCGGGCCAGGGCCGCTCTGGGTTGACATGGTCCGGGGTGAGCGGTGATATACCGCCCCAGTCATCGACGCCTGCAGCAAGCAGACATGGGATCTGTCCCGGTTCGGACAGGTTCGGAGGCGCCTGCACACTGACCGAGGGCCCAAGCAGGAGCCTGGTCACAGCAATCGTGGCGAGGTACTCCTCCTCACCCAGATCCGGCACCGAGCGCATCGAGGTGTCGTCCTTGGACCGGAAGTTCTGGACGATGCACTCCTGGATCGAGCCGTACTCACGTGCGACCCTCCGTATCGCCAGGATGGTATCCAGTCTCTCCCGCACCGTCTCGCCGATGCCGACAAGGATGCCGGTGGTGAACGGGACACCCACCCGGCCCGCGTCTTCAAGCACCCGCAGCCGAACCGCTGGATCCTTGTCCGGAGAACCGAAGTGCGCCTCCCCCGGCACTTCGAAGAGCCGCCTAGACGTCGTCTCGAGCATCATGCCCATCGAGGGGGCGACCGGCTTGAGCCTCTGCAGATCAGACCACGACATCACCCCGGGGTTGAGGTGTGGCAACAGGCCGGTCTCCTCCAGGACCCGGATCGACATCGCCCGAACGTAGGCCAGCGTGTCGTCATACCCGTGTGCATCCAGCCACTCGCGGGCCTGCGGCCAGCGGTCTTCGGGGCGGTCGCCGAAGGTGAACAGAGCTTCCTTGCAGCCCTGGGCCGCGCCTGCGCGAGCGATGTCCAGGACCTCGTCAGGCGAGAGGTATGGCGCGGGGACACGCTGCGGGACGGTTGCGAACGTGCAGTAGTGGCAACGATCCCGGCACAGACGGGTCAACGGGATGAAGACCTTGCGCGAGTAGGTCACGACCCCAGGGCGGCCGGCCACGACCATCGCCGCGTCACGCACACGAGTGGCGGACACGAACAACCGCTCGAGATCGGCGCCGCGAGCCCCGAGAAGGACCAGCGCCTCGGCCTCGTCGAGGGCCTTACCGTCATGGGCACGAGCCAAGCTGCGACGCATCGCGTTGTCAGTCACCCGTGCAGGCTACGTGGCTGTGATCCCGCCCGGCCCGTACGGGTGCCGTTGGGCGCACTCAGCGCGTAGATACGTTCGCTTCCATGCCTGCCGGCCTGTGGTTGCCTGTCCATACCTTCACAGGTCGCGCAGGGTGATCACAGTCGCCACCGCTGCGGTGGCGGCCTCGTGGCCCTTGTCCTCGCTGGACCCCTCGAGCCCCGCGCGGTCGAGCGCCTGCTGGTCGTCGTCGCAGGTGAGCAGGCCGAAACCGACCGGCACGCCGGTACGGACGCTGACGTCGGTCAGGCCCATGGTGGCCGACTGGCAAATGTAGTCGAAATGCGGTGTGCCGCCACGGATCACCACGCCGAGAGCCACCACGGCGTCGTAGGAAGCCGCCAGGCGGGAGCAGGCCACAGACAGCTCGAAGGCTCCGGGCACCCGGACAAGGTCGACGCACGAAACGCCCGCATCGGACAGACCCCTTCGGGCGCCGTCGATCAGCCCATCCATCACGGTCGTGTGCCAGCAGGCCGCCACGATGGCGACTCTCAGACCGCTGCCGTCGACCTGAAGGTCGGGCGAACCCTGCTTCACGCGGATGCTCCCTTGTCCTGCTCGTCGAGAATCAGGTCGTGACCCATTCGATCACGCTTGGTGCGCAGGTATGCCGCGTTGTGCTCGCCCGGCACCATGCTGAGTCGTTCGACGGCCACCACTTTGATGCCACAGTCACGCATGGCGTTGACCTTCATCGGGTTGTTCGTCAACAGCCGCACCGACGCGACGTCGAGATCAGCCAAGATCGCCGCACCCGCTGCGTACTCACGGGAGTCGATCGGCAGGCCCAGTTCGGTCTGGGCATCGACGGTGTCGAAACCGTTGTCCTGCAACGCATAGGCCTGCAGCTTACTGAGCAGTCCGACCCCACGTCCCTCGTGACCACGCAGATAGACCACCACGCCGCCCTCCGCGGCAACCCGCTCCAACGAGCGGTCCAGCTGCCCGCCGCAGTCGCAACGCTGGGAGCCGAACACATCTCCGGTGAGGCACTCAGAATGCAGACGTGCCAACGGTGCTCGCCCCAGTAGTCCCCGGGGGCTGATCAGGGCAAGGTGCTCGTCGCCGGTCAGCCGGTCACGATAGCCAAGCACCCGGAATACCCCATGCTCGGTCGGCAGCCTGGTCTCAGCAAGGCGCTCGACACGGTCGTTGAGCTGACGCCAGGCGATAAGCGCCGCGATCGTGATGACCGGAAGGTTGTGTTCCCTGCCCAGCTCGAGGACTGCCGGCAGCCGCATCATCGAGCCGTCGTCGTGGACGAGCTCGCCGATCGCACCCACCGGTGCAAGGCCGGCCAGGCGGCACAGGTCCACCGCCGCTTCGGTGTGCCCTCCGCGAACCAGGACCCCGCCCTGCCTGGCCCGCAGCGGGACCACGTGCCCCGGGCGGTTGAAGTCGGACGGGATCGAATCCTCTTGGGCCAGAGTGCGAATCGTGTGTGCGCGATCCGCAGCACTGATGCCGGTGGTGACACCCTCGGCGGCGTCCACGGTCACGGTGTAGGCAGTGAGACGGGGGTCGCGGTTGTCCGCCACCATCAGCGGCAGTCCCAGGCGATCCGCACGGGACTCAGACATCGGCGCGCAGATGTAACCCGAGGTGTGGCGGATGGTCCAGGCCATCCACTGCGTCGTGGCCGTCGCCGCCGCCAGGATGACGTCGCCTTCGTTCTCTCGGTCCTCGTCATCGGCCACCAGGACCGGGAGACCGGCTCTGAGCGCCTCAAACGCCTCCTCCATCGTGGAAAGCTGTTTGTTCATGCCGGTACCTCACTCAGTTCGCGGTCGGGGGACTCGAGCCGGGAGGCCTTGAGCCAGACGAAGAAGCCATAGATGACGAGCCCGCCGTAGATGGCAAACAGGACAGCGGTTGGGTAGAAGTGCGAGTGGATCAGCAGCGGAACGCCAACCAGGTCAACGGCGATCCATGCCAGCCAGAAGTCGTTCCAGCCACGGGCCATCGCATACGTCGCGATCATCGAGCCCATGAAGATCCAGGCGTCGCACCAGTAGTACCAGCGAGGGGCTGGAAACCCGGCGCCGATCTGGGCGAAGACCCACTGTGTGACGGCAACGCCACCAACCCAGACCGCGACGTACTGCAGCCTTTCGGTGGTCGTGGCCCAACGGGGAGTGATCGCCGGGGCATTGGGCAAGTTCCGCTGACGGATCCGGCTCCATCGCCACCAGCCATACACACTGGTGATGACGAAGAAGACCTGGCGCCCGGCCTGGCCATAGAGCGTCTGGTGCTGGGGAGTCACGAAAGCTACTCCGAAGAAAACGGTGAACAACAACACGTTGCCGATGATCCCGACCGGCCACGCCCAGACCCGCCGCTTGAGCCCCCCAATCGCCGAGGCGAACCCGAAGCCGTTCCCGACGATCTCGCGCCACAGGATCGGCTGGCCGAAGATGCTCAACTGGGCGTCAAAAACACGCTCGATGATGCTCATACAGTGGACTCCGTGTTCGTCGTGGAGTGTGTGAGCAGTCGTTCGACGTACTTGGCGATCACGTCGACCTCGAGGTTGACGAGATCGCCGACCCTCTTGTGTCCCAGCGTGGTCAGCCCCAAGGTGGTGGGAATCAGAGAGACCGAGAAGGTGTCGTCGGTAACGGCCGAGACGGTCAGGGACACGCCATCGACGGTGATCGAGCCCTTCTCGACGACGTAGCGGGATACCTCCGGCGGCAGCGTGAACTGCACGATCTCCCAGCGGTCGCCGGGCGCCCGTGCCAGGATCTGGCCCGTCCCATCGACGTGACCCTGGACGATGTGGCCACCGAACCGGCTGCCTGCCGCCATGGCGCGTTCGAGGTTGACCACGGCCCCCGCCTGCAGGCTGCCCAGGCTGCTGCGGTTCAGCGTCTCGGCCATCACGTCAACCGAGAAGGTCTCGCCGTCATGGTCCACGACGGTCAAGCAGACGCCGTTGACCGCGATCGAGGCACCTGGTGTGGTGTCGCTGGTCACGACCGGTCCGCGGACCCTGACCACCGCCGACTCGGTACCGTGATCGACGGCGACGATCTCGCCCAGCTCCTCGATAATTCCGGTGAACATCAGTGTCCCTCTCGAGTGGCGATACTGGCACGGATTCTGATATCGGGGCCGACAGTGGTGACTTCGTGGGGCGTGAGTCGAATGGCCTGGTCCATGGTCCGTATGCCGAGGTCCCCCAACGCCGGCGAGCCGGCGCCGAGCAGAGCCGGGGCGAGATATGCGATGACCTCGTCCACGAGACCGGCACCAAGGAACGCAGCGGCCACCGTGGGCCCACCCTCGAGCCAGACGTGGTGAATCTCTTGTTCGGCCAACGCCTTCAGTGCCTCGACGGGGTCGTGGGTCGCCAGCTGTAGCGTCGGTGCCGCAGCATCGCGCACCCGTGCCGTCTCCGGAATCGGCCGCAGACCCATGACCACGCGCAGCGGCTGACGACCGGTCGGCGACCCGTCCGGCCTGCGCACGGTCAGCGCGGGGTCGTCGGCGATCACGGTTCCGGTGCCCACCAGGATCGCGTCGCACTGTGCCCGGAGCTGGTGGACGTCACCTCGGGCCAGGGGGCCAGTGATCCACCGGCTTCTGCCGTCAGCTGCGGCCGAGCGTCCATCCAGGGTTGCCGCGAACTTCCACGTCACCTTGGGTCGGCCATGCACGAAGGAGAAGGTCCACGCGTCGTTCAGGACGGTGGACTCGTCTGCTAGTACGCCCGGAGTCATCCGCACACCAGCGGCCTCCAGCAGGGTCCTGCCACCACGTGCCGAGGGGGTCGGATCGGACTGGGCGAAGACGACCCTGGCCACGCCCGCCTCGATCAGTGCCTGAGTGCAGGGGCCGGTCCGCCCTGTGTGCGCGCACGGTTCGAGGGTGACCACAGCCGTGCCCTGGCGGGCCGCCGCCCCAGCCTGGCGCAGCGCCACGACCTCGGCATGAGGGGTACCGGCGCCCTCATGGAAACCTTCGCCGACGACCAGGCCGTCGGGATCGACGATGACGGCGCCCACACGTGGGTTGGGATTGCCGAGGGGTCCGCACGCAGCAAGCTGGAGCGCACGACGCATCAGCGCGACGTCGCGCTCTCGCTCTGACGTGATGACTTCACGGTCGGTCATGTCCTGCCCCTCGTACTCGTCTCCTGTGTCAGGCGAGCTCCGGGGCGCGAACGGCGAGTACGGGTCATGGCGTGTTGAAGCGAACCCAACGGATCCGCACTCTGCCGGTCAAGAAAACTGGTCCGGACAGCACCAATGACCAAAGTCACCACGACTACCCACCGCCGACCTAAAGGGCAAAAAAGCGGGTGTCGCTGTTGCTACCTCTCATCCGGACTTTCACCGTCGGCCCAGGAATTTCACCTAGTTCACCGGCCGCTGGATGCGGTCGGGTCGCGGACTCTAACCGCCGGTTCGGAATTACACCGATCACGGAGCACTTGCACCCATTATGCCATCGCGGATGTGAATCCCCTGCATCGTTCCTACGAACGCTCTCTGAGACCGAGCTCCCTGCCGTGACATCTCAGGGTTCGCGTAGCCAGCGGGCGCCGCCTCCGTCTTGGGAGGCTTCGTCGCCACGGTTGTACAGATGACAGCGGCGCAGCGACAAACAGCCGCAGCCGATGCAGCTGTCGAGCTGGTCGCGCAGGCGCAGCAGCTCGGTGATGCGCGCGTCGAGAAGTGCACGCCACGGCCGGCTCAATCGGGTCCAGTCAGCTCGTGTCGGATCGCGACCGTCCGGCAGGAGGGCGAGCGTCTCTCCGATTTCGGCAAGGGTCAGTCCGAGACGTTGCGCGGCAGCGATGAAAGCCACCCGGCGGAGCGTGCCGCGCTCGTAGCGACGCTGGTTTGACGAAGTGCGCGCGGAGCGGATCAGGCCGAGCGACTCGTAGTACCGGGCGGTCGGGACGGAGATGTCCGCCCGATCGGCCAACTGACCGATGCTCAGCTGTTTGGGGAGGACGGTCACGTTCGTGAGCCTGCCGACGTTTCCCGGTTTCGACGTCAACGTCGCGATTTGACCTCAAGTGGACATGAGGATGTTTTGTTGATCAACACAAGGTGGATGAATCGCTCGACAGCTGGAGGCGTGCCGATATGCAGACAACCGATCTCGACGGGACCGGAGTGCTCGACGAGGCGTATGAACGGCTGCACCGCACCGGCCCCGAATTCGATGGATACCTTTCGAACCACGGGCCGATGGCCTCCGAGGCGCTGGTGCAACTGGGCCTGGGCGAGCATGTCCATCGCTGGTTGCACGGCTACACCGGCAGGTTGGAAGAACGGCCCACCGGTTCTGACCGGATCACGCCGGCTGAGCTCGCAAATGCCCTGGGCGATCCTCGGCGCCTCGGCGACTGGCTGGACTACTTCGAGATCCAGGTCGCCGACCATAACTGGCGCCTCGTGCTGGCCGAAGGGTGGCCACGTCTGCTGCCCGGCTCGCTGGCCAGCGCCACCCACAGCCTCATCCGGATGGGACACGCGGTCCGCGCCTTGAACGCCGCGCAGACTCCACCAAGGGTTGCCGAGCTCGGCCAGGCCCTGGGGTATTGGGCGGCCCGCTACCAGCCCCTGGCCGGCGCCGCTCACCCGACCGGTCGACACACGGCTACCCAGGCACTCGACGCGGTTCCTCGAGTGCCTGATCAGAGCGGTGGGGTCTCGGCTCGAGTTACCCAGCTGGCGCACACGCCCGGGTGGACCACGGCCACCACAGCACTTCGGTCGCCGTCCAGCGCGGAAGAGGTCCCGTTGGCGCTGGCCGCACTCACCGACGCCGGGGTAACGCGCTATCTCAGCCACGGTCACGGCTCCGCGATCCTGCTGGTCCACGCGGCAACAGCGCCGAGCGCCGCGATGCTCGTCCTGGACGTCTTGCCCAAGCATTTATGGCTGCCTACCCATACCGCGCTCTGGCATGTGTGTGCCGCGATCACCGCCCGATTCAGCCCGGCCCAGACCTGGCCCGGCCCAGTGGCCAAATCCGCCGAGTCAGCGGAGGCAGCCGGGCTCAGGGCCCTCGAGAATGGGGACGAGCACATCATCAAGTTCACCGAGACGGCCTTACGAGCAGAACGACGCGGCCTACCTACCGGTCGTGCCGCAGCGGCCCACGCCTGCAGATCATCCCTTTGGACAACTGAGCCGGTGGCGCCGGTAAGGGCCTTCGTCAGGGCATCAGGTCGGTGACCGGCGTCTTCCTGCGGCACCTCACCCTCGCTGTCGGCCCCTCCCGCCTAATGAAGAATGCCTCGCGGCCAGGTCGCGCAACTGGTCCACCGCCGCCGCAGCAGTCTCCGCGCCAAAGACGGCCGACCCTGCAACGAAGACGTCCGCGCCCGCCTCGGCGCACGCCTGGATGGTCGTGGTCGAGACTCCCCCGTCGACCTGCACCCAGACCTCGCCGCCGCACCTGGCCACGGCTTCACGCACCTCACGCACCTTGGACATCTGGTTGGGCATGAACGACTGTCCGCCAAATCCCGGCTCGACAGTCATGAGCAGAACCATGTCCAGCTCGGGCAGCAGATCGACATAGGGAGCGAACGGCGTACCCGGCTTGAGTGCCATGCCGGCGCGCGCGCCGAGGGTACGCAGGTTGCGTGCCAGCGCCGTGGGGTCGCGAGCAGCCTCGACGTGGAAGGTGACGCTCGAAGCACCCGCCTCCGCGTACATCGGCGCCCAGCGGTCGGGGTCGTCAATCATCAGGTGGCAGTCCAGCGGGATGGGACTGATCCGGGCCAGGGCCTCGACGACTGGAAGGCCAAGGGTCAGGTTGGGCACGAAGTGGGCATCCATCACATCGACATGGGCCCAGTCGGCATTGGCAATCCGCTTGAGCTCGTGCTCAAGGTTGGCGAAGTCGCTGGCGAGGATGCTGGGTGAGATCTGCACGGCCACACCCTATTGTTACCGGGCCGAAGATCAACCTGCGCCAGGCTCGCCCCGACTGTGGGCTCGCGGGTGCCCACCGGTTCGAGCCGGATGGTCGGCTTTGGCGACAACACCTGCACGATCGGTCCGATGGCCAGGGCGCAGGCAACGGTTCCCATGCCCACCTCACCGCCCATCCCGCGGCTCACTGCGAGGGCAGTCACCTCGATCCGGTGCGCAATCGGTGTCGGCGTCGTGAACACCACGAAGGCGTCCTCGGCCGCGAGTCCGGTCCACAACGACGTTCGCCTCGTCGCCGAGTCCCGGCTTCTGGCGAAGAGGTATCCACAGCAGCAGAAGGCCTGCCCCCGACGAGGACAGTGATCGTCCCGAAGCTTGAAGGCAGGCGGGGGGCCACGCCATGGTAAAGGACATCCCACGGGTCGCCGCCAACGGCGTTGGAGCCAGATGCGTGCGCCGGGGCGGGAGGGGACCAAAAGGCCGGACCTGTGATGAGTGCCCCGAAGGCCCGCGTCGGCTCCGTGTTGCGCAAGACCGGGCGGTTCGGGAATCCCTGGAGGTCCCCCGTGGGGTCGCTCGACCGAAATAGGGATCTTCAGTCCCGGATGGTGCACATTCGCGCGCGCGCACACTCGCCTATCTACGGGGCTCCTGCTTGGCCATCTCGTTGGGTCCACATAGTCCACGCTCGGCGAGCCGCGCCCGGCTCCGCGAGGAGCCTTGCCATCAACCGAGGGAGGCAGTGATGAACGTCCTACCCATCAGAAACAGATCAATGGTGAGTACCACCGCCTTAGACCGGCAGGACACCAGTCGGCTGCAACCCTTTGGCCGCTTCGCCCTCCACCTCGCCGAGATGTGCGCGGTCATGTGCCCGGGCACGGTCACCCTGAGCGTGCCAGTCTTCGGCGCGGCTGGTCGGCTGGGCTATACCGACCCGTTCCAGCAGCACCCCGAGCTGTCAGTGCTGGCCTTGGCGATCAACATGTCTGTACCGATGGCCGTCTGGAGAAGTGTGACGATTCTGACCAGCTGCGGCGAGCTGCAACGCGCACACACGGGCACCCCGCTCGCGACCAGGACGCTACTGCACCACCAGGTAGGTGGCGGAGACGATCGACAGGGCGAGGACGAGCCGGTCAAAGAGTGTTTGGTTGATCTGCCGGGCGAGGCGGCGACCGACCTGTGCCCCGACGATGACCGCCGGCGCCAGGAGCAGGTCGAGCCGCAGCGAATCGAGATTGATAAGGCCGAGGGACACCGAGAACGGTGTCTTGGCGAGGTTGACGGCGAAGAAGAACCACGCCGCCGTGCCAAGGAACCGGTTGATCGGGAACCGGGCCGCGAGGAAGTACATGGACATCACCGGACCGCCCGCGTTGGCGACCATCGTTGTGAACCCCGCGAGGACGCCGTAGCTGCCGGTCTCGAGCCGGCGTCGCCAACCACGCTCGGTCGCGCGGTCTGTCCGTCCGGCGACGTCGGCTGCGGTAGCCACGCCGGCTGCGTTCATCTGGGTCCGGTTTCGACCCGTCGTCGCCGCGGCCCGGCGTACGAGCGTTACCGCGACGAGCGCGAGGACGATCACTCCGATGACGCGGCGCACGGCAGCGTCGTCGGCGGTCGCCAGGAAGAACGTGCCGACCACGACTCCCGCGAGCACCGCAGGCACCAGCCGGCGAAGCGCCGCCCAGTCGGCGTGTGCGTGGTAGGTCCACACAGCGAAGAGGTCCCCAAGGATTAGCAGAACTAGCAGTACCCCTGTGGACTGCCTCGCGGGAAGCACGGCTGCGAAGACGGCGACGGTGATGGTGCCGGCGCCGGGCAGGGCGGTCTTGCTCACCCCCACCAGCGACGCCGCGAGGGCAAGGAGCGAGAGGTCCAGTGGCGAAAGCGCAGACACGCAGCGGAGTGTGCCATGGTGAGCGACGTAAGCGCCGATGGTCTCGCCCACTGACAGTCGCAGGCCCAACCGAGCCCGCGGCTGTCGGTGCAAACCGAGCCTAGTCGCCGAGGTTCAAGCCTGCGAAGTGCGGAAACGTTGGGGCCACTGCCGTCGGTTGTGACTTCGGTGTCCACGTCCAGGAGGCGACTGTGATCCTATGAGCGGTCCGCTGCTCTGGGAAGAACTCGCGCAACGGGACGACCTCCGCGGGCTGGTGTGGCAGGCAGCTGTCGATCAACAGATTTGGTCGGCCATCATCTGGGCGAGAACCTGTGGGTCGGCCCCTGCGTCGATCACCCCGGACTCATCGAGCAGCAGCCGCGTGTCGTACCGCCGGGCAAGGACGTAGGCCTCGGCGACACCAGGGAGCTCCTCAGGTCGAATACGGCACTGACACTGCGGCTTGCGAGCCGAAGATCGTTCGCACGTCGAGGTCATCAAGCACTCGTCGCGGAGCCTCCTGGCGACGACGCGGGCGTGCTGTACTGACAGCCACCGGACAGCGACATCACCGGCAGCCCGGGCGAAGCACTGCGTCGACCTACTCCGGGAAGAGATAGCAGCCGCCCTCAAGACAGACTGAAGGGATGCGCCCCGCGTTCCTCGCCTATTGCGCCGGTCACGTGGCCAAGGGCAGCGTCTGATCATGACCGCGTGGACCCCAGGGATCCTTTTGTGGCTCCGTGCCCGTGCTGGGGCTGCCGGGTGGTTGTGTCAGGGTGGCGCTATGACGCAGAAAGCCATGGTCGGGCTGGAGACAGCCGAGGCGACGTCGGCTGCGACTGCGGCGCGGTTGGAGTTCGACGCCGAGGGCGTCTACCTCAATACGGCGTCGTCGGGCCTGCCGCCGCGACGCTCCCTGGATGCGCTGCAGAAGACACTCACGCAGTGGCGGGTGGGCCGGGCGAAGGCGCCGGACTACGACGCGCCCCTGAACGCGGCTCGGTCGTCGTATGCCGCCCTGGTGGGGGTGGAACCCTCCACGGTGGCGGTTGGCAGCCAGGTCAGTGTCTTCGTCGGCCTAGTCGCAGCCTCTTTACCTGACGGCAGCGAAGTGCTGACAGTGCCCGGGGAGTTCACCAGCGTCACCTTCCCGTTCCTGGCACAGGCAGGGCGCGGCGTCAAAGTACGGGAAGTGCCCTTGGAACGCTTGGCTGAGTCAGTGACCGCGGACACGACGCTGGTCTGCGTGTCGGCTGTGCAATCCGCCGACGGCCGCCTGGCCGATCTCGACGCCCTCGGCCAGGCAGCCGACGCGTCAGGCGCACGGATCCTGCTGGACACCACGCAGGCCGTGGGATGGCTGCCAGTGGATGCCAGCCGCTTCGCCTACACCGTCGACGCTGGCTACAAGTGGCTCCTCGCGCCCCGCGGCACCTGCTTCTTTACCGTCCAGCCTGAACTGACAGGGGAACTCATCCCACACAACGCCGGCTGGTACGCCGGGGCCCAACCCTGGGACAGCCTCTACGGCAGCCCGCTGCGGCTGGCCGACGACGCCCGGCGCTTCGACGTCTCCCCCGCTTGGCACTCCTGGGTCGCGCAGGCCCCAGCTCTGGATCTGCTCAGCGAGATCGGCCCCGCGGCCCTGCACGCCCATGCCGTTGGCCTGGCCAACCGCTTCCGTGCGGGCGTCGGTCTACCCCCTGGTGACTCGGCGATCGTCAGCCTCGCGACCGGACCGGACATCAGTGCGGTCCTGGAGCGAGCTGGCATCGTCGCCAGCGTCCGTTCCGGTCGGCTCCGCCTGGCTTTCCACATCAACAACAAAACCGACGACGCCGACCGAGCCGCTGAAACCCTCAGCGGCCATGTCGCACTCTGAACCTCAGAGCGGACGGCGTTGCCGGATCAGCCCGAGCAGGGACAGACTCGAGAAGGCCAGCGGCCGTGCGGCCGGTTGCTCGCTCCTCAGGCCGGCACAGATGTTGAGCAGCATGGTGCGCTCCCAGGTCAGGTGAGCCTCCCGGGTCAACGGATCCACCAACGCGTCCAACGCCGCCCACACCCCCGGATCCTTACGCTCCGCCGCCGGACGCCCCGCGCCCTTGACCCGTACCCGCCCATCAGCGACCAGCCCCGCCTCCAACTCCGCCACACCCTTGCCGACCGTGTCCGCCGAGGCCCCCATCGCCGCCGCCACCAGCTTGATCCCACCACGGCCGAGCTAGCGAGCCCCCGCACCTGCAAACACCCGCCGCGCCCGCTCATCCAAAATAGGCGCCGCCTCTGCCAACACCCCCGCCAACGCGGCAGCGAACGCCGCACCGAAACCCGCCGACTTCCTGGCCACTGCAACAACATCCGTGATCTCCGCCACAGCAGAAGACTAGAGACCATTCACGCTCAAACACAGCTAACTCTCGCGTGAGCCCTTAGTCAGAAATCGGCGCGCCGACCGTTTCGGGTGAGGGACCAAGCGTCCTCGCCACCGTCGTCCTCGACCTCCTCGGGCGCCATCCTCTCGGGTGACAGCGAGTCGCGAAGCGGACCACCCAGGGGTGCCCCCACTGAGGCGGGAGCTGCGCCGTTCAGGTCAACGTGGCCATCCGGTGGCGGCGCTGTCCGGTCAAAGATCGGTTCGGCGTCGGGGACCTCCTCGCCGCGCATCAGGGCAAGCGTGGTCGGCAGATCGTCAAACCTGACCAGGACGTCGCGTGCCTTCGAGCCCTCGGAGGGACCGACGACGCCACGGGACTCCAGCAGATCCATCAGCCGACCGGCCTTTGCGAAGCCGACACGCAGCTTGCGCTGGAGCATCGAGGTCGAGCCGAACTGCGTGGTGATGACCAGCTCGGTGGCCTGCAACAGCAACTGCAGGTCATCGCCGATGTCGTCCTCGACCACCTTCGTGGCCGCGACCATGGTGACGTCTTCGCGATAGTGCGGCTTGAGCTGACCCTTGACGTGCTTGACGACGGCCTGGATCTCGGACTCGGTGACCCAGGCACCCTGCACCCGCATCGGCTTGGAGGAACCCATCGGCAGGAACAAGGCATCACCTTGACCGATGAGCTTCTCGGCACCGGGCTGGTCCAGAACGACCCTGGAGTCGGTGACCGAGGAGGTCGCGAACGCCATCCGGGACGGGATGTTGGCCTTGATCAGACCGGTAACGACATCGACGGAGGGGCGCTGCGTGGCCAGCACGAGGTGGATGCCGGCCGCCCGCGCAAGCTGAGTGATACGCACGATCGACTCCTCGACGTCACGCGGCGCGACAATCATCAGGTCGGCGAGCTCATCGACGATGATCAAGAGGTACGGGTAGGGAATGATGACCCGCTGGGAGCCGGGCAAAGGCTTGAGCGTGCCCGCCTTGACCGCCTTGTTGAAGTCGTCCACGTGCTTGAACCCGTACGTCGCGAGGTCGTCGTAGCGGGCATCCATCTCGCGAACCACCCACTGCAACGCCTCGGCGGCCTTCTTCGGGCTGGTGATGATGGGCGTGATGAGGTGCGGGATCCCCTCATAACCGGTCAGCTCCACCCGCTTGGGATCCACCAGGACCATGCGCACCTCATCCGGCGTCGAGCGCATCAGGATCGAGGTGATCATCGAGTTGACGAAGCTGGATTTGCCGGAACCGGTGGCGCCCGCCACGAGCAGGTGCGGCATCTTGGCGAGGTTGGCGATGACGTAACCACCCTCGACGTCCTTGCCGACGCCCACGACCATCGGGTGCTCGTTGCTGCGCGCCGTATGGCTGCGCAACACGTCCCCGAGGCTGACCTTCTCGCGGTCGGCGTTAGGGATCTCGATGCCGATCGCCGACTTGCCGGGGATCGGGCTCAGGATGCGAACGTCTGCCGAGGCAACGGCGTATGCGATGTTCCTGGAGAGCGCGGTGACACGTTCGACCTTGATACCCGGACCGAGCTCGACCTCATAGCGAGTGACCGTGGGCCCGCGGCTGAAGCCGGTGACCTGGGCGTCGACATCGAACTGGTCGAGCACCTCCGTCAGGGAGTCGACCACGGCGTCGTTCGCGACGCTGCGAGTCTTGTGTGGCCGACCGAGTTCGAGCAACGTATTCACGGGCAACGTGTAGGTGATGTCCCCGGCGAGCGCGAGCTGTTCCACGCGCTGTGGCATGGGGGTGGTCGGCGGGGGTTCGAGGATGGACTTGCCTCTGAGGGCACCTCCGGTCTGTGACGTCATGCCCGCGGCACTGCCCACACCGAAGTCCCCGGGTGCCCCTGCTTCAGTCGCGGTCGCTCCCGGTCCCAGGACGCCTGGCGCTGTGGGACGCTTCTCGCCGGGTCGGAACGACGCAGCGGCAAGCTTGGCGGCCTTGGCCTTCGCGACGATGGCAGCCTGCCGGAAAGCCTCGTCACCGTCGAACGGACCCGTGCCGATGGGTCCCGGCCGGCGGCGGAACTTGCGCTTGGCGCCCGGGACGACTGCCTCCATCTCACCGACCTCATCCGCCACGGTGAGGCCGGCTCGCGGCTTGTGCAGCAACCGGTCGCGCAGCTCACCCAGACGGGTGGGAATCATCCGAACAGGTGTGGCCGTCATGACCAGAACTCCGAAGAACCCGACAAGCAGCAGAAGAGGGACGGCGCCCGCAGTCCTGATGGCGGCAACAATCGGGCTCGAGGCAAGGAACCCGATCATGCCGCCGGCATCATTCATCTTGAGCGCGCCGTCGGGCGGGCTTGGCAGGCCGGCAGAGATGTGAACCAGGCCGGCTGCAGCGAAGGTCAACACAGTCGTGCCGATCGTGATCCGATTCGTCGACGCCTGGTTCTCCGGGGCACGCAACAGCCGGATGCCAAAAAACAGCAATGCGATCGGGGCCGCATAAGCAACCCGACCGAGGGTTCCGGCCACGACAGCATGGACGATGCCGCCAGTCGTACCCGTGAGCCCCCACCACTCGCTGGCTGCTACCAGAACGGCGAGTGCGAGCAGCAACAGGCCGATGCCGTCCCGACGGTGCTCCGGCTCGAGCTCGCCGGCGCTATTCCCGATCCGGCGCACAGTCCCTCCCGCAACGTGCGCAATACCCATCCAGGTGGCACGGATGGCCCTCACGGGCAGGGATGCACGCTTGTCCTTGGCTCGGTTAGGTCGGGGTGCTGGCTTCCGTCGTGCGGGTTTGCGCGGCGCCGGCTGGCCGCTGCGCCCCTTAGCCGGGGTGGACGGTTTGCCGCGTCCCCCGGACTTCGGACGCGGAACAGGGGTAGTCGTGCGAGTCGCCACGCTCGTCACGGTACGCGAAAGAAACCCGGGTATCACGCGTCACACGCGTGCTGGGCAGCCAAACCTGGGTTTGGCCAGTTGGCTATGCGTCAATCACGATGGGGATGATCATCGGCCGACGGCGCAACCGGCCACCGAGCCACGAACCCACTGTCCGGCGAATGATCTGCTGCACCTGGAACGAGTCGGTGACCCCGTTGCTGGCCGCGTCGGCCAGTGCCTGCTCGAGCATGGGAAGCACCTGATCGAAGACCTCCTGGTCCTCGGCAAAGCCGCGCGCCTGGATCTCAGGGCCGGCGGCGACCTTTCCCGTCGCCGCGTCGCGCACGACGATGACCGTCACGAAGCCCTCGTCGCGCAGGATGCGACGGTCTTTCAGCAGGGCCTCGGTGGTCTCGCCCACAGAGGACCCGTCGACGTAGACGTATCCACACGGCACGGCGCCGACGATTCCCGCCACCCCATTGTTGAGGTCAACGACCACACCGTCCTCGGCCAGGACGACATGGTTTCGCGGAACACCGGTCTGGACGGCAAGGGCGGCGTTGGCCACAAGGTGACGCCACTCGCCATGGACCGGCATGACGTTGCGCGGCCTGACGATGTTGTAGCAGTAGAGCAGCTCACCGGCGCTGGCGTGACCAGAGACATGAACCTGGGCATTGCCCTTGTGTACCACCTCGGCGCCCAGGCGCATCAGCCCGTTGATGATGCGGTACACGGCGTTCTCGTTGCCCGGGATCAGCGAGGACGCGAGCAGCACCGTGTCACCGTCACCAACCTCGATCTTGTGGTCCCGGTTGGCCATCCTTGAGAGCGCGGCCATCGGCTCACCCTGGGAGCCGGTGCAGATCAGGACGATCTTGTCGTCCGGGTAGTCAGTGAGCTTCTTGAGGTCGACCAGAACCCCCGGCGGCACCTTGAGATACCCCAACTCCTCGGCGATTCCCATGTTGCGCAGCATCGAGCGGCCGACCATGGCGACCTTGCGACCGTTGGCGTTGGCAGCGTCGAGTACCTGCTGGACGCGGTGAACGTGGGAGGAGAAGCAAGCCACGATGACCCGGCGGCTCGCGTTGCGGAACACGGTCTCGATGGCCGGAGCGATGTCTCGCTCGGCGGTCGTGAAACCCGGCACCTCGGCGTTGGTGGAGTCGGTCATGAAGAGGTCCACGCCCTCCTCGCCGAACCGGGCGAACGCCCGCAGGTCCGTTATTCGACCGTCCAGGGGCAGCTGGTCCATCTTGAAGTCGCCGGTGTGCAGGATCGTGCCACCGGGCGTCCTGACGAACACGGCGAGCGCGTCCGGGATCGAGTGGTTGACCGCCACGAACTCGCAGTCGAAGACACCCAGCCTCTCGCGCTGACCTTCGGTGACAGTCAAGGTGTAGGGCTTGATCTTGTGTTCCTTGAGCTTGGCCTCCACCATCGCCAGAGTCAGCGTCGAACCGATCAACGGGATATCGGCCTTGAGGCGAAGCAGGTAGGGCACAGCCCCGATGTGGTCCTCGTGGCCATGGGTGAGCACTATCGCCTCGACGTCGTCGAGGCGGTCGGTGATGTACTCGAAATCCGGCAGGATCAGGTCCACGCCGGGGTGGTGATCCTCGGGGAAGAGCACTCCGGCGTCGACGATCAGCAACCGCCCCGCGTACTCGATGACGGTCATGTTGCGACCGACCTCGCCCAGACCCCCGAGCGCCACGATGCGCACAGCGTTCTTTGCCAGCTCCGGCGGGGAGGTCAACTCGGGATGGGGGTGGCTCAATTCAGTCCTGACTGTTCGATACCTTCTCGCACGCGGGCGAGCTGGTCGTTGGTGGCCGAGATCAACGGGAGCCGCAACGTGTCCGAGGAGATGATGCCCCGGTCGTGCAGTGCGGCCTTGACCATGATCGGGCCTTGGGTGATGTGCATGACGGCGTTGACCACGGGAATCAGCTGCCGATGAATCTCGATGGCTCGCGCAAGGTTGCCCTGGCCGACGGCGGCGATCATCTCTGCGTACTGCTTGCCGGCCAGGTGGCCGACGACGCTGACGATGCCCACCGCGCCCTGGGTGAGGTGCGCGAGGTTCAGTGCGTCATCCCCGGAGTACCACAGCAGGTCGGTCTGCGACATGACCTCGCTGGCAGCGAACAGATCGCCCTTGGCGTCTTTGACGGCGACGATCCGGGGATGAAGCGCCATCCGCAACAGCGTCTCGGTGTGGATCGGTGTGCCGGTCCGTCCAGGGATGTCATAGACGATCACCGGCAGGTCGGTGGCATCAGCGACGGTGGTGAAGTGCGCGAGGAGCCCTTCCTGGGGTGGCTTGTTGTAGTACGGCGTCACGATCAGCAGACCGTGGGCGCCGGCCTTCGCGGCGGCCCGGGCACACTCGACCGTGTGGGCGGTGTTGTTGCTCCCGGCGCCGGCGATGATGCGGGCCCGGTGCCCCACGGCTTCAACGACAACCCGGACCAGATCGACCTTCTCGGAGTCCGTCGTGGTCGGCGACTCACCGGTGGTGCCGTTGACGACAAGTCCGTCGTGGCCGTTGTCCACGAGGTGCGCAGCCAGTGCAGCAGCGCCTTCCAGGTCAAGAGAGCCATCGGGTTTCATCGGGGTGACCATGGCAGTGAGGACTCGGCCGAACAGGGGCGCTTCAGACATGTGGCCACGATATCGCCCCCACCCACCAAGGTCCGAAACAAATGAGCGGAATCAGGATCCGGGGCAGTGCTACGTTTCATGTGTGCGCCAGTATCTGGACCTTCTCAGCCACGTCCTGGAGAACGGGACCGCCAAGGGCGACCGTACCGGCACAGGCACGCTGAGCGTCTTCGGCCATCAGATGCGCTTCGACCTCACGGCGGGGTTCCCGGCGACGACGACCAAGAAGCTGCACATGAAGTCGGTCATCGCAGAGCTGGTCTGGTTTCTGCGTGGCGATACCAACGTCGGGTGGCTACAGAAGCGCGGCGTGAAGATCTGGGATGAGTGGGCCGACGAAAACGGTGACCTCGGCCCCGTCTATGGGCACCAGTGGCGTTCCTGGTCCACCCCCGACGGACGCTCTGTCGACCAGATCGCCGCAGTGATCGAGTCGATCCGCACCAACCCGGACTCGCGCCGGCACATCGTCAGCGCCTGGAACGTCGCCGACATCGAGAGCATGGCCCTGCCGCCGTGCCACACCATGTTCCAGTTCTACGTTGCCGATGGCCGGCTCTCCTGTCAGCTCTACCAGCGCTCGGCCGACATATTCCTTGGTCTGCCGTTCAACATCGCGTCCTATGCCCTGCTGACCATGATGGTCGCGCAGGTCTGCGAGCTCGAGCCCGGCGACTTCGTGCACACCCTGGGTGACGCTCACCTCTACCTCAACCACCTTGACCAGGCACGGCTGCAGCTGAGCCGTGAGCCGCGGCCAGTGCCTCGGCTCCTGCTCAACCCCGAGCGCAAGGGAATCGACGAGTTCGTCGAGTCCGACCTCACGCTGGTGGGCTATGACCCCCACCCAGGTATCAAGGCCCCGATCGCCGTATGACGATCACCGTGCTGGCCGCTGTGGGTGCCAATCTCGCTATAGGGCGAGACGGCAAGATGCCGTGGCACCTGCCCGAGGACCTGGCACACTTCAAGGCCACCACGATGGGCCACGTCATGGTGATGGGACGCGAGACCTACGAGTCGATCGGTCGTGCGCTGCCAGGTCGGCGCACGATCGTGATCACCCATCAACAGGGCTGGCACGCCCCAAGCGTGGAGGTCGCCCACTCGCTGCCCGAGGCCCTGGCACTGGCCGGGCCGGCGGACGTATTCGTGGTCGGCGGCAGCGACGTCTATCGACAGGCCATGCCCTTCGCCGACCAGATGCTGCTGACCGAGATCGAGCAGTCACCCGAGGGCGACGCGTTCTTCCCCCCCTTCACAGCCGAGGACTGGCGCGAGACCGCACGCGAGGGCCATGACGGCTACGCGTTCGTCACCTACGAACGCATCCTGCGCTCGCCACGGGCACCGACGGGTCATCAGTCCTAGTCTGGCGCTTCGTCGACGTCGAACACCTCATGATGGACGTGGCGGCCCTGCACACCGACATCGGCCAGGAGCTCCCGGGCGCTTTCGACGAGCCCGGATGGACCGCACAGGTACCACTCGTCAACGGTCTGCACCGGAACGAGGGCCACGAGGATGCGTTCTAGGCGCTCGCGGTCGAGACGGCCACTGAACAGCTCGACGTCCGTAGCCTCCCGGGACAGGACGTGGATCAGGCGGAAGCGGTCGGGGTACTCGATCAACAGATCCTCGAGCTCCTGTCGGAACATGATCGAGCTTGTCTGCCGGTTGCCGAAGATGAGCGTCGCCCGTGACGCCGGCTCCTCGGCCAGGGCCGTCGAGAACAGTGACATCACCGGGGTGATACCCGACCCGGCCACGATGGCGACGTGAAGACGCATGCCCTCCGGTTGGGTGGCACAGGTGAACTCGCCCAAGGGAGTCATCACCTCGATCCGGTCACCTGCCCTGAGGTTGTCGTTGATCCAGTTGGACAGCAACCCGCCGCCGACCCGAGCCGCTGCGATTCGCAGCTCCTTGCGTGCCAACGCCTCGGCACGGGAGAGGCAGATCGAGTAGGACCGTCGGACGTCATGGCCGTCAACGTTCGCGCGCAGCGTGAGGTGCTGACCCGGTTCGAATGCGTACTCGGCGGCCAGCTCATCCGGAACAGTGATCGAGACGGCGACTGCGTCGTCCGTAAGTCGATCGACGCGGGCAACCGTCAGGGCGTGGAAGCGGCCGCGGCGCTGGGCCGGTTTGGTTATCAGGGACGCCATCAGATCGACGTGCACCCACCAGAGTCGTCGACATCCCCCGTCTCAGCGGCTTTCAACGGCTCGCCGGGGCCGATCACGTGGCTGCCATCCATCCGAGCAGTCTGCCGACCCGAGAAGCGCTCGCGCAACGTTGGACGCAGAAGTGCCCCCCGTGGATCGGATGGGAGGATAGCCGTGTGCCCCACGATCCCACCATCCCCGACGACCGCCAGGCATCCGACGCCCACGACCATGCGCACCCCCCCGCGACTGGTCCGGTCGCTGACGCCAGCGCCCGGATAGCCCGCCCGAACGACGCGTCAGCCGTCGGTCTGGTCCAGGCCGCCGTGTGGCGTGCTGCCTTTGGCACAGTCGTGCCGCAGGAGGTGGTCGACCAGTTCGACGCCGCAAGATTCGCACGTGTGTGGCGCGACTCCCTGAAGACTCCCCCGAGCCCTCGGCACGTGCTCCTCGTGGGCTGCGCCGGGGAGCAGGTCGTGGGCTTCGCCGCCGTGGGGCCCAGCATCGACCCGGACGCCAACGAGACCTCGGGCGAGGTGCTGACCCTGGGCGTCCACCCCGACGCCCGGCGCAGCGGTCACGGCTCGCGACTGCTTAACGCCGCGGTGGACACGTTGCGGGGCAGAGGATTCACGTCGATGGCGGTCTGGCTTCTCGCGCGTGATGAGGAAACCCGGGCGTTCCTGACGTCAGCAGGCCTCTCACCGGACGGTGCGTACCGCGACCGGGTCATCGACGTCGACGGGACCCCCGCCCGCGAGGTACGACTGACCGCCGACCTTTCCCAGCAGTGATCACGGACACCGTGCATGCGCCCCGCCTGGCTGACCAACGCCGAAAAGAAGTCATGCGCCAGTGCTTGTCAGTTGGCATCGCGACAGGGGCCTATGGCATCAGCTTCGGCGCCCTCTCGGTGGCGGCGGGCCTCAACCTCTGGCAGACGATCGCGCTATCGGCCCTGCTCTTCTCGGGCGCTTCGCAGTTCGCCATCGTGGGCGTCATCGCTGCCGGAGGCGCCGGCGCTGCGGCGGTTGCGACCTCAAGCCTGCTCGCTATGCGCAACGGCCTCTACGGTCTGCAGATGTCGCGGCTGCTCGGAGTCAGGGGCCTGCGCCGGGTGCCAGCAGCGCAGCTGACCATCGACGAGTCGACCGCCGTCGCCATCGCCCAGCCCGAGCCGGCCGCGCAGCGACTTGGCTTCTGGGGAACCGGACTCGCGGTGTACGTACTGTGGAATCTCTCGACCATCCTTGGCGCCGTAGTGGGTAACGCGCTCGGGGACCCCAAGCGGTTCGGTCTGGATGCCGCCGCGCCAGCCGCATTCTGCGCGCTGCTGTGGCCGCGGCTGAAGTCCGGTGATACTCGCGCGGTGGCCGCCGTCGCGGCTGTTATCGCCATCGTCGTGGCCCCTCACGCGCCGGCCGGCATACCCGTCCTGGTGGCCGCGCTGGCCGCCATCGTGGCTGGGCTGCTTCCCTCACGCGGGCCACGAGCAGAGGATGACCTCGACGACCCGGGCGCTTCACAGGACGAGGAGACCCTGACATGACACTCTGGACCACCGTCCTGCTTGCCAGCGGGTTGGCGTTCGCTCTGAAGTTCCTCGGCTACGTCGTGCCGCACCAGTTGCTGGACGGCGTGGTCGTATCGCGGGTGACCGCGATGTTGCCTGTCGCGCTGTTGTCAGCGCTCGTGGCGGTGCAGACGTTGACGGCTGCCGGAGGCGGGCTGACCGTGGATGCGCGCGCTGCCGGCCTCGCGGTCGCTGTCACCGCCCTCCTACTGCGGGCCCCGTTCCTGGTCGTCGTGATCCTGGCCGCAGCAACCGCCGCCACACTGAGGGCTCTCGGTTGGGGCTGACCAGCCGCAACTCCCGGGACCGTGCGAACGGACCTCCGGTCAACGGCTCCATAACACCGCAGCCAGGGCCAGCGCCGCCGGAACCGCCTGGATGAAGAAGATCCGCGTGTTGACGGTTTTGGCGCCATACAGCCCGGCGATGATCACACAGCCCAAGAAGAAGACCGAGGCCTGAAAGGCCACCGGGTCGGCCGCGATCAGGCTCCAGAGCAGCCCGGCGGCCAGGAAGCCGTTGTAGAGACCCTGGTTAGCTGCGAGGGCAGCGCTCTGGGCAGCGAACTCCCGGGTGGTCCCGAAGGTGGCGCGCCCGCGCGGGGTGTTCCACGCGAACATCTCCAGGAGGAGAAAGCCGAGGTGCAAGGCGGCCACGATGCCAACCAGGATCTGCGCGAGGAGGGTCATGCCCCGCGAGCATACCCAGTTGCCTCACGTGAGCCGGCGTCCTCTGGCAATGGCGGCGCACGGATCAGGCCAGTCCAAGGTAATTCTCGAGCCCAACGGTGAGTCCGGGGTGCTCGCCAACTTGTCGCACGCCCGCCATGACGCCAGGCATGAAGCTGACCCGGTCAAACGAGTCGTGCCGGATGGTCAGCAGCTCGCCGGCCGCACCGAGCAGGACCTCCTGATGGGCCACGAGACCGCGCAGCCGCAAAGCGTGCACCGGTATGCCGTCCACTCGGGCGCCGCGCGCACCGCCTGGATCAGAGGAGGTCGCATCCGGTACCTCGCCCAGCCCGGCATCCTGGCGGGCCCGGGCGATCAGCGAGGCGGTGCGGGCAGCGGTGCCCGACGGCGCATCGACCTTGTCGGGGTGGTGCAGCTCGACGATCTCGACAGACTCGTAGAACCGGGCGGCCTGCTCGGCAAACGACATCATCAGGATCGCCCCGATGGCGAAGTTCGGCGCGATCAGCACCCCGACCCCGGGCCTGTCCGCCAGCTGTGAGCTCACCCCAGCCAGCGCGTCCTGCGTCCAGCCTGTGGTGCCGACCACCACGTGCGTGCGACGGTCGATGCAGTGAGCGACGTTGGCGGCCGCGGAGCCCGGCACCGAGAACTCGACGACAACGTCCGCGCCACCGAGGTCGCCGAGGTCGTCGCCCAGGTCATATCGGCCCACCAGCTGGGTGTCCGACGCGGCCTCCACCGTGCGGCATACCGTCGACCCCATCCGTCCGGCTGCGCCGATGACAGAGACTTTGATGACATGGACCGTGATCGCTTCGCTCATCCGCACACACTAGTGAGCCAAGGTCAGGAAGCGCTCGACATCGGCGGCCTCGCGGTCAAGGTCAGCCAGAATCGGTGCCGCGATCCGGCCGAATGGCTCCAGGGTGACCCGACCATGAGGCATCCCCCAGGTGGCGACCGCGCGGCCGTCCACCAGGGCAAAGGGTCGAAAGATACCGTTCTTCGTCACGATCCTCTGGTTGTCTCCTAGGACCGGCGTGCGATCGACCCAACCGTGCAGCAACGGGTCGAACCCACCGAGCAGCCTGGGTCGGGGCCGGTCCTGCGGCACGTCTCGTCCAGCCAGGTCAACCAGACCACCTGGGCGCTCCACCAGGTCGGCTCCGGCCGCCCGCAGTCCGCTACGCGCGTCGCCAAGGGTGATACCGGCCCACTTGGCCAGGTCTCTTCCATCGGCGGGGCCGTGACCGGCCAGGAAGCGCCGGGCCAACCCGGATAGGTCGCTCTCGCGGTCGGCCGCCCTGGGTGGGTCGCCCAGCCATTCGCGGACCAGGACGAACGCCTGCTCGCCCCCAATGAGCGGCCGCGGACCGTCAGACCCCGCAGGGCGGACAGGAACAGGATGTGGACCAGCGCCTGTCCCGCGACGGGCACATCAGCCGCTGCCACGATCTCGCGCAGCTGTGCGCGGGTCCTCGGGCCGTCATTGGCTATGGCAGCCTCAATGGCGGCGACACCTCGATCAGCCTGAGCAGGCGAAACCCCTTCCTGTGCTAGCCGTCTGGCGTTACCGATAGACAGCTGCGCCGTGGTGAGCCGCTGAAGCCACCAGTAGTCCTGCGACCGGACGAGATGTAGGGTGCCGCGGTTCAGCCAGGTCACCATCAGCGTCCCTTTCTCCAGCTCACAGTCCACGTCAGCCGCGGTGAGCCCGGCAGTGCGTGCCCTGACGGCGAGCCGCGCGGCGCGCATATCCTGCGCCTGAACCGCCAGCAGCCGGTCGACGACCTGGACGACACCGCCCGCTGGCGGGCCGACCAATTGCTGGGCTGCCAAACGCCGGTTGTCACGCTCGCGCTCCACGGACCTCACAATGGATACTCGCACCATGATCGTGACCCTAGCCAAGCTCATGCCCGCGGGCTTCGCACGCCTGGATCTTCTCGCGTGGTTCGGGTGAGCGGCGGCGCCCAGGTTCGGCTGATTCCACCGCTCGTCTACTTGGCTCCTTTCACACTGACGTGGGCACTGCAATGGTGGCGACCGTGGACGATTCCCGGTGACGCCGCGTTGAGCGTGGCGGGGCTCACCCTGGTCGCCGGCGGCATCGCCCTGATGGCCTGGTCGTTCGTCACGCTCAGGCAGGCGAACACGACCGTCATCCCGTGGGAGCAGGTCTCGGCCATTGTCACCACCGGGCCGTTCCGGTTCAGCCGCAACCCGATCTACCTCGCCGACGCGATCACCTATCTCGGTGGCAGCCTGGCCATCCACAGCGGGTGGCCTCTGCTGGTCCTGCCCGGCATTCTCCTGGTGATCCGGCGCAAGGTCATTGAGCGCGAAGAGCGTTACCTCACCGAGCTTTTCGGTGACCCGTACCGCAAGTACCAGCTCCGCGTCCGCCGCTGGGCCTGACCGGACTTCCGCAGTTCGTAGGCATATTCGGGGTTTCCGGAGGGTATTTAGCCTGGTCAGGGGCTTGAGGGGGTCCGGAATCAGCGAAATCGTGTAGGCACACGACTCGCGGCGTGTCGCTCGACACAGCGCACGACGACGTGATTTCGTGTAGGCATGTACCTGCGAGAAACGCGGCGGACGAACCGGGACGGGTCGGTGGTGTCCTACCTGCAGCTCGCACACAACGAGCGGCACCCGGACACGGGGACCCCGGTGGCGAAGGTGATCCACAACTTCGGTCGGGCCGACACAGTGGACCGCGACGCTCTGGCCCGGTTGGTGTCCTCGATCTCCCGGTTCCTGACCCCGGAGCAGGCCGTCGCCGCAGCGCAGGGGGTGCAGGTGGAGGTCCTGGACTCCCGCCGCATGGGTGGGGCCTGGACGCTGGACCGCCTCTGGGAACGCCTCGGGATCGGCGCGGCGATCCGCCGGGTCGCCAAACGTCGCCGTGTGGACGGCGAAGCCGTCGAGCGGGTCATCTTCGCCCTGGTCGCCCAGCGGGCCCTGGAGCCGGGAAGCAAGCTCGCCGCGACCGGGTGGGTCGGGCAGCGGGTCGCCATCGAAGGCTGCGAAGGGTTCAGCGACGACCAGGCCTACCGCGCGATGGACTTCCTGCTCGCGGCGCTGGACGAGATCGCCTCCGAGGTGTTCGCCTCCGTCGCGCACCTGCTGAACCTGGACCTGGACATCGTCTTCGTCGACACCACATCTACCTATTGGGAGGTCGAGGGCGCCGACCAGCTCGCCGACCTCGCCGACAACGTTGATGACGACGGAGTGAGCCGGCCAACCGAACAGGCGAAGCGGACCTTCGCTCACTCCAAGGACTTAGCCGCCGTCCTGCCCCAGGTGGTCATCGCGATGGCGGTCACCCGCGACGGGACACCGATCCGGTGCTGGACGTTCCCCGGCAACGAGAACGACACCGCGATCATCCGCACC
>Ga0097691_1000427_pt1 | contig 37193 bp, 35 predicted proteins | sample NGESurdeep072012_8_FD_72858 | JGI IMG/M metagenome (GOLD analysis project Ga0097691, IMG submission 72858) | Arctic peat soil microbial communities from Barrow, Alaska - NGEE Surface sample 210-1 deep-072012 | ecosystem: Environmental > Terrestrial > Soil > Wetlands > Peat ... | reverse complement strand
CCGCTCATGGGACCTCTTCACGGCGTCGGGAACCAGTGCCCGAGCGGCATCGCCGCCCTCGCCGGTGGGGAAGCTCAGCCGGAAGGTCACCGATACGTCTTCCATCCTGTTGCCGCCCTCGTCGCGCACCTTCTCTCCGTCGACCTGCACCACGAACGACTCCGGCTCGGCGCGACGGGTCGTGAGGATGTCGACGTCGACCGCGGTACATCCACCGATGGCGACAAGAAGCAGCTCGACCGGTGTGAAGTCATCGACGTCTCCGGTGCCGAACCCGAGCGTGCCTCCCCGGCCGTTGGCCGCTGTATACCGGCCTGCCGAGGTGCGGGTGATGGTCACGGTGCGATGCGAGTCAGCGGGCATTCCCTTACCCTGCCAGAGTGACCATCTCAACCGCAGCACAGGACCACCAACAGGGTTCGCTCGTGCTGATGCGCCACGGCGAGACCGAGTGGTCCCGGTCGGGCCAGCACACCGGCCGCACCGACCTCCCGCTGACAGCCCGAGGGGAGCAGCTCGGGGCGCAGGCGGGTGAGCTGCTCAAGGGCCGCGTCTTCTCCTTGGTCCTCGTCTCTCCACTGCAGCGGGCCCGCCGCACCGCGGAGCTGGCCGGACTGGTCGACGCGGTGGTCGACGACAACCTCATGGAGTGGGACTACGGCGGTTATGAAGGGTTGACCACCCAGGAGATCCGCGAGCGGGTGGGTTATCCGTGGACGGTGTTCCAGGACGATGTCATCCCCGGCGCGACACCCGGGGAGAGCATCGAGGAGGTGGCTGCGCGGTGTCGGAAGGTCATCGACCGCGCCATGCCTTTCCTGGCCACCGGAGATGTGGCGCTGGTCGGTCACGGACACTGTCTGCGGATCCTGGCTTCAGTGTTCCTGCGGCAGCAGCTGCGCTTCGGCTCCCAGATCCTGCTGGATGCCGGTTCGGTGAGCGTCCTCAGCTGGGAGCGGGAGATGCACGTCATCAGCTCCTGGAACCGGACGCTTCAGTAGACAACACGATCCGCCCAGGGCGCGGTCCGCGGCATACAGCACCGGTCGTATGGAAAGCGATCTATGGCAGCGGCCAGGTGTGCACGGGTTCGTTGGCGTGCATGGCCTGGACGTAGTGCTGGAGCATGCCTCGCAGGGCCGTGGGGCGATCTGCTCCGCGATCCTCGAGACGATGCACCGCCGCGATCTGCCACGAGGCGCCGTTCATCCCGGACGTGCATCGGCCCTCGATCACGCCGAGATAGCGCTCCCGCACGGCCGTGGAGACGCCCCATTGCCTCAGGCCCTCGTGGGCCATCGGCAGCAGGTGGCGAAGCACCAGCTCGCTGGCCTGCACCTCCCCGAAGCCGGGCCAGCACACCTTGGCCTCGATGCCACGACGGGCGCATGCGTGGAAGTTGTGCTCCGCATCGGCAAAGCTCATCTGGGTCCACACCGGGCGGTCCTCTTCTGCGAGCAGGCGCAGAGCGCCGTAGTAGAAGGCCGAGTTGGCCAGCGTGTCGATCATCGTCGGCCCAGCCGGCAGAACACGGTTCTCGACCCGAAGATGTGGACGCCCGTCGGCGAGGTCATAGACCGGACGGTTCCATCGGTACACGGTCCCGTTGTGGAGCCTGAGCTCGGAGAGACGGGGCGCCAGGCCGGCTTCGAGGGTGGCCACCGGATCCTCGTCGGTCAGCTCGGGGAGCAACGCGGGGAAGTACCGGACGTTCTCCTCGAACAGGTCGAAGACGGAGGTGATCCAGCACTCTCCGAAGAAGACGCGGGGACGCACGCCTTGGTTCTTGAGCTCGATGGGGCGGGTGTCCGTGGCCTGGTGGAACAGCTCGACGCGGGTCTCGTGCCAGAGCTGCTTGCCGCAGAAGTAGGGCGAGTTGGCACCCAGAGCGAGCTGCAGGCCGGAAAGCGTCTGGGCGCCATTCCAGTACGCAGCGAAATCCTGCGGTGCCACCTGCAGATGCAGCTGAACAGAGGTGCAGGCCGACTCGGGAACTATCGAATCGGCATACATGGCAAGGCGTTCACCGCTGGTGCCCTCGATGTCGATGAACATGTTCTCACCACGGGCATTGACCATGGCTTCGTTCAACGCGGCGTAGCGGAGCTTGTCGCTCATCGACCCAGCGTTCAGATGCTCGGGCATGACCGTGGGCAGGATGCCGATCGCCACGATGTGGGCGCCGGTCTCGTTGGCCAGCACCTCTGCCCGGTTCAGACTCTGGCGAAGATCGTTCTCGAGCTCGATCGCCGAATCACCGGGCAACGATCGTGGCGCGACGTTGAGCTCGATGTTGTACTGCCCGATCTCGGTCTGGAACGCCGGGTCGGCGATGCGCTCCAGGACCTCGGCGTTGGCCATCCGCGGCTCGTAGCCCTCGTCCATCAGATTGAGCTCGATCTCCATACCGATGAGTGGGCGTTCGTCCTCGAAGCTGCTGTGGGCAAGCATCTGCTCGAAGACGTCCAGGTCCAGGCGCACCTTCTCGCGGTAACGCTGCCGATCCTGACGCGTGTATGCCGTGCCCGTTACCTCTTCACCCATGCCGACCTCCTCCGTCGGGCCTACTGCGACCCAATCACAGGGGCGGCTCGCACGACAGCCGAATGCACACTTCCGTTGAGGAGCGCGGACGGTCCGCGAGGGCGTTGTGCCAACCCGTGAGCTTGAGGCTCAGCCCTCCTCGAAAGCCCCCGGCGGAGGGCAGGCGCAGACGAGGTTGCGGTCACCGTAAGCTCCGTCGATGCGACGCACCGGCGGCCAGTACTTCGAGAGCCTGTCCACTCCCGCAGGGAAGGCTGCGAGCTTCCGGTCGTACGGGTGGTCCCACTTCTCGACCAGCGAGGCCGCCGTGTGCGGGGCATGGTGCAGCACGCTGTCCGCTGCTGAGACCTCGCCGCGGGCCACCTGCGCGATCTCGCCGCGGATGGCGATCATGGCGTCGCAGAAGCGGTCGATCTCGGTGAGATCCTCGCTCTCAGTCGGCTCGACCATCAGCGTGCCTGCGACGGGGAAGGACATCGTTGGCGCGTGGAAGCCGTAGTCGATCAGGCGCTTGGCAACATCATCGACCGAGACTCCGGTGGTGTGGGTGAGCTCGCGCAGGTCGAGGATGCACTCGTGTGCCACGAGCCCCTCGCGCCCCGAGTAGAGCACCGGGTAGTGCTCACGCAGGCGGGCGGCGATGTAGTTGGCCGACAGGACGGCGACCTGGGTCGCACGGGTCAGCCCGGCGCCGCCCATGAGCCGAACGTAGGCCCATGAGATGGGCAGGATGCTGGCCGAACCATACGGAGCGCCCGAGACCGGGCCCACCCCGGTCTGCGGACCGGCGTCCAGGGCAAACGGGTGGTTCGGAAGGTATGGAGCCAGGTGGCTGCGCACGCCCACCGGGCCGACGCCGGGGCCACCACCACCATGGGGGATGCAGAAGGTCTTGTGCAGGTTCAGGTGTGACACGTCGCCGCCGAACTTGCCGGGCTGTGCGAGGCCGACCAACGCGTTGAGGTTCGCGCCGTCGATGTAGACCTGACCGCCGGCGTTGTGCACCAGCTCGCACAGCTCACCGATCGTGTCCTCGAAGACACCGTGGGTCGAGGGGTAGGTGACCATGATGGCCGCGAGGTTGTCATGGTGCGCCTCGACCTTGGCCCGCAGGTCCTGCATGTCGATCTCACCGGTATCAGCGGTCTTGACGACCACGACCGTGAGGCCTGCCATGACCGCACTGGCAGCGTTCGTGCCGTGCGCGGAGGCCGGGATCAGACAGATGTTGCGGGACGTGTCACCGCGTGCCTCGTGGTAGGCGTGGATGGCGAGCAGGCCGGTCAGCTCACCCTGTGCCCCGGCGTTGGGCTGCAGCGTGACGGCGTCGTAACCGGTGATCTCGCACAGCCAGGTCTTGAGGTCCTCGATGAGCGAGCGGATTCCCTCGGTCTGTGTCGCGGGGGCGAAGGGGTGCAGATCCGCGAACTCCGGCCAGCTCACCGGCTCCATCTCGGTCGTCGCGTTCAGCTTCATCGTGCAGGATCCCAGCGGGATCATGCCCCGGTCGAGGGCGTAGTCCAGATCCGCGAGCTTGCGCAGGTACCGCAGCATCGACGTCTCGCTGTGGTGGATCTGGAACACCGGATGCGTCAGATAGTCCGACTCGCGGATCAGCGCGGAGGGCCAGGTGAGGGTCTCGACGGCCGTGACTGCTGGCAGCGCGGGCACACCGAACGCCGCCCACACCGCCGACAGGTCCTCAAGGTCTGTGGTCTCATCGGTGCTGACCGAGATTCGATCAGCACCGACCTGCCAGAGGTTCACCCCACGAGCAGCCGCCTCGGCGACCACCTCGGACGCCCGTCCCGGAACGCGAGCCGTGATGGTGTCGAAGAACAGCTCGGTCTCGACCTCAACCCCGCCCGCGCGCAGACCCTGGGCCAACGTTGTGGCGTGGCTGTGCACGCGGCGGGCGATCCGGGCCAGGCCCGCAGGGCCGTGGTACACGGCATACATGGCGGCCATGACAGCAAGGAGCGCCTGGGCGGTGCAGATGTTGGAGGTGGCCTTCTCTCGGCGAATGTGCTGCTCGCGGGTCTGCAGTGCCAGACGGTATGCCGGGTGGCCATCCTCGTCGAGGCTCACACCCACGAGTCGGCCCGGCATCGTCCGCTCGAGCCCGGCTCGAACGGACATGAACCCAGCGTGCGGACCACCGAAGCCCATGGGCACCCCGAAACGCTGGCTGCTCCCCACGGCGACGTCAGCGCCCCACTCCCCCGGCGGCGTGACCAGGGTCAGGGCAAGCAGGTCGGCTGCGACAGTGATCAGCGCGCCCAGATCGTGGGCCGCTTCGGCCAGGGCCGACCAGTCGCGCAGCGCGCCGTCGGCGCCGGGGTACTGGACGATGACCCCGAAGACGGCCTTGCCGCCAGCCGCCGCGGTCAGGGCCTCGGGGGTAGTGACGGTACTGAGGTCGGTGACAACGACGTCGACGCCACGAGGGTTGGCCCGGGTGCGGATGACGGCGATCGACTGAGGAAACATCTGCTCGTCCACCACCAGGACCGCACCGGCGTCGGCCTTGCTGGCTCGACGCATCAACGCCATCGCCTCGGCGGCAGCAGTGCTCTCATCCAGCAGTGAAGCACCAGCGATCGGCAGACCGGTGAGGTCGATGACGAGCGTCTGGAAGGTGATCAGCGCCTCGAGCCGGCCCTGGGATATCTCTGGCTGGTAGGGCGTGTACGACGTGTACCACGCCGGGCTCTCGAGCACGTTGCGCCGGATGACCGGCGGGGTGACGGTGCCGTAGTAGCCCAGCCCGATCATCTGGGTCAGCACCGTGTTGCGCGAGGCAAGGGCGCGCAGCTCGCCGGTCACTGCCTCTTCGGTGGGCGCCGCGTCAAGGCGCAGGGCCCGAGAGCTGCGGATGGCCCCCGGAATGGCGGTGTCGAGCATCGCCTCGAGGCTGGGCTGGCCGACGACCTTGAGCATTGCCGCGACATCATCGGGGTCTGGGCCGATGTGCCGGGAGATGAAGTCGGGTCCGGTGGCTGGGCTGGGATCGATGGTCACGAAGGCTCCTCACGCGGCGGCACAGATGCCGTAAGCGGTCACGGACCTCCCCGCCTGTCGCCTGAAGGTGGCTCCAAGATGCCTGCCCGTGCGGTCCGGGCGCCTGAGAGGTTCCGGGGAGGTTTGCCCCTTCGGCGCCCCGTCACAGCATGCTCTCCCTGACGGGAGATCACGCCGCACGGGGACTCTCCCGCACGGGGTAATCGGCGACGTCACACTAGCACCGGCCAGCCGGCCCGAGATGGTCGCGACGCTCCGGACATGAGCAAGGCCCGGTCCCCCTTGGGACCAGGCCTCGTCGGGTGGAGAGCGCCGCTCAGCTGATCAGGCGCGCCTGTCGTCGGCTGGTGAGCTCATCGCCGGGGTGCGGCGCTGGGACCTCGTCATCGGGCCGCTCGCTGGGCAGCGCCGCGAGCTCACCCTCAACCTCACGCCAGACACGACCCACGGCAATGCCGAAGACTCCCTGACCACCTTGGACAAGGTCGATGACCTCGTCGGCCGAGGTGCATTCGTACACGCTGGCGCCATCGCTCATCAAGGTGATCTGTGCGAGGTCGTCGACACCACGCTCACGAAGGTGACTGACGGCGACGCGGATCTGTTGGAGGGAGACCCCGGTGTCCAGCAGTCGTTTGACGACCTTGAGGACCAGGATGTCCCGGAAGCCGTAGAGACGTTGTGTCCCCGAGCCGGTGGCACCGCGAACCGAGGGCTCGACCAGGCCGGTACGCGCCCAGTAGTCAAGCTGCCGGTAGGTGATCCCCGCGGCGCTGCAGGCGGTGGGCCCGCGGTAGCCGGTGTCCTCGCTGAGCTCGGGAAGGTCATCGGTGAACAACATCCCCTGCGCGGCGACCGGCACAGAACCAGTGCGATACCGCGCTTCTCCGGTGGAGTTCACGCTTACCTCCTCGTAACTACAGCCTCGTTGTTTGCCCCCGACGGTACGGCCCGCTGTATGGGAGCGTCAATTACCACTGCACATCGACTTTGTGCGTGTCGCGACCACTCAGAGAAACGCTAAATGTCAACGTGAGGGTCAGCCCTGATCCGGGGGCCAGGTCTCGGCGCCCGGCCCTGGTGCGTCCGGGTTCTCGAAGTCCTCGGCCGAGACGGTGTCCAGGAACTCCCGGAACCGCTCCAGCTCGTCATCCTCCTCGTGCGCGATGGCGACTCCGGCTTCATCCAGGAGCCCATCCTCCACCAGGATCGAGGTTCCCGTGCGAAGAGCGAGGGCGATGGCATCCGAGGAGCGGGCGCTGACCTCAATGGCCCCGTCGAAGACCAGGGTGGCGTGGAAGATGCTGTCTTTCAGGGCGACGATGCGGACCTCGACCAGCTCGTGTCCGAGCGCCTCGATGACGTTCTTGAGCAGATCGTGGGTCATCGGGCGCGGGGGCACGACGCCCTGCTGTGCGTACGCGATGGCCGTTGCCTCGGCTGCCCCGATCCAGATCGGCAGATAACGCTCACCGTCGCGCTCACGCAGCAGGACGATCGGTTGGTTGGTGGGCATCTCGACGCGGACGCCAAGAACATCGAGCTCTCTCACCAGGTAAACGGTACTCGCTTATCGGGCTGCGAGCCCGGCTCTGACAAGGGCGGTGTGCAACGCGATGCACTGCGCCAGGATCTGCGGAGTGGGATCGTGCGTGACCTTGCCGCCCGCCCCGCGGCCTCGACCGCGGACCGGGGAGACGACCTGCTGAACCAAGCCGATCTCGCGGTCAGCCGCGGTCCGGAAGGGACGAAGGTGACGGGGCTCGATGCCGTATGCCGCCAGCGCGCCAGCCGCGCGTGCCACCGCGAGGGCGGCGTCCCCGTAGTGCCCGCCGGCGTCAGGGCGCACCAGCCCGAACGTGGACAGGGCCTCGAAGGTGGGCTGGTCCAGGTCGGCGGCTTCGCGCAGCTCGGCGCCGGTGAGCCGGAGCTTGCTTGTCCGACCCAGCTCGGAGGCTGTGGGCAGATCGGGGTTGGTGGTGCCAACCGGCACCTGGGGACGCGCGGGTGCCAGGTCACCGCGGGCCGGCTTGAGTCCACGATCGAGCTTGTCCAGGGCTTCACGAATGACTTTGAGTGGCCAGAAGTGATCACGCTGCGCCGTCAGGATGTAACGAAGTCGTTCGAGATCCTCTGGCGAGAAGGTGCGAAAACCCGAACCCGTGCGCTCCGGCGTGAGAAGCCCCTCGGCTTCGAGGAACCGGATCTTGGAGATGGTGACGTCAGGGAAGTCCGGTCCAAGGGCGGCCAGGACGGCACCTATCGTCATCCGGCGGGGGGTGGCTGACGGGCTCACGGATGGATCATGTGACGACACCGGTCACGTGACCGCGCCGGCATAGAACACGAGGCGGAACTTGCCGATCTGGACCTCGTCGCCGGTCTTGAGGGTGGCCTCTTCGATCCGCTCCCGGTTGACGTACGTGCCGTTCAGGGAGCCGACGTCCTGGACGATGAAGTCATCACCCTCGCGACGGAAGGTTGCGTGTGTGCGGGACACGGTGACGTCGTCCAGGAAGATGTCGCTGTCCGGGTGGCGACCTGTGCTGACCTGGTCGGCGTCAAGCAGGAATCGGGCCCCTGTGTTCGGCCCGCGCAGGACAACGAGCAGCGCCGTGCCATGGGCCAGCGCGTCAACCGTGGCCTGATCCTGGGCGGAGAGACCGGCATCGGCGTCCGTCAGAGGCTCGGGCGGGGCTCCGATGCCGGGCAGGCGCATCGTGGTGGGATCGCCCACCCGTCCATGTGCCTGCTCGTGCTCGTTGTCAGTCATGACATGCGCACCTGCTTCCGTTGTGCCTGCAGCTCTGTCGAGCTTGTTGTGGTGACCCGAGGAGAGACACCAACCCTAGAGCAGCAGTGCGCGGTACGCCTCAAGGTCCAACAAAGTGCTCTCGGTGCCCGGGTCGGTGACCTTGATGTCATACATCCACCCCTGACCATAGGGATCGGTGTTGACCAGCTCGGGGGCAGAGTCGAGTGCCTCGTTGACCGCCACGACCTCGCCGGAGAGAGGGGCAAAGACGTCACTGACGGACTTGGTCGACTCGACCTCGCCACACGCGTCGCCAGCGCTCACGGCGTCGCCCACGGCCGGCAGGCTGACGAAGACGATATCGCCGAGGGCGTCCTGTGCGAAGGCGGTGATGCCGACACGGACGACACCATCGGATCCGGCTCGCACCCACTCATGCTCGGGGGTGTAACGCAGGTCCTGAGGGTACTCCAACTCGCTCATGCCGCTCCTTGGCTAGAAAGAAGAACTGACCTTGAGAAGAACGAAACTACGGCGTCGCAGCGGGAGCCGGCGACGATACAGGGCGAGCGTAACGAGGCTCACGCAGCGCGTGCAACGCACCCACCGTGAGCTCGCTCCGCTGGGTGACGCTGATGCTCGCACCAAGCTGCCGGATGTTCTCGGAGAGACCGCCTGGGATCTCCATCGCCGACGACATCGTCTGAGCGTCGCCGATCGCCAGAATCGAGTAGGGCTCGGTCAGCCTGGTGCCATCGAGCTCAACTCCGGATCCGGACGGGCCGAAGGACGAGCTGGCAACCACCCGCACATTCCCCACCTGGATGGCCTCGGCGCCGGCGTCGCGCAGCTCTTCGACGGCATCCAGCAACAGGGGTGGGGTCACCTTGCCACCGGGGTCACCAATCGTCATCTCTATGCCGGGGCCGTGCGCGCGCGCCGTACCCGCCAGTATCCCCAGGGCGTCGAGTCGCTCCTGCGCAGCCCGGAGCGCGGCGGCATCACCGGTGCTGCCGCTGACCAGCGCGTCGCGGGTGGCCTGAAGGTCGCGGGCGTTCTGGTCCAGTCGTGAGGACAGCAAGGTTGCGTTGTCCAGGATGGTGACGAGCTCGCTCTGACGCAACGACGCCAGGCCCAGCTCCTGGTTCTGACGAACCTGGGTCGCCACGGCGAAGCCGAGAATGACGGCCAGGAGCGCTGCGAACGCGTTGGCCTTGGTGGCCCGCGGTCGTGCCATCAACATCAGCCGTTGCCAGGGCGACCGGTCACTCGTGCCGGGCTGCCCGCTCGTCGGTGGGTCGGACTGGCTCATGCGCGGAACAGGTGTCGGCGGATGGAGGCCACGTTCGAGAAGATCCTGATACCGAGAACGACGACGACGCCGGTCGACAGCTGCGAGCCCACGCCGAGCTGGTCGCCGAGGAAGACGATGAACGCGGCGACGACCACGTTAGACAGGAACGAGACGACGAAGACCTTGTCGTTGAAGATTCCGTCCAGGACGGCGCGCACACCGCCGAAGACCGCGTCGAGGGCGGCGATGACGGCGATGGGCAGGTAGGGCTGCAGGGCCAGCGGCACGGCCGGGTGCAGGAAGAGGCCGACGGCCAGACCGACGAGAAGTCCAAGGGCGGGTATCACGGTGAGGTCTCCGTCGTTTGCGGGGCGGTGGTGGAGGGGGTACGCGCAGATGGCCTGGCCGGTGCTCGTGTCGCCACCGATGAGCGCACCGGCTTGGCTTCCTGCAGGGAGAGCGCGGGCTCCCCCGGGACGACGACCGAGTCGCGGGCCCTGATGTCGCCGCGGATCTGGTAGTTGGCCTTGAGCGACTGCAGATAGCTTCCGCCGTCGTTGCCCGCGAACTCAACGCTCAGACTGCCCGGGTCGCCGATCGCGGTGATGACGTAGGGCCGCACCAGAGGCCGGTAGTCCACGAGGATCGCCTCCCCGGCAAAACGGATGGCCGCACGAGCCGTGAGGCGGTGACCGTTGACCGAGATCGCCTCTGCACCGGCTTGCCAGAGGCCGTTGACAATGATCTGCAGGTCCCTCGCGATCACCTTCCCCTGGTCAGGCCCTGTCGCTGGCTTGGGATTGACCTGCGCAGCGGCGTCGTCGACGGTCACCACGAGCCCGGGGCCCGTGACGGGCACCGTCCCGGCCACGAGCTCAAGCGTCGAGAGCCGGTCGGCGAGCCCGCTCTGGCTCTGCTGGTCCAGTGCCGACGCCTGTGCGGTGTCAATCTCGCTGCGCAGGGTGGCAATGAGCCGGGTCTGGGCATCGGCGTGGGCGCGGCTGGCCTCGATCCGGCCCACGAGCTCGCTCTTGATCTGGCTGGCGCTGGTTGTCGGGGCCCGCAGAGCCAGGGCGGATGTCGCGAGCAGAGCGCCGACCAGGACCGCGAAGATGACCAGCATGGGGCCGTTGTGACTGGTCGCGGGCGGAAGCCCGGACTTCTGCCGACTCTCGGCGGCCACGGCATAACCGGGGTCAAGCGGGCGCTGCATCATCTCGGTGATCAGCGTCATCGACGCGTCGGGCCGGTCACCTTGGGCGGCGCTCACGTGCTGGTCCTCCTCGCAGCGCGCACGACGTCGCGCGTCTGCACGGCATACATGACTCCGGCCACCCAGTAGAGGGCGGTGCCCCACCAGGCGAACGCCCACCCGATCGGCAGCGCCAGCGTGGAGAACATGCCGTCGCCCTGCCCGAGCAGGATGAGAGGGAACGCGTAGAGCAGGTCGAAGGTGGCTGCCTTGCCGATGAAGTGAACCGGCAGCGCACGGTATCCGTAGTGGCGCACCACGAGCAGCAGCGCCGTCCCGAAGACTTCGCGGCTGACCAGGATCACGACCAGCCACCAAGGGATGATCTCGCGCCAGGCCAGGCCGAACAGGGTGGACAGGATGTACAGCCGGTCGGCCAACGGGTCAAGCAGCTGGCCGACACGGGTGACGAGGTTGTACTTTCGGGCGATCTTGCCGTCGAAGTAGTCGCTCACGCCCGAGAGCGTCAGGACCACCACGGCCCAGCCGTCGTCGTGATTCAGGATCAGCCACAGGAACACGGGTACGACGAGCAGCCGCAACATGGACAGGACGTTGGGTGGCGTCCAGACACGGTCACTGACGGGCGTACCCCCTGCAGCGCTCCCGTCCGCCTGTTCCCTCACGCGTGTGAGCCTAAGGGCTGAATGCCGCGAGGCCACCCAAGGACACTGTCACGTGAGCTACGCCCACTCCCCTGCGTGGGCGCGACAGACGCGATGGAAGCTCTCGGGGAGTGGCATCTGGTGGGGGCTCTCCCTCCCAGACAATAAGAACATCTTGACCCTAACTGGCACATTTCAACCGCACCGGATCTGGCGGGAATGTCTCAAACGTCACGCGCGTGGGTCAACAAGCTCGTGGACGGCGTAGGATACAGAGTAGTCACCAAGTAGTCAATAATCGTCAGTTAAAGACTAGTTAATGACTTGGCAATGACCAGTTAAAGACTGGCCAAAGATGAGTCCACGGACGTGGGCTGGTCAACAGATGAGTTCAACGGACGTGGTGAATTGCCCCAGGTGTCGGACGTGGACTCGACCAGAGGTAAGAGGGGTTCCACATGTCCCATCCAAGAACACATCTGCGCCGAACGGCGCGGATAGGGATTCTCACCGCTGCGCTGAGCTTGACGCTGGCTGGCGGTCTCGCCAGCACGGCGTCGGCGGGCACTGCCAACGGACAGTGCCCCGGAGGCCCGTACTGCGCGACGAACGTCGGTTCCCCGTCGCTGAACGGCAACGGCAACGGCAACGCCGTCGGCAAGCCGCCCGCGGGTACCGTCGGGAAGGCCGACAACAAGAACCCTCAGGGGCAGATGCCGAATGGCACTGACCACAACGCCGGGTATGAGTGCGACAGCAACCACGGCATCGGGCGTACCAACCCTGCCCACACTGGCTGCATCCCTACGGTGACCCCGCCTGTGGTCTGCGTGCCCAAGGCCAACGAGAACGAGAACTGCGTGCCAGAGGTCGTCACGCCGCCGGTGGTCTGCGTGCCCAAGGCCAACGAGAACAAGAACTGCGTGCCAGAGGTCGTCACGCCGCCCGCGATCACCCCTCCGGTGGTTCTTGGTGTCGTGGCCACGGCGCCTTCGGTCGCCCAGCCCCAGGTCCTGGGTGTGGTGGCAGTAGCACCGCAAAATGCGCCTGTGCTCGCAACACACCCGTTGCCCACGGCAGCTGCGGCTGGCCAAGCCAGCACCAGTGGACAGTTGATCACCGGAGGCTTCGCGGCATTCGCTGCGTTCCTCGCATTCGGAACAAGGTTCGTCCTTCGCCGCCGTCATGGTGTCGTATAGCCGGGCCCGCACCACAGCGCTGACCGTCGTTGGGACTGTGTTGCTGGCTATCTCGGCGACAGTCCTCGGCAGTCATTATCTAGGCCATGGCCGGGCGGGGCGGACGCTTTCGAGCGCTCCGCTTCCGCCCGGTCTGAGTCCGTCTCTGAGCCCGGTACCGGCGACGTCAACCGGCCAAGCCGGTGCGCAAACGCTGGGTGCGGACAAGCCAGGCATCCCCCTCGCGGTGATCGTCGCGGGTCATCACCTGCATGCCGCGGTGTCGGCAAACCCTCTTAATGCTGACGGCAGCCTGTATGTCCCCGCCGATCCCCGTGCGGTGAGCTGGGCTAGCCAGGATGTGGGGCCCGGTAGCTCGTATGGCACCACGATCCTGGTCGGCCACATCAACTACGGCGGAATACAGGGCGCGTTCTCCGACCTGGCGGACTACCAGGTCGGGCAGCTCATCACCGTGGTTCTGGCCGACGGCCGAAGGCTGAAGTATGCGGTGGCCGCACCGCCCATCGAAGTGAACAAGGACAAGCTCGGAGCCCGACGCCAGGAGCTCTTCGACCAGAGCCATTCCTACGGCCCAGTCGGCCACCCCAAATCTGGCCGGTTGCTCCTACTCAGCTGCGGCGGCGTCTTCGACAACCGCACAGGCCACTACGAAAGCAACATCTTCGTCTACGCACTCCCCGTCTGACATCACCCGTGATGTCCCAGAATGCCGTTCTCATTGACTAGTCAGTGTTTGCCATCTTCCTGCGGACTCCCGAGTCAGCTCCTCCCTCGTCCCTAGGCTCGACCGAAGTTCTCAACTCCGGGGCTGTCAAGGGAATGCGTAAGCGAAGCCGTGAGCACAGTCCGGATTGTCAGGCGGTGCTTCGGGATCAGGAAGGGCCTCGGGATCAGGCGCACCTCTGTCCGCCACTCCTTTGTACGTCACGTCGTAGCCGCGGGCTTGGCAGCGACCCTGGCGGCCGGCGTTGTGCTCACCGCCACCGCACCCGCCAGCGCACGTGTCCCCTCCAGACCGTGCAGCTTGGCCGCGGCTAGCTCACGCCTCGAAGCCCTCTCCGCCCAGGCAAACACCCTCTCGGCAAACCTGCCGGCGACCCGGACCGCACAGGTCGCCGCCGAGACCGAGGCTGCAGCCCAAAGAGCCCGCCTGTTCGAGCTCGGCAAGCAGGTTCAAGTGGCCCGTGCCGCAGTGGGTCAGCAAGCCAGTGGCTCCTACATCGGCGACGGCGGCAGCCAATACTGCCGGGCATTCAAAGTCCGCACTCGACGCCGAGATCATCAGCGGCAGACCGGGTCGGCGCTGTGCGTCACCGAGGGCTACCGTTCGTACGCCGAGCAGGTCGCGGTCAAGCAGAGACTCCCCGGGCTGGCAGCGACTCCGGGATCCAGCAAACACGGACTTGGCCTCGCGGTTGACCTCTGCGGAGGCGTCCAGGACTTCGCCAACCCCGCGCATCTGTGGCTGAAGCGCAACGGCTCGCACTTTCGGTGGTTCCACCCAGCCTGGGCCGAGCCCTCCGGCGGGCTGCCCGAACCCTGGCACTGGGAGTTCGGGGGCGGAAAGCCTGTGCAAGGCTGCGCCCATGAATAGCGCCCATGAATAGCGCCCATGAATAGCGCCGTCGACTCCCCCGTCGAACACAGACGAACCAGGGACACACCCCACCAGAGGGCCTGGTACTGGTACGACTGGGCCAACTCGGCATACGTCACGACCACTCTCACGGTCCTCATGGCTCCGTACCTGACCGTCATCGCCAAGAAGGCGGCCTGCCCGACGTTGCCCAGCGACGTCGCCTGCCACACCAACCTTGCCGTGATCGGCGTATCAGTTGACCCAGGGTCGCTCGTCTTCTACGTCCTCACGTTCTCCACGATCCTTTCTGCGATCCTGCTCATCTTCATCGGCGCCATCGCGGACCGCTCCCCCAGGCCGGTACGGCTGTTCGCGATCTTCGCCTGGGCCGGAGCGGCAGCAGCCTCGGCGATGTTCTTGGTCAGCGGGGACAACTGGGCCCTGGGAGTGCTGCTCCTCGTCTTCGCCAACCTGTGCCTGGGCTCATCCCTGGTCATCTATGACTCGTTACTGTGCCGAATCGCCTCGCCGGATGAACGCGACCGGGTCTCCAGCCGAGGCTGGGCCTGGGGCTACCTGGGCGGCGGCCTGCTGCTCGCACTCAACCTTGGGTTGTTGACCCTCGACAAGCAGATCGGAATCTCAGCGGGAATGGCCGTGCGGATCAGCCTGCTCTCAGCGGGACTGTGGTGGGCCGCCTTCACCATCATCCCGGTCGCCGGCCTGCGTGATCTGCGTGGTGCCACCGAGCTGACCATCGAGCAGCAATCCGGGGTTGTCAGCGGCAGCCTGCACCAGCTGGCCAGGACTGTTCGCGAGCTGCGGTTCTATCCTCAGACATTGCTCTTCCTGGTGGCATACCTGTTCTTCAACGACGGCATCCAGACCGTGATCAGCGCCTCAAGCGTCTACGCTGCCGAGGAGCTCAAGTTCAGCAACAACCAGCTGATCGAGATCATCCTGCTCGTCCAGTTCGTGGCCTTTGGCGGCGCGCTGTTGTTCGGACGGCTGGCCAACCACTTCGGAGCGTGGCGGGTCGTGCTGAACAGCCTCGTGCTCTGGACCCTCGTGGTGACCATTGCCTTCTTTGTCCCGACGCGCGGGTTCCTGATCTTCGTCGGACTCGCCGTGCTGATCGGGATCGTGCTGGGCGGCAGTCAGGCTCTCTCCCGCGCGATATACAGCCAGCTGATCCCCCGCGGACGCGAAGCCGAGTTCTTCAGTCTGTACCAGGCCATGGAACGGGGAACGAGCTGGCTCGGGACGCTGATGTTCGGCCTCGTACACCAGTTCACGCATTCTTACCGCTGGGCGATCGTCGCCCTGATCGGGTTCTTCGTCGTCGGTGGCCTTCTTCTGTCCAAGGTTCGGATGCGTGAGGGCATCGTTGCTGCCGGCAATGTGGTCCCCGCTGTCATATGACCCGCTCCCCCATCCGACTGCCCCATCCGCGGTACTATGGGTCCGGCCGGCATCTGCCGAAGCCGGAACATTGAACCTGACTGCGGCGTTGTGCCCAGTGAATCCCCGTGCAAACTAGCGCGGGCAGCACGTTGGGAGTACACCCGTCATGGCAGAACGATCACTTCGCGGTACCAATCTGAGTGCGCTTAGTATGGAGACCGACACGAACGTCGTGCTCAGCGAACGTCAAATCGTCCGGTACGTATGCCCGGAGAAGCACATCAGCGAGCTTCCGTTCTCTGTCGAGGCGGATGTCCCGTCCGTGTGGGAGTGCCGTTGCGGCGTGGAGGCCCGGCTGGTGGATGGGCCCGAACCGGAATACAGGAACGTGAAGGCCGTTCGCACCCACTGGGACATGCTTCTGGAGCGTCGGTCCATTCCCGAGCTCGAAGAGCTGCTTAAGGAACGACTGGCCTTGCTGCGGGCATCGCGCGGAGAGAAGCCGCGCCGCAAGCGCACCGCCTGACCTGGGACTATTCGACCGACAAGCCCCGTGCCGCCCCTGCGAGGGCCGCGGGGCTTGTTGCTGTCCGCATACTCATGCGGATGACACTGCGGACACCCCGGTCATGTCATTGCTGTCAACGCGCCGGACCGGCATGCCCACGCTCAGATGACCTCGCCGCGGACGATGCCCGACCTGCGCACCAGGCGACGTTCGACAACGCGCTGCAACCACCGCCGGGTGATCGGTCTGGTCAACGGCAGGATGAAGAAGAATCCTACGATGTCGGTCAGGAATCCCGGGGTCAGCAACAGCGTGCCACCGATCAAGACAAGCGTCGCATCGGCCAGCTCACGCCCCGGCATCTGGCCGGTGTTCAAGGCAGTCCGCAAGGCCTGCCAGGAGCGGCGCCCCTCGTGCTTGACCAGATAGGCACCTAGGGCCGACTCTGCCAGCAACAGTGCAAGAGTCTGCCAACCACCGATCACTGAGCCCACTGCAACGATCAGGGCGATCTCCGCCACCGGTACCACCAGCAGCGCCACGAAGACATACCACCCCCAGTGCGGGCGTCGACGGCCGTGACGGGTCAGACGTCGAGTCGGTGCCACCGTGGCTCCCTGTGAAAGAGTGACTGAACCTGTCCGAGGCGATAACGAGCGCCCCACATCGTGATATTACGCAACGACTCATTAACGATGTCCTGGCTCATCTTGGAGTCGCCCATCGTGCGTTCGACGAAGGTGATCGGCACCTCGACGACCCGCAGGCCGGCACGTATCGCCCGCCACGCAAGATCGACCTGGAAGCAATAGCCCTGGGAAGCGCCCTTCTGCAGGTCCAGGGTGCGCAGCGCCGAAGCCCGGTAGGCCCGGTATCCCCCGGTAGCGTCACCGATCGGCATACCGAGAAACACGCGTACGTAGACATTGCCACCGACGCTGAGGAACTTGCGATGGAACGGCCAGTTGACCACCGAGCCGCCCGGCACCCAGCGAGAGCCGAGCACGACATCGGCGTCGGCCAGTGCCTCCAGCAGGGAGTGCAGTTGCTCAGGCTGATGGGATCCGTCGGCGTCCATCTCGACCACGACGTCATAGCCTCGCTCCAGGGCCCACGCGAATCCGGCAAGGTAGGCCATTCCGAGCCCCTCCTTGTTCAGACGGTGCAGGACGCGAACCTGACCGTCGTCGGCCGCCAGCCGATCGGCGAGGGCTCCGGTACCGTCCGGGGAGTTGTCGTCGAGAATGAGAACGTCCGCCTCGGGCACTGCTGCGCGCAACCGCGACACGATCGGCGAGAGGTTCTCGCGTTCGTTGTAGGTCGGGATCAGCACGACGATCTTGCCGATCGGAGGCCGCACGATCTTGTCGATCGGGGGCCTGGCCTGCGGGTGGGTCATGGGCTTCCTTCGTGGGGGTCGGATCAGCGACCTGGTCGGCGGCGGCGCAGACGCCTCAAAGCCAGCAGAGCCAACATCGTCGCGATACCCGCGCTGGCGAGGTTCTCGGGCCAAGGGCCAACCCGGTCCGCGATGGTGCGATCGGTGCGTAACGGAAGATTGGCGGCAAGCACTGCCGGTGTGAACAACGTGCTGCGCTGGTGAGCGGTTCCATCGGGGGTGATCATGGCGCTGACCCCGACCGTGGACACGTGAACAATGGAACGACCGTGCTCGATGGCGCGGATCCGAGAGATAGCGAGTTGCTGGACAGACTCGTCGGTGAACCCGAACGTGGCGTTGTTGGTCTGGACGAGCAAGACGTTCGCGCCATGGTCAACGGTGTCCCTGACCAGCCCGTCGTAGGCCACCTCGAAGCAGATGATGGGGCCGGCGGCAATCGTCCCGCCTTCACGGGTAGGCACCCGGAATACGCCGACGTTGTTGCCTGCGATGAAGTCCGAGTAGACCAGGTCGACCTTGTCGCTGAAGTGGCGGAAGAACGAGCGATACGGGATGTACTCGGCGAAGGGGACCGGATGTCGCTTGACGTATCGCGCGGTCAGGCCCCGGCCCGGGAGGTACAGGAGACTGGCGTTGGACACCATGGGCCGCGGCTGGTCCAGTACGGCGCCCAGGACGAGCGGCACGTTGATGGAGTCCACGGTCGCGTTGATGACACCTGCTGCGTCGGGGTTGCGTAGTGGGTCGATGTCCGAGGCGTTCTCCGGCCACACGACGAGATCCGGTTGGGGCCGGGTCCCCGCCTTCACAGATACGGCCGCCTGCCGGGTCACCCTCGCATGGTTGTCCAGGACGGCCCGACGCTCAGCGTTGAAGTCCAGACCGGGCCGGGGCACGTTGCCCTGGACCGCCATGAACCGTCCGTTCGACCCAGCGATCGGTCTGGGGACCAGCGAGGGCAGCAGCATGACCGATATGGCGCAGGCGAGGCTCAGCGTGGCAACAAGGACACTGCGCCCTGTGCCGTTGTTCCGGATGCCGGATTGGCGGGCTGATCGGCGGCCACTGGTCAGCCGGGCAACGCCGGCGGCCAGCAGTCCGCCCACCAGCCCCACCCCGAACGTCACACCAGGAGCGCCACCCAGGGCGGCCAACCCAGCCAGCGGCGAGTCGGCCTGGCTGAAGGCCAGGCGTCCCCAGGGGAACCCGCCAAACGGGGTGTTGTCCCGCAAGGCTTCTTGTGCCACCCAGGCCAAGGCCACGACCATCGGCCGTACCCTGCCCGCCCCGGACATTGTTGGTCCACCCTGGAGCAGTGCGCAGACCGCCCCGAGTAGAGCGATATAGAGGGACTCGAGTACAGCCAGAGCGATCCACGGGAGCGCGCCTACGTAGACACCAGACCAGGACAGTAGCGGCAGGAAGCACGCCAGCCCACTTAGGAGACCGAGCAGAGCGCCGTGCCAGACCCGGGCCCGGTACGTCGCGAGCGCCAGGAGAGCGACACCGATCGGCGCCATGATCCAGAGGTCGTGTGAGGGAAATGCCAGCCACAGAGCCAGGCCGGAAGCAACGGCGAGTGGGTAGCGATACACCGGTTCAGGCTAGATCACGACCTGACTGCAGTGCACCGCCGCATCGGTGTGTCAATGGTTGGGCGCATTGCCCGGTGTATTTGGGGTGGCACCGGGTGCGGCAGGGCCCGTTGCCGTTGGGACCAACTTCGAAGCGACTGGATGCCGATCCGAGGTTGTTGTCTACTAAGCACGCGGGCCCTGCCGCCAACCGCCTCCGATGCCCTGCGATGTGCCACCTGACAGGAAGTCCCGTAGATCTGGTTTCTCATGACGGTTACAGTCCCCAACCGCCATGGGTCCCGAGAATGCCCATGCCCTGTGACCTCGCTTGTTTTCTTGATTGAGCGGCGGCCAACGCTCTGAAGATACCCGTTCCGCCCCTGCTGTCAACCCTGCGTTCACCTGCGGCGATGCACAAACGCGCAGGTCAGAGGCACGCCCAATTCCATTGCGAATACAGAGTCTTTTCCCAATTTTGGCGTGTCGTCGAAGAAACGCCGGAATAGATCAGGTAATGGCCGGCACGACGACGACGCCACGAGCGGTTGTCGCGATGACCGGCTCGTCCAGCAGATCAGCTGCAGACTCGCCACCAACCGGGTTCCCCCGTGTCATGACCCGAACCTCGAAGCTCATCTCGCGACTGCGCGAACCGACCCTGACCAGGGTGGCCTCGATCTCGATGCAGTCGCCGGCCCGGACCGGAGCCCGAAACTGCACGTCGCTGTAGGAGGCGAACAGGCCCTCGTCGCCGTCGGTGCGGATGCACATCTCGGTCGCAACGTCGCCGAAGGCTGCCAGCGAGTATGCGCCGTCCACGAGATTGCCTGCGTAGTGGGCGTGGCTGTACGGAACGTACCGGCGGTGCGTCACCGTCAAGCCGACTGTGGCTGGCCCGTGCTTGCTCATGTGGGTGCTCCTTCGTGGTGCCGTCCAGTGACACGAGAACGGCGGTGAACCCGGACGTGGGAAGGCCCATTACATCACCGACATCTCGAGCAAGCCGCCCGAAAGCAGGATCGCTGCACCCTTGGTCAGCGTGTTGGTTGCGCTGTTCTCCCATCGACGAGGATCATCGGAACTGACAAAGGGGGCAGACGTGCGCAGGAATTTCGTCCCCGCCTTGGCCTTGGCCTTGGCTGTTACCGCCTGTAGCGGCGGGGGAACCTCGGCCCCAACCTCGATCCCTCAATCGACATCCATCCCCGGCTCGGCCTCCGCCCCGCCCAGCCCGGTGACCGGGACGGCTACCGCGACTACGAACGCCCCCTCAGGTCCGACGTCGTTCGGTTACGTACCCCTGTGGCCGTTCGCGTCGGTCGCTGCGGCCGAGCAGTGGCAACGGGAAGCACTCCAGGCAGGCCACCAGCCGTGGCGCCTGGACGCCGGTGAAGTTGCCGTGGCCTTTGCCCGGCAGTACCTCGGCTTCGTTGAGATCGACCGTGTGGTTCGCAAGACGATTACGGCAACAGATGCCCACGTCGCAGTCGGCTACAGGGTCGAAGGGACCAGCGGGACCGCGGCCGTGATCCATCTCGTACGCATCGGCTCCGGGACCGGCCAGCCATGGGAAGTCGTTGGCACCGACGACAGCGCCACCTTCTCGTTGAGGCGGCCGAGCTATGGGTCCGCAGTGGCAGGCACCGTCATTGTCGGGGGCCACATCGCCGGCGTTGACGAGAGCATTCGGGTGAGCGCCCGGCCGCTGTCCGGCGTCGTCGGGGGTTACTGCTGTCTGCCGGCCGCTGCTCCGACGTCGTGGTCGGTGCGACTGCCCCTGACGCGCACCCAGCCAGGGCCGGTCACCATCGTCGCGTCGACCGGTGGCCACGTGGCCGCCGTCGAGCGGTTCACCATAACCGGTGTGCGCTCAGGGCCCTGACGGCGCAACCTCGCCGACCCCGATGGCGTGAACGAGATACGACGCGACCTCACCTGGCGTCGTGCCCTTGCCGAAGATCCGGTCCACGCCGAGCGCGGCAGCCGATCCCTGTTCGAACCGGGGGCCGCCGACGATCAGCAGCGGCACCTTCCCGGCGGGATAGGCCTCGCGGAACGCCGCCGACATGGTCATGGTGTTGTGGATGTGGGCGTCCTTCTGAGTGACGACCTGGCTGACCAGGACCGCGTCGGCCTTCTCCGCACGGGCGCGAGCGACCAGTTCGGGCACCAGCACCTGGGCGCCGCAGTTCACGACCTTGATCTCGGCGTAGTACTCCAGGCCCTTCTCCCCCGCGAACCCCTTGATGTTCAGGATGGCGTCGATGCCCACGGTGTGTGCGTCGGTGCCGATGCACGCGCCGACCACCACGAGCTTGCGGTGCAGCCGCCTCTTGATCGCGGCGTTGACGTCCTTGGCGCTGAGCATCGCGAACTCGCGCTCGATCACCACGACCTCACGCAGGTCCACCCGGTGGCTGACGCTGCCGTAGACGATGAAGAAGGTGAAGTCCGAACCCATCGCCTTGGCGTGAACCAGTAGCGCGGGCGCCAGACCCATCTTGGCCGCCAGCTGGAGCGCAGCGCCCTCAGCCCGTTTGTCATGCGGGATCGGAAGGGTGAAGGAGACCTGCACCATGCCGTCCCCGGTAGTGTCGCCGTACGGCCGGATGAGGTCCGGCAACGTCTTGGAGGGCAGGGTTTTCGCGGACGCCTGCTTCGAACCTGGATCGCGGATGTTCATCGTCCACTACCTGCTTCCAACAAGGTGCTGGCCGGGTTGTCGTAGCCGGGCGCGCATCGGACCACGCCGTCCAGGCCCTTGCCGGCATCGGCGGGACGTTTCATCAACCCAAAGGTGCCGTCACTGATTGCCTGCAGGAGAGGAACGGACCCCGGCTGGCCCTGGTCATTGACAATCTTCTCGAGCAGGTCGACTGCCTCGGAGAGCACTTGGCGGGCACGGTTCTGGATGAACCCGTCGCGAGGAGGGTGGAAGTCCTCGGCCAGTCCGCCGGCCGCGTTGAGGACGTAGCGGACGTTCTGCAGGGCCAGGTCGCGGTCGGACAGGAACGGGGTGACCACGGCCTCGGTCATCATGCCGACGAGCAGGATGTCCTGGCCGGTCATGGCCCCCACGAGGTTGAAGAAACCGTCCAGCAGATAGCCGCGGAACACATCCCCTGTCATGTGCTTGGTGGGCGGCATCCACTTCAGCGGCGCCTCCGGGAACAGCTGGCGCGCGAGCAGTGCCTGTGCCAGCTCCATCCGGAACGAGTCGGGGATCTCGGGGTTGATCTCGAACGCGTGACCCAGGCCCAGTTGCCAGTCCTGCAGGCCGGCTTCCTTGGCGAAGTACTCGTTCATCAGCTGGCTGACGGTCACGGTGTGCGCCGCATCGACCGCATCGGCGGTGGTCAGGTAGTTGTCTTCGCCGGTGTTGATGATGATGCCGGCGCGGGCGTGGATCTGGCGCGAGAACCGCTGATCCACAAACGTCCTGATCGGGTTGATGTCGCGAAAGAGAATGCCGTACATGGAGTCGTTGAGCATCATGTCGAGCCGCTCGAGCCCCGCCAGGGTCGCGATCTCGGGCATGCAGAGCCCGGACGCATAGTTGACCAGGCGGATGTAGCGCCCCAGCTCCTTGGACACCTCATCCAGGGCTGCGCGCATCAGGGCGAAGTTCTCCTGGGTGGCGTACGTGCCGGCATAGCCCTCGCGGGTAGCCCCCTCGGGGACAAAGTCGAGCAGCGACTGCCCGGTCGAGCGGATCACGGCGATGATGTCCGCACCCTCGCGGGCCGCGGTCTGAGCCTGCGGGATGTCCTCGTAGATGTCACCTGTGGCCACGATCAGATAGATCCACGGCCGTTGCTTCGGGTTGCCGAGACGCTTGATCAGGCGGTCCCGGGTGGTTCGGTTCTTGTCGATACGGGCCATGCCGGGCTTGACCGAACGCAGCGCCAGGCTCTGCGCCGCACTGGTGTCGCGGCCCTGCGGCAGCCGGAACGAGATCGAACCCGCGGCGGACTTCTGGGCGAGCGTCAACAGATCCGGTGCTTCTCCGCGGCGCAAGGCGTCGAACACCGGTGTGGTCACACCGACCTCAAGCCCCACCTCGTCACGGACGGCGTCGACCAGGTGGTTAACCCACGGCACGCCTTCATGGTCGGCACCGGCCAGGCCAGCCAGCCGCAGCACTGCCCGCTCGACGGACACTGTGGTGTGCGTCTTGGTCAACTTGACCACGGGTGCGCCGGCCTTGCGGGCCAGCGAACGTGCCCGACGAATGACGGCAGGGTCCAGCTCCAGTTTGGGCTTGGTGCTCATGACGCCTCTTCCAGGTTGAAGACGGTGCGACCGCCTATGACGGTGCGCAGATTCGTGGGCGGTGCGGCCCCGGGTGACAGGTCCGGCAGGCAAGCCGGCGTCCGCCCGTTGGAGCGGCGGGGGCACCCGAGCGACCAGAGCGCGAAGCTCGCCGGCTGGCCGACGCCAAGGTAGCCGTGGTCGTCAGCGCCCGCAGCGCGCCACCCGCCACGGGTATGCGCCAGGAACGCCGACTGTGCCGAAAGCCGCTGGGCAGGTTCATGGTGGTTGACGCAGCCGCGGATGGCCTCCCACGGTGCGAACGGCGTCACGGGTGTGTCCGAGCCCAGGGCCAGAGGGATGCCTGCCTCCTGCAGGGCGGCGAACGGGTTCATGCCACCGGCCCGCTCAGGACCCAGCCGGCTGGCATACATGCCGTCGGGCCCACCCCACAGTGCGTGGAACGCCGGCTGGACCGAGGCGGTGACGCCCAGCTCCGCCAGTGCCTTGATGCCCTCGACGTCCACCATCTCAAGGTGCTCCAGGCGGTGGCGTGCCGCGACAACCCTGGCCGCGCCGACCATGCTTGCCGCGGCCTGGAAGCCGGCAATGGCCGTATCGGCACCCGCGTCTCCGATGACGTGAAAGCCTGCCTGGATGCCGGCCAGCGAGCAGGCGGCGATGTGGTCACGAACCTGCTCGACAGACAGGTATGGATGCCCGCAGTGGCCAGTGTTGCCGGTACCCGGGCTGACCTGGACGTCGGCATACGGCTCTCGCAGCGATGCGGTTCGCGATCCGATCGAGCCATCGATGTTGAGGTCGCCCGCCAGTCCTCGGGCGCCCAGCCGACTGGCGAGCGCCCTGGCCGACTCTTCGTCGCCGACAAGCTCGGCCCAGTAGCCGACGACTTCCGGGCCGTGGCCACCCCGCCCGGCCGCGAGAACGTCCGCGAAGTCTGCCTCCGAGCTGAGGGTTGGCCCGCCGTTCTCGTGGATGAGGCCGATCCCGGCCGCGGCGGCGGCGTTCAGTGCGGCGTCGATGTCGATGCGACGCTCAGCCCCGCTGATCCCGGCGTGGAACGCGTCGCGAGCCGCGTGGTGCGCCTCACGGCTCACCAGCCCGTTGTCGTTCCAGCCCTGATGGTTCCGGGCGCCGGACGCGGCCGCCAGGGCCGAGGAGATCACAGCCGAGTGGCCGTCAACCCGTGGCGCGTAGACCACCCCGCCGTACGTCGCGCGGTCGAGCTCCTTGCCCGTCGGCGGGCGGCGTTCGGGCCAGTTTCGCTCATCCCAGTTGGGTGCGTAGACCGGACGGCCGGCCCGCTTGCGGGCAGCCTTCTCGATCCTGTCCAGGGCCTGCTGCAGGGACACTGTGTCGGCGAGCTCAACACTGCGCAGCCCCAGACCGGTCGCCGAGGTATGGACGTGGGCATCTACGAAGGTGGGCGTAACCAGCGCTCCGTCGAGCTCGACCACCTCGTCGACCCCGTCAGCGTGGCCGGCTGCAGCCTCGTCGGTGCCGATCCACGCGATCTGGTTGTCGACGACAACCAACGCCGTCGCAAACGGGTCTGCCGCGCCGTACACGAAGCCGCCTCGGTACAGCGTAGATGTGGCTGCCGGCGGTGAGCCGTGCAGACGTGATTCTCTCGGCGCTTCGGTGGTCACGAGGCCTCAGTCTGTCTCGGCTCCAGTCGGCCTTCGAACAGCCCCCGCACGCCGGAGTTGGCACGCAGCAGCTTCAACGCGTAGTCAGCGTGACCGGGGACGTACCCGTTACCCACGAGCATCCGCACATCGGCCGCCAGCCCCTCGGCCCCCAACGCCGCCGCGGCGAAGTTCGTCGCCATCGAGAAGAAGACCACCGTGCCGCCGGGTGCCGTCGACAGGATCGCGGGATGCTCGCAGCCTGGGACATCGACGCAGACAACGGTGATGTCAGCCGGGCCGCCGGCCGCCTGCACCGCACCGGACAGGCCCAGTGGTGAGCGCGCGTCGGCGATAACCACATGGTCGGCAAGCCCGATCCCCTCCAGCATGCGCGCCTCCTTGTCGTTGGGCACGACCGCGACTCGACGTCCGGCTCCGGCGTCCTGGGCCGCAGCCAAGGACATGGACCCCGACTTGCCTGCGCCGCCAAGGACCAGCACCGAAGGCGCCGCACCCTTCGCCACGTATTCGTGCACCAGCCGGGACACAAGAGCGGGTGCGCCGCAGACGTCCATCACCATGAGCGCGAGCTCATGGTCGAGGTCGGTCGGCAACACGGCCGCGATGGACCTGCCGAACAGGATCGCGTGGCCCGCGGCGGGCACCCGCTCGCCCATGCCGTCCCAGCGGGCCAGGCCGTCGGTGATCTGCAACGGGGTCAAGGACAGGGACACCAACGTGGCCACGTGGTCACCGACGGAAAGCCCCAGTGGGCTCTGCTCTCCCACCTCGGCGACCGTTCCGATGAGCATTCCGCCCGAACCGGTGACGGGGTTCTGCATCTTGCCGCGGGTTGCCACGATGTCCAGGACGGACGCGCGCATCGCGGCGCCGTCGATCTGGTCGTCCGCGGTGCGGTGAATCCCGGCCAGCTGGCGATACGAGGCCGCGTCCAGGTTCAGGGTTTCGATGTCAATGCGAACCTCGTCCGCCCAGATCTCAGGGGAGGCATCCAGGCGTTGGGCGGCCTGGGGCAACGTGATCTGGTCACCGGATGGCTCAAGGACTCTGTGCAGACCCACGGGCGAGCTCTCGGGTCGTTTAATCGGCACCGTCACTGATTCCTCCTGCATTTTGCCATACATGAACACATTTTGCGGTGCAGTGATACGAATTACGCAAGTTCTCCCGTATCATGCCATCCATGGACCCAAAGATCGAGCAGCCCTACGCCTACCTGCGCCACGAGCTGGTAGAGCCAGACTGGACCCGCTTGCCAGGCTGGCGCCACATCACCGCCATCGAGTGGGCCAGTGTCCAGTGGCAGCGGGCCCACTGCGTCAAGAACATCAAGGGCCTGCGAGCACTCATGGGCGATCTGCTCACTGACGCCTTCTATGCCGACCTCGAACGGGACCAGGCCGAGCGGGCCACGATGTCGATGCTCGTAACACCGCAGATGATGAACACGATGGTCCCCTGTACTGGCGTTGTCAGCGCGTCCGGGGACTCTATGCCCAGCGCCGGCGAAGAGTTCACCCATGCGTTCTATGCCGATCCCGTCCGCCGCTACATGCTCCCGGTCTTCAGCGACCGACGCGTCGACTGGCCGAGCCACCCATACTCCACCCGAGACTCGTTGCACGAGCACGACATGTGGGCGGTCGAGGGTCTGACCCACCGCTACCCCACCAAGGTTTTGGCAGAGCTGCTGTCGACCTGCCCGCAATACTGCGGCCACTGCACCCGGATGGACCTTGTCGGCAACTCGACGCCGGTCATCCCCAAGCTCAAGTTCGATCTCAAACCGGTCGACCGCTACGACGCGATGATGACCTACCTGCGCGCGAACCCCGTCGTGCGCGACGTGGTCGTCTCCGGTGGCGACGTGGCCAACATGCCGTGGAAGAACCTCGAGTCCTTCTTGGACCGGCTGCTGGAGATCGACAACATCCGCGACATCCGCCTGGCCACCAAGGCGCTGATGGGTCTGCCACAGCACTGGCTGGCCGACGACGTCGTCGAGGGCGTCGGCCGGGTTGCGGCCAAGGCCCGCGAGCGCGGCGTCAACCTGGCAATCCACACCCACGTCAACAGCGCCCAGTCAGTGACGCCCGCCGTCGCCGCCGCCGCCAACGCGATGCTGGACGCCGGGGTCGGGGCAGTTCGCAACCAGGGCGTCCTCATGCGCGGGGTCAACGACTCGGTCGAGCAGCTGCTTGACCTGTGCTTCGCACTGCAGGATGAGGCCTCGATCACGCCTTACTACTTCTACATGTGCGACATGATCCCGTTCGCCGAGCACTGGCGGCTCTCGCTGGCCGAGGCGCAGCGGCTGCAGCACGACCTCATGGGCTACCTGCCGGGCTTCGCCACGCCGCGCATCGTCTGCGACGTGCCGTACGTGGGCAAGCGCTGGGTCCACCAGGTCGACTCCTACGACACCGAACGCGGAATGTCGTTCTGGCGCAAGAACTACCGAACCTCGATCGAGAGCGCAGACACCGAAGCACTGTCGCAGGAGTTCGTCTACTACGACCCCATCTACACCCTGCCCGAGACCGGTCAGGACTGGTGGCGCGAGCACGGCGGGGTCGAGCTGGCTCACGAGGCCGCTGTGGCCAAGGCCACCGCGAGCCGGGAGGCCTCGGTGGCCCAGCTCGTCTGAACAGCCCGTATGCCGCGCCCCTGACCGGGGGACGCGGCTTACGTGTCCTACGATCGCGGGTTGTCAGCGATTGTCGCGAGGAGGCTCGCCGGGCACCCGACTGCCGTCACCGTCGTTCCCGTCGTCGTTGGTGAAGAGCAGGTCCGAGATCTGAAGCTGCACCTGCTCCACGTTGGGGATGTCCGGCAGGACAACGCCGGCCTTCTCGGTGGCGTCGGAGATGATCAGAGTCCCACAGCCCAGCAGCCGGTCGATCAGGCCCATCTCGTAGGCCACGTCGTTGATACGGAAAAGCGGGATATCACGGCCGGTCCGTGTGAGGACGCCGTGACGGGTGATCAGCCGCCGGTTCGTAACGGTATAGGTCGAGCTGATCCAGCGCAGGAACGGGAACAACGACCAGAGAACCAGCACCGGAACGGCCACCACAGCGGCGGCCAGAGCTAGCGCGCTGTTGTGGGGCTTGAGCATCAGGGCGGTGATGACGGCGCCCACCACCACGACGAACACGACGACAGGCCAGATGAGCGCCTTGCCGTGCGAGCGAACACTCAGCACGACGTACTCGCCGTTGGACAGCAGCTTCTTCGAAAACGCCATGCCCGCATCGTGCCAGATTCGAGGGTCATCGCGAAGATACGGTGGGGTCATGCCAATTCCCGACCAGATGCGCCAGTTCAACAAAGTCGCGCTGAACAAGGTCACCAAGCCGCTGTTCCCATGGCTGCCGGGGCTGGGTGTCGTGGTTCATCGCGGACGCAGATCCGGCAAGCTGTACCGGACGCCGGTCAACGTATTCCCGCGTCCAGGCGGACGCTACGTCGTAGCACTTACCTATGGTCCGGACACCGACTGGCTGAAGAACGTCCTCGCAGCCGGTGGATGCGAGCTTCTCACCGGCGGCAAGCAAATCGAGCTCACGGCGCCCCGGCTGTTTCACGATGAGACACGGCAGGAGATCCGGGTGCTCGAACGCCTGGTGCTCGGCCTTCTGGGCGTCTACGACTTCCTGGAGCTGCGTGCTCTAGTGCCGCGACGCATTAGTCCGTCGGGGGTTTGATCCAGGCGGTTGGGTCGGCGAGGTAGAGGCCGGCGGCGCAGTCGAGAGCTTCTTGGGGGGTGCCGGTGGGGTGACCGTTGGGAAGGAGTGCCTCTTCGTAGGTTTGGCTGCTGGCCTGGTAGAGCGCGAAGTCCCAGTCGGTGTCCGAGCCGAGGTAGTGCAGCCGGCACAGTGGGAGTTCCTCGTCGCCTGGCAGGTAGCCGGTGACGTAGCCGTACCCGCCGTGCCAGCGGATGGTGACCTCCTCCAGTTGGGGCCATTGTTTGGATGCGTAGAAGTCCAGCTGTTCGGCCGTGAGGGTCTTCAGGCGGGCAGAGGGAACCGGCATGGGTCCATGGTGGCCGATGAACACCTGTTCTGTGTCGGCGTGGCACGCGCTTCGGCGTGCACTTCATGGAAAGGATCTTGCTCCCCGAGGTAGAGGAGAGCAGATGGCACGCGCTGGTAGCGCCGACAATGTCGTGCTCGGTGAGCGGCGAAGGCTGCGACTGGAGGCGATGGTGGCCCGGCCCACTTCCGCCCAGCGGGTGGTGTTGCGGGCGAAGATCGTGCTGGCTGCCTGGCGTGGCCGCTCGAACGCGGCGATCGCCCGTGAGCTGGGCATCGGTGTGGACACGGTTCGTAAGTGGCGGCACCGGTTTGTGCGTCACGAGATGGCGGGCCTGCATGACCGGCCCCGTTCGGGGCGCCCGGCCCTCTACGATTTGGATGCGCATCTGCTCATCGTCGCGACCGTCACCCAGGAGGCCCCGCAGGTCGACTCGCACTGGACGCACCGGTTGCTTGCCCACCACCTCGCGCAGCCGTTGGGTATCTCGGCTTCCCAGATCGGGCGGATCCTGGCGTCGCTCGACCTGAAACCGCATAGGGTCCGCGGGTGGCTGAACCGCCCGGAGGACCCCGCATTTGTCACCAAGGCTCAAGCAGTCTGCGCCTTGTACTTGAACCCGCCAGGCGATGCGGTGTTGTTCAGCATCGACGAGAAAACCGCCATGCAGGCAAGGAGCCGCAAGCGAGCCACCGCGGCATTGCGCCGCGGCCGTCCCGAACTACGAGAGTTCGAATACGTCCGCCACGGAACGGTCTCGCTGATGGCCGCGATGAACGTCACCGACGGCACCGTCCATCCCAAGATCATCGTCGCCAACAACTCGGCGACCTTCATCGAGTTCCTCACCGAACTGGGCGCCACGGTCGACCCGGCAAAGAAGATCCACCTCATCGTGGACAACGGGTCCAGCCACACCTCCAAGGCGACCAAAGCCTGGCTGGCCGAGCATCCCCGCTTCAGGGTGACCTACACCCCCGTCCACGCGAGCTGGTTGAACATCGTGGAGATCTTCTTCTCGATCCTGGCCCGGCGGATGCTGCGCCGCGGCGACTTCGCCTCCCGTCAGGACCTGATCGACAAAATCCTTGCCTTCATCGCGACCTACAACCAGACCGCGAAACCCTTCCGCTGGAGCTACGACGCCAAACTTCTACGCGCCGCATGAACCCCCGACGAACAAATGCGTCGCTGCACTAGTCATCGCGACACCCATCTGCTGATTGTTGCCATCACCGCAAGAACCAAAGGAACGTTCAGCGCGACGCCGTTCGTGCCTCACAAGCGGAGGGCCCGATCAACCGGTCAGGCTGAATGACTCCTTGCCTTTGAAGATCCTCCAGCAATAGATGACATCGCCCTCGCTACCTGTGAACAACGACGCTGGTTCCCCGCTCGCATCGTCCGGCGCCGCATCCGGACGCCGCATCTGTAAGGCAAGCGGGGATACTCCGCGGGCTGAGGGCTAGCCAGTGATACTCGGCTTGCCGTTCTCCAGGTGACCGACGAATCGCCGTGTGAACAGTGGATCGTTGTCGCACGTGACCATCAGGTCGTACCAGCCGTGACTACGGGCCAGCGGGTCAACGCGATGAGTGGCCTCGCCGTGAGCCTCAACCCGATAGGTCCGCGGCCGGTCGGTGGAGTAGTTCGCCGACACGACTGTGCAGGTCAGCGCCCGCGAGTCATGGTTGGTCAACTGAAGCCAGAGTCCGGGACGGCTGCAGTCCGCACCGTCGTAGTAGGCAGCTGCGACCACAAGATCCTTGCTCGCCGAGTTGGCATCGCCTGAGAACTCCCGCAGGAACCGGTTCGGCCCGATGACCGTCAGATCGTACTTGCCAGCGCCGAAGAGGGCACCGATGTCGATCGAGGCCGTCTGAGCGCTCGACAACCCATCCGACCGTTTGACCGGATCCACCGTGTACTGCCACGGTCCACCTTGGCGGTAGGTGTTGGCGTAGACCGCGAACTGGCTTGACTTGCTCACGTTCGCGCCCAGGTTCGACAGCGAGATCACGGCCTGGATCCCCCCAGCGAGCCCGAAGACGAGCGGTCCCAGGTTGGCGTTGGGCTGGTACGGCAGGCTCCGTGCCGGTTTGGCGCCGGCTTCCTGTATTGGCAGGGCGTTGCTCGTCGGCGTCGGCTTCGGAAGCGGACCGCAGGCGGCAGCCCCGATGACCGCGCTGGTGCCCGGCAGGGGCGGCAACCCGTGGATCGGCGCGCAGAAATCGAATGCGTTGGTCAGATCGCCGGTGACACTGCGCCGCCAGTCGCTGATGTCGCTGCACCGGGCTGGCTTGCCGATCGAGGCCGACCAGGTTTCCATGAACTGTATGACCGACGTGTGGTCAAAGACCTCCGAGCTGACCCAACCACCTCGTGTCCACGGCGAGACGATCACCATCGGCACCCGGAAACCGAGGCCGATCGGAGCGCCGAGGACGAACTCATCGGCAGTTCCGGCCGGTGGGATTGGTGGGGGAACGTGGTCAAAGAAGCCGTCGTTCTCGTCGTAATTGATGAACACAGCGGTCGAGTTGAGCACCTCGGGGTCCGCGTTGAGCGCCTCGAGTATGCCGTGCAAGTAGTGAGCCCCGTCGCTGGGCGGACCATCGGGATGTTCGGAGAACGCCTGGTTGGTGACCACCCACGACACCTGCGGCAGAGTCCCGGCAAGAACATCCTTACGCACGGCGCCGGCCAGCGCGTCAGCGTTGGAGAGCCCCGTGGTACTCACCGTTCCCATGCCTGCGTCGTAGAGTGCCGACCCCGGCTTGGCGTTGCTGAACTGGCTGAAGTACTGCAGGCCGTTGTCACCGTAGTTGTCGTTGGCGTCCTGGTATACCTTCCAGCTGATCCCGGCTGACTGCAGCGTCTCGGCATACGTCGTCCACTTCAGGCCCGACTCGTCACCGCCGTTGTAGGCCGGTCCACCCGCTGTGCCACGCGGGTCGATCATGCCACTCCACAGGTAGGTGCGGTTGGGCCCGGTCGCACTAAGAGCCGAGCAGTGGTACGCATCGCAGATCGTATATGCATCGGCTAGGGCGTAGTGAAAGGGAATGTCTGACCGATCTAAATAACCCAGCGAACGGATCCCCTTTGCGGTGTACCAGCCGTCGAGCTGGCCCTGGTTCCAGGCAGCGTGCTGGTCGCCCCAGGAATGGGCTACCCCACTATTGCATTGAGCAAGGGTCTCTGGGTCAGTGCCGTCCGTACCCGTGCTGGCACGAAGTGGCCACGGATATTGGGTTCCACTGCCGACTGGCTGATTGAACACCGAATGACCCGAGGAAAGCTTGATGGTCGAGCGATCCCCGAAGCCGCGGACTCCCCTGAGCGAGCCGAAGTAATGATCGAAGGATCGGTTTTCCTGCATCAGGACAACGATGTGCTTGACATCGCTGAGCCGTCCCTTGGCGCCCTGTCCAAGTTGATGGTGGGCGGGCAGAGCCTGCGCGACAGCCGATGGTAGCGCGGCGCCCAATGCGGCGGCCCCACCCACTGCCGCGGCTGCACCCAGAAATCCGCGGCGCGTTAGTTCAGACAACTGATTACCTCCGGTGAGTAATGGCGTACACAGCGAAAGTAGAGACCGGTTCCGACGCGAGTTGAAAGGAAACGTGAACGTCAGATGGCCTGGCGATCACGTTGAGGCGGCGATCTGCCAGTGAGGCTGCGCCTCTGACCGCCGAGGTGCGGGCTGGCTTGGCGTGTCGGGTGGGAGTCAACCTGTTGGTATGGCTGCATCGTTGACGGTGAATGAGCTTCTCGATGGTCACGTGGCCCTGGATGTCGAGTGCCTGGACCGGGTCTATCTCAACGGCTACGTGCCGAATCTTCAGGTCGCCGGCCAGGTGGTGTCGTTCATGACTGCGCATCTGGGTTATCCGATTCCCTCGCCGGCGATCATGGAGAAGATGGGCACCGCGTTCCGCCGGTCGGTCAGGTCGTTCGTCGACGCCAACCAGGTCCCGGTCGTGCGGTTCGCCAAGGGTGACCGCAAGGGTGACGTCATGGCTCGTTACGTGGCCGCGCAAGCAGCTACCGGTCGGTCGGGGGTGGCGGCGATCGGGGTGGCGCAGGAGTACCAGAACGTGTTCGCGGCGACGCAGCGCGAACGCTCCAACAGTGTCCCGTGGTTCTCGTTCACCAAGGCTGACCGGCGGGTGTCGTGCTTCTACTTCTACCTGTGGGACGTCGACTTCGGACCCGCGTTCATCAAGGTCTGCGCGTACTTCCCCTACCCGATCAGAGAATGCCTGTTGACTGAACTACGGGAGGAATCCTCCCGGCGGCGGCGACAGGTCCGGGTGTGTGTGGCTACGGTCCCGGTTTATGAACACGTCCGAAGATCAGTCGCGTGACCTGCTCTCGCTGGTGGTTCCCCAGCACGGTGCGCTGGTGGCCAGTGGGGATCCGTTCGAGCCGTTCGCGCTGCTTGACGCGTCCGGCCAGGTGGTCGCGCCGGTCGCCGCGTTCTTCCGGGAGCTGCAGGCGTGCAGTCGACCTGAGACCACGCAACGGTCCTACGGGTTGGCGTTGCTGCGCTGGTTTCGTTTCCTTGGCGCGGTCGAGGTGCCGTGGGATCAGGCCACACGGGTGGAGGCCCGCGACTTCTGCCGATGGATCCAGGTCGCGCGCAAACCGGTCCGCCCGCACTGGCGTCACCAGGGCGAGCAAGCGGCGGGCTCCCGCCCGATGCCTGCTCCCGGGCAGGCGCCGCCGAATCCGGTGACCGGGAAGGCGCCGCCCGCAGCGAGCTACGCCCCGGCCACGGCCGCGCACAACGAGACGGTGCTGCGCGGCTTCTACGAGTACCACCTGCAGGCCGGTTCGGGGCCGATAGTGAACCCGTTTCCGCTCTCACGGCTGCGTCGTGGCGGGCGGGCGAACGCCCATCACAACCCGATGGAGCCGTACCGCAATGAGGGCAGCGGGTTGTATCGGCCGCGCCTGGTTGGGCGAAGGCCGCGGCAGATCCCCGATGAGAAGTTCAACGAGTTGTTCACCCGGCTGCCCTCCCACCGGGATCGTGCCCTGGTGGCGTTCTGGGTCTCGACCGGGGCACGCGCCTCGGAGCTGTTGGGGGCGACCTGCGCGGACGCCGACCCCGGCCAGCAGCTGGTCACGGTGGTCAGGAAGGGGTCGCGGGCGTTGCAGCAGCTCCCCGCATCCTCGGACGCATTCGTGTGGCTGCGCCTGTATCAGGGCCAGCTGCCGCCCCTGACGCCGCTTACCGGGGACCACCCGTTGTGGTGGACGCTTCGTCGCCCGCTGCGTCGGCTGACGTATCACGCCGCCTACCGGATGTTCACCCGGGTCAGCGCTGAGCTGGGGGCGAACTGGACCCTGCACGACCTGCGGCACACGGCGGCCTACCGGATGGCCCGTGACCCGCAGATGCCGTTGACCGACGTGCAGTGGGTGCTGGGCCATGCCCACCTGACCACCACCCAGCTGTATCTTTCACCGCTTCCCGAGGATGTGATCGCCAGCGTTCTCGCCCATCACGAGCGGGCCAGCAGGCCGACGCCCACCGCGGCCTCGAATCCGGCTCGGTACCGGGCCGAGTCGTTGAACGTGTTGTTCGGGACGGACTCGTGAGCGCCGGCGCGAATCACCGCACGAGCGTGGCTACCACCTTGGCCCGACCCGGCGCCCACTCAGTGCAACAGCAGAACGAAATGCTCAGTGACCGGTTCCCGCCCCGGCCGGTGGCCGCGACATGGCCACAGACCAGGTTGTCGCGCAAGCGGGTGCTCCAGCGGCTGCTCGCGGCGCCGTTCGTCGCCGACACCACGGCTGGGGAGGAGAACCGCCGCCGCGGCGTCCGTATCGTCTTGGACTGGCTTGAGGCACAGCCCGGTGAAAGCTGGCAACAACGATGGCTGGCCAGCGGCGCCGCCAGCAACGGCAGGGTCGACTGGCGGTCCTTTCCGATCCGATGGCGCAAGGCCACCACGGCTTGGGACTGCCGGTTCGACGCGACGGTCCTTGGCACCGGCCTGCTGTCGCTAATCTGCGCCGACGTGATCCGCCCCGACCTGCCCTGGCTGCTCGGTACGGCCACTCCCAAACGACTGGCTATCGAGATGGCCCGCACCCGCGACCCGGCCGGCTTCGCCGACCTGGCGGCGCACAGCGAGGCCAACCCGGTCGGGGAGTCCACCACCCGGGTGGCAATACATCGAGTCGCCGCCCTCATCGCCGCCAAGGGCGGCGTGGTCGCCGACATCACCGTCGGTGACGCCCTGGAGCTGCTGGGCGTGGCCGCCGACGTCTGCGAAGTCCCTCACTACAAGAGCCCCTACTTCTACCAGCTGCTGCACGCGCTCGGTGTGTTCGGTGACGCCGTGGCACCGACCGTGCGGGCCCTTGACGGGCAACGCCAGCTCAGCGTCGAGCAGCTCATCGACCGGTGCGACATCCAGTGCCAACCGGTGCGTGACCTGCTGGTCGACTACCTGCGCGAACGCCAGATCCGCATCGACCACGTCAGCCTCGTACGGTTGGCTGACACCCTGGGCCGGCTGTTCTGGCGGGACCTGGAGATACACCATCCCGGGATCGACTCGCTGCGCCTTACCGCACCGGTCGCCGGGGCGTGGAAGCAACGCATCGCCACCAAGACGACCCGCAGCAAGGCGGCCGACGGCTCCCCGATCGAAGTCAGCCGCCCACGGCACAGCGCCACGAACGCCCTGTCGGCGGTCCGGGCGTTCTACCTCGACATCGCCCAGGCCGCCACTGACGACCCGGCACGGTGGGGACCCTGGGCCGTCCCCTGCCCGATCAAAGCCGGTGAGGTGGCCCACCGCAAGGAAGCCGCCCGCCGCAAGTCCCGCATGGACCAGCGGACCCGCGAACGACTACCCGTCCTACCCACCCTGACCGCCGCGGTCCACACACAACGCACGGCGACCGCCGACCGCCTCGCCGCCGCGAAGGCCACCAGCCCCGGTGAGGTGTTCACCGCCGGCGGGCAGAGGCTCCGGCGGGTACTGACCACCCGCGCGCACGGCGCCAACATCTGGGCCCAGGACCCAGCCGGCGGCCGGCGACGCAACCTCGCTCTCGAAGAACACCGGGCCTTTTGGGCCTGGGCGGCCGTTGAGGTGCTTCGGCACAGCGGCATCCGCGTTGAGGAGCTGACCGAACTGACCCACTCCAGCCTGGTGCAGTACCGGCTCCCGACCACCGGCGAACTCGTGCCCCTGCTGCACATCGTCCCGTCCAAGACCGACGCCGAACGGCTGCTGGTCATCAACCCCGAACTGGCCGACGTGCTCAGCGCGATCGTCACCCGGGTCCGCGGCGACACCGCGGCGATCCCGCTGGTGGCCGCCTACGACTACCACGAGCGGGTCTTCAACCCGCCGAGGCCGATCCTGTTCCAGCGACACATCGGCACCGAGAACCGTCCGGTCAACGCCCCCGCCATCCGCAAGCTGCTGGATGCCGCGCTGACCGCCACCGGGCTGAGGGGCACCGACGGGCAGCCGCTGCGGTTCGTCCCCCACGACTTCCGCAGGCTTCTGTCTGCTTAGTTTTCGTGTTGCGATTGGCTTGAACTGCAGGCCGACAACGGGTTTCGGGTTTGCGCTCGGCCGTGTTGTGTTTCTACGGTCACCTCTCGTGATCTTGAACTTCTTCTCATCTCGGCACTGGCAGTCGTGGGGCCTGGAGCATCCGCCGTTGATCCCGGAGCGGATGCCGGTCCTGATCGATGATGACCTGCTCTTCGAGGACGGCCCGGCCGTGCCCCGAGCGGCGACGGTGGTGAATCGTTGGCTGCGCGAGCTGCCGTCCAGCGGCGCGCCGGCGACGAGTTCGTGGGAGAGCTACGCGCGGGTCCTGAAGGCGTGGATGGAGTTCCTGGCCGGCCATGGGGTCGGTTTGTTCGACTCCCGAGGCCAGCTGAAGTACGTGCTGGGCAAGTACGCCGAGCATCGTGCGACGGGCCCGATGGGCCAACGTTTCTCGTCGAGCACGTGGGGCCAGCACATGAGCGTGTTGTCGTTGTTCTACCGCTGGGCGATCGCGGAGGACCTCGCGCAGGCCGAGCCGTTCACCTACCGGACGGCG
>Ga0097691_1000426_pt1 | contig 37269 bp, 27 predicted proteins | sample NGESurdeep072012_8_FD_72858 | JGI IMG/M metagenome (GOLD analysis project Ga0097691, IMG submission 72858) | Arctic peat soil microbial communities from Barrow, Alaska - NGEE Surface sample 210-1 deep-072012 | ecosystem: Environmental > Terrestrial > Soil > Wetlands > Peat ... | reverse complement strand
GTGTCGTGATGGGGGCAATCCTTTCGGTCGCCCTCCTGGCTGGCCTCGTCGGTTTCGCCGTCCGCGTTCTTTGGATTGCTGCCATCGTCGTGCTCGCGCTCGGGCTCGGCTACGTAGTCGCCAACGCCCGTCAAGATCGGAGAGAGGGCATCGGGAGGACGAGGAACGGACCGCATGACTCGCCCGGTGCACACTCCGGACGGGTATTGAGCCTCAGCCCCCTGACCATTAACCCTTGACGAAAAAGGAGCCCCAGATGCTTGCCACACTCGTCAACGCCAGCACCAACGCAGTCCAGGTGTTCGCCCTGATCGCCGTGATTGTGTTCATCATCGCCGGGATCATCGCCTTCAGGGATAAGACTCTATGGGCGACATTGATCTGCGCCGGACTGGCGTTCCTGTCCGCCGCGGTGATCTACCTCGCGTAGCGGCATGCGCCTAGTGCCTGGATGAAACAGAACGCCCCAACAAAGGAGTTCCGGGTAGAGCACGTCTCTATCCACGGCCACCAGATCGGCTACCGCCGTGGCGGTCAGGGCCCAGTGCTGTTGCTGCTCCACGGCATCGCTGGCAGCTCTCTCACGTGGGTCCCCGCCATGAGCCTGTTGCAGAGCGACTACACGGTGTTGGCCCCGGACTTCCCGGGACACGGAGCATCGGAAAAGCCTCTCGGCGACTATTCGCTCGGCAACCTCGCCAGCGCCATGCGGGACTTCCTCAACCTCCTCGGCATCGACCGAGCCACCGTGGTCGGACAATCCTTCGGTGGTGGCGTGGCTTTGCAGTTCGCCTATCAGTTTCCTGAGCATTGCGAGCGTCTGGTACTTGTCGACGCCGGTGGCTTGGGCCGCGAGGTGAACTGGATTCTCCGCCTCGCCACCCTGCCAGGGGCCGAGTACGTGATGCCGGTCCTGTTCCCGGCATTCGTCCAGAACTGGGGGGATCCGGTCATCAAGTTCTTCGGGGCCCGAGGCTTTCGCAACGCCGAGGCGGTGGAGATGTGGCGCTCCTTCAAGTGGTTGACGGAAGGCGAAAGTCGCCAAGCCTTTATCCGTACCGCACGGTCGGTGATCGACCCGGGCGGGCAGTCTGTGAGCGCCATAGACCGCCTCTACCTGGCTGCGCATACTCCTACGCTTATTGTTTGGGGAGACCGCGACTGGATCATCCCTGTCGAGCACGCTTACAAGGCGCACAAGGCCATCCCCAATAGCCGGTTGGAAGTGATGGAGGGGGTCGGTCACTTCCCCCACGTCGAGGATCCCATCGGTTTCGTCGAGATCCTGAGCGACTTCTTGTGTACGACGGAGCCCAATAGGTTTGACTCCAAGGAGTTGCTCAACTGGTTGCGCCAGGGCCCGTTGAACGAGGCGGGACATAAGAGCACGACATCCGCTGACTCCCAGTCGTGACGTACTGAGAAGGCTTGCGGGTCCTCTCTTGCGAGGGCGGCGTGAGGTTCTCACTGTGACCGGTACGGTTTCCTCCACATTGCGTAGTGCCCCCAAACAATCACAATGTCCCGTAGGGTCCACCGCTTTCCAGCTGGTCCTCAATAGCTTTGGGAGTACTGGGAGATTTGGCCTGACTTGTAGTGATGAGGCGCCCCCGGGTGTCGTCGGCCGAGCTCTTCCAGCCGCACATTGAAAACGGCACGCCCCGTCTCCGAGGTTGGGTGATTGGTCGGGACTGCACGAACAGTCCGGACCGCCCGTCACTCCGATCAAGGACGGCCGTGCCACCCCTCAACCGCTAAGGAAGGAAGGGATGGCAATGACCATCGTAGAAGCTCCCCCCGGTATCACGGGTGGCGTAGACACCCACCTCGATACGCACGTCGCTGCAGCACTCGATCCGTTGGGCCGACTCGTCGGCACCGAATCGTTCGATGCCGACGCCGCCGGCTACAAAGCGCTGCTCGTCTGGCTCGAGGACTTCGGTGAGGTGACCAAGGTCGGGGTCGAAGGCACCGGGTCCTATGGCGTCGGGCTGACAAGGTTCCTCCGCCGAAAGGGCATCGAGGTTGTCGAAGTCAATCGACCCAACCGCCAGTCCCGGCGCAACCAGGGCAAGTCCGACTCGCTCGATGCCGTGGAAGCCGCCCGCGCCGCCATCAGTGGTCGCGCCTCTGGAGTGGGCAAGACCAAAGACGGTCCCGTCGAGGCGATTCGAGTCCTGGTCGTGGCCAAGCGCTCAGCCCGACAAGCACGAGTAAAGGCCATCGTCCAGATGCGCCACCTGGGATTCACCGCCCCTGACCAGCTCCATTCCCGCCTGAAGGGCCTGTCAGTGACCGCGCTGGTGGCCGAGGGAGCGAAGTTGCGAGCGACGAAATCAGCGGACACGGTGACCGCTGCGACCAAGGCGTCTCTCTCGTCGTTGGCCCATCGGATCCAAGCATTGGACACGGAGATCGCCGAGCTCGACGAGAAGATCGAGTCTCTACTTCTGGCCACGGCTCCCGATCTCATGGCCCGCTTCGGTGTCGGGCCGGACACCGCTGCCTCCCTCCTGGTGGCAGCCGGCGACAATCCCGAACGCCTCCATTCCGAGGCCGCCTGGGCCCATCTGTGCGGGGTCTCACCGGTCCCGGCCGACTCGGGGAAGAACGCCGGCCACCTCCGTCGACACACCGGCTGCGACCGCCAGGCCAACAGCGCGCTGTGGCGTATCGCCATGGTCCGCATCGCTCATGATCCAGAAACCACCCAATACTTCGAGCGGAGAGTGAAGGAGGGACGCACCAAGCGTGACGTCATCCGGATCCTTCAGCGCTACATCGCCCGTGAGGTCTATCGCTACCTCCCTCGCGGCTGACTCCCCGGGCCGTGGGTCTGGCTCACCCCCGAACTGTCGCCCCTCGGGGTTGACTTACCGGCGACTCGTCGACCCACGACTCGGGACCACTCTCACCAAGACGCGTGACTTCGTAAGAGCATGCCCTCATCGTTCGAGTGGCTCATGATTGTTATGTCCGCTGTCTTTACCCCGGAGCCCCAAAACAGGGCTTGACATTGATAGGAGCGTCGCCGGGATGGAGGCACCCCGCACCCAACGAGTTTCGTTGTCTATTCAAGTTAAGGGCGGGCCTACGGCCCGCCGCCGGACCCGACCTGTGGACTCTGCTGTCCATCAGTCCCGAGTTGCCCTTCGTCGATATCCCACAACGGAACGGCGGCCAGCTCGGATCTACGAGCTTGCCTTTCAACTCCAAAGCCATCTAATAGCCGTTGGACCACATCGAGATACCAGTCGGGAGCGTCGGGTGCCACAACAACGTCGTCGATCATTGTCTCGAGATCCGCCTTGATTTCTAGTCCCGACACCACTCCTGGGATCGTGAAGGTCTCGTCGGCAATTTCAGATCCCGTGTCCCCTTCCACCGGCCTCGGAAAGTTTGCGATGACGACACGAACTTCTCTCTCGTGTTCAAACTCGTGCCTCTTATGGACGAAGGGCCAGAACAGGTTGCCTAGCGGCAACGTTGCCGTCTTGTAATCGACATAGTTGATTGCGCCGATCATGAACCTGTACTCCGTCTGCAGGGAGTCCTTTAGGCGCCCCACCGAGGACTTGACTGCCACGCCCGATCCGTTTCCGTAGATTTGCCACACGCCGGCCGATTCAGTTTCGTCCATGTACCAGCAACTGACGAGCATTCGCTCACGGAAGCCCTTGACGCCCCGGATCAGGTTCACGATCACAGCCCGGTGAATTGGCGTGCCATCAGTCGCAACGAAGTCGTCTACCTGCTCCAAGACACTTTGAGGTATCGCCCCTTCAAATGGATCTCCGAGGAAATCCGAACGAACAAAGAACACCGAACCTCGCATGATCATCGAGGCGAATCTCGGTAAATCGAGATAGCGCCAGATAGGCGTGTCATCGGCAGGCGTGGCGAAGACGTCGTGATGCTCGAATAGCACTTACCCGCTCCCAACCCCAGACAATGATGCCTATTCCTGCGGATCGAGTGTACCCATTCTGCTTTGATGGGCACTCTTCTGAAGGGGTCAGGTTAACGACTTGCGGACAACCTTGCCTTGCTGTGCCACCACCACCATTACCTCAAGACCAACGAGGGGTGGACGCTCCGGCGGATGGGAACTAATGACCTTCGCGTAATACCGCGCGGACTCTTTTCCACAGGCGACCAGGCTACGACTGGGTTCCCGATGATCTCGGCTCGCAGGGTCTTTTGCGAAGGTCATTAAGGACGACGATCCCCGGTGGTCGTTCACGCCGATGCCGCCTTTCGGCGAGGAACCAGATCCACTCAGCGGCTGACGTTCAACCGTGGCGGGCGTTCGGCCGGGCATGACGGCGTCTGGTTCCGGTTCGGCTCAGTGGGGCGGCGCGTCGGATCGCCGACCCGTTGGAGGAAACCCCAGTTGCGCAGATGTCCCTACGCTTCAGGCTGTCCAGATTTCCGCTTGGCCGACCGTCGACACAGATTCAGGATCTTCCGATCCAGCGGACTGGAGTCTCGATCGCCCGATCCAGCAAGACCGGTTGCCAGTGCCGTGGGCGGCACCCTCCATCGCCGCACAGCGCGGTCTTGGCGTGCGTCGAGGGCACTGGCCCTGTCAGCCTGGTGAAGTGGACGGATGCAGCCTGGCGACCTACACGGCCAATGATCCGCATCGGATCTAGCCGAAAACGCCAAGGCAGTTGCACAGGTCGTTAGTATATTAGGCGACTGTCTATAGATTGGCTGCGACTGCCAATCGCAGATGAACTCGGCACAAAACGGTTCCATGGCGTCAGCTCTAGTGATCATGCGAACCACGTGTTTACACATTATGGGATTGCAGACTCCACTGAATTTCCTTCTACCCGGCAGGCCGGAAATGTGAGTAACACTTCATTTGATGTTTCTCTTGTCATTTCTTGACTGGCCGGAATTGCACGCTTACTCTGCTAAAAGGAACTTGAGTTATCCGCCCGGACCCGCGGACTACTCCTGTCAGGTGACGGGGTGGGAAGCAATGGCGATCGAGCAACGACTTTCGGACGTGCTCTCCGAGTTTGCACGGACGTTGGTGACAGACTTTCCGATTCAGGCGATCCTGGACCATTTGGCAGTCACCATCGTGGACGTGTTGCCAATTGACGCCGCCGGTGTCACTCTCATCTCTCCGGGGTCGAGTCCCCACTTCATTGCCGCGTCCGATAGCGCCGCGATGCGCTTTGAGGAGCTTCAAACCGAATTGAAAGAGGGCCCATGCCTCGTCGCCTACGACACAGGTGAGGCCGTAACCGTTGCCGATTTGCGAAACGACATCCAGTTTCCGATGTTCTCCAAGCGGGCAATCGAGGCTGGCCTTATGGCTGTGTTCACCTTCCCGCTTCGACACGAGGATGGTCAGCTCGGAGCGCTGGACCTGTATCGGACGACGCCCGGAGCGCTGACCGAGGATTCGATGGCTGCAGCCCAGACACTGGCCGACGTGGCATCGGCGTACCTGTTGAATGCACAGGCCCGGGCCGAGCTCACCGAATCCACCGAGCTCGCCCTCGAGAATTCGCTGCATGATGCCTTGACAGGGCTACCGAACAGAGCCCTGCTCGTCCAACGCCTCGATCACGCTGTTCTTCGCTCCCATCGGTCGAAGAAGACGGTGGCCGTGCTCTTCGTCGACCTCGATCGCTTCAAAGCAGTGAACGACACCTACGGCCACCGGGCCGGGGACGAGCTGCTGATCGCCGTCGGCGAGCGGATCGGCGGCGTGATCAGGCCGGGCGACACCTTGGCGCGCCTGGCCGGAGACGAGTTCATCATCTTGTGTGAGGACCTCGACAGTCCGTCCCAGGCCGAGCTCCTCGCCGAACGGGTCGGCACTGCACTCTCCGTTCCGTTCCATCTGGAGGTCGGCGACATGTGGCTCAGCGCAAGCGTGGGCATCGCCTTTGCCGGCCAGGGAGCCGACATTCCCGAGAAGCTGATCCAGGATGCAGATACTGCGATGTACCAGGCCAAACGAAGGGGCGGCGCCCGATTCGGAACCATCGACCACGTGGAGGAGGATTGGTCGAACAGCCGGGCCAGGTTGACACGCGACCTGCGCAGCGCGATCGACCGGGGCCAGCTGTGGTGCGCCTACCAGCCGGTGGTGGCGGTCTCCGGCGGTGACATTGTCGGGTTCGAGGCGCTCCTCCGCTGGATGCACCCGACCCAGGGGTCGGTCCTGCCGGGTGTGACCGTTCCGCTGGCCGAGCGGTCCGGTCTCATCATCGAGATCGGCCGGTGGGTGTTGAAACAGGCCTGTGTCGAGCGTCAACGGTGGCTGCACAATGGCGGGCGGAGCCGACTTTCCATGGCCGTCAACGTGTCGGTCCATCAGCTCGTGTCACCCGGTTTCGTGGCGACCGTGGCCGCCGTCCTGGCTGACACCGACACCGACCCGTCGATGGTGACACTCGAGGTCACCGAAAGTGTTCTCATCAAGGATTTCGAACGGGTGCTCGAGGTCCTGGCCGAACTCAAGAAACTCGGTGTGATGCTCGCCCTGGACGACTTCGGGACCGGCTTCTCGTCTCTCGGCTACCTCAAAGAACTCCCCATCGACACCATCAAGATCGACCAGAAGTTCATAGCCGACCTCGAGCGCGATCCGATCAGCCGGCTCATCGTGGAGTCGGTCGTGCGCCTGGCCCATGGGTTGGACATGACGGTGGTGGCGGAAGGTGTGGAGACCGCAGGTCAACTGCGCGACGTCGTCGCCCTGGAGTGCGACTTCTACCAGGGCTACCATTTCGCCCGTCCGATGTCGGCCCAGGAGGTGGCACTCGACAGTCGCTGGTCGGCGTAACCGCCCCGGATAGCCGGTGCAGCGGCAGACACTGTCCGAGTTCGGCTCGAGTGCCGCTAGCCGAACGGTTGCTTCCACAGCGGATACTCGAATGGACCGATACGAGGGCCGACCGGCCGCTCACCTCGGTCATCACGCCGATGCCGGCTTCCGTCGAGTGGACGGATCCGACCGGCGACCGTTCCGGCGAGGTGCTCGACGGGTGGAAGGCGTGGTTGACCAGGAACAACGCTGCGATCATGTCCGTGATCCTGCTGTTCTTCGGCGTGTTCCTCATCGGCACGAACCTCAAAACGGTCTGTGTGCCCGATCGGAGCTACCGGTCGGCCGGGCCGATGTCGAGCGTCGACACCAGGGTCTCGACGTCCGACCAGGCGAAGCCGACCGACTCAGCCACGATGCGCCGGGTGCCCGGTTCGACCAGGACGAGGAACGGGTAGCCCGTCACCCGGTAGTCCGGCCAGGCGGTGTCGCTCATCACCACCGGGATGTCCGCCAGTCCAACGACCAGGCTGGCCACGTCCGAGGCCGGCACGGCATCCGGGCCCTTGGTCACCACCACGACGTCGGCACCCCGAGGAGGATCGACCAGGCCCCCCCAGAACACGTCGCACCCGTCGCAGTCCGTCGTGAGGAACACCACCAGCAACGGTCGACCACCATCGGTGACACACACGGTCACGGGCGTACCGTCGGGCCGCACGCCGACCAGGTCGGATGCCGACCAGGTAGGGGCGGAGTCACCGATCCCCGACGGGACGGGGCGGAGCCCGGCCACGAAACCGGGGTCGGACATCGGGTTGGTCACCAGGTCCCCCGGCCGTCCTGTATCGGGACGGCGGTCAGGCCGGGTCGGCGTCGGCGGACTCCAGGACCTCGACACCCTTGCCGTTCCCGCACCAGCGGCAGGTGACCTCCTCGACCGTCTCGTCGATCACCTCTTCCTCCTCGACGGACAGGTCCCCACCAACCGAGAAGTGGTGGAAGGCACTCGTGCGACGGGTGGTCACGACGTTGAAGCGGGTCAGATTGCCGCAGGCCGCACAGCGGTAGCGGACGACGTCCTCGGGGGCGGTGGCGGTGGCTGCGGTCTCGGAAGTCACGCCCCAACGGTAGCCGCACCAACGGAGGCGCCGGTCGTCCGGGCCGGCTCCGGGCTGCGGCAACAGCCCTGCTCCCACCGGATGCCTCAACCGAACACCTGTTCGCTACAGTGTGCCCATGGCACTCGCGGTGCAACGGTCATTCGACGATCTCGGCAGCCCCCTGAGCCAGGTCACCTTCGTGGTCCTCGACGTCGAGACCACCGGTGGATCACCCGCCTCCGCGTCGCTGACCGAGGTGGCCGCCGCCCGGTACCGGGGCGGCGAGCTGCTCGCCACCCACCAGACCTTCGTGCGGCCGGACGAGCGCATCCCGCCCTTCATTACCGCACTGACCGGCATCAGCGACGCCATGGTGGCCGGCGCACCCCGCATCGGCGAGATGCTCCCTTCGTTCCTCGAGTTCCTGGGCAGCGGCGTGGTGGTCGGCCACAACGTCCGCTTCGATCTCTCGTTCCTCAACCAAGCCCTCGAGTCGACCGGTCGGGACCGGTTGGCGAATGCCACCGTCGACACCCTCGCTCTCGCCCGCCGCCTGGTGCGCGACATGGTCCCCGACTGCAAGCTCGGCACCCTGGCCTCCACCCTCCGGCTGCCCCACCAGCCGTCCCACCGGGCTCTTACCGACGTCCTGGCCACCGGTGACCTGCTGCACGCGCTCCTCGAGCGCGCCGGCACCTATGGCATCGTGGGACTGGAGGAGCTGCTCGACCTTCCGAGGATTGTCGGCCATCCACAGTCCGCCAAACTCAAGCTCACCAACCGGCTCCCTCACCGCCCCGGTGTCTACTGGTTCTGCGATGCCGCCGGTCATGTGCTCTACGTCGGCAAGGCCACCGACCTGCACAGCCGGGTCCGGTCCTACTTCTCGGGCGACACCCGCAACAAGGTGGGCCGATTGCTCCGCCAGATGGACACGGTGCACCACCGGGTGTGCCCCGGACCGTTGACCGCCGCCGTCCTCGAAGGCCGGCTGATCCGATGCTGGGCGCCACCGTTCAACGCCCAGGGGAAGGTCAAACGTCGGGATCCCGGCACCGTGTCCCGTGATGCCCTGCCATCGATCGTTCCCGCAGCCACCGATGGCACGAAACCGGCCCGTCGACGCACCGTCCGGCGACGGCGCATCTGGACGGCCGAGGACCTCGCCGAAGACCCGGGCGAGTTGCTCGCCCCCATGGCCCAGCGGGTCACGTCACTGTCGAAACTGCAGCGTTACGAGGACGCGGCCCGGGCGAGGGACGAGGCCGAGCGTGTCCGGCACCTGCTCGTCCGCCATCGGCTGGTCGAGTCGCTGCGGCGGGCCGACCGCACCGTGCTCCTCGTCGAAGGCGAAGGTACGGTCGAGCTCGACGGCGGGCTGGTAGTGGAGACCGGTTCGCTGTTCGGCGACGGCCACGGCCACGGCGACAGGCAGGATCCGGCGTTCGCCATCAGCGCCGACGGCCATGACAATGAACGCATCATCGTTGCCCAGTGGCTCCGGGCCAACGCCGACAAGGTGCGGGTGCTCGAGTCAGCCGGTCCCGAAGGGATGGCCATGCCGGCTGACCGGATCCCGAGACTCAGCGAGCTGTGCGCAGCGTTGACTGCGGTGACGGCCGAGTCAACCGCGACGTCGGGCTCGACTGTGTAGACGGGGTCGGGCGCCTGCTATCGGCCGGCCGATGGTCGCCAGCCGAAACCGGACGGCCGCCACATCCAGCCAATCGGGTCCACGACGGAGGGCAGTCCGTCACCGCGGTCAAGCCGTCGACGGTGCCGCCGGTGCCGCCACCGGGGTCGGGTCTCGGTTGGTCAGCCGGTGCCCGAACGCGTGGACGACGTAACGCGGTCCCGCCCATCGCAGGTAGGGCCACGCGCCGCGCACGAAACGCCACTGGTTGGCGAGTGGCGACGCACCTTCGAGGGGGATCTGGAAGGCCGCCGGGAACGCCAGAATCTTCTCCGTCGAAATCGCGCCGGAAGGGGCATCGAATCGTCGAGCCCCGCGCAGATAGGCGATGTAGGCGGCGAGGAAATCGAGCCCAACGGCCCGGAACGAGACGACGGAACCCCAGAGCCGGGGGTTCACGTCGTGGATCCAGTCCACCCCGTCGGCGTCGCGGATGAAGTTGATGTTGACGGGGCCGCGGATGCCCAACGCGGCCACCGCGTCACGGCCGGCCGCGTCTATAGGTGGGTCGTCGACGTAGCGGAGCGCGCTGGCCGGGCCCATGTGGCCCTTGCGGACGAGGGTCTCGTAGGTGACGAACAGGCCCTCCCGGCCGTCCATGGTCACACCGGCGAACTGGAGGTGGCGACCGTCGATGAACTGCTCGAAGAAGGTCGAGCCGGTGTGGCGATCCCGGGCCAGCAACTGCTCGAGTTCGTCCCGGCTGGTGACGATGACCACGCCTTCGCCTCCGCTCCCGGTGCGGACCTTGTGGACGACCGGGAGTCCGAGGGTCTCGATGACCTGGTCCGCGCCCACCACGTCGCCGTCGATCTGTGCGGGCACCGACAGTCCGGCCTCCCGCAGTCGCTTGGCCACCCATGGTTTGTCCACCGTGGCCGCCCGGGCCTGCCAGTCGGCCAGCGCCGGGTTGTCCACAAGACGTGAGAGCCCGCGTGCGGTCGGCACGGACAGCGCGTCGACCACCTGCACGTCGACGATCTGGTCACCGTCCACGATCTCGGCGAGGCCGTCCAGCTCATCGGGGGACGATAGGCCCACCGTGCGGTCGAAGCACAGCTGCCCGACCGCCCGACGGAACGGGGTCGTCGTGATGCGGACGGTCCGGAACCCGGCCCGGCGCAGGCCCGTGGACAGCTGGAAGAAGCAGTCCCAGCCGTGCTCGTCCACGAAGAGGACCGTCGGTCGGGTCGTCGTGTTCCGATGTGGCCTGGTCGGCTGCTCGGGGACGGCGCTCAATCCGGCGCGGCCTCGGCGGCGGCGGCCTCGTTGCTCACCCGGATGAAGTCGTCCAACACGACAGCGGCTCGCCCACTGTCGATCACCGTGGCGGCCAGCGTGAGGCCGGCAGCCAGGTCGGGTACCCGGCCGACCACGACGAGCGCGGCGGCCGCATTGAGCAGGGCGATGTCCCGGTGGGGCGAGGAGTGACCGGACACGACCCGGCGGATGGCGTCGGCGTTCACCGAGGCATTTCCGCCTCGGAGGTCATCGAGCGAGGCCCGGGCCAATCCGAGATCGGCCGGATCGACGCGGTAGACGGACACCGACACGGAGCCGTCGCCCTCGGCGTCGGGCGTCCGGATGAGTTCGTGGACGGTCGACGGGCCGGTGGTGGACAGCTCATCGAGGCCGTCGTCGCCGTGGACGACCATGGCCCGGCGGGTCCCGTTGGCGGCCAGCACGCCGAGCATCTTGTCGGCCATCGACGGGTCGCTGACTCCGATGACCTGGAACTCGGCCCGGGCCGGATTGGCCAGGGGACCGAGGAAGTTGAACACGGTGGGCACGCCCAGCTCGCGACGCACCGGGCCGGCGAACCGCATGGCCGGGTGGAATCGGGGGGCGAAACAGAACCCCAGTCCGATCTCGTCGATGCACCGGGCGACCCCCGTCGGTCCCAGGTCGGCCACCGCGCCCAACGCCTCCAGTACGTCGGCCGCCCCGACCGCCGAGGACGAAGCCCGTCCGCCGTGCTTGCACACCTTGGCTCCCGACGCGGCCACCACCAGCGAGGCGATGGTCGAGACGTTGATCGACCGCAGCCGGTCGCCCCCGGTGCCGCAGGTGTCGACCAGGTCGGTGCCGGCCGGCAGCGGCAGGGGCACGGCGTGGGCGACCATGGAGCGCACGAATCCGGTCATTTCCGCCACCGATTCGCCCTTCACCCGCAGCGCCACCGCGAACCCGGCGATCTGGGCCGGGGTGGCCTCCCCCGACAGGACCTGTCCGAATACGACCTCTGCCTCGTCGGCCGACAGCGAGTCACCGGCCATGAGCCGCGCCAGTACGCCTGGCCAGGAGCCCAGCGCATCGAAGGAGCCCGGAGCCGGCGAGGGAGAACCGCTGTCACCCATGGCAGCCACCACGGCTCAGTCCCACCACAGGTCGTGGTTGAGCACGCCCCGGCCGATCAGGCCGAGTTGGACCTGCGAGGTGCCCTCCACGATGGTGAGCTGGCGGGCGTCCCGATACCAGAGCTCGGTCGGGTGGTCCTCCATGTAGCCGGCCGCCCCGAGGAGCTGCACGGCCAGCCCGGAGGCCCGCACGGCCAACTCGGTGGCGTGGTACTTGGCCATCGACAGGTAGGGCACGTACTCCTTGGTGAACTTGCCCTGGTCGGCCAGCCATGCCGACCGGTAGGTGAGCAGTCGGGCGGCCTCGATGTCGACAGCCACCTTGGCGATCTCCCACTGGATGCCCTGGAAATCGGCGATGGTGTGGCCGAAGGCCTGGCGGTTCTGGACGTACTCGGTGGCGTACATGAGGGCGCCTTCGGCCAGGCCGATACCCCGGGCCGCCACGATGGGACGCATGGCGTTGAGGCCCAGCATGGCCAGGCGGAACCCGCCGACCTCGCCGATCACGTTCTCCTTGGGGACGTGTACCTGGTCGAGCAGGAGTTCGCCGGTATCGACGCCCCGCACCCCCATCTTGCGGTCCGTGTTCCCGACTGACACCCCGTCCCAGTTCCGCTCGACGATGAAGCCGGTAATGGAGTCATGGGCCCGGGACTCGGGGTCCCCCGTTTTGGCGAACACCGTGTACCAATCGGCCTGGACCACACCGGACATCCAGCACTTGGTCCCGGTCAGGATCCAATCACCCTTGTGGCCCGGCCGGTCGTCGGGGACGGCGCGGGTACGCATCCCGGCCACGTCGCTGCCGGCTTGCGACTCCGACAGTCCGAACCCGCAACGCAACTCGCCGGTGGCGATCCCCGGGAGGTAGCGCTGGCGCTGGTCGTCGTTCCCGGCAATGAGAATCGGCCCGGTCGGCAGCCGGGTCAACAGCAGCACGAGGGCGGCTGTGTTGGAGTACTTGGCCACTTCCTCGATGGCGATGGTCAGGCCGAGGATGCCCGCTCCCGAGCCGCCCAACTCGGCGGGTAGGCACAGACCCAGTAGATCGGCGTCCCGGAATGCCTCAAAGATGTCCTGGGGGTAGTCGCCGGTGGTGTCGATCTCCCGGGCCCGGGGCTTGATCTTGTCCTGGGCCAGGCGACGGACGGAGTCCTGGAGCGCGGCCAGTTCGGGTGAGAGGTCGAAGTCCACGAGGGTGGAGGCTACCCGAGGGGGCAGGATCGTCCCGCCGCCATCGTGAGGATCCGTCCACCGTGACCGACGGATCCCACCCTGGTGCCGTACAAGGGACTGCGACCGGTCGGCACCCATTGTCGGTGCGACCTGTCGGTGCGACCGGTCGGTGCGACCTGTCGGTGTGACCTGACCCTTACTCTCGGACGACGCCGTAGGGCCGAGGCCCCGGCCACCCTCTCCGTGTCCGTGGAGGGATGACCGGGACCTCGGCTGTGGCTCAGTGGTCCGAGGCCCCCGACCCGCCGTTCCATGACGGGTAGCCGCAACCCGACGCCGGCGACCATCCGTGGTCGTCGCAGTCGAGGGAACCGACATTCAGCGACCCGGTGCCGCCCACGCCGACCACAGCCACCGGAGTGGCGCTGCTGGTTGCCGTGGTGCCGCCGAGCTCGCCGTTGCCGCCGAAGCCCCAGCAGTAGACCCCGCCGGTGACACGGATGGCGCAGGTCGAGTAGTTGGCGTCCGAGACGATCGACCGGACCCCGTCCAGCACACCGGTGCCGCCCACGCCGACCACAGCCACCGGAGTGGCGCTGTCGGTGGTGGCACCGTTACCCAGTTCGCCGTCGCCGTTGAAGCCCCAGCAGTTGACCCCGCCGTAGTTGAGCAGGGCGCAGTAGCCGAGTCCGTAGGACGTCATCGACCGGACGCCGCCCAGCAGGCCGGTACCGCCTACGCCCACGACAGCCACCGGAGTGGCGCTGTTGGCGGTGGAACCGTTGCCCAGGGCGCCGCTTCCGAGGCCCCAGCAATCGACCCGCCCGGACCCCAGGATGGCGCAGAAGCCGGTGCCGTCCGAGACGACCGAGCGGACTCCCATCAGGGTGCCGGTGCCGCCCACGCCGACCACGGCCACCGGGGTGGCGCTGTTGGTGGTGGTGCCGTTGCCGAGCTCACCGTCGCCGCCGTAACCCCAACAGGCCACGCCGCTCGTCGGTGTCACGGCGCAGTAGCCGTTCCGGCCGTCGGGGGTGACGCCTTGGAAGCCGTTGGTGCCACTGATGCCGCTCTGGTCATCTTCGGTGACGCCACCACCTCCCCCACCGGGATGGGACTGCCATGGTGAAGACGTAGGTGGTTGGTGTTGCCCGCCCGACCCCTCCCAACTCGATGCTCCCGAGATCGAAGCGGTGGCCAGCAGCCCCACTCCGATCGCGAGCGCGGCCAAACCAGCGGTAAACATACGTCTCATCCACGCCTCCTCGTTCGTCACCGGTAGCCGGCGACTGCCCGTGGCCGGTTTTTTGGCACCGAAGTGCCGAACCGGCCTGAGGGCCTATCGGCAGGGCCTGGAATTAACTTGAGCGGAAATTGCGAATATTCTTCTGCACCGCCTCGGAGGGTCGGTTGCGCGACAGATCACCGTCGTCGATCCGTCCTCTGCGTGCGCGTCGACTCATGAGCTGGCGGCGCGTATCCATGAGGTCCGGATTCATACTGCTGCCTGCGCCTCAGCGCTTCGCACAACGGGTTCGGCGGGAGACGGCTCCGTGTATCGCGATCACTTTGCCGCCTCCGTCGAGGCCTGGGTCGTCGGGGACGGCCGGGTCGTCGGCGGTGGCCGGGTCGTCGGCGGTGGCCGGGTCGTCGGGGGCGGTGGGCTCGCTGGTCCGAGACACGTCGCGGAAGGTGATCAGCTCGATGCCTGCCGCTTTGACCGCGGCGCCTACCGCAGGATCACACAGGGCGGCGACCTCGAGATCGCGCTCGACGCCATAGACCGAGCCGCTCTCGTCGCCGAGTCCCGGATGGCAGAGGAGTTCGGTCACCCCGGCTGCGAGCCCGCCCAGGAGGTCGACCAATGCCGTGGTGGAGATTCCGGAGTGCAGTGGCTCGCCCGTCCCCGACTGGCCATGGAATGCGCCGCAATGGGTAATACCGGGATCCTCCATGCGCAGCGGCACGCCGAGTTCCCGGCACACGAGGGCTATGGCCGCATGGGCCGGCTCGTTCCGGTGGACGTGTTGGTGGGAGTCGATGTGGGACGGCAAGGTTCCCACAAGTTGGTCGAACCGCTCGACCTGCCGCCACGTCTCCTCGGTCACGGCAACCGGGTCATCGTCGCGCACCACCTCGTAGCTGGTCCCCCACTCGATGCCGTCGTGGACCCACTCGGCCAGGTCGAGATGGAGACCGATGCCGAGCTCGGGAGCCGCTCGGGCGAACCGTGCGGCATCGGCCGCCGCAGACCACCGCACCATCAGGCTGGCGCTGGTGACGATGCCGTTGCGGTAGGCGTGCATGATGCCGCGATTGATCCCTGGACTTCGACCGAAATCGTCGGCGTTGACCACCAACCGGCGCACCCTGCCGACCACGACCCGCGTCGTCATCGGTTGGCTCCCTCGAGTCGATCCACCGTCTCGCCCACGGCCGACACCCAGTCGAAGTCGCGTTCGATCGGGGGTCTCCACGCCGGGTCGGCCCCGGCCCACGTGAGCGCTACCTGCAACGCGGCCTGGTCCGCCATGGCGTGCAGGGCTACGCCGGTCGGAGCGGCGCGGACGGAACCCGCGCCGAGGCCGGCGTCGTAGGCATCGACCATGGCCGCCCGTTCGGAGGGCGCCCAGTGTCCCGAGACCAGGGCGGCCAGGTCGAGTACCCCGGGGCCCCGCCCCGCCGTCTCCCAGTCGACTGCTCCCACCCGGGTCGGTTGCGCCGCCGTGTCGACGATCACATTGGCCGGGAAGCAGTCCCCATGGACGAGTGTGGCAGGCAGTGTCAGGAGCGACCGGACGGCACGGTCATGGACGGCGGCGAGCCGGGCTCTGCCAATGGCACCCACCTGGGTGAGGCGGTCGATTCCCGGTCGGGCCGCCGTCCGCAGGCGGTCCGCGTCATAGGCGAGGAGGAGGGACGTGGAACGCGCTCGCCGACCGGCGTACCGGGCGTGCAGGCGCCCCAGCCAACCGGCCGCGGCACACCAGGTGACCAGCGACCCCACTTCGGTGAGGGGCACGCCCGCCAGCCGGTCGGCCACCTGGACGACGACGGTTCCGTCGGCCAGGCGGGTCGAGCCGACCAGGTCGGGCGTACCCAGCCCGGCGCCGGTAAGCACGTGGGCCAGGACATTCGGCTCACGGTCGGGATCGTAGGAAGCCATCGGTTTGGCCACCCGGGCATCGTCGGTCAGGCAGCCGCGCCCCAAGACCTTGGCGACCAGGTGGCGAGCTGGTGCGTCGACGGGGGTGGCCACCACCTCGAAGAGTGGGTGGCTGGTGGCATAGGCACAAGGTCGTATCACGACGTCACACGGCCCGAGTGCCCGGATGACCATCTCTCGAATGGCGGCCGCAATTTGACCGGGCGCCATGCCGCCAAGGGCCATGCCACCAACGGCCATGCCGCCGACCGACTGCTCGTCAGCCACCGGTTCAGCCAGCAACGCAACCCACCGCCTCGAGGAGGCCGCCCAAGACACGGCCCGAGTCGAAGTGCTCCTCGGCCAGGTCCCGGGCCGCCTCGGCATGCCTGGCGTAGTCGGCGGTCACCGACGTGAGGGCATCGACTGCGCCGTCGACGTCGTCATAGGCGAGGAGACCCGCTCCCACCGGGAGATGGTCCGAGAACCCGGTGTCCTGGGCTACGACTGGACGACCGGAGGCTAAGTAGCAGGCGCTCCGATCGCTGAACCAACCTGACCGCCCGGCCACATACCCGGACTTGGCGACCGACAGCTCCCCCATCGACCCGGCGACGAAGTCCCGGTAGGCATCTGGCGTTTCGGCCAGATGGGTCGGGTCGAGCAGGTGCCAGCCCGCGTCGTGCAGCAGGCGCAGATCGGCGGTCTCGGCGGGGTCGATGGCCAGCGCCGGACACAGGGCCACCGGTGACGCCGATGCCAGCCCGACCAGGCCACGGAACGAGTGGGCCCGCTGGCCGTAGCTGACACCGTCCCACTCGGCAGATCCGTAGCTGCGCCAGTTGGCAACCGTGGTGAAAGCGGGAAGGCGGACCGGTGCTCCGGTCGGCCAGGATTCGAGCACCACCGGAGGGACCATCGGGATCCACGGACGACCACCCGTCGGAACCGGGCAGCTCGGATCGCCGATGGAGGCGCCCAGCGTGGCGTGGTGGGTATGACCGTCGAGGCCGAGACCGCCGACGCCCTGGGCCTCCCATACTTGGGTGAAGCCCGGGTCGAGGTCCACGAAGCATCGGACCTCACAACGTTCCATGAGGTCGGGGGCGTCGAGGCAACCCGACAGGTTGACCAACAGGTCCCATCGGCCACGGGACACGCGGTCCGCCGCCGGTCCGACCAGTGCTCCTCCGGCCAGCGCTCGCCCGGTCAGATCTCCACCGGTCAGATCGCCTTCTGCCAGGCCGATGGCCCACCGGTCGCCCATTCCGACAGACTCCATGGCTGACGCCAGGTAGGCCATGTTCGTCGATGTGACGAGCGTGGAACCGGAGGGCACGAGTTGGTCGGGGCGCAGAACCTCCACGAGGTGCACCCGATGGCCCAGGCGGTCGAGACCGACGACGTACTGAAGGACTGCCCAGGCCGCACCGCCTTGTCCCGGCGTGGCGGCGATCCGACCGCTGACCAGCGTGCTGAGCGAGCGGGACGTCATGCCGCCACCTCGTCGAGTAACCGGGAGAGCACGACGTCGGCGTCGAAGAAGCGTTCGGCGATGTCGCGGGCCGCCTGGGCGTGGGCCCCGTAGTCCCGGGCGAGTGAGGCTTCGGCCGCGAGGATGTCGTCGACGTCGTCGAACGGTAGAAGGCCTTCACCGACCGGATAGCACTCGGCCAGACCGGTGTCCTGGACGACGACGGGCCGGCCGGAGGCGAGGTAGCGCACACTGCGGTCGGAGAACCATCCGCTGCGCGAGTGCACGTAGATCCCCTGAGCAGCCGAGAGCTCGGCGCGGGAACCTTGGACGTAGTCGCGGAAGGTGTCCGGCGTACCGGCCACGTCGCCGGCATCGCGCACCAGCCAGCCGTGCGCTTCGAGGCGCCGGCGGTCCCCGTCGTCAGCGGCATCGATGCGCAGAGCCAGCTCGTGGGACTCGGGCGATCGGGTCGGCAGATCGACGATCTTTCGGAACTCGTGATGTTTGAGGACGTTCGGACCGGTCACACCCGCGGGCGAACCGAACGGGTGCCGCCAGGTCGCCACTGTCGTGAAACGGGCATCGTCAGGCAGCGGCACCATCGGCCAGTCCTCGAGGACCACAGGCTGACGGATCGGCCGCCAGTCCAGGCCGGCCGTGTCGAGGCTGCATCCGGGTCTGCCGAGGTGGACAGCCACCGAGTAGAAGGCGTCGTGTCCGGACCTACCGGCCGGGTCCGAAGCCAGCCAGGATTGCGACCAGCCGGGGTCGATGTCGACAAAGACGGCGTGCGCCCGCGGAGCGAGCAAGCGGACGTCCAGGTGGCCGCCCACGTTCAGGACAACGTCGGCGGTGTCGGCCATGAGTGCCGGGGCGGCCCGATCTCCCCAGAGCACGTCGCCGGGAATCCGCCCCGTCGGTCCAACGTGGCCCGCCTGCCCGTCCCGCCCGGTGCGGAGCCGCAGGACTGCCCGGTCCTCCAAGGCGAAGCGACGGGCCATGGCGCCGAACCAGGCCACCTGGGTCGAGTCGGCCGGCTCGCACGGTCGACCGTCATCGTCAGTGCAGGTGGCGGCGTCGATCTCCTCGACCAACCAGGCGTCCACCCCCAGGCGGGCGAGTCCCCGGACCCAGCTGGTCCGGATCCACGCCTCGCCGCCGTTCCCCCACTTGTTGGCCAGTGCGCCGGCCACAGCTATCACCGTCACGCCACCGCCCCCGCACTGGGCGCGGTGGTCGACCCACAGATGTCGAGGAGCCGGGAGAGCACGAGATCAGAGTCGAGGTACGACTCGGCGAGGGCCCGGGCCGCGCGGGAGTGCCGGTCGTAGTGCGCCCCCACCTCCTCGAGGGCGGCGACGGCGTCATCGGGATCGGCGAAGCGCACCAGCCCCTCTCCGGTCGGTACCAGGCAGGTGCCGGTGTCCTGGGCGACCACCGGACGTCCCGAGGCCAAGTAGCAGGCGCTGCGATCGCTGAACCAACCCGACCGGTTCTGGACGTACATCTCCTTGGCCACGGTGAACTCAGCCGCTGAACCCTGGACATAGGAGCGGTAGGCCTCGGAGTCGCCGGCCACGACGACCGGGTCGACAAGGTGCCAGCCGCCGTCCTCCAGCCGACGGCGGTCTGCTGCGTCCCACGGGTCGATGTCGAGGGCGAGTTCGAGGGGCCACGACGTGCGTCCGGCCACCGAGAGGAAGCGCCGGAACTCGTGGACCCGGAGCCCGTGACGGACGCCGCCCCGTTCGACCGGCCCGAACGGACCCCGCCAGGAGGCGACCGTGGTGACGCGGTCCGGTCGACCCGACTGGGCCTGCCACTGATCGAGTACCACCGGGGGCAGGGTGGCCACCCACCGCCGGCCGCGCTCGGGAATGGTGCAGTCCGGCCCGCCGATTCCCGCGCCCACCGTCAGGTGGACGTCGTGTCCCGAGAGCAGATCGGCCAGACCGAGTTCGTCCCACAGTTGGGGGAAGCCTGGATCGACGTCGAGGAATGCCCGTCGGCTGCACCGGTCGAGGAGGTCCGGGTCGTCGAGGAAGCCCATGACGTTGACCAGCAGGTCGGCGCCGTCGAGTTCGGCGGACAGCGCGCGTCGGGACAACCCGACAGCCCGATCGGTCCCGTCGACCAGGACCGACCACCGACCAGCCAGGCCCAGGCCGTCGAGGAGGTCGGCCGTACGGCTCACGCCGAGCCCGTCATCGGGGCCGGCCCGGTCGATGACCACGACGTCACATCCCAAGCGGATGAAGCCCAGGATGTACTGCAGCAGGAACCAGGTGTGGCCTCCTTGGGAGGCGCGGCGCGTCAGTGCGCCGGCCACCACCACCCGGCCGGTCATCCGTCCAGCGCTCACAGCGCCCCGAGCACGGACTCGAGCGAGCGTCCGAGGTCGGCGGCGCGGACCCCCGGGCCCGTGGTCGCGTAGCCGAGGCGTTCGAGCAGTGGAGTGAAGTGCTCGTCGCAGCAGTCCAACAGCGCGCTGTCGCCCCCGGCCAGGTCGTGGCGCCACCGACCGATGGATGCGGCGGGATCGGATGTGGTCCGGTGGGCTTCCAGCTCGGCGGCCGGACGGCTGGCCTCATCGACCACACCGGCGACCACGGCGGGCGAATCGTCCAGGCCCAGATGGGCGAAGACCGTGGTCAACGTGGACACCGGGTCGATGACGAGCTCTTCGTACCGGACGAGCAGGGCGTCGTCACGCCGTCGGTCCCAGCTGGCCACCAGGCGGGTGAGATCGGCGGCCAGCTGCACCACGAAGGCCTGGTCGTCCGCCATGTACTCCCTGCCGAACGAGGACGTCCCCCGCTTCGCGTTGAACGAGAGCATGGAGCACAGGACGTCCCGGATGTCCCGGACCAGGAAGAGCTCCTTGGTGCCCGGCCAGAAGGAGCGGAAGGTATCCGGTAGTTGGTCGGGCAGACACTTCTCGGCGAAGAACCGGGCGCGTTCGTTACCTTGGGACGCGGCCACCAGACCGTAGAACTCGTCGGTGGCCTGTCTGAGTGAGGAGCCTAGCAACTCGGGGAAGCGGACGCCGAGCCACTCGTTGAGACCGGGCGTCCGTGCCAGGAAGGCCCCGAAGTACGGGTTGTGCCCGACCGACCCGCGGGTCGCTGAGAAGCGGTCCGGGTGGGCCGAGTCCACCGTGTCGGCCGGCTCGGTGGCCACCCGGGCCAGGTGGGCCCAGTAGCGGGCCACCCCCAACTCGTGCGGGTAGTCATCGTGGACGACAACCTCGGGGTGACACGAGAGCAGGCGCATCAGCCACGTCGTCCCCATGCGGCCGAGGCTGGTGACGAGGAGCGGGTCGAGCGCCGCCGGGCGGCCGGCCACTGCGCCCACCCGGTCAACCATCACCGACGCCAACGGCACGGTTGTGCCATCGGCCAGGAGGGCCACCACCTCGAGGTCGACGTGTGGAGGGAGGCCCAACAGCCCGACGGAGATCCGGAACCCGGCCCGTGCGGAGGCTGGCGACTCGGGCAGCCGGACGGCCACGTCGGGACGGGGCAGTTCGACCGGGCCCCGGCGGAGCAGGCCACCGGGTCCGTGCACCTGGATCTCGACGGCGTCCGCGTCCCGGCCCACCACCCACCCCATGGCGACCAGCCAGGCACCTCGGCCCCCTGTGCCGTCACCCGGAAGGTCCAGGTTCGAGCCGTGGAGCCGGTCTGCGGTCGGGACCTGCACCACGGTGCAGCTCCAGGTGTCCGAGGACTCATTGTCTGGGACGGCGCTCACTTGACGGCCACCACGGCGTACTCGGCTACCTGGTCGAAGTGACGTTGGACGAACCCGCCGCCTTGGGGATAGTAGACGGATGCCGCCTCGAATCCCGCTTCCCAGCAGAGGTGCAGCAGCACCTGGGGGAAGACGGGACGTCGGTCGGTCGGGTCGGCGTGGAAGGCGGTCATGGTCTCCAGGTGCTCCGGGTTGAGGGTTTCTGCGATGAGGAGCCCGCCGCTCCCGAGGGCCCGGTAGGAGGCCCCCAGTAGTTCGGGCAGTTGTGTTGCGGTCAGGTGCTCAACCAACCGGGAGGAGAACACCGTGTCCAGGGTGCCGGGCGGCTGACCATCGAGGAACTCCACTACGTCGCCTTTGCTGGCGGCCAGGCCCCGTCGACGGCACGAACGCACCGACGTCGCATCCCGGTCGACGCCGGCGCACTCGACGCCGACCGACTCCAGCAACTGGAGGAGCTCGCCCCGGCCACAGCCCAGGTCGACCACCGACGCCCGTCCCTCCAGGAGCGGAAGGTAGACCTCCAGCCTCTCGGCCACCTGTTGGCGCGTCCCCCGGAACGCGTCTGCCGCGGTCGGTGCCCGGCGCCTGGCACTCTCCCGTGCATCCGCCCGGGAGAATCCCAGGGGACCGTCGGGATCGGTGGCACCGAATCGATCTCCGGCGGGCCGGGAGCGGCCGGACAGCCGGCGCTCGAGTTCAGCGACCCGGACATCGAGGGCGCGCTCTTCGGACACGGCCAGAGACGAACTCGGCACCGGCGACAGGTGGGCACTTCCGACCTCCGCCGCGACCGGAGGCAGGGAGGCGGCCGGAGGTGCCTGGGTGAGCGCGGCGATGCCGCTCGTCACGGACGACAGCTCGGGAACGGCCGCCGGTTGGGCGAGTGGACGTGACTCCAGGCGGTCGATCCGGATGCCCACGTCGTGCTCGACATCACCCAGCGCCCGGGTCACTTCGGCGAACGCGGCCCGCATGGTGGCGGGCAGGATCTCGGCGGCCTGCTGGCCTTCGACGGCCCGGGGCGCCAGGTCGGTGACCCACTCCCCGAGGGCCGAGACCGTCTCGCGCAGGTGGTCGAGCTGACGCGCCAGGTCGTCGACGACTTCGCTGTTGGCCCCGCCGACCGGCTCGGGGTCCAGACAGTAGAGGACACAGGAGGCGTCCTCGGCCACGACCTGGCATGCCCGGTCGAGGTGCGTGCGGAAGCTGTCGTAGTGGTCGAGCCACCAGCGCCCCGACGCCGGGACGAGCAGGTGACCGGCACCCTTGGCCCGAAGGCCCTCCAGGTGGGCGACGGCGGTGGCCGAGTCATCGGGGTAGTACCCGGCATACCCCCCGTCCTCTGACTGCGGGAAGTGCCAGGCCTCGGGGCCACCCAGGTCCATGAGTGTCTCGTCGCCCTTGCTGATGACCAGCACCGGGCGCCCGTCGGTGACCAGGTCGGCGACGATCGGCCGGATGGCCGAGATCAGCACGTCGTTCCCGGCGTGACGCCGATGGATCGCCGGGGTGCTCCGTGGCCGGGCGTGGCGCCGGTTGCCCACCACCTCGAGCCGGGCGGCCACCGTCGCCGCAACTTGTTCCACCGAGAACCGCCGTGCCAGGTCGGCTCGGGCCACCTGGCCCAGAGCTGCGGCCTGGTCGGGATCGTCCAGCAGGTGGCGCATGAGGGCGGCGGCGTGATCGACGTCGGGATCGGCCCAGGTGCCACCCGCCTTGTACGGGCCGTGGTCCCGGTCCAGCTCCACCAGGTCGAATCGGACCAGGAGGCTGTTGGACGCATCCATGAAATCCGTGTTCCCCGACCAGCCGGTGGCGATCACCGGCTTGGCCTCGGCCATGGCGTGGGCCATGCTCAGGCCGAGTCCTTCGGCCCGGTGGAGCGAGACGTAACTGTCGCACGCCGCCATGAGATCGTTCAGCTCGGCGAGGGCCACGTAGCCGTCGAGGAGGGTGATCCGCTGGTCGCGTTCGGCCGCGGCGACCAGCCGGGCGTACTCGTCGGTGGCCGAGCCGCTGTTGACGAATTTGAGGACCAGGCGCGCCCGTTCACCGGGTTGGACCGCCCGGAGGAACGCCTCGACCACGGCCACCGGGTTCTTCCGCTCGGCGTAACTGTGGAAGTCGAACATGAAGAGGAACACGAACTCGTCCGGCGCCACTCCCAGGCGGGACCGACCGGCAGCCCGGTCACCCGGTTGGTGGTCGCCGAACAGTGGCGGCACCCGGACGACGGGAATGGGTGAGATCGGGGCCAGGGTGGTGGCGATGAACGAGGTCCCTGCCCAGAGTTCGTCGTAGTGCTCGAAGCGATCCCTCCACTCGTCGGGAAAGGTGGGCAGCTCCCACCACCAGACGCCGATGTTGTAGCGGCCCTCGAAGAAAGCGGGATCCTGCCGGCGGACCACGAAGTGCTGGTCGGCGTTGACACAGATGAGGTTGACCGGATGGTCGTGGGCCAGGTGGAATCCGCCGATGGTGTTGTCGCCCGACCGGTTGACCGAGAGGTCCGACACGTCGCGTAGCGACAGGGGCACCTCGAGGTGTTCGAGGACGCGCACATAGCTGCGGGCTGCCGCGCCCACCCCGCTCTCATTGCGCAGGTAGCCGCACAGGTTGACCCCGATGGGGGCGCCCGGATTCCAGCGCTCGGGCAACGCGAGATCGGACGATCCGGTGACGGCCGGCGCCGTCGCCAGGGCCGCGGAGACGTCCAGGGCACCCGTGGTCGTTCCGTCACAGAGTTGGACGAGCGCCGGTGCGAAGTCGAACTCCTTGGCTCCTTGATCGGCAGCCCATTCGAGGAACGCCTGGCGGTCGGCCCCACCGACGTCGGGGAACGCCGCATGCAGGTCGTAGCGCAGCCGGTACGCCATCTCGAGGAATGGGCTGAGGCTGCGGTGTCCGGGGCTGGCCGTGGTGGCCCAGCGGAAGAACGAGTCCTCGGGCCCGGTGGCGAACGGGTCCCCGAACTCCTTGCGTTCGACCTCGTCGAGCTCGAGGTAGAGGCGGCGGAACATGGCGTGGAGGCCTATCCCATTATCGAAGGCGTTCCGTCCGTACTCCCAGGTGCGACTCTCGGCGAAGCCGGCGGCCAGCATCTGGTCGCGGTACCAGTCGAAGAGGTCGGTCAGGGGTGCCCCCGCCTCGAGTGCCGACCGGGTCTGGTGCTTGGAGATCGAGTCGGGTCGGAAGGGGTTGAAGCCACTGAAGTGGTACAGGGTGAGGGGCCGGCCGTTGCACGTCCACCCGGAGCCGTCGCGTCCGATCGTGCGTGAGTGGAGGTTCCAGTAGGCGACGTTGTACGCGACGTCGTGCAGGATCCGGACCCCGTCGAAGAGCGAGGGCGCCAGGTCGATCCACTTCTGGTCGACCATCAGTCCTTCGGCCGGGTCAACCCGGCAGAGATCGGCCAGCCGGTCGCGCCACCAGTCGAGCATGGCGTAGGTCGTCGCACTCCGCCTGATGGCCAGGAAGCCGAGGTTGTAGGCCCCCGATATGAGGATGTCCTGCTCGCGGGGAGCGCACCCGTCGTCGGGCACCGGCGCGTCGAGGTGCGGTGTGAGGACCATGTTGGCGGCGTCGAGGGCCTCGAACACCTCGGTCATCGGCCGGAACACGACCATGTCCGGGTCGAGGTACATCAGCCGTTCCTCCTCGTAGCGCTCCAAGAGGAGGAGGAGGAGTGAAGGCTTGACGGCCGTGGACAGTTCCACCACGTCGTACTTGAAGCACATCTCGTAGAGATTGCCCACCGGGAGATCTTCGGGGTCTACGACGGTGATGCGGGGGTCCACCTCGGCGCCGTCCGGTAGGCCGTCCACCACCAACAGGAAGAAGCGACCGTCAGGATGGTGGGCGAGGTACGACGCGGCCAGGACGCGGGCCTGTCCGAGGTAGTTGCGGGCGATGATCGTGCATGCGGCCGCGGTGGGCGCGGCGTCCGTCTCCCCGGCCGGGGCCAGGCGGACGAGCCGTCCCACCTCGTCGTCGTCGGCCACCTCCCCGACGCCGGACAGGTACTCGGACCAACCGTCGAACCGCTCGTCCCACCAGGCCGTCCATGTGGGGAGGAACAGCCAGGTCGCTCCGGACCGACGGGCCCGGTCCAGATGTTCGATCAGTTCGGCCACGCCGTCCGGCACGTGGCCGGAAGGTTCGCCTGCGCCGTCGGTCACCAGCGGCACCAGACCGGCAGCAGCGTCCACCAGCCGGTCGTCGCCGCCGGCGGCCACGGCCACCACCCCGCCGTCGGGAATTCGGTGAGCGAGGTACCGGCGGATAGCGGCCACGTCGGCGTCGTGGGCCGGGTCGTCGGGTCCGGCCATGGCCGTCCACGGGCCCCACGTCGCCTCGAACCGGGCCCGGTTGGCCTCGAAGAGCTCGGCGAAGGCGCCCGTGGCGTGGAACGCGCCGAACGTGCCCTCGCCCAGGTGGTGGACGAACGCATCGGTGGCACAGACCAGAAGGCGACCGGCCTCGAGGACCCGACGTGACAGGTCGTCGTCCTCGAACAGGCCGATGCCGTACCCCTCGTCCAGGCCTCCGAGCTCGTCGAAGAACTGGCGGTCGATGGCAGCACAGAAGAGCGGCGCCATCGCCAAGGGTCGGAGGACGGGCTCCTCGGCCGGGCCGGGGACACCTGCGGCCAGATCGGCCAACGTGGCGATCGCGGCCGGCACCCGGCAGCTCTTGGGCGTCCGCCCCGTGGCCGGAACCACGATTCCGACGGCGGGGTCGTCCAGATGGCCGACCAGCGTGTCGATCCATCCGGTAGCCGGCACGGTGTCGTTATTGAGGACGACCAGCACCCGCCCCCGCGACACCCCGGCACCCCGGTTCACCGCGGCGGAGAATCCGAGCCGTTGCTCCGTGGAGACGACCCGCAGCCCGGGATGAACGGCGGCCAGCCGGGTCAGGTACTGCGGGGTCCCGTCGGTCGATGCGTCGTCGACGACGACAACCTCCCATGGGCGCTCTGCCGGGAGTGCCAGCACCGACTCGAGGCAGAGCTGGGTGAGATCCACCCGGTTCCGCACGGGCACGACCACCGAGACGACGACCTCGCCCTCGAGACCAGCCGGCACAGGGCCACCGGCGAGGAGCGGCGGGGTGACCGTACCGGTCCGGCGGCGGTCAGCCAGTTCGGCCGAGGTCTGGGGGTCGAGGGCGAGCGGGCGGCGGGCCGCGGGCTCGACTGCCAGGACGCCGGGAAGGGGGGCCCGGAGGTCCACACCGACGTCGCTCCGGGGGCGGGACCGGGGAACACGGACACCGACGGCCTCGAGGAGGTCGGGCAAGACACGGTCGTAGGCGAAGTACTCCCGGGCGATCTCCTCGGCAGCCGACGCGTGGCGCGCCATATCGGACTCGATGTCGTCGAGGGCGCCGGCGGCCTCGTCGGCGGTTGTGAAGGTCAACAGGCCGACGCCGGTGGGCAGCACGTGTCCGAATCCGGTGTCCTGGGTCACCACCGGGCGACCGGCGGCCAGATACGTGGCGCTGCGGTCCGAGAACCATCCGGTGCGGAAGGCCACATTCTGCTCCTTGGCGACGGTGAACTCCCCCCGGGACCCCTGGATGTAGTCCCGGTAACAGGCCGGGTCGGCCGAGACGTCGAGGGCGGAGACCACCGTCCAGGCATGCGCCTCGAGAGCGGCCCGGTCGGCGTCCTCGCAGTTCGCCAGCGCCAGCTCCAACGAGGCGACGGTCCGGGACGGCAGATCGAGGATGCGCCGGAACTCGGCGTCCTTGCTCCACCCCAGTGAGGCGCCGGCGTACTCCACACCGCGCCAGGGCTGCGACCAATTGGCGACCGTGGTGAACCGTCCGCCCGGGCTTCCGGCACCGTCGGACCACAGGTCCACCAGGACGGGTTGGCGGGTCGGTCGGAACCGGTAACGGTCGGAGACGGGCAGGCCGCAGGCCGGGTGCTGGTAGTTCTCGGCGAACGTGAAGTAGGCGCAGTGCTGGTCGAGGAAGTCGACCGTCTCGGTCAGGCCGTCGTGCAGCTCGATCTGGGGCTGGACGGGGTCGGTCTCCACGTAGACGAGCCGGCCGGTGGCCACGTGCTCGGGCAACGGCACGGTGCCGCCGTGGAGGTTCAGCACCACCTCGGCCCGGTCAAAGACCCGCTCCATGGTCCGGTGGTCGACGCCCAAGGTGGCGGCCGGGTCGCCGGGGGTCTGGAACGACCACCGCTCTCCCATCCCCCAGGGGCGCAGGGTTCGGTCGAGGAAGTCCACGGCGAGCGCCCCCGGGTCCTGGTCGACGGACGACATCAGCATCGACGGTGTCCGGCCGTGGGCCTCCACGTAGTACGTCTCGAAGCCGAGCCGCTCCAGTCCCAGGAGGTAGTGCAACGTCTGCCAGACGACCCCGGCAACGGGAATCTTGGTCATCATCCCGAGGACGACGACAGTTGGGCGTTCAGCGGACATCGGTGTTCACTCCTCGGGTCAGGACGGCGTTGGAGGCAGGACGGAAGATCGGGGGTGGTGGCGGGACCCAGACCCCGCCGGGAGCTGGGGATCCAGGGGTCGGCGGTGGCGGTCCGGCCGGGACGGCGCCATCCGACCCGGATCCGACCGACCCGGCGCCGTCCGCTGCGACGCTGTCCGATGTGGCGCCGTCCGCTGCGGCGCTGTCCGACCCGGCTGGTTGCGACGCTGACGGCGTCACCCCGGACTGGAGATCGTGAAGGATGCGGTACAGACCTTCGTCGGCCAGCAATTCGTCGCGGGTGCCGGACTGAATCAGGCGCCCGTGGTCGAGGACCAGGATGCGGTCGGCGCGACGCAGCGTGGAGAGCCGGTGGGCCACGATGAAGGTCGTCCGGCCCACCATCAGACGATCGAGCGCGTCGAGGATGACCGCTTCGGTCTGCGAGTCGATCGACGAGGTGGGCTCATCGAGGATGAGGATCGGCGCGTCCTTCAGGAACGCACGGGCCATGGCCAGCCGTTGGCGCTCGCCACCGGACACCGTTGCCCCCCGTTCACCGAGCTCCGTGTCGTAGCCCCGCGGCAGTGCCGAGATGAAGTCGTGGGCATTGGCCGCTCTGGCCGCGGCCTCGATCTCGGCGTCGGTGGCGTCGATCCGCCCGTAGCGGATGTTCTCTCGGATGCTGCGGGGGAAGAGGAGCGCCTCCTGGTGGACGATGCTGATCCGGTCGCGCACCGACCGCAGGGTCAGGCCGCGCACGTCCTTCCCGTCGATGAGCACCGCACCCGAGCTGGGATCGACAAATCGGGGCAGCAGCGACATCAGAGTCGACTTGCCGGCGCCGGTGGGCCCCACCACACCCACCGCCTCGCCGGCCGCCACCGTGAACGACACGCCCGTGAGCGCATCGGGACGGCCCCGGTAGGCGAAGGACACATCCCGGACCTCGACCCCGCCGTTGACGTCCTCAAGATCGACGGCATCCGGAGCGTCGGTCACTTCGGGCTCGCTGAGGAGGAGCTCCTGGGCATACCGGATGCTGATCAGATGCTCCTGGAAGACGCCCATCGTGCTGGAGATGGCTTCCAGGGGCGAGTACATCGAGTGGACGTAGGCGAGGATCACCGTGAGCGCGCCGACGGTGATGCGATGGTCGATGACCGCGTGGGCACCGAACCCGAGGATGAGGGCGATGCCGGCGGCCGTCGAAAGCGCCACCACCATGGAGAAGAGGGTCTGGCGCACAGTGAGGCGCACCCGGGCGTCAACCGCCTCGGCACCCTGCTCCCGGAACAGGCCGTGTTCATGGTCCTGGCGGTTGAAGGCCGTCACGACCCGGAGCATCGAGAAGGCGTCGTTCACCATGGTGAGCGATCGCGCCTCCAAGGTCCGCACGGCGATCAGGCGAGGTTCGACATTCTTTCCGTAGTAGCCCGTCGAGTAGTAGACGAACGGTACCGCCACCAGGGAGATCAGGGCCAGCTGCAGGTCGATCTCGCAGGCCACCACGAACATGCCCACCAGCGTCAGGACGCTTTGGGCCAGAGGCGCGAGAGCCACCGACATCTGTCCGACGGCCTTGGCCTCGAAGTTGATCCGGTACATGGAGTCGCCGATGGTGGTCTGGTCGTGGAAGCCCTGGGAGAGCTGCTGGCAGTGGGCGAACAGGTCCGATCGGAAGTCGAACGAGACCTGCTGGTCGAGCTTGGTCGTCGCGTACTCGTTGGCGACGCCCACCACCTGGGCCAAGAGGGTGATGACGAATCCGGCTACAACGGCCACGACGATGAGTCCCGAGCGCGACGATCCCCCGACGGCGGCGACGTAGCCGGGGACATGTTGGCTCCCGAGGACGCCGTCGATGAGGAGGGCCAGCGGCCACGGCTCGGCCAGCGCCAGCACGGCCCCCAGCACGGTGAGGACCGCGGTGGCCGCAGCCAGTGCCTTGTAGCGCAGGACGTAGGGGAAGACGACCGGTAGGTACTTCCAGTACTCGCGCTTCACGCGGACACGTCACCGATGAGCGTGCGACGGAGGCCGGGCCCAGCTGCCCACAACGAGGCAGCGAGTACGAGAACGGTCGCCGTCGCCGCCGCGGCTCCGGCCCACGGTGCCATCAGGGCGGCGATCGCCACCAGGGCGCCGGCACCGGCCAGCCGGCGGACGGCCAGGCGCCGGCGCAGTCGGACCTGGATACATCCGGCCGGATGATCGGTCGACACGATGTCACAGACGGCGAGCGGTGCGGCCAGGACACGGACGTCGTAGTCGTCCCAGTCGGTCGCGTGGCGGATGCGGCACCCGGCCCCCCGCAGCCGGTCGACCACGGCGAGGACGAGGTCAGGCCTCGAGCGGTCGGCGTCGTAGACCAGCACGTTCCGTCCGGCTCGATCGGTGGGCACTACGGCCTCGTGTCCACCGGCGCTCACTGCCGAGGTGGGATGGCCGGCTTCGAGGCGGCCCCGGAGTCGAGCCAGCGGTTGGAGGACCGACAGGACCCCCACCAAGAGGCGATGCCGACGATCGAGCCGGACGGGGGTCGACCGGTGACGTCCGGGCGTGTTGAGGATTACCAGGAAAGCCAAGGTCAAGAGGCCGAGTGCGGCGGGCAGACCGAGAATTGGGTCGACCAACCCGACCGGAGCGGTGGCGACCAGAGCGGTGGCGGCCACCGAACCCACCTGGGTGGCGATCTCGACCGCGTGGTCCGGGCGACCGTGGAGTGACTGGAAGGGTGCGGTGCCTAGGGGGCCGCGGTAGATGCGCTGGCCCAGGAGGCGCCGACAAGGCCCTCCGTAGATACTCCCGGCCCACCGGGCACTCCCCAGCGCGGTGAACCGCTCAGGGTGGCGGGCCTCGACCAGGGCTTCGCTGCGCCCGTAGCCGCGCTGCTGGCGGAGGTAGCCGCGCACCGACGAGCGACGGTGGTGCCACACCACGGCGCCGGCGTGAAACGCCAGGAGACCGCCGCGGTCGAGCAGTCGCCAGCACAGGTCGACATCGTCTCCCGCCGTCTCGAAGACAGGGTCGAAGCCCCCGGCATCGGCGAGGGCGGAACGTCGGAATGCCATATTGCATCCGGGAAGGTGTTCGGCCCGATCGTCGGAGACGAGGACGTGCACCGGCCCCCCGGGGGCCAGGGCCACGGCGGCGGCCGTGGCGCCATCGGTCGTCGGCCCGAAGTTGGGGCCACCCACCCCGACCACCTGGGGTTCGTCGAACCCGAGGCTGAGGTGATACGGCCACTGCGGCGTCGGGTAGGCATCGGCGTCGAGGTAGGCCACCACGTCATTCCGGGCCTCCTGCAGCCCGATGTTCCGGGCCGCCGACAGCCCGCCGTGCTCGACGGTGATGAGGCGGACCCGCGGATGGCTTGCCGCGATACGGGCCGTGGCATCGGTCGAGCCGTCGTCCACCACCAGGATCTCCAGTTCCGGGTAGTCGAGAGCGCAGGTGTGGGCCAGGCACTCGTCGAGCGTGGCGGCGGCGTTGTAGGCGCACACCACGACCGACATCGACGGCCACTTGAGCCGCAGACCCGCCACCCCGGTGGCATTCCGTGCGGTAGCCGCGCCCAGAGCGGGCCGTGGCGTCCGCTCTTTGCGGGTCAGGCCGAACTGCCAGCCCTCGACCGGTTCGTCCGCCACCCACCAGTCGTCGGTCCACGAGAACACGCAGGTCCCGGCCACGCCGCGCTCGGTCGCCACGGCCAGCGAACGGTCGATCAGCTCGGACTGGATCAGCTCGCCGACCGGGTCCCCTGCGGAGTCGATACCCAACTCGCCGAGGATCAGTGGCCGGTCGCCGGCCAGATTCTGAAGGCGGGCGAGGTAGCGGCGCAAGTCGGCTGGGTTCTCGAGGAACACGTTGAACATGACCAGGTCGAGTCCCTCGGTGTCGAGGTATTCGGTGGTGGGGTAGTTCCCGTAGGTCCGGAGCATGCCGGGATCCACGTCGGCCACCGCGTCGGCCAGTGACCGCAGCAGTTCGCCCACGGCACGGCGCCCGACCCAGCGCACCACGTCGGCCGGCAGTTCGTTCCCGAGGACGAGAGCGGCGACCCGCTCGTCGTCGGCAAACCGGCTGGCGGCCTCCCCTATCTGGCGACGGGCGTCGGCGGCCGCTCGCCTGCGCTGCCGGGCCGAAGCCCCCACCAGGGATCTCCAGTCGTCGTAATAGACGCCGGCCAGGATCTTGAGGTTCCAGTCGGCGGCCAGGTCGAGCAAGTCGATCGACGGTTCTTCATAGGTTCTGATGGTGTTGAAGCCCGCCTCGGCGATGGCGATGCAGTCCCGCTTCATCCGATCCGTCTCGGGCAGGGCATGACCGTCGGGCCGTCGTCGGAAGGTGCCGTAGGAGACACCCCTCAGCAGGTAGGGGGAGCCGTCCAACATCAACGACGTGCCGTCAGCGGAAAGACGACCCATCAACAGGTCCTTCCGGGCCGATCGGCGGGTCCAAGCAACGTGGTCCAGAGTCGGATGGCACACCAGGCACCGGGCGCGGCCCACGGAGCGATCGTTTCCACGAAGTCGCCTCCCGCAAGACTGCTGGCCCGCTGCAACTCCACCTCGCGCTGGCGGAAACCGGGCCTGCCCCTCGTAGCCTGCCCCTCATTTCCGATCCACCCTCATCGGACAGAACCGTCGGCAACTTGAGCGTCTTTCGATCCACGAGCGCGATTCCGACCCGGCGAGTGGCCGGGCCGGCCCGGTGGCCGATGGTCAATGTCCACCCACCCGCGCACAGCATTCGCACTCACTACGCCCCGCCCCGCGATCCTCCGAACCACACCGTCCCACCCCGCTCCACGTCCGCCGGCCCCACGATCCTCCGAGCCGTCCCGTCCACCGGGGTGTCCCCCGGGGCACAGCCCATGCCCGTAGGTAGGATCGTCGCCCATGACCCCGCCCGGCCTGCCCACGCCCCCGCCCACCGGTGCCTCGGCACTGCCGGCCGGCACCTACGACGGCGTCGTGGTCCTGGTCACCGGGGGCGGAACCGGTCTCGGAAAGTCCATCGCCACCGAGTTCGGCCGGCTGGGCGCTTCGGTCGCCGTGGTCAGTCGGGACGAGGGGCACCGATCCGCCGGCGTGGCGTCGGTGGAGGCGGCCGGCGGGCGTGCCTTGGGGGTGGCGTGCGACATCCGGGACCCAGACGCAATAGCCGCGGCCTTCGACGCGGTCGAGACGGGCCTCGGCCCGGTGGACCATCTCATCAACAACGCGGCGGGTAACTTCCCGGTTCCGGCCGAGGACATGAGTCCCAACGCCTGGCGCACGGTGGTGGACATCGTGCTCAACGGCACGTACCTGTGCTCCCGGGAGTTCGCCCGCCGGCTGATACCCGCCGGACGGGACGGGTCCATCGTCAACGTGGGCGCTTCCTACGCCTGGACCGGTGGCCCCGGATTCGCCCACTCGGCCGCGGCCAAGGCCGGCGTCAAGAACCTGGTGGAGACCCTGTCCGTGGAGTGGGCCCCCTACGGCATCCGGGTGAACGGGCTGGTGCCCGGACTCATGCCCCACGAGGACGAGGTGGCCGCCATCGCCGCTGTGCCCGGCAAGTACGAGGGCCAGGACGATCGGGTGCCGGCCGGCAGGGTCGGCTACCCCCGCGAGCTGGCCTGGGCAGCCACCTATCTCTGCTCTCCCTTCGCCGCTTACATCTCGGGCCACTCGCTGGTGGTCGATGGGGCCAACTGGCAGCGTCGCCACACTGTCCAGCCTCCCTTCACCCCCATCCGCGAGCAGCTGGGTCGGGGTCCGTTCGGGGAGGCCGCACCCCCGCGCTGACATCCTGGCCACCGCAGGTGGCGGAACGACCCAGTAGTCCCGTGACCTACGCACAGCCACGGACTACTGGGTCGCTGGCCCCGACCTACTGCCGCTGCTGAGCCCAGCACGCCCCCTCGGGTAAGTCGCCCACCGGTTCCGGACCGGGCCGCCACCGGGTAGAACGGGATCACACCCGGGTACCCCAGCACCCACATCCGCACACGCACCCGCGAACCGGAGGACTCCCCATGACCGACCGCACCCCCAAGCCCATCCGATCGAGCGGCACGTTCACCTTCGGCGCCGGAAACGGCGCGGGCACCACCACCGTCCATCGGCTCGGCTACGGCGCCATGCAGATCACCGGGCCCGGCGTCTGGGGCGAACCGGCCGACCGCGACACCTGCATCGAGGTGCTGCGGCGGGCTGTCGACATGGGGGTGGACCTCATCGACACCGCTGACTCCTACGGCCCCGAAGTCAGCGAGCAACTCATCTTCGAAGCCCTCCACCCCTACCCCGACGGACTTGTCATCGCCACCAAGGCCGGCCTCACCCGCCAGGGTCCGGGACAGTGGCTGCCGGTCGGGCGGCCCGAGTATTTGCGCCAGCAGTGCGAGCTCAGCCTGCGCCGCCTCGGCCTCGAGCGGATCGACCTGTTCCAACTTCACCGGATCGACCCGTTGGTCCCCGCCGCCGACCAGTTCGGCTTGTTGGCCGACCTGGTGTCCGAAGGCAAGGTGGCCCACGTCGGGTTGTCCCAGGTCACCGTGGCCGAGCTCGAGGCGGCGCGCCAGGTCGTGCCGGTGGTGTCGGTGCAGAATCTTTTCAACCTGACCGACCGCTCGTCGGGTGACGTGCTGGCCCACTGCGAGACCGAAGGCATCGGATTCATCCCGTGGTTCCCGGTGGCGTCGGGCGCCCTGACCGGGCCGGATACCGCCATGGGCTCGGTCGTTGCCGAAACGGGGGCCACCCCGTCCCAGGTGGCACTGGCCTGGCTGCTGCACCTCTCGCCGGTCGTGCTGCCCATTCCCGGGACCAAGTCGGTGGCACATGTGGAGGAGAACTGCGAGGCGGCGACCCTGCAGCTGACCGACGCCCAGATGGGAGCGCTGACCGCCATCCACGAGGCCAGCTGAGGCCTCCCGGGTCAGCTCACGCCACCCCGGATCAGCTCACGCCACCCCGGACCAGCTCACGCCACCCCGACCTTCCTACCGTGCCCCGAACACCACCGGCGCGGACTTCACCCCGGCGATGACCGGCGATGCCGCACGGATTACCTCGCCGGCCGGCTCGACCGACCCGAAACGGGTGAGCAGCTCTTCGAGGAGGATCCGCCCCTCGACCCGGGCCAGTACGGCACCGATGCAGAAGTGCGCGCCGAATCCGAAGGCCACGTGCGGATTGGGGTCGCGGGCGGCAATGAAGCTGGCCGCGGTCGGACCGAATGCGTCCTCATCTCGGTTGGCCGAGGCGTAGAGCATCAGCACGGGTTCGCCAGCGCCCAGGACCCGTCCGCCGAGTTCGACGTCGCGGGTGGTGGTGCGCATGAAGGCCACCACAGGGGTGGTCCAGCGCAGCATCTCCTCGACGGCCAGGGGCAGGGCCCGGTTCACGCCGCCGTCGGACCTACCAGCCAGCGCCTCCCACTGGCCCGGGTGGTCGGCGAACCCGACCAGGCCGCCGGACATCATGTTGCGGGTGGTCTCGTTGCCCGCCACCAGCAGCTGGACGAGGAACATGCCCAGCTGCGCGTCGGTCAGCTGGTCCCCCTCCACCTCGGCCGCAGCCAACTCGCTGATGATGTCGTCCCTCGGCGACGCCCGGCGGTCGGCGGCGGCCGCCAACAGATACGTCACCATGTCGCCACTGAGGCGGGCGCGCTCGTCCTCGGGCCAGTCCGTCGCCCCCGGAATGACCGCCTCCGACCAGCGGAAGAACGTCGGCCACTGCTCCTCGGGTACCCCGAGCAGGTCGCTGATGACCTGCAGGGGCAGGGGGACGGCCAGGTCGGCCACCACGTCGACGGGCACCCCGGGCTCGATGCGGTCGACCAGTGCACGGGCCCGCCGGCGGATGCCCGGCTCGAGAGCCCGCATGTAGCTCGGCCGGAACCCGGGCTGGACCAGCGTCCGGTAGCGGGTGTGGTCGGGTGGGTCGGTGTGCATCATGGTCGGCGGCGTCGGGTACTCCGCCCCGATCTCGAAGGTCATGATCCCCTTCGACGAGCAGAACGTCTCGGGGTCGCGGGACACGGCCACCACCTCGTCGTGGCGGCTCACCATCCACAGGCCCAGCGTGTCGTTGCGGGCCACCGGTGCCTCAGCCCGAAGCCGGGCATACAGCGGGTACGGGTCGCCGGCGTAGATGGCGGGGTCGAGCAACGGGTCGGTGAGCGCCGTCTCGTCGACGGCGACCCTGGAATACCCGGCGGACCCGGCGGACCCGGCGGACCCGGCGATCGCCGATGGCCCGACAGCGGCGTCCGTCACCCGATGAGGACGCCGGTGGGGCGCCCGAAGCCCTGGGCCTCGGCCAGCGCCTCGTAGGCGGCGAGCGTTCCCAGACCGTCGGTGACGCTCTCGACCGAGCCGTCGGCGGCCAGATTGAGGTTGACCCCCTCCATGATGAACAGGACTTCGGTGACCTCGTCGTTGTCCTCGGGGACGTCGAGCGTGTGGACCGAGCCGGCGGGCTCCCGGATGTAGGAGCCGGCCGTGGAATAGAACTCGTACTCGAGGTAGTGCCAGCGACCTGACACCGTGTAGCCGTCGACCGGCCCGGTGTGGCGGTGCATCTGCAGCCGCACGCCTGGCTCGAACCGGTTGCGAACCACCCACACACCGGCCGCAGGATCGACCCGCAGCACCTTCAGCCAGATACCACCGGTGGCGTCCACCCACGGCAGGTCGTCCTCGCCGGCGTGGCGGACGACGTCGTCAACCTGGAGACTGGTCATGCGGGCTCCCTCCCCTGTCGCTGAGCCTGGTGGCGCGCGGTGCCTTCTTCGGCCCCCGCATCCAGCCCCGTCAGTCTGCCGGAACCGACCGTCGGGCGCCAGGTCCGCCGGCCGACCCAGGCGATGGATGTGAAGCCGGGAGCGGTACTCCCGACTCCTGGGACGTGGGACACCACGGCGGAATCGCTGAGGGCGACGGTGGTGGCGCAAGCCGCGTGCAGGCGCGTCGCCATCGGGACGACCGGTCTCCGTGGAGCTTCGACCCAGTGGGCCTACGGCCTAGTAAGGGCCGATCCGCTGGTCCGGGCTCGTGTCAGTCTCCATCCGGCCGTGGGTAGACACGTACGAGGTCCACTCGGATCCCGTCCACCAGCGGTAGTGGAACCGCCCGCTCGGATCCGGGTGCCAGGCCGGTGGTGACACGTCGGCACCCGGTTCCACCGCAGGCGATGCGGTCGGCGGTGTGGGGATGGCCGGGGCGTGGGCCGCCGGTGGGGTCGGCGCGGCGTGCGGCGCGGCGCGCCGCACGCCGCGGCGCAGGACCCACACCATCGCCGTGAGCGCGACGAGGAGCACG
>Ga0097691_1000424_pt1 | contig 37315 bp, 44 predicted proteins | sample NGESurdeep072012_8_FD_72858 | JGI IMG/M metagenome (GOLD analysis project Ga0097691, IMG submission 72858) | Arctic peat soil microbial communities from Barrow, Alaska - NGEE Surface sample 210-1 deep-072012 | ecosystem: Environmental > Terrestrial > Soil > Wetlands > Peat ... | reverse complement strand
AGCCATGAGGACCGTGAGAGTGGTCGTGACGTATGCCGAGTTGGCCCAGTCGTACCAGTACCAGGCCCTCTGGTGGGGTGTGTCCCTGGTTCGTCTGTGTTCGACGGGGGAGTCGAGGGTGCTAGTCATGGGCGCAGCCTTGCACAGGCGTTCAGCCTGCGAACTCCCAGTGCCAGGCTTCTGGCAGCACGCCCGCGGGCTCGGCCCAGGCCGGGTGGAACCGCCCATAGCGCGAGGCATTGCGATCTAGCCACAGATACGCGGGGGCTGAGAAGTCTTGGACGCCTCCGCAGAGGTCAACCGCGAGGCCGAGTCCGTGTTTGCTCGTTCCAGGAGTGGCCGCCAGCTGCGGGAGTCTCTGCTTTACCGCGACCTGCTCGGCGTACGACCGGTAGCCCTCGGTGACACACAGGGCCGACCCGCTCTGGCGCTCGTAGGCGAAGCTCATCGCGTTGAGCGACAGGGCTGCAGCGCGACGCAGGCTCTGGTCCGGAGCGGCATAAAGGACGCATCGTGCACTTGATGGCCGCCGGCCGCTGGAGTAGTTCGCCGCGCCGTTGCCGCAACTGGAGCTCTGCTCCATCAGGAGCGTGTAGTCCCGGTCTCCAAGAGCCCGCGCGAGTTGTCTGTCGGCCGTCTTGGCCAAAAGGCTCCCCGAACGCAGCAAGGTGATGCGCAGCCCGGCAGCCCGGCGGATCTGGACGGTCTCGGCGGCCCGGACCCCGTCCAGGGCGGTCTGCTGTCTGGCGATGACGGCGTCCATCGCGGACTTTGCCCGCGCGGCAGTATTGGTGGCGGACGTCGCACCGGCGATGGCCGCCGTGGCCCTTGTGGACATCGTGACCTCAGCGGACTGCATGGACTTCGCCTGGTCGCCAGGGAGCTGGCGCTCAGATTCAATGAGGGTGAGGTCAGCGACTCCAGGGCCGCGGCCATCTCACCAAGTGGACCGCCACCGCCGATGTAGGAGTCAATGGTCGATTGCTCCAACGCGCTTCGGGTGAACTGAGCCTGCCGGCCGAGCTGAACGAGGCGGGTTCTGTGGACCGTAGCCTTGGTCTCAGCGGCGACCTGTGCTGTCCTGGTCGCAGACAGGTTCGCCAACAAGGTGTCTGCCTGGGCGTAAAGGCGCTCAAGCCGTGAGTTTGCCGCATCAACCACGGCATCAGAACTCATCAGGGCAGCGCGCAATCCGTCGGCCGTTGTGATGTGTCCGGCGACCTCGCGCGGTTAGGATCGCCGCGGCCGACCTTGGGCGGAGGGGTCGATGGGACGCCTGCGTTTGCGGGTGGGGCGACCGTGACCACGACGCCGGCGACCAGGGGCACAACCAAGCCTGTCGCCACACTGATACGCACGATATAGCGCCCGATCCCAAGGCCCTGCCTGACCGATCGGACAGTGCCCAACAGTTGCGCCTACGCATTCCCTCAACAGCCCGGACTTGAGATAACTCCTGGCCGAGGCTACGGACCAATGGTGAGCCAACTTGGGAGTGCGCCCGAAGATGGCCAAGACGGATTAGTCACTGTGGCTTCCGCATTCGGCCGACTAGATATTTCGCCGATAATCTACATTATGTCAATTTAGATGGATTTCCGCCTGACGATCCCCGGCAAAGACGAGCTGTGGGAACTCCCCCATGACCGGCGCTGGCAGGTCCGTCGTGGTGGTCAAGTCGCAGGGTTTCGACGCGGTACGCAGGGTCGTTGGTGTTGTACAGGACGTTGTACAGAATTCGGTACAGACCGCGACGGGCGCTGTAGTGACTTTTTGAGATCTCGATCGAGCGGCTCGCCGACCTTTCAGGGGTTTCGCGCGAGATTGCCGAGGACAAACTCGATGGTCGCGATTGACTCGCGCCCCCAGTGCTCCCCGCATCCTGGAGATCTTCAGCGACGTCCAGCGCCACCAACTGATCAGTGGGGACCATGTCGTGCAGACCTTTCAGCCCCAACTCACCCCCATCCAACAGCAGGTCCTGGACCTCCTACACATCCCAGCAAGCATCTACACCTGAACCCCAAAGTGGGGGCCATATCGACATCGAGAAGTGCGGAACGTCAGTTGAACTGAGCAGATTGACCGGTGCCCAGGCTCTCAGTCTGAGATCACGGGCTGCGGACCTGGCATCGTCGTGGCCACGTTCCGAGCCTTAGGACGGGGCCACGCGAAAACCAGAATGATGACGACGACTGCCCAGGCCAGATGCACGGCCCCGACCGCCTCCTGATGGGTGAACCACCAGCGAGTCAGACCTGTTGTCTTCGTCAGTGCGTGGGCAAAGTCTCGGGTGAATGGCTGCCAGAACAGGACGACCGTGGCCAGCGTGGTCCACGGGATCCTCCAGCCGGTGCCGAGCAGGTCGAAGACGACGGCGGCGAGTGCGGCACTGCCGATGTAATAGGCGTTGTCCTTCGGGTCCAGTGCCAGTCGCACTGCGACGGAGACGAGCAACACTCCCGGCAGGCCTCTGGTCAGGACTGCCACGGTTGCCGCTGCGGGTGAGAGAACGAGCTGGGCTGTGCGCCCCCACGCCGGTACCAACACGCCGCGCACGCCCAGGGTGTGCAGTCCCGACGCTGGAGACAAACCGACCGGCGGGTGCAGGGCGCCGAGCGTGCGCGGGTTGGCGAGCACGAAGGGCGCCCAAGCCAGCGCAGTTCCGGCGGCCGCCACGGCTGCCGCACGCAGCCGGCCCCACGGTAGGACGAGCAGCAGCGGCAGGAACCCGACTGCCCACGGTTTTGCCGCGATGGCTGCCGCCAGCGCTACCCCTGCCAGGACGGGCCGGTCGGCGGACACCGCGCGAAGAGCCACGATGGCGAAGATCATGGCGAGGACGTCGTCAAGGTGCCCCCACCGGACCGAAAGAACCGTCCATGCCGGGATGAGCACGATGGCCGCGATGAAGATCCGCTGGTGCCTTTTGGCTGGGGCCACCAAAGGCGCGAGCGCAGCGATAAGCAAAGGGCCGGCCACAGCCATCCCAAGCAGCGCGACGCTCTTGCCGACGTTGGCGGGAAGGGGGCCGAGCAAAGCGGCCACCACCAACGACAGAGGGCCGGTCTGTAGCCATGGAGCGTCAGCGAAGAGGTTGAGGCCGGAGCCGTGCAGAAGAAGCCTGGAGCCCTCAACGGAGAAGTGCCACGACAGACCGGAATCCGGCCACATGTGCCAAGCCCACCACGCGGCCCACAGGGCCACGACAGTCCAGGAGGCTACGACAGGCAGCGCCTTACGGTGTACCTCCATGTCAATCACCCTAGTGATCCACATCGCTGTTCTTGCCTAGGAAGGCGGTTCCGAGCCGGGGTGGGTCGCCATGAGATCTGACCGGCGGACTGCTCGAGGATGGTCTGCCGGCCGTCCTCCTCGTCCCACTGGCTGCCGACCTCGATGAACCCGAGTCCGGCGCGCAAAGCGGGAGGCCAGATTCTCAGGGCTACCCGTCGCGCGGAACCGGAGCACTGCGGGGTCGTCCTGTGACCAGCCGAACATGGCGAGCACGGCTTCTCGCGCGTAACCCTGTCGGCGGTAGGCGGGAAACACCTCGTAGCAGATCTCCGGCATGACGGCTTCGTGGGTCATCGGACCAGATCCAGGCAGTCCGAGCTGACGTCAGTGTTCGCCATCCGGGTCGTCATACTCCCCAAACCTCCCCCAGCGCAGAAACGACCTTCCAGTCGCGGGTTGTTGCCACTACTCCCCCGCGCTCGATCCGGGCGTTGCTGAGCTTCGCCTGGTGCGACGGGTGCGCGAACCACAGGTAGACCTCACGCCCGTTGGCGTGTGCCCGCTCCCCTGCGACGTCCCAGCCGTTCATCGTTGCCGTGAATCCCTCACCGGGATCTTTCTTGAGGAAGGTGACATAACGTCGTGACTCGCCTTCCCATGGAGCTGGCAGACCCATCCCGTATGAGGTCAACTCGCCCAGCTGATCGGGCGTCCGAACGATGGCTGTCACGGTGAACCCGCAGAGATCCTGCAATGCCACCTCCAAGGCGGCCTCCACCTCAGGGACCGAATTCAGGCTCGAGGTGAAGCGAAGGTTTCCGCTCTGGATGTAAGTCTCAACTTCGCCATAACCTCGATGGACCAGTCCTGCTCGCAGATCAGCCATCTTGACGAACCGCCCGCCGACGTTGACCGCCCGCAGGAACGCGATGTGGGTGGGCATCAGATCGTGAGCGTCCCGCGGCCGATTTCACGCACGGCACCACTGACCAGGATGGTGCCGTCCTGCTCCACCGCCAGGTCCAGGACCGATGGGCGCTGGATCGCACTCCCCTGATGGATGCGGCGTCGAATCCCTCGTTCGTGGTTCGCCAGGAACCAGCCGCCGAGGTTGGCACACGCCGATCCGGTTGCCGGGTCCTCGATCACCGAGTTGTTCTGCGTGAAGAAGAGCCGGGCCTCGATGGTGTCGGGACCTGTCGGGGCCCAGAGGTAGACCATTGACTCACCATCTGGCCTTGCGCCGAACCTGGCCAAGAGCGCGGGATCGGCGGATGCAGCCCTGACGTCCTGCGCCGTGCGTAGCGGCAGGATCAGCTGGATGGTGCCGGTGTCGACCCACAACGGTTCTGCCGCAACGCGATCTGCAGTCAGTGCGATCATTGCGGTCAGATTCGAGCGCGACACGTCCACAGGGTAGGACATCGGCGCGTTCGCCTGCAGAGTCCACACCTTGTCCGTTAACTGCACCGGGATGTCTCCGGCTGGCATACGCAGGCGGATGTTGTTCCCCGCGTTCGACAGCTCACGCACGACATACGCCGTGCCAAGGGTTGGGTGTCCGGCGAACGGCATCTCGTAGCTTGGCGTGAAGATGCGGACGTTGGCGCTCACATCTGCCCCACCGGGGGTGATGAAAGTCGTCTCCGAGAGATTGAGCTGGCGGGCGAGGTCCTGCATGTCGTTTTCGGACAGGCCTGCCGCGTCCTCGAAAACGCACAGCGGGTTGCCGGAGAACGGATTGTCACCATCGGTGAAGACGTTCAGGATGCGATAGCTGAGCAACCGGCTGTTGGGCGACATGGCGGTCAGGGCTCGATTCGCGTTGTGACAGCAGTGCCGAGCTGTACGGTCCGGCTCACGGTGCAGAGGCGGTCGTGCGACCGCTGCACGGCCTCGGGCAGGAGCGCCCGTGCGGCGTCCCCGCCCTCGCCGTCGGGGAACTTCAACCGGAAGGTCACTGACAGCTCTTCCATTCGGTTGCCGCCCTCGTCGCGCATCTTGTCCCCGTCGACCTGCACCACGAACGACTCCGGCTCGGCCCGGCGCGTCGTGAAGACGTCGACGTCGACCGCAGTGCATCCGCCGATGGCTGCGAGTAACAGCTCGACGGGCGTGAAGTCGTCCACGTCGCCCGTGCCGAAGTCGAGGGTGCCGCCGCGACCGTTGACCGCGGTGTAGCGGCCGGCCGACGTGCGGGTGATGGTCACGGTTCGATGCGCGTCAGAAGCCATTCCCCTACTCTGCCAGAATCAACGACCAGGCACTGAAGGGCCCGGTTTGCTGTTCCGGCCCGCATCCGGTTGCTGTGGGGCTGCGTCTGCCAGGTTGACAGCTGCCCACGATGAGCTCTCCTGACGGAAGGGATCGTGCCCGCGTTCACTCCGGCTGGAAAGCGAACGGCGTCACGTCCACCTTTTCATCGCGCGGGCGCAACCTCTACTGTTCCGTCCGCCCCTGTTGGGCGAGACTCCCCGGCGCACAAACGAGGTGATCACCACCACTGAATCCACAGTCCTGTCAGCGGTCGGTCGTAGCCTTCGGACGTGCGCTTCATACATACCTCTGACTGGCACCTGGGGCGGTCATTCCACCGGGTGGGGCTGCTCGATGCCCAAGCCCGCTATCTGGACCACCTGGTCGACGTGGTCAAATCAGAGGGAGTCGACGCGGTGCTCGTGTCGGGTGACGTCTATGACCGTGCACTGCCCGCCCCCGACACGGTGGAACTGCTCTCGGCCGCGGTCACCCGGCTTATCGACGCGGGCGCTGTCGTCGTCCTGTCCAGCGGTAACCATGACTCGGCGATCCGTCTTGGCTTCGCTTCGGACCTTCTGGCCCGGGCGGGGCTTCACATCCGGACCAGTCTTGACTCGGTGGGGATGCCGGTGATGATCAAGGACGTCGACGTCTACCCGTTGCCCTATCTCGAGCCGTCTGTGGCGGCCGATGTGATGGGCGCGCTGGAACGCACCCACGCGGCGGTGCTGAGGGCGGCTATGGACCGGGTTCGCGCCCAGGCGCTCTCCCGACCTGGCTGCGCAGTGGTGATGGCTCATGCCTTCGTCACCGGCGGGGCTACCAGCGAGTCCGAGCGGGACATCAGTGTCGGCGGGGTTTGCGCGGTCCACCCGGAGGTGTTCGCGGAGGCGGACTACGTGGCACTGGGCCACCTGCACGGTCCACAGCGCATCTCCGAGACCGTTCGATACTCGGGCTCGCCGATTGCGCTGTCATTCAGTGAGGCCGGCCATCACAAGGGCTCAGTCCTTGTGGACGTCTCGGCGGGGGCCCTGAAGACCCGGTCCATCCCCGCTCCGTTCACCAAGTCGCTTGCCATCTTGCGCGGTGACCTCGAGGAACTCCTGCGCGATCCGCGGCACCGCGGCGCCGAGTCTGCCTACTGCCAGATCACGCTGACCGACACCGTGCGGCCGACGGGCGCGATGGAGCGGTTACGGCGACGGTTCCCCGACACCTTAGTACTGGCGTTCGAACCGGCTGGCGCCGAGGCGATTCCACGCACCAGCACAGCCATGCTGCGCCAGCGCGGCGATCTCGATTTGTGTTGTGACTTTCTCACCCACGTTCGCGGTGGGACGGCGGTCTCCGAGCAGGAGCGTGCTCTGCTGGCCACCGCCGTCGAGCGTTCGCGTGTGGCCCGCGATGACGAGGGACGAGCTTCCGGCACAGGCAATGCCGCGTGAGGCTGCATCGCTTGGCAATCACTGCTTTTGGTCCTTTTCCCGGTTCAGAGGAGGTTGATCTCGACGCCCTAGCGTCTTCGGGTCTGTTCCTGATCCACGGCCCCACCGGCGCTGGCAAGACAAGCATCCTGGACGCCATCTGTTTCGCCCTGTATGCCGCCGTTCCCGGCGCCCGAACCGGCGCGCGGGCCAGCCTGCGAAGCGACCATGCTCCCGAGGGGGCCATCCCCGAGGTGACCCTGGACTTCACGGCCGGCGGGCGCCGTCTGCGGGTCTGCCGGTCGCCGGACTTCTCTCGACCGAAGAAGCGTGGCATCGGGGAGACCACCGTTCCGGCGAGGGTGGTCCTCGAGGAGCTGGTGGGCGCGGGCTGGGTGAATCTCGGGACGCGCAACGACGAGGTCGCCATGGTGCTCAAGGAGATCCTCGGCATGGGCTTGGAGCAGTTCATCAAGGTCGTGCTTCTGCCCCAGGGAGACTTTGCGGCCTTTCTGCGAGCGAGCCCTGATGAGCGTCGTTCGGTGCTGGAGAAGTTGTTCGACACTCAGCGGTTCACTGATGTCGAGACGTGGCTGGCCGCACGCCGTCGTCAGACGACTGCAGCCGTCGGCGCCGCACGTGGCACGCTCTCGACCGACCTGTTGCGGGTGGACGACGTGATCGCGCGTCTGGACGAAGGCGACGACATCATCGCTCCGGACTGGTCGGAGCTGTTTCATCCTGAGGCCGACGCGGTGCCCCAGGCCGGCGCCTCGCCGAACGTGGACTCAGTGCTGCGAGCGCTCACTGCGGCAGTCCAGGAGCGCGCCAGCGCTGCTTTGGCCGGTGTTGAGGTCGCCGGTTCCGTGGTCGTTCGGACGCAGGCCGCCGTCCAGGAAGGCGCCGCGGTCCTGCGTTATCAGGAGACGGCGCATGAGGCTCGAGCTCGGCTCTGCGCGTTGGACGAGCAACGAGGGGCCTATCTGGATGCCGCGCACCGCGTTGAGCTTTCGGAGCGCGCAGGTGCCGTTAGCGGTTTCGTCGCGGCAGTCCGCAGTGCCGACCTGACTTGCGATGCAGCGCTGAACGTGGTCGCCCGGCTTCGCGAGCCGCTGGCGCTCATGGTTGAGCACGACCCTTTTGAACACGACGGTGATGAGCACGACGGTGACGTCGCATCGGTGCGTTCGCTGATCGACCAGATGGCTGCTCACAGCGATGCGCTACAGCAGGTCGTTGCCCAAGACCGCCGGGCGCACGCGTTGGCAGAGGAATCGGCTCGGCACACTCAGGCTGCGCTGGTTGCCGATGAGCAGTCCGATGCGCTCGCCCTCCAACGCACCCAGACCGAGGTGCGTCGAGCGGGCGCCGAAGAGTGCCGAGACGCGGGTCGAGCTGCACTGGCGGAGATTCCCGCCCTCGAAGCGCGTCACAAGAGCCTGGCCAGGACTCGGCAGCTTCTCGATGATCAGGAGCGCTCAGTTGGCGAGCTCGAGACGCTCCAACGGCAGTGTGACTCGGCTGGAGGACTCCTGCTGGACATGCGAGAGCGGCTTCTGGACCTGCGTGAGCGAAGGCTCGCTGGGCTAGCAGCTGAGCTGGCAACCGGACTCAAGGCCGGCGACCCCTGCCCGGTCTGCGGATCCTGCGCTCACCCCGCTCCGGCGGTGACAACCGATGCCGTCGGTCCGGCGGATATTCAGTCTGCGGAGGCCGACCAAACTCGCGCCACCGAGGCCCTCAGCCTGCTCAGGTCGGCAGTCTCGGCCGAGCATGCACGCCGAGACGCCAGGGCCGTTGAACTTGCGGCACATTCTGGAGGATCTGGAGAAGAGCTGATGATGGGGGCATCAGCTGTGGTCGATGTTCTGGCTGCCAGTGCCGCCTTCATCGCTGATGCTCAGCGGGCTGCGTCGGCACAGCCCGAGGCGCAGGTTCAGATGGCGGCCCTGGCGATGGATGTGGAGCGGCTCCGGGGGCTCTTCGAGGGCGCGGTCGCCGCCAGAGCGTCGTCTCTCGCGCTGGCGGCCTCGACCCGTGAGCAGTCCAAGACCGCTGGCGCCGAGGTCACGACGCTGCTCGCCAACCATGCCCAGGCTTGCCCCTGCTATACCGGCGAGCTCGCCGCGGTCGCCGCGGTCATCTCGCGGCACCGTCAGACTCTTGATGACCTTCGGTCACTGGCCACCGGGCTCCATGAGCTCGTCACCCAGAGAGCCAACGCGCGTGAGGCATGCCTGCGGCTCTCAACAGCGCTGCAGGCCAATGGTCTCGAGAGCATGGAACAGGCTCAAGTTGCCCTGCTATCGCCTGCGAGTGTCGGCGAGCTCACGGCCCTCTTGCGGACTGCTGAAGAGCAACGCGCGCAGGCAACCGCTTTGTTGGCCCAGGCTGATGTCAGGGCTGCCCTCAAGGTGCCGACCCCCGACGTGGACGCGTTGACAGAGACACATCTGCGGGCGGCAGAATCGCTGACCAATGCCAGCCGGCGGCACACCTTGTCAGAACAGGCCCAGCGAGAGCTGCATGCCCTCGCCCGCAGTGTCCTGGCAGCGTTGGCTGACCTTGGCCCAGCGCAGGAGGAAGCCCGGTTGGTTCTGGAGCTGGCTGACTGTCTCGCCGGTACCAGTGCGGACAACGCGCTGAGGATGCGGCTGTCCTCCTACGTCCTGGCCGCTCGGCTGGCGGAGATCGCGACCCTGGCCAACGAACGCCTAACGACGATGAGTGACGGCCGCTACACCCTGGAGTACACGGACGCCCGGGCCGCAAAGGGAGCCCGCAGCGGTCTCGGCCTACTGGTCAGGGATGCCTGGACCGGGCAGTCGCGGGAGACGTCCTCGCTGTCGGGGGGCGAGTCGTTCATGGCTTCCCTGGCGTTGGCGCTGGGAATGGGCGACGCGGTGCGGGCTGAGGCAGGCGGTTTCGACCTGCAGACGCTCTTCGTCGATGAGGGCTTCGGCTCGTTGGATGAGGAGAGCCTCGAACAGGTGATGGCTGTCCTTGACACCCTGCGCGAGGGAGGCAGGGCGGTCGGCATCGTCAGTCACGTCACGGAGCTGCGGACGCGCATTCCCCACCAGCTGCATGTGCTCAAGCAGCAGGCAGGTTCACGCATCCGCACCGAGGACCACGACTGTCCGGCTGTCTGAACCGCCGCGGCCCGCCCGGCTCAGTCCTCGAACGCCTCAGGGGGCGGACAGGAGCAGATGAGGTTGCGGTCGCCGAAGGCTTCCTCGAGACGCCGTACGGGTGGCCAGTACTTCGAGAGCTTGTCGACACCCGCGGGGAAGGCCGCCAGCTTGCGATCGTAGGGGTGGTCCCACTGTTCGACAAGGCAGGCCGCCGTGTGCGGGGCATGGTGCAGCACGCTGTCCGCCGCCGAGACCTCGCCGCGGGCAACCTGCTCGATCTCGCCGCGGATGGCGATCATGGCATCGCAGAAGCGGTCGAGCTCGATGAGATCCTCGCTCTCGGTCGGTTCCACCATGAGGGTGCCGGCGACAGGGAACGACATGGTCGGTGAGTGGAAGCCATAGTCGATGAGACGCTTGGCCACATCGTCGACAGATACGCCGGTGTCGTGGGTGATCCCTCTCAGGTCGAGAATGCACTCGTGGGCCACGATTCCCTCGTTCCCGGAGTAGAGCACCGGGTAGTGCTCACGCAGTCGGGCTGCGATGTAGTTGGCCGACAAGACGGCGACCTGCGCGGCACGGGTCAGTCCGGCGCCGCCCATGAGCCGAACATAGGCCCAGGAAATCGGCAGGATGCTCGCCGAACCATACGGGGCGCCCGAGACCGGGCCCACGCCCGTGTGCGGGCCGGCTTCAGGGGCGAGTGGGTGGCTCGGAAGATATGGCGCGAGGTGACTGCGCACGGCCACCGGACCGACTCCGGGGCCGCCGCCACCGTGTGGGATGGCGAACGTCTTGTGCAGGTTCAGGTGCGACACGTCGCCGCCGAACTTGCCCAGTTGTGCGAGGCCGATCAGCGCGTTGAGGTTGGCTCCGTCGATGTAGACCTGACCACCCGCGTCGTGCACCAGCTCGCACAGCTCGGTGATCGTGTCCTCGAAGACACCGTGGGTCGAGGGGTAGGTGACCATGATCGCCGCGAGGTTCTCCCGATGAGCCGTGACCTTGGCCCGCAGGTCTTCCATGTCGACCTCGCCGGTCGCGGCAGTCTTGACCACGACGACCTTGAGGCCGGCCATTGTCGCGCTGGCCGCGTTGGTGCCGTGCGCGGAAGCCGGGATCAGGCAGATGTTGCGAGCCGCCTCGCCGCGAGACTCGTGGTACGCGTGGATAGCCAGCAGACCGGTCAGCTCACCCTGTGAGCCGGCGTTCGGCTGGAGCGTTACGGCGTCGTAACCGGTGATCTCGCACAGCCAAGCCTCGAGATCCTTGATCACTGACCGGATTCCTTCGGTCTGGGACGTCGGGGCAAAGGGGTGCAGTCCTGCGAACTCAGGCCAGGACACCGCCTCCATCTCGGTGGTGGCGTTCAGCTTCATGGTGCAGGATCCCAGCGGAATCATGCCCCGGTCGAGCGCGTAGTCCCGATCGGAGAGCTTGCGCAGGTAGCGCAGCATCGCCGTCTCGCTGTGGTGGTTGTGGAACACCGTATGGGTCAGAAAGCCCGACTCACGGATCAGCCTCGGGGGCCAGGTGAGGCTCTCGACGGTGGTCAGGGTCGACAGCTCCGGCACACCGAACGCGGCCAGCACCGCTGACAGGTCCAAGATGTCGGTGGTCTCGTCGGTGCTGATCGAGACGCGATCGGCATCAGCCTGCCAGATATTGACCCCACGGGCGGCAGCCTCGGCGACGACTTCTCTGGCCCGGCCCGGCACCCGGGCCGTGATGGTGTCGAAGAAGTGCTCAGTCTCGACCTCGATCCCGCCCCCGCGTAGACCAGTGGCCAGCGCCGCGGCATGACCATGAACTCGCCGCGCGATTCGGGACAAACCTGCGGGTCCGTGGTACACGGCATACATGGAGGCCATGACGGCCAGAAGCACCTGGGCGGTGCAGATGTTGGAGGTGGCCTTCTCGCGGCGGATGTGCTGCTCACGGGTCTGTAGTGCCAGGCGGTATGCCGGGTGACCGTCTGCGTCAATGCTGACTCCCACAAGACGGCCCGGCATCGTGCGCTCGAGGCCTTCCCGAACGGACATGAAGCCGGCGTGTGGACCACCAAAGCCCATGGGCACACCGAAGCGCTGGCTGCTCCCGACGGCGACGTCGGCGCCCCACTCTCCCGGAGGCGTGACCAAGACCAGGGCAAGAAGGTCGGCTGCGGCGGTCACCAGAGCACCTAGCTCGTGTGCGGCGGCCGCCAGTGCCGACCAGTCACGCAGCTCACCATCGGCGCCCGGGTACTGCACGATGACGCCGAAGACGGCCTTGCCGCCGGCAGCCGTGGTCAGCGCCTCGGCCGTAGTCACCGCGTTCAGGTCGGCGACGATGACAGTCAGACCCAAAGGCTTGGCGCGGGTCTGGATGACGGCGACGGACTGGGGAAACGTGTGTTGGTCAACGACAAGGACAGCGTCAGCGGCGGCCTTGCTCGCGCGGCGCATGACGGCCATGGCCTCCGCGGCGGCGGTGCTCTCATCCAGCAGCGAGGCGTTGGCGATCTTCAGACCGGTGAGGTCGGCGATGACCGTCTGAAAGGTGAGCAAGGCTTCCAGCCGGCCCTGGGAGATCTCAGGCTGGTACGGGGTGTACGCGGTGTACCAGGCAGGACTCTCGAACACGTTGCGCTTAATCACGGCCGGCGTGACGGTGCCGTAGTACCCCAGGCCGATCATCTGGGTCAGCACCGTGTTGCGAGAGGCCAGGGCCCGAAGCTCCCCAATGACGGCTTCCTCGGTGGGTGCCGCATCGAGGCGCAGGGCGCGTTCGCTGCGAATGACTCCCGGCATGGCCGTGTCCAGCATCGCCTCCAGGCTGGGCTGGCCGACAACCTTGAGCATTGCCGCGACATCGCCGTGGTCGGGGCCGATATGCCGGGAAACGAAGTCCGGCTCAACAGTAGGGGTGGAATCGATGGTCACCTGAGGCTCCTCACGCGGGCGGCACGTATCTACCGAGCGGTCATTGCCTCCCCACCTGTCGCCCGAAGGTGGCTTCAAGTTGCCTGCCCGTTGCGGTCCTGGGGCCTGAGAGGTTCCGGGGAGGTTTGCCCCTTCGGCGCCCCATCACCATGGCCTCCCACAGGGAGACTGCACGGCACGGGACTCTCCCGCACGGGTTAATCAGCGACGCCACCATAACACCGGCGAGCCCTCTTGATGTCGTCGCGATGTCTCGCGGTGAAAGCCGACAAGAAGTGGTTGTCAGGCTCAGCCGATCTTGCGTGCCTGCCTGCGATTGGTGAGCTCATCGCCAGGATGAGCAGTGGGGGCCTCGTCCTCGGCGCGCTCACTGGGAAGGGAGGCGAGCACGCCCTCGACCTCGCGCCAGACGTGACCCACGGCAATGCCAAAAACGCCCTGACCGCCCTGTACCAGGTCGATGATTTCCTCGGCCGAGGTGCATTGGTAGACGCTGGCGCCATCGCTCATCAGGGTGATCCGGGAGAGATCCTCGACACCGCGCTCCCGAAGATGGCTGATGGCGACCCGAATCTGCTGCAGAGAGACCCCGCTGTCCAGCAGCCGCTTGACCACCTTGAGGACCAAGATGTCGCGAAACCCGTAGAGACGTTGGGTCCCGGAGCCGGTGGCACTGCGAACGGAGGGCTCGACCAAACCGGTACGGGCCCAGTAGTCGAGCTGCCGGTAGGTGATACCTGCGGCGCTGCAGGCGGTGGGACCGCGGTAGCCGGTATCCTCACGCAGTTCGGGAAGGTCGTCGGTGAACAACAGACCCTGCGCCGCGACTGGGGCAGAACCAGGGTCGTGCCGCGCTTCTCCGGTGGAGTGCACGCTTGCCTCCTTGCGAACTACAGCTTCGTTATTTGTTCTGACGGTACGGCGGAGGGCGGGCGAGCGTCAATCACCACGCATGGCGGCTGGCGTGTCGCACCTTCGTCGCTTCGACTCTCAATGTGCACTAGAGGGTTACTCTTGTCCGGGAGGCCAGGTCTCGGTCTGACCGGGATCGCCGGGGCTGTCGAAGTCCTCTGCCGATACGTGATCCAGGAACTCCCGAAAACGCTCGACCTCGTCGTCCTCCTCGGCTGCGATAGCCACACCGGCCTCGTCCAGGAGACTGTCCTCGACCAGGATCGAGGTGCCGGTGCGAAGTGCCAGAGCTATCGCATCGGAGGACCGGGCACTGACCTCTACAGCCCCGTCAAAGACCAGGGTGGCATGGAAGATGCTGTCCTTGAGTGCGACGATCCGGACCTCGACGAGCTCGTGCCCGAGCTCCTCGATGACGTTCTTGAGCAGATCATGGGTCATCGGGCGCGGCGGCACAACGCCCTGTTGGGCGTAGGCAATGGCCGTGGCTTCGGCCGCACCGATCCAGATAGGCAGGTAGCGTTCACCGCCCCGTTCGCGCAACAGGACGATCGGTTGATTGGTCGGCATCTCGACGCGGACTCCCAGGACGTCCAGTTCTTTCACCCAATCAACGGTACTCGCTTAGTCAGCGGCTAGACCCGCCTTGACCAGAGCTGTGTGCAAAGCGATGCACTCGGCGAGGATCTGTGGAGTCGGATCGACAGGAACTGTGCCGCCAGCGCCTCGGCCTCGACTGCGGATGGGGGACACGATCTGTTGAACCAAGCCGATCTCACGGTCGGCGGCGGTGCGGAAGGGGCGAAGGTGGCGGGGTTCGATGCCGTATGCCGCCAGGGCACCGGCCGCACGGGCAACCGCGAGCGCCGCGTCTCCGTAGTGCCCGTCGGGGTCGGGCCGCAGCAGACCGTACGTGGACAAGGCTTCGAAGGTGGGCTTGTCCAGGCCGGCAGCGTCCCGCAGCTCGACATCGGTCAGCCGGAGGTCACCGCGGCGGCCCAGATCCAAGGCCGTGGGCAGATCGGGATCGCCAGCCGCAGTCGGCACCTGAGGACGCGAAGATGGCGCGTCGTGGGGTGCTGGCTCCAGTCCACGCTCGAGCTTGTCCAAGGCCTCACGAATCACCTTGAGCGGCCAGAAGCGGTCACGCTGAGCCGTCAGGATGTATCGCAGTCGTTCGAGGTCGTTGAGCGAGTATCTCCGATAACCAGACCCAGTGCGTTCGGGCGCGAGTAGTCCCTCTGCCTCCAGGAACCGAATCTTGGAGATGCTGAGGTCCGTGAAGTCGGGTGCGAGCAGGGCGAGCACCGCCCCGATCGATAATGAGCCGTCCGCGGGTGTCCGGCTCACCGGCGGCGGGCTACTGGGCGGCACCGGCATAGAACACGAGCCGGAACTTGCCGATCTGGACCTCGTCGCGAGTCTTCAGGGCGACCTCGTCGATCCGTTCCCGGTTGACGTAGGTGCCGTTCAGGGAACCGACGTCATGCACCAGGAACACATCACCTTCGCGCCGGAAGGTCGCATGCTTACGCGACACCGTGACGTCGTCGAGGAAAATGTCACTGTTGGGGTGACGGCCCGTGCTCACCTCGTCCGAGTCGAGCAGGAAGCGTGCACCGGCGTTCGGCCCGCGAAGGACCACCAGCAGTGCAGTGCCGTGACGCAACGCGTCAACCGTGGCCTGGTCCTGTGCCGACAAAGTGGCGTCGGCCTCGGCATCGGCCTCGGTCAGCGGCTCGACCGGAACTCCGATACCGGGCAGGCGCATTGTGGTGGGGTCGTTCGGTCCCCCCTGTTCCAGCTCGGGTTCGTTGTCCGTCATGACTTGTGCGCCTGCTTCCGTAGGGTTTTCGACTCGCGGAGACACCAACCTAGATCAAAGGTCGAGGATCTCGCACGGGCTTGTGAGAACCATCGTGCATCAAGGCCCGGTCGAGAGGCCCTGGCCCGGATGCACCAGGTCTTCGCTGGTCAGGCCAGAAGTGCGCGGTACGCCGCGACGTCCAGAAGAGAGTCTGCTGCACCCGCCTCGGTGAGCTTCACGTCATACATCCATCCCTCACCGTAGGGATCGGTATTGACCAGCTCGGGGGCTGAGTCCAGTGTCGCGTTGACGGCCACAATCTCGCCTGAGACCGGTGCGTAGAGGTCACTGACCGACTTGGTCGACTCGACCTCGCCGCAGGAGTCACCAGCGTTCAGTGAGTCGCCAACGGCGGGCAGGCTCACGTAGACGACGTCGCCGAGAGCGTCCTGCGCGAAGGAGGTGATGCCGACGCGGGCCACGTCGGCAGACCCGACCCGCACCCATTCGTGCTCGGCGGTGTAACGCAAGTCCTGCGGGTACTCCAGCTCGCTCATGGTGCTCCTTGGCTAGAAAGGTGAAACCTCTTGGTGAACTATGGCGACAACACAATCGCTTTCAACAATCGCCTTCAACACATACTGCTGGCAACCACTGCTACGGCGTCGTGGGAGCGGACGGCGGCACGGGGCGAGCGTATCGAGGCTGGCTCAGCGGGTGCAACGCACCCACCGTCAGCTCTTGCTCTTGGGCGATTGAGATGGTTGCGCCGAGCTGGCGTACGTTCTCGGCCAGACCGCCGGGGATCTCCATCGCCGAGTCAATCGTGGCGGGGTCGCCAATCGCCGTCAGCGTGTAGGGCGGGAGGACGCTCCTGCCATCGATCTCGATCCCGGAGGCTCCCTGGTCGAAATGGGAGCTGGCAACAATCCGGACGTTGTTGACCTGGATGGCTTCGGCTCCTGCATCGCGCAGCTCCTGGATGGCGTCCAGCAGCACAGGGGCAGTCACCTTGGCACGGGGGTCGGCGATCGTCATCCGTATGCCAGGGCCGTGCGCACGGGCGGTACCCGCCAGGATGCCCAGTGCGTCGAGTCGTTCCTGAGCCGCCTTGACCGCAGCGGCACCACTTGTGCTGCCGCTGACGAGCTGGTCGCGGGTTGCCTGGAGGTCACGCGCGTTCTGGTCCAGCCGCGAGGAGAGCAGGGTCGCGTTGTCCAGGATGGTCACCAGGTCGCTCTGGCGCAGCGACTCCAGACCCAGCGACTGGTTCTGACGGACCTGAGTCGCCACGGCGAAGCCCAGAAGGATGGCCAGAAGGGCCGCCAGCGCATTGGCCTTGGTGGTCCGCGGACGCGCCGCCAGCCTCAGCCGCTTCCAGGCAGATGGGGTGGGCGGGGGGTTGGTCTGGGTCATGCGCGGAAGACGTGTCGGCGGATGGATGCCACGTTCGAGAAGATCCTGATACCGAGGACGACGACGACGCCGGTTGACAGCTGAGAGCCCACGCCGAGCTGGTCCCCGAGGAAGACGATGAAGGCGGCCACGACCACGTTTGACAGGAACGAGACGACGAACACCTTGTCGTCGAAGATGCCGTCCAGCACAGCGCGGACCCCGCCGAAGACTGCGTCGAGGGCGGCGATCACGGCGATGGGCAGGTACGGCTGCAGGGCCAGCGGCACTGCAGGATGCAGGAAGAGGCCGGCGGCCAGACCTACGAGGAGTCCAAGGACAGGAATCACGGTGAGGTCTCCGTCGTTCGGTGGGTTTGCGGTTGCGAGGGCTTTGTCGTGGCGGTTCCCCCAGGGGTCGCCGGCGCTCCGGTGGCCGTTGGGCTTGGGACTGCCGTCTGCACAGGCTGGGCCTTCTGCAGCGACAGTGTCGGCTCCCCTGGGACCACGACTGAATTGAGATTCTGGATATCGCCCCGAATCTGGTAGTTGCTCTTGAGTGACTGCAGGTAGCTGCCACCGCTGTTGTCAGCAAACTCCACGCCCAGGCTGCCGGGGTCACCGATCGCGGTGATGACATAGGGCCTGGTAAGTGGTCGATAGTCCACCAGGATCGCCGCACCGGCAGAGCGGATGGCGGCACGAGACGTGAGCCTGTGTCCGTTGATTGAGATCGCTTCTGCACCGGCGTCCCACAGACCGTTGACGATGATCTGCAGGTCTCTCGCGATCACCTTCCCCTGGTCGGGCCCGGTAACGGCCCGTGGGTTGGCGTCAGGTGCGATGGGAGCGGGCTGTGCGGGCGCGTCGTCGACGGTGAGCACCAGCCCTGGGCCGGTGACAGGGACGGTCCCGGCCGCGAGCTCGAGCTTGGAGAGGTCAGTGGCGAGCCCGGTCTGACTCTGCGCGGTTAACGCCGCCGTTTGTGCGGTGTTGATCTGGTTGCGCAAGGTGTCGATGAGGCGGGTCTGGGCATCAGCGTGTGCGCGTCTGTCTTCGATCCGAGCCACAAGGTCACGCTTGATCTTGATCGTGGCCGTGGTCGGCGCTCGCAAGGCCAGCGCAGAGGCCCCCAGCAGAGCCCCGATCAGGACGGCGACGATGATCAGGAGGGGGCTGCGGAGACCTGTGGCCGCTGGCAGGCCGGACTTCTGACGACGCTCGGCTGCGGCCGCGTAACCGGGGTCGAGCGGGCGCTGCATCATCTCGGTGATCAGCGTCATCGAGTCGTTGGGCCGGCCGCCCGGTCCGGTGCTCATCTGCCGGTCATTCTGGCCGCTCATCCGCCGGCCGCCCTGGCTATGCGGACGACGTCTCTGGTCTGCACGGCATACATGACCCCAGCCACCCAGTACAGGACGGTGCCCCACCAGACGAATGCCCAACCGCACGGTAATGCGACGGTGGCGAGCACGCTGTCGCCATGTCCGAGCAGGATCAGGGGAAACGCGAAAAGGAGGTTGAACGTGGCAGCTTTGCCGATGAAATGAACTGGCAGCGCCCGGTATCCGTAATGGCGCACGACCATCAGCAGCGATGTTCCGAAGACCTCGCGGCTGACCAGGATCGCGACCAGCCACCAGGGGATGATCTCGCGCCAGGCCAGGCCCAGCAGGGTCGACAGGATGTAAAGCCGGTCCGCAAGAGGGTCGAGCAGCTGGCCGACGCGCGTGACCAGGTTGTAGCGACGGGCGATCTTGCCGTCGAGGTAGTCGCTCAAGCCCGAGAGCATCAGAACCACCAGAGCCCAGTTGTCCTGGTGGGTCAGAATGAGCCAGAGAAAGATGGGGACGCAGACCAGCCGCAGCATGGACAGCACATTGGGCGGCGTCAGGACCCGGTCACTGACCGGATGACTCCCTTGGCTGCTCTGGTCCACCTGTTCCCTCACGTCTCATAGCCTAGGTGTTGAGGGCATTGCCTTCGCTGCCGCCGCCGCTGACCTGGGCCGCTCCCCCTGCGTTGTGTTATATGTCTCCAGATCTCATCCCCACGCCTGATTCCTATCGCATTCCCGGGAGTCTTTGCCCGCTGAACTGCATGATTCTTCACGACGGCTTTGGCGGCCAGCTGAGTGGGCCAAAGAGCCCAATTCCTGGCCGCGGGACGAGGTGAAACGAGGTACAGGTTCGGCCCGGTGGCGGAGCAATCAGGTGTGATCGGGTTGGCCGGCTGCACAGTCAACAAGGAGGCGCCACCGCGCAGACCTACGTGTTCGCCACGGAGACAGGAACGGCGGTCGACCCCCGCAACGCGCTGCGTGCGATCAGCTCGGCAGCCAAGGGCTCGGGCATGCCAGGTGTCGGTCTTCACACTCTGAGGAACTCGGCAGCCACTGCCCTGCTCGAAGCAGGCGTGCCGCTGCGCACCGTCTCAGAGCTGCTCGGGCATTCGTCCGTCGCGGTCACCGGCGACGTTTACGGACACGTCTCCACTGAAGGTGCACGCTCGGCCGTCGAGCGGCTCTCGGTTGCGATGGGATGGTGAGAATATGTGTCGCTGTTACACGCGTTGCTGTATCTGGCTCTCCAGACAAGAAAGAGGCGGGCCCGGATTTCTCCGAAACCGCCCCTGACCTGCTGCTACTTCCCGTCGGGATGACAGGATTTGAACCTGCGACCCCTTGACCCCCAGACGTCGGCAGCGTGTCCACAAGTATCCATCGGAGTCCGATCCGTGCTCAGGACAACGGTTTTGGATGATGGTGGATGGTCCCGGATGACGGCCAATGGTGGTCAAAATGGTGGTCAAAAAAGGCGATTAGCCAAGAGGCCACCGTGACGTCTTGCGGACTTTCTGCGGACTGACAGCCTGGGGCTAGACCTGGGCTAGACCTGGGCTAGACCAGAGCAAGACGGCCCCAGCCGACACTGGGGGGATGTTCGACCGGGACCTAGACCGCATCATCAAGGTGAAACGATCATCTTCCTAAATCTACGCGCCATCCCGGCCGATGGACCCGCGCCGAAGCAGGGCAAAACCCCCTCGCGCTTGCCTACGGATGCCAACATGCTGAAGCATCCGTAGGCATCCCGGTGATGTCCATATTCGGTGGCCGAAGTCGTGCCAAATCGGACAGGGATTCGCCGCGCATTTGGCGGGTTTGGGGTGTTGACAAGTAGGGCGGCCCGGGCCGGGTGTGGTCACCGACCAGGGCCTGTACCGAGGCGCCTAGGGGTGAGGCGAACTCGATCGTGTATTCATCATGCGCGCCGAGGTATGGGCTTGGTCAAGACGAGGCATGCACTTGGTCAAAGAAGCGGCGCCAGATCCCTACTATCCGGCGCAGATCGAGCGTACCGTGCAGGAACGGCCCCCGGCCGGTGCGGAACACCGACGGGGGGACCTTGGCCGATCAACCTAGACACCAAGAAGAACGATCATGAGTGAAATTATGCATGAAACGGCAGCACGCGACATCACCGCCCCCACCACCGGCCAAGCGCAACCTGAGTTCTCTCACGAGTACTCGAGCGGTGAACTTGAGGGATTGGGCTCACGCGAATTGCTTGACGGATACGCCGAGTAATCCAAATGGACGCCACTCAATTACTCCCTATCTTCACCGAATCTCAGGCCGAAGGCGCCGTCGTGGCGATGCTCAGGATCGGCGATTTCAAGGACCAGAACTGGATCCAAGTCCAATCGCCACGGGGCCAGAGCGATCTCGTCACGATGGAGCACACCATCGCCTCGCTGATCGAGGCCCGCGACGCACTGCGGATGACGGCGGCGACGGCATGACCCCGGCCGAGACCGAGATCATGGCAGAACGGCCCCAGCGGGCGTTAGTGGCCACCGCCTGGGCCTGAACCGGAACGCGCCGCATGAGAGTGCATGCGCTGTCGATGAGTCGTCTGGAACGGCTCGAAGGGGAACCAGATGTCACACAAGCGCTACCTTTCACCCTTGTTGTAGGGATGTTGCCATGGACGGCTACAGGATCGACGTCGAGTGCGACGAGCAGTCTCTCCGTGTGCGGGCGAAGAACAATGCTGCCAGGGTCGCCCTCACGGGTGAGGCCCACGGAGATGGCGCGGTGGTGATCCCACAGTCCATGATCGCAGACGCGAAGTTCAAGGCCGCGAGCATGTTTGTCAAGGGCAAGCTGTCTGTCCGCACGACGGACGGGCACAAGTACCGGATGCACTTCCGTAAGAAGCAGCAGGGCGATTTCGAGCGGTTGACCCGGGAGCTGAATGGGGCTCTATGGCAGCGTCTTGACGGCGCGGCAACGGCTCCCTCAACGACTCCACGTCCGAGCCTGGCCGATCGCACCTCTGGCCAGCAGGCCTCCGTGTGGGACCTGCCAGGGCAGGATGAGGCCTTCGGGCAGGACGTCGCTGGGGAGGGCACGCCAGGTCGCCCAAACGCTGATCGCGACCGCGGACTGGGCTGACCTCTTCCGCGACGACTAACACAGCAGCAACGCCCGACTATCTGCGAGTCGGGCGCTGTCCTTCCGGGGTAGTGTCCCCCCGCATGAGCAGCGACGAACTTGAAGACCGGATCAACACACTCGAGATGTTCGTCGGAGGGCATGAGAGCGACGGGATGCGCTCCGACATTAAGCTCATTGGCGAAGCGCTGGGGATCATTGGGCGCGTCCTAGCGGACCTCGTAGACGCGGCCGATGTCGACGCCGGTGAGTTTACAGAGGACCTCGAGAGGCTCACGACGATCGAGCACCTGGTGACTTTCTCTTGACCGGGTGCTCGTGTGTCGAGGGTCAGCCCTTGGCGCGATGGAACGTCGGCCCGCGATCCTCCGCGTGAGTCTCCTGCCAGACCGCGGCACGACGCCGACGCTCCTCGCCGCAAACCCTTGAATAGTCCTCGATGCCGTGCTTGGCGAACCAGTCAGCACGCAACGTTCGCCACGTCCGAAACTCGATCATCCGGGCAGCCTGACGGCGGGGGTCGGTGGTCCGGAAGCCACCCGCAAAGGCCAACACCCAATCCGGCCAGTCGGCAGGTTCGATTGGGCCACTACTGGCAGTGCTCGGCCTACCCATCAGAGGGCCTTGACCTTGGCTGAGAACATGTCTCGCTGATAGACGCCAGAGTCAAGCTCCTGAGCGATGAGGCGGGCGCGACGGGCAGCCCGACGACGGTTGAGACGTCGTTGCTCGGCGACGTCGTCAGGGACAACGACCGGCAGAGGCTTGCCCATCACACACCGGCTTGTCGACGTGCCTGAGTCTCGCGCAACTGGTCGCGCCGGTCCCACCGCGCCCGGGCAGCCCTGACCTTCGCCGGATGCTTGCCGGCACCGCCCGCAGTGCTGTCCCCGACGATGATGGCGGCAAGCACCCGCGGCACTGTCGCGGCAAGCTGACGGTGCTCAACAACGGCAGGGTGGACGCGCACCACGCCCGTACTACTGGTCAGCAACGCGCCGTCCTTGGCGATGACCTGCTCAAGCGCATCGAGGTGGTCAACCAACTGGCGAGCCGTGGCGAGCAACGCGACCTCCTTCGCATCAGGCTGCACACCTGCCTCGGTCATCTCGGCCAGGATCTCAGAGACCATCCGCTCACCTGGGGACTGTGCCGGTTGCTTCCTTGCAGCCATGATGCTGCCTCCAATCTGCTAGTCGTTACAACGGGATTCGGCCTGTAAGCCGTTCTGTGGGGGTGGGATTCGTGAGGGTCTGAAGATGGTCTCTACAGGGGTGTTCGTGGCCCTGTGCGGCCCCTGAGTGGTCCTGTGGTGCCCCAAAACCCGTTTGTTTGTGCATTTCACGGAAGGGCGACAGCAGCACCCTTGGGTGTACAGCGGCATGGGGAAGGGGGTGGAGGCCAGGGGTCGGTTGCCTGAATTTTTCTTGCCCAAATATTTCTCGATGGTGACGGGGGCTGCGTCCTTGTTGCGCCAAGTCTGCGGCAAGTTACGCCAAGTTCTGGCGCAGCGCGGGGTCGGCGGGCGGTGGTCCGGTTGGTTGCCTCGGTTGGTTGATCGGATGGTTCGATTCATTGATTGCAATTCGATTCGATTCGTTGATTCGATTCGATTGATCGGTTGTCGTTGGTGATCGACAACGACGACGGGAACGCATCGAACGTTCGGGGTGTCTCCTGTCGGGGTGTCTCCCCCTCGGTCGTATGGGGGTCGTTGTCTGAGGCAGACACCGGACGAGACCGGGGCAGGGCAGGGCGGGGCAGGCGAGGCCAAGACCGTGGCAGACCTGGGCACCAAGGGCAGACTGGGGCAGACCTGGGCACATGAGGCAGGGCAAGACTGGGGCAGGGTAGGCAGGCAGAGACCGAGGTCGTTGGCGCGCCCGAGTCTCCCAACACAGAGCGCGCCAACGACGTTCATGGGGTCAGTTCGCCTTGTCGGTGTGCTCGGGTCTGACCAACTTCCCGTGGCCGTCGTACCTGTTGACGCCCGGACGGGTGGCGGGCAGGGTGTCCTTGCCGACGGGTCCGATCAGGGCGCCGTCCTCGGTGTACTCGTAGAAGACGGGCGCGTCGAGTCGGGTGCCATTGGCGTCGACGGCGGGTCGGGTTCCCGCCTTCGCTCGAATGCTGTCGCGGACCTTGCGGTCACGGTCGGCAACGTCGTGCGCGCGGAACGGGTGGTCAGACATTTGAGGTCTCCAGTACTGGGTCGGCTATCCGGGTGAGTGAGGCGATGATCTGTGCAGCGGTCACGGGTGCGATGTTCGAGACTGCGGGGCCAGCGGAGAGGAGCGCGGGGTGGAGTTCCTCGATGCTGATGCGTTCGGTCGCGTCCCATTTCTGGTAGTGAACCCACTCGAACACTGCGCACGCGGTCACGGCCTTGGTCACGGCGGCTTGCAGTCCTGCGGTGGTCTTGGCCAGGGCGGCGCGGGCGGCGTCGAGGTTCTTGCCGTAGTCGGCGTTCCCACACTCGACGGACAGCAACTCGTACAGGTCCAACTCGACCATCCTGCGGGCGTCCCGGAGGCTGGCGTAGCGCGCCTCTGCGTCGTCGCGCGCCCGGATGAGGGCGTCGGCTGCGGTGGTCTTGGTTCCCGCTTTCGGGTCGGCTCGGAGAGCCAGAGCGTTGGTCTTGGCGTCGTCACGCTGGGCGGTTTCGAGCTGGAGGTCCCATCTGCTGCGGTATCCGAGGGCGGCGTTCTCGGCAGCGAGGTACTGGCCGCTGATCCGGTCGTACTCGGTGATCAGGGGGACGAACACGGGCGGTATCAGGGCGTCGGGTGGACGTGTGCCGGGGTCGATCCGTTCAGTGCTGTCTGTGCGGCGGAATCTGCTCATCGGTTGTTCCTTCTTTCGGTTCGGTTATTCGCGGTGTCTTGCCGGGGGTGGTCGAGGATGAGTTCGCTTGCTAGGCCTCGTTCGACCAGTGAGCGGGCCATGCCTTCGGGACCAATGGCGTTCGGTTCACCCGCGAACGCGGCCGGGTGTGCCTTGAGTCGGCGGCCATGAGAGGCGGTGTTTCTACGCGGCATCGCTCGCCCTCCTCGCGCGTTCCTGTTCGATCTCAGCGAGGCTCGGGCGGTGGCCTCTATCGCTGAGCCAAATGGCTAGGGCCTTTGCTGTGACCAACTGCGCATTAGGACCAGTACGGCGGCGCAGCAGGTCGGAGGGGATACCGGACAGGACGCTGGCGGGTGTCATCGGGTTGTCTCCTTGGGGTCGGTGGTGCTCGGGGTGTTGCGGTGTTCGAGACATCGCCATGAGGCGGCCAGGTTGTCGACATGCGGGGGCGGACAGATGAGTTCGGAGCGGCATCCGGGTTCGGTGCAGGACACGCGGGTCGTGTCGCTCATGCGGCCTTCCCCTTTCGGGTGGTCGGTGTTCGGTCGATGCCTGCCCAGACACCGAACGAGGCTTTGAGCTCGGTGGCGTACTGGGCGCAGCGAGCGAGCAGCGAGCAGCCGACGCACAACGGGATCGTCTCGGCGCGCTGGGTGTAGTCCTCGCTCGTCCAGCGGTCGGAGCCATCGGCGCACGGCGGGACCTGCTCCCTGTACGTCATCGACCGCAGGGCGGCGCTCATGGTCTCGGCGGCGCTCATGCGGCATCGCACTTCGAGCAGATCCCGCGGCCTGGGAGTGCCTCTCGGGTGTGGCAGAGCCCACAAGGCGAGCCGATGAGCAGTTGGGCCTCAGTGGGTGAGGGGTCGTCCCCGTGTCTCTCTGACCCCTCCAACTGCTCCAACTGCTCCAACTGCTCCAACTGTGCTTGTTGCGCTTCAGTTGGAGTAGTTAGAGAGGTTAGAGAGTCTCCCCTAGGGGCTTTCTCCAACTGTGCTCTGACTGTCGGATCTGGCAGCTCCCAGTACGTGACGCGCGGATAGCCGCTACTCACCAATGCGAGCGGGATGCGTCTACGGGCGCTCTTGAGGGAGTCGGCACTGTGGCCAGCCTTGGCCCCGTCTTTCTTGGCGTCGGCGCTGAGCACCTGCCCGCCGTTTATCGTCACGTAGTCGGTCAGCCAGTCGGCGGCTTCACTGATCGCGGACCTGTCCTCGTGGCTGTCTGCGGCGCGGCGCATAGCGTCACTGATGCTCGCGGCCAACTCCTCGCCCCATTCCAACCTGCCGGTCCAGGCGGTGCCCTCGTCGGTGTCGATGGGGTGGCTTGCGATGGTGAATGTCAGGGTCGGCAGGTCGCCTCGCCCGAGGTTGTTCTTGGGGGTGCCGAACAGTCGGCGCGTGTCGGTGTCGTCGTCGGGGTCAGGCACGACGGTGTGCACCGATCTGGCAACGGCGGTAAACGCCTTGGACGCCATGATGACCTGCAACGGGTCGGCGCTGCCCGACTTGTTGTGGTGGATGATTCCGAGGATGGCCATGTTCACCCGGTCAGCGATCGCAACCAGTGGCTCAAGTGCCTGCCTGACCTCAGCGTCCTTGTGGGTGTCGAGGTCACCGAGGCGGGACACCAGTGGGTCCAGCAGCATCAGGGCGGCGTCGACGTCCTTGGCGGCCCTCTCGACACCTTCGAGGTCGCGGGGCAATGACATGCCGACCCTGATGTCCAGGGCGGTCACGACGTCGACGCGGTAGACGCGGGACAGGTCGGCACCTGCGGCCATTAGCCGGGGCACGATGGTGTGCTCCCAACTGTCTTCGGTGGCGCAGACGAGGACAGCCTTGGGTGTGCCAGCGAAGCACCCGAACAGGTTGCCCTGGGTGATGCGCGCGGCGATCCAGTAGCCGAGCGTCGACTTGCCGACACCTTCACGGCCGGCGAGCAGTCCGAGAGTGCCGAGTGCGAGGCGGTTCTTCCAGAGCCAGAACACGGGCCTGGGTTTGATCGTGGCGGCGCTCGTCAGGACGACGTGCCTGAGCCCGGTAGTGGTTTCCTCATCACCGAAGTCCGGCATCGGCTCCAGATCCGCGCCGGGCGCATACTCACCCATCGAGTGCCGCCTCGCGCGACGGTGCGGCGGCATAGATTTCGGCCGGGTCCGGGTACTTGAAGATGCCAAGGAACTCATCGAGCTCGCGCACGATCCGACGTCGGGCAAGGGTGCGGCGACTGTCGAAACGCACGGCTCGGCGTGCTTCCTGCCCGGAGTCGGTGGGAACGGTTATCATGTTCCTAGATGCCCCGGCAGGGTTCTCGGTCAGCGCCTCACTTGTGGGGCGCTGCTCTCGTGTGGTGGCCATTAGGCCGCGGCGCCTGCCTTGAGGCTGTCCACGTAGCGTAGCGAACCAGCTCGTCGTGAGCGATGAGGGTGCGCGAACCGATTTTCACGGTCTGGATCTCACCCGAGGCCATGAGCTCATAGAGCGTGCTGCGACCTATTCCCAGCTGATCGAGCGCGCCGGGGATGGTGTGCAGCAGACGGGTCACGCTGCTCGTCATGTCGTGTGGGGCCATGTTGTCCGCGTCCTTCCTGTCTCGTCCACGCGGACCCGCGTGGCTATTGACTACGATGCATAGTTGGGTGCATAGTTAGCAACATGCCGAACGGTGCGCAGTGGATAGAATTCGAATCTCAGATGGGGCGGATGCGCGTCTCAGAGGAGTACGTCGTCCTTGAGGATCATTGGATTCCAGAGGTCTTGGAGCTCGTTGTAGGTGGCGAGGGGGACACCGAGGCATATGCCCGTGTCGAGGTCAGCGAGTCCGGTTCGAGGCTCGTAGAACTGCGCTTCACCAGTGATGACCCTGATGGGCAAGGAATCAGGCAAGCGGACCTGCGCGGGGTGCAGGTGTCCGCATTGACCGAAGCCCTCGTCGCGGGCTTCACGTTCCGCGTCGACCGCGACGACTCCGGAGCGGTCACGGTCCAGACACCCCATCCGGACACCAAGACTTACGAGGACGCGCAGCGTTTCGTTGGGCGGCTGCGGTCGGGACGGACCTCCCGAGACATCACTCCACAACTGCTCGCCCATGTCGCCAAGGTCTACCGGGACAACATCAGCGGCCATCCCAACAAGGCCGTCGAGCATCACTTCCAGGTCGGTCAGCGTATGGCGGCTGAGTACGTCTCCAGAGCCCGTAAGCGCGGGCTGCTCCCTCCCACCAAGAAAGGACAGAAACGGGCATGAGCACTTCCAAGAGGCGCGGCAATCACGAGGGTTCCAACCCTCTCCAGCGATCTGACGGCCGCTGGCAGGTCCACGTCCGCTACACCGATCAGTACGGGCTCAACAAGCGAACCACCGTGTACGGGAGGACGGCCCAGGACGCCAGGGACAAGGCCAGTGAGGTCCGCAAGCGGCTAACCGAAGGGCTGCCCGCTCGGGACAAGAGAACGACCCTGGAGACCTTCACTTTGGAGTGGATCACTTCGGCGCTCGCGGCATCCGATCGCAAGTCGACCACGAAGACCATGTATGCCGGCGTTGCTCGCGTTCACATCGTCGGCAGCCACATCGGAGGGCTCGCACTGGACAAGGTGCGGCCGATGCACGTCGAGGGGTGGATCGTCGGCCTGCGGGCCAAGGGACTCTCAGAGTCGACAGTCCGGTCGGCGTACACGATCCTTCGAGCGATTCTGGACACAGCCGTTCGTGACGGTGCGCTCGCCCGCAATCCCGCGGCGGCGGTGAAGCGGCCCAAGGTCACGGCCAAAGAGTCGGTCTTCCTGACACCGGAGCAAGTCCGGGCACTGCTGGACGCGGCCAAGTCCAGCCGCTACGCGCCTCTGTTCTCGCTGCTCGTCAACACTGGGGTACGGCGTGGTGAGGCTCTCGCGTTGCGGTGGTCGGACATCGACTTCGAGGACAAGCTCCTGCGGGTCCGGGGCACGCTCGCCAGGGTTGACGGTGACCTGATCGTCACGTCGACCAAGACGGCCAAGAGCAAGCGGTCGATTCCCGTCTCTGACGGCACCGATCGGCTGCTCAAGGACATCCGCAAGCAACAGGTGAGGGACCAGCTCAAGGCGGGCTCACAGTGGCACCAGAGCGGCTACGTGTTCACCACCGAGGACGGTCAGCCGTGCGATCCTCGCAACGCGCTCCGGGCGCTCAAGTCCGCGGCGACCAAGACGGGGATGACTGGCGTCGGACTGCACACCCTGAGGCACTCGGCCGCTACGGCGATGCTGACCAACGGCGTCCCGCTCAAGGTCGTCTCGGAGATCCTGGGGCACGCCTCCATCGTCATCACTGCCGACATCTACGGGCACGTCTCCCCCGACGTATCCCGTGAGGCGCTGGCGACCCTGAGCGCGTCTCTGCTGGCGTAATGGTGGTCAGTAAAGGTGGTCAAACCGCCTCGGAGACACAAGAGAGGCGGCCCCGGATCTCTCCGAAACCGCCTCTGACCTGCTGTTATGTCCCGTCGGGATGACAGGATTTGAACCTGCGACCCCTTGACCCCCAGTCAAGTGCGCTACCAAGCTGCGCCACATCCCGGGACTCTCACCTGTGTGATGCGCAGGTGAGGCGAACGAAACCCTAGCGTACGAACGCTCTCTGCTCAGAATCGCCATGCCTGCGGCCGGCGCTTCGCGCAGGTCCTACGCGCTGCGAGCTTGCCCCGAGGATGCCGAGCGACCTATTTCTTGCGACGCTTCTCGCGCACCCGCACCGAGACCTCGATGGGAGTGCCCTCGAAGCCGAACTCTTCTCTCAGGCGGCGCTCGATGAAGCGCCGGTAGCCGGCCTCTAGGAAGCCGCTGGCGAAGATCACGAAGCGTGGCGGACGGGTGGAGGCCTGAGTGGCGAAGAGGATTCGCGGCTGCTTGCCTGAGCGCACAGGGTGCGGGTTGGCCGCGGTCACGGTGCCCAGGAAGGCATTGAGGCGACCCGTCGACACGCGGGTGTCCCAGGAGGCGAGGGCGATCTCGAGTGCGGGGACAAGACGGTCCATGTGGCGACCGGTGAGCGCGGAGATGTTCACTCTGGGTGCCCAGGGGATCTGGACTAGCTCTTTCTCGATCTCACGTTCGAGGTAGGAGCGGCGTTCCTCATCGAGGGTGTCCCACTTGTTGTAGGCCACCACCAGGGCGCGTCCTGCGTCCACGACCTGCTGGACGACGCGGATGTCCTGCTCGGCAATGGCCTCCTCGGCGTCGATCAGCACGACGGCGACCTCGGCCTTCTCCAGCGCAGTCTGGGTACGCAGCGAAGCGTAGAAATCGGCTCCGCGGGTCTGGTGGACCCGGCGACGGATACCGGCAGTGTCAACGAAGCGCCACGTCTTGCCGCCGAGCTCGATCAGCTCGTCGACGGGGTCACGGGTGGTTCCGGCAACCTTGTCGACGACCACCCGGTCCTCGCCTGCGAGCCTGTTGAGCAGACTGGACTTGCCCACATTGGGACGGCCCACCAATGCCACTCGACGCGGACCGCCGCGAGCGTAGGCGTCGCCGACCGCAGAGAACGTGGGCAGGACCTCGAGAACGGCGTCCAGGACGTCACCGCTGCCTCTACCGTGCAGGGCCGAGACGGGCCACGGCTGGCCGAGACCGAAAGACCACAACATCGCCGCGTCCGCTTCCGCGCGCTGGTCATCGACCTTGTTGGCCACCAGGATGACCGGCTTGCCGGACCTGCGTAGCAGCTTGACCACCGCGTCGTCGGTGTCGGTCGCGCCGACGGTCGCGTCGACGACGAACATCACGACGTCAGCAAGCTCGATGGCGATTTCGGCCTGCTCGGCGACGCGCAGGTGAATACCCGTGGCGTCGACCTCCCAGCCGCCGGTGTCCACGAGGGTGAACCGGGTGCCAGTCCACTCGGCGTCGTAGGCGACACGGTCGCGAGTCACTCCGGGCACATCCTCGACCACTGCTTCGCGACGGCCCAGGATCCGGTTTACCAGCGTGGATTTGCCGACGTTGGGCCGGCCGATGATCGCCACGACCGGCACCGGGCCCGTCTGCTCGCCATCGGCGTCCGGCTCGCCCTCGCGTTCGAGCAGCGACACGTCCTCGTCGTCGAGCTCGAACTCGTCCAGGCCCACGCGCAGGGCACGCTCAACCGACTGGTCGTCGACCTCGTTGCGGTCGACGGTCTCGGGGTGCTCGCTCACGGCAGGGTCCTTCAGTCTTCAGAGGGCGTCAGCGATTGGCCACGCTGGGAACTATTCATTATCCCTTAGTTTGGGCCAGGCCCCGTCCGCGAGCCCGAGTAGAGCTGCTGACCGGTCGCCCGGAGGAGCCTTTCGTCACTCACGCTGGAGGGCAGGCTGGGCGCGGACCACATCCAGCACTGCCTCCACCGACTGCCGCAGGTCGAGGTCTGAGGTGTCGACCAACGTCACGCCCGGAGCTGCGTGCATGAACTCCGAAACGGTCGAGTCATCCCTGTCGCGGCGCACGATCTGGTCATGGGTGGCACTGACCGCGGTGTGGCCGGCCTCACCGTGGAGCTCCTTGGCTCGCCGTGCCAAGCGGGCTTCCTGGTTGGCCGACAACAGGATTCGCACCTGCGCATCGGGTGCGACCACAGTGGTGATATCGCGGCCCTCGGCCACGACTCCCCCGGCGCTCTTCACGGACTCGGCGATCAGGGCTCGCTGGCGGTTGCACAGCTCATCGCGCACGTCGAGATTAACTGCGACCTTGGAGACTGACTCAGAGATCACGCTCTCCCGGATGGCCTCGTCGATCAGCACGCCGCCGACCTGTACCGATGGGCTCCGCGGGTCGGTGCCCATGACCAGCGGAAGACTCTTGGCGGCTGCGGTCACCGATGGCTGGTCATCCAGATCGACCTCCTGTTGGATACACCACCAGGTCAAGGCTCGAAACATGGCGCCGGTGTCGAGGTAGGCGAGGTCGAGGCGTTGCGCGACGGCTCGCGAGACGCTGGACTTGCCTGAGCCGGATGGGCCGTCGATGGCGATGACAAGGGGCATGCGTGGGACGGTCACTTGATAGACCTTAGGCCGTGGGCGGGGAGCTGGGTTCCCTGCGCGAGTGGGCCCGCGCGCGCGTGCCCACCGGCTCCTTGGGTCCGATGCGCGGCGGCAGTGCCCCCACGCCGCCGACGGGGCCTGTCAGGTAGTGCTGGAGCACGGGTCCTATCGCGACAACCAGCTGCTCCGGCGTCGCGTCCTGTATAGCAGGTAGCCCCAGCACGTACCGGCCGAGTAGGAGCCCGCCCATCTGCGTGCCCACGAGCGCGGCGCGCAGCGGCCGGTGGTCATCGGCGACCACGCGCGCCACAGCGGCGAGGATGGTGCGGCCCAGTAGGTCGCGCACTAGGCCCGCGGCGTACTCGTGCGACAGGCCGACGCGCATCAGTCCCAACAGCCGCCGACGGGTCTCCGGATCCGCCTCCCAGAACCCCAGCACCCGGCGCACGAGCGCCTCGCCGGCGTGCTCGGGGTCCTCATCGAGACCGGCCAACAGCGAAGCCGGGTCCACCGGCAGGACGAGGGCCGCCGCGAGCAGGCCTTCCTTGTTGCCGAAGTAGTGATGGATGAGGGCTGGGTCGACGTCGGCTCTGGCGGCCACCGCCCGCATCGTGGTGCGTTCGAATCCGAGCTCGGCGAACAGCTCGCCGGCCGCGGTGAGGATCTCATCTCGGGTATCGGAGCTGCCGGCGGGACGTCGCCCGCGAGGTGGCATTAGGGCCCCTCCGGGGCGCGGGCGAGCACCATCATCCGTTCTTCGATGGTGGCCGGTACCCCGACGACGTCGGCCGTGACCCCCGCATGGGCCAGGACCGTGCGGACCTGATCGGCGTCGGCGCCAGCGACGCGCACGTCGCGCCCAGCCAGCATCACGGGCTGGCCGGCCTCGTTGAGCACCGCGAACGCCCTCGCCCAGTCGTTGGTTCTGACAGCGACGGCGGTGGTGGAGCCGATGATGTCGGCCTCGCTACCCTGCGCCACCAGGCGAGCCTGCGACATCAGCAGTAGGCGGTCGCACTGTTCGGCCTCGGCCATGTTGTGCGTCGTCACAAGTACGCCGACCCCCTTCTCGGCCTGTTCGTGGATGGTGTCCCACAGTGCTGCCCGGGCGAGCGCGTCGACCCCGGAGGTGGGCTCGTCCAGTACCAATACCTGCGGATCGTGGGCGAGCGCGGCGAGAAAGGCCAGCTGTCGCTGGAGGCCGAGAGGGAGCTCCGCGACGAGCCGGTCGGCGACCTGGCGCAGAGACTCGGGCAGATCCGGCGGAGCAGCACCGTACGCCTGCGAGGTGAACGCGAGGTTCTCCCGCACAGTCAGGTCTCGGTACAGCCCGAGGCCTTGTGGTACGTAGCCGAGACGTCGACGCAGCTCCCTGTCGGGCGGACCGCCGAGCAGCTCGACGTCACCCACGGTCATCGCGAGCAGACCGAGCAGCATGCGGATCAGCGTCGTCTTGCCCGCGCCGTTGGCGCCGAGCAGACCGACGACCTCGCCGGGCCCGACGCGCATCGTGACGTCCTCGACCGCGGTGAAGGCCCCGAACCTGCGGCTGACCCGGTCGGCCCGAAGCAGGACGGCGGGTTGGACCTCGACGGCGCCCTCGGGAGTCAAGACGCGGGCTCTTTGTCGCGTCGCTTGAGCAGCGACAGGGTGATGACCACGTCCTCGAGGTCCGGGGTAACGACCACCGCGTCGAGAGGTACGTCGGCGGTGGTGGGCCAGTATTCGTGGTACTCGCGCCCACGCCGCCACGCCCACGCCGGCCTGTGTGGCGTGGGTGTGCGCGCGACGGTGCCGTCGAACGAGTCGAGTACCTGCTGCAGCGTCCCGTGGGCCAGGGTTCGGCCGCCGTCCAGGGCCAGCAGGCTTGCGGCCCGCTCGGCCTCGTCGAGGTACGTCGTGGACATAACGACCGCAGCGCCCGCAGCGGCTGCCTCGGACACCAGCCGCCACAGGTCGACCCGGCTCACGGGGTCGATGCCGGTGCTGGGCTCGTCGAGCACCAACAGCGGCGGGTTGTGCAGCATCGCCATGCTGAAGCCGAGCTTGCGGCGCATGCCGCCCGATAGCTGTGAGGCCAGCCGGCCGACGGAGTGCAGCAGTGAGGCGCGGTCGAGAAGCTCGTCGCGGCGGGACGCCAAGGCGTCGCCCGACAGGCCATAGATGCCGCCGACGAAGTCCATGTTCTGCGCGACCGAAAGCGACGGCCAGCTGCCGGCGGTCGCCGGCATGTAGCCGATTGCCTGGGGCGGTGGGGCGTCGACCTGGCCCCGCTCGAGCTGCACCTGCCCAACCAGGCTGCGCAGCAGTGTGGTTTTGCCCGCCCCGTCGCCGCCTACGACGGCGACAACCGATCCTGGCTCGACTTGGAGGCTTACGTCGTCCAGGGCGAGGGTGTCGCCGAACCGCACGACGGCGGAGCGCACGGCGAAGCTCATGACCCCCTCCTGGCCTCGGTGCCGGCTTGCCCGGTGGCTCGCTCGGTGGCAGGTTCGAGGGCGACAGTGCCGCGATGCCGCCGCCGGCCCGGCGCGAGGTCGCGGCGGAACCGAAGCGTGGCGCCGCTGAACACCACGACGGCCATCACGGTGAGCATGAGGAACGGCAACCAGAGCGAAGCCAGCGACGCACCCCGGAGCATCACGCCCTGCGAGATCATCGTGAAGTACGTGAGAGGCAGCAGATAGCCGATCCACCGGACCCCCGCCGCCATCGAGTCGAGCGGAAAGATCACCCCTGACAGGAGGATCTGCGGCAGCAGGAACATGAACGCGGTCTGGATGGCCTGGCCAGCGGTGTGCGAGACGGTCGAGATGAAGACGCCAAGCCCGAGCACTACGAACAGGAACAGCGCGGCTCCGAGCATGAACACGAACGCGTTGCCGTTGAATGGCACGCCGAAGAGCAGCATGCCAAGCCCCGTGATGATGGTCATATCGATCGACGCCACCAGGAAATACGGCGAGATCTTGCCAAGGATCACAGTGCTGGGCTTGATCGGCATGACGGCCAACTGCTCGAGGGTGCCCGTCTCGCGCTCGCGCACCAAGCCAATGCTGGTGACGATCGTGCCGATGAACGTGAGGATGAGTCCGATGATGGCCGGGATCATCACCCAGGAGGTCTTGAGTTCGGGGTTGAACAGGATCCGCGTGCTGACCCTGTCGCCGGCTTTGTTGAGCACCGAGACGATCGACTGGGAAGCGAAGAGGTTCGAGCCGTCGACCAGGGCAAGCACCGGCTTCGCGCCGGTGACGATGGCGACGTTGACCGTTCTGTCCTGCAGCAACCGCTCAGCGTCGGCCTGGTTGTCCGCCGGCTTGGTCACCGTGACGTCGAAGAACGAGGACGGCAACGTCGCGGCGAACTGGGTAGCCTGCGGTCCCACTACAGCAGCTTTGACGGTCTTGACCTCGAAGTTGGCCGCGTAGCCGAAGATCACCAGTAGCAGCAGCGGCATCGCGATCAACATGGCCAGGGTGCGCCTGTCGCGGCGTAGCTCACGGAACTCTTTGACGATCATTGCGCGCATGGTGGCGATGCTAGTTCGAGCCGATAGCTAATGCAACGGTTGGTGAATTCGCCCGGACCCACGTGGGCATCGGCTCGCGATGGTGGGTCAGCTGGGTGCCCGGCCCTGCCACCACGCCAGGACCCGAAGGGCACGTAGGGTCGCCCAACGGCTGGGTCCGGGCGGTTCCATCCGAAACCACGTCCTGCCAGGGTGAGCCCGGTGCACGGGCCAGGTCCCATCCGCGCGCCGTCTGGCACGGATGACGTCGACGGCATCCCCCAGCCGGGGGTCTGCGGTCGCGCCGGTCGCTCTGAAGTGCTCGAGTCCCCCGGAGCACGTCAAAGTGCCATTGAGGGGGAAAGGGGAATCGGGTGAATGCCGCGTTCACCACTTCGCCGGTGCGCTGCGAGCGATACAGCTGGTGATCCAGGAAGAACGCGCGACCGCGGTCCAAACTGCCCGACACCAGGAGCCCGCCACCGGACTGCTGGTATTCAAGCAGCGCCTCGAGCGCCGAGATGGACGTGTTGAACGAGCCGTGTCGCGATCCCGAACGGATCGACTCGCAGTTCCAGCCCCCATCTGCCAGTTGTTGGTCACACAGCCATCGGACCGCGGGATCCAGTCGGTCGTCACCGAGGCCGAATGAAGACGCCAGCAGAATGAGCATTCCCGTGATGCACGTCTCAGGCTCTCGGATGCTCTTTGCGAGAGTGAGGCCGCCATCGAAGAACCTGGCCCCGTCCCATACCTGTCGACAGCCGGCGATTGCCTGCGGGTGGCCTCGCGGGAGACCAAGCCAGTGCAGCAGAAGCAGGGTGTATGTGGTCGAGGTCCACTTTGGGCTGTAGAGAGCATCCGCCCAACGCCCGTCGTCGGACTGGGCCGCGAGCAGGCGGGCACCCCAGCCCTGGACGCCAACCTGGGCTCGTTCGGCGTCGATCTCGTCCTGCGAGGCACCCACGAGATCAGCAAGGACTTGCCAGCTGATCGACGGGTCGCCCTCGAGCAGCCACCTCAGCACAGCTGCGTCGTTCTCGTCGGACCTGGATACCCGCCCGCCGCCACCGGCCGCGTTCATGTCCTCATCGTCGCAAGCCTCACGGACTTTCAGTAGTCCGTTCGGCTAAAAGATGCGGGCTGTTTGTCCCACTTTGGCTTGATCCAACTGCGGTCTGTCAGCGCCGATGCAAGCGTGGACTGGAGCGGCCCGAGAGCCGGGCAAGCAGGGTTGGCCAGAGAGCCCAGCCCTAGAAACAGCCAAAAGGGATGCAGATGATGAATCGGCACAGGGACACCTCCTCGCAAGCCCGGCAGGCTTCCAAGGCGGGTTTGCTGGTCAGGCGGGGGCGGGTTGTCGCCATGGCCAGCGTGCTGGCGGTGGCGCCGATGGTCACCGGCTTCCCTGTCGTCTCCTCGCAGGCTCACCCCCACGCGGTGGCCAGCCATGTTCGCCGGGTGGGTTTTGTGGCGTCATCGGTGGCTGCGTTGCGGACGGCCAGGGACGCCACCGGGTCGGTGGGGTCTGCTCCCGGGTCCCCGGATCCGGTCGCCTCGGCCCGGGCTGCGGCGGTGACCCCGGTCCAGGACGTGGCCGGGGCGGTGACTGTGGTGGGCGTGACCTGGCCCAAGGGCGGGGTCGCGGCCGGTGGCCAGTTCCAGATCCGCACCTTGTCGGGGGCAACCTGGAGCCAGTGGCAGCAGCTGACCGTCATCGATGGTGGCCGAGACGGGACCGCCACCGCCGGGACCGACCCGTATGTCGTCACTGGCGCCTCCAAGTACGAGGTGCGTTCCCTGACCACCCAGGCAAAGGCCCCCACCTCGGCATCGGTCCAGGCCATCGACCCGGGCACCTCCAGCGCCGACAACGTCGCGCAGGCACCCGGCGGGGCATCGGCGGCCACCGCCAAGCCCACCATCTACACGCGGGCCCAGTGGGGCGCCAACGAGTCTTTGATGCAGTGGGGCCCGTCCTACGGCAAGATCTCGGTCGGTTTCGTCCACCACACCGACAGCTCCAACAACTACACCCCCGACCAGGTGCCCGGGATCATCCGCGGGATCTACGCCTACCACGCGCAGACCCTGGGCTGGGGCGACATCGGGTACAACTTCCTCGTCGACCGCTTCGGGCGCATCTGGGAGGGTCGCTACGGGGGAATGGACAAGCCGGTCATCGGTGGGCAGGTCTACAACTACAACTCGGTGTCCACCGGTGTCGCGGCGATCGGCACGTTCACCTCCGCGGCTGTTCCGCAGGCGATGACCGACGGGCTCAAGCGGGTCTTGGCGTGGAAGATGTCCCTGGCCGGCGTCCCGGCCACCGGTGCAAGCCCAGTGGCGGCGCCGTGGGGCACGCATATCCAACGTATTTCCGGTCAC
>Ga0097691_1000422_pt1 | contig 37461 bp, 33 predicted proteins | sample NGESurdeep072012_8_FD_72858 | JGI IMG/M metagenome (GOLD analysis project Ga0097691, IMG submission 72858) | Arctic peat soil microbial communities from Barrow, Alaska - NGEE Surface sample 210-1 deep-072012 | ecosystem: Environmental > Terrestrial > Soil > Wetlands > Peat ... | reverse complement strand
CCACAGCGCCACCCGCGGCGCCCGCGCCACCGACGACGATGTCGAAGGCCACAGCGCCACCCGCGGCGCCCGCGCCACCGACGACGATGTCGAAGGCCACAGCATCGGCGTCATGAACCCGATGCTCGCCCGTGACCTCGCCCGGGCGCGCGAGCGCGACATCCAGCGGGAAGCTTCCCGCAACTCGCTGATCAACGAGGCCAAGCGGGCCCTCGGGCGCAAGCGCTGATCGACGCCCGAGGGAACGTCGCCCCTCGAACGGGCGGGGTCGCAGGACCCCGCCCGTCTTCGCGCCCGCCGCGCGGCATCCCTCAGCCTGTATGGCATTACCTGCCTGTCCACTCACCGCTCGTCGCACTCACGCATTGCGCGGCCGTCGGTGCGCCACTAGCATTCGGCGCGTCGGCCCGCAGGTGCGGGCGGCGGGAAGGACCAGAGGTGACAGGGACGGCGCGGACGACCGCCACCGATGCGCTCCGCCACTGCGCGCTCTTCTCGCGGGTGGACGACACCACGCTGGACGTCTGCATCGACTCGCTGCGCACGCGCCGCTACCGGCGCAACGAGACGATCTTCCACCAGGGCGACCCGGGGGACTCCCTCTATATCATCGAATCGGGTGCCGTGAAGATCGTGCTGCCGTCGCCGGAGGGCGAGGACGAGGCCATCATCGCGACGCTGGGTCCAGGCGACTTCTTCGGCGAGCTCGCCCTGCTCGACGGCGCCGAGCGCTCGGCGACCGCGATCGCCCACGAGGCCACGACCGCTCTCGTGCTGCGGCGGGATGCCTTCGGCCAGCTGATCGACACGGTCCCCGCCCTGCGCCACGAGCTGCTGGCGGGCCTGGTTGCCGAGCTCCGTCGCCTCACCCATCACGTCGAGGAGCTGCACTTCCTGGACCTGCCTGGCAGGCTGGCGCGCCGCATCGTGCGCCTGGCCCGCGAGGTCGATCCCGACCCGAGCGGGCCGGTGACCCTGAACTGGAGCTTCTCCCAGTCCGAGCTTGCGGCCATGATCGGCGGGACTCGCCAGACCGTGAACCGGCTCCTGGGCGACTTCACGGCGGAGGGCCTGATCAGGATCGACCGCGACACGCTGGTGGTGCCCGACCTCGACCGCCTCGAGCGGGCTGCGGCACGCTGAGCCGCGGCCGCAGGACCCGATGACCGACCCGGGAGCCGGCACGCGCCGCCGCACCGCCGCGTTCGACCGCGACGCCCGCGCGGCGCTGGCGAGCATCGGCCGCCGCGCCGAGATTGCGCGCCGTCTCGAGCTGGGCAGCGCCGAGGCCGTTCTCCGGTCCGTGGTCGAGGCGGCGGTCGCGCTCTTCGAGGCAGAGGCAGCGTCGATCGCCCTCCATGATCCCGCCCGAAACGTGCTCGTCTTCCGGGTCGCCGCGGGAGAGCAGGGCCAGGGCGTGATCGGGCTCGAGATCCCGCCGGATCGAGGCCTGGTGGGATACGTCTTCTCGAGCGGGCAGGCGCTCGCGATCGCCGACGTCCGCACGGACCCGCGCTTCGGCCGGAGCTTCGCCGAGCAGACGCAGTACGTCCCGCGAAGCATCGTCGCTGTCCCCCTGCTGGACGAGCGCGGCGCGCTTGGCGTCCTGGAGGTGCTGGACAAGCGGAGCGAGGCAAGCTTCTCGCTGCGCGACATCGAGCTGGCCGGCGTCTTCGCGCGGCAGGCCACGGTCGCGATCCGGGCCAGCCGCGTCGAGGGCGACGTCGCGACGCTCCTGCGCACCGTGATCGGCGCGCTGGCCGGCGGGGAGGCGCCCGTTGGCGGCGTGGAGGCGCTCATCACCGCCGCCCTCGCCGACGTCGGCGACCCGGACGATCCGCTGTGGCCGCTCGTGGAGCAGATCGGCGCGCTTCGCAGGGCCGGGCCGGAGCAGCGGGAGCTGCTGGGCTCCCTGCTCGACGTCCTGGTCCGCCAGGCCCAACGCGGCCGCGGGCGGCGCGCCGGCCGCCTGCGCGCGCCGGGCGGATGACCGACCAGCTCCTCCCGGCGTGGAGCGAGCCGTTCGTGGGCGCGCGGAGGGACGCGCTGCGCCACCTCCCGCCGTTCGGTGCGCTCGACCGCGCCTGGGCGATCGGCGGCAGCGACGGCAGCGGCGTCACGGTCGCGATCATCGACTCGGGCGTCGAGCGGGACCACCCCGCGATCGGCGGGAAGCTGGTCCGCAGCGTCAGGGTTGAGCTGGCGGCGGACCCGGACGACGACCCGGTCGTGGTCGACGATGAGGAAGCCCTCGACGTCGTGGGGCACGGGACGGCCTGCGCCGGGATCATCCACGCCATCGCGCCGGGCGCAGACCTCGTATCGGTGCGGGTCCTGGGCCCCGACAACCGCGGGAAGGGGATCGTCTTCGCGGCCGGCCTCGACTGGGCGATCGACCACGGTGCGGGCGTGATGAACCTCTCGCTGTCGTCGAAGAGCGACGCGCTCTTCGGGCTCTTCCACGAGCTGGCCGACCGGGCCTACTTCGCCAACGTGCTCCTCGTGTGCGCGGCCAACAACGTCCCTGGGAACAGCTATCCATCGCTCTTCGCGTCGGTCGTCTCCGTGGCTGCCCATGACGTCGCGGATCCGGCGGCCTGGTTCTACAATCCGCGCCCGCCGGTGGAGTTCGGAGCCCACGGCCTGGATGTGGACGTCGCATGGCGCGGCGGGAGCCGGATGACCGCCACCGGCAACAGCTTCGCGGCACCCCACCTCGCCGGGTACGCCGCGCTGATCCGGGCGAAGCACCCGGAGGCCACCCCGTTCGAGGTCAAGGCAATCCTCGCCGCCACTGCCACGGGGCCCCAGGCCTGAAACGCAGAAGACGACCGTCCCCGGAGGTGCGGGACGGCCGCCTTCTCGTGCTGGACCAGCGGCGGCTGCGGTCGCCGGCGGTCCCCAGGAGTGTCGATCGCGCGATCAGGCTGGCGGCGCCTCGCCCGCCGGCCCGCCGGCGCTGTCGTCGCCGGGCTGGTCGATTGCCCGCGTGGAGAAGGAATGCCCCTCGACGTCGTCCTCCGTCCCGCCGGTCAGCCCGTCCCGGCGGGGAAGCCGCGGCGCGCCGGAGAAGCCATCGCCGGCACCCGGGATCTCGGGCATGCCGTGGCCGCTCACGTCGTCATCGGCGACGCCATCGCCCGGGCCCATCCGGCGGCGCGGATCCATCAGGCCATCTGGCCGACCTGCGTCCCGGTCACTCATCACGCACCCCTGTCGCTGCTTGTCCTCCGGCCGCAGCTCGCGGCCCCCGGCGTCACCGCCCCAGGATCCCCACATGGTGGCGCGCCGAAGCCCGCGCGGCAATCCCGGACCCGACAGCGTCCCTGTCGCCGGGACGACAGCCTGGGCCGGTCGAGCCGCGTCAGCCCGCCGCGCCCGGGGCGCCGTGGCGGAGGTCGAGCAACCGCGGGGCGAGCCCGGGTCCCGCGTTGACCAGGTCCAGGAAGCTCGCGCCGTCGAGCGCGAGCAGCGCGCCGTCCGTCGTGGCGGTCACGGTCGCGGTCCGGGTCGTGGCCCGGAGGAGCCCGATCTCGCCGAACACCTCGCCGCTTGTCATCGTCCGCAGGAGCGCCGGAGCCGAGTCGGCGGGCTGGCCCGGCTCACGGCGCGTCACCTCGAACGAGCCCGACTCGATCATGTAGAAGCGGTCCGCCGGATCTCCCTGACGAACCACGACGTCCCCCGCGTGTGCCGCGGTCGGGACGAGCCTGGTTGCCACAGCTTCCAGAGTCGGCGCGGGCACTCCCGCGAAGAGCGGGAGTCGGGCCAGGCTCGCGAAGCGGGTGGCCGCGAGGCTTCCCGGGGCGCGTCGCGCCGCGGGCGCCGCGAGCGCGGCGCCGACCAGTCCCGCGACGACCACGGCACCGCCGGTCGCGGCGAGGACGGGCCCGATCCCGACCCTGTCGGCGAGGACCGGCAGCCCGAATGAGCCGGCCGCGAACGCGAGCGTGGATCCCGTGGCCAGGACGCCCAGCGTTCGACCGCGGACCCGGTCCGGGATGGCTCGCTGGAGGATCGTGGTGCTCGTGACCTCGAGGAGGAGCGCCCCGGCTGCGGCGACGGCGATCGTGCCCACCGCGACCTCGAGCGAGCCCGCGATCCCGAGGCCCGCCAGCCCGGCAGCGAGCAGGACCGAACCGGCAACGAGGATGCCCACGAGGCTGGGACGAAGGACGAACACGCCCGCGGCGAGCGCGCCCACCAGCCCGCCGATCCCGATCCCGGCGTTGAGGAACCCCGTCCCCGCGTCCCCGGACCCCAGCGATTCGACGGCAATGACCACCGTCAGGACGCCAAGGCCGCCGCCCGCCACGCTGCCGACGAGGTCGATCAGGGCGAGGCCCAGGACGGGGATCGCCGCCCGGCGCAGCGCCTCGCGGTCCGACAAGTCGGCTGGGGGGGCAGGTGGAGTCGTCGCGGTCCCGGCCGCCGGGCCGCCGGCCAGCGCGACCGGACCGTCAACGGGCCCGACGGTCTCGCGAGGGGCGGCAACCGCGCCCCGTTTCGGCGAGGGGAGGCGCCACAGGACGACGGCGATGACGGCGAACGTCGCCGCGTTCAGGACGAAGGCGAGCACGAGCCCGCCCGCCGCGATCAGCAGGCCGCCGACCGCCGGTCCGATCACGAAGGCCAGGTTGTCGAGCGTGGACCATGCGCTGTTGGCCGGCCCCAGCTGCTCCTCGTCGGCCACGAGCGACGGCAGGTATGCGCCGATCGCCGGACCGAAGAACGTCGAGAAGCACGTGGCCATCACGGCGAGGGCCACGATCGCGGCGATCGGCGCGCTCGCGGCGACGAGCGTGGCCATGACCAGCATGAGCGCTCCGCGCGCGATGTCGGTGAGCAGGAGGATCAGGCGTCGGTCGTAGCGGTCCGCGATGATGCCGGCCGGGATCGACAGGAAGACGTACGGCAGGACGCGTGCCGCGCCGACGATCCCCAGGACCACCGGGTCCTTCGAGACCTCGTAGACGAGGATGAGGATCGCCACGAGGTAGAGCCAGTCGCCGATCGACGAGATGAACTCCCCGCCGAGGAGGCGAGCGAGCGGCCGATTCCCGAGCAGGAGGCGATAGGCGCGCAGCACGGCGATCACTCGCGGAGGGTACGGCCCGGGCCCGTGATTCGCACGCCCGAAATGCGGGCGCCGCGCCGCGTGTCGATCACCGGCGCCCGACCGCGACGCCCTCCACGGCGAGGAGCGTCCGCTTGAGTTCGAGGAGCTCCTCGCGGCTCCCGAACCACGAGCCGCCGTACCCCCCGAGCGTGCCGTCGCCGGCGATCACCCGGTGGCAGGGGACCAGGAGCCCCACCGGGTTGCGACCGACCGCGCCGCCCACCGCACGGGCCGCGCCCGGCGCACCGATCCGGCGGGCCACCTCGCCGTACCCGGCGGTGGCGCCCCACGGGATCTCCCGGACCCCCGCGAGCACGCGGCGATCCCAGGCTGAGACTCCCTCGAGGATCACCGGGACGCTGAACGCGTGGCGCCTGCCCGCGAGGTGCTCGGCCAGCTCGACCTCGAGCCGGTGGACGATCGCCCGGGCAGCCGGGTCAGCGTCGGCGAGGGGCCGCGTCGACCGGCCGGTCCGCCGCGCGACCGAGGTCGCGAAGGCTTCGGGTGTGGTGCGGAGCTCGAGCCCGTGGATCCCGTCAGCGCTCGCGGCCACATGCACGGGCCCGAGAGTCGACTCCAGGACGGCGAGGGCGAGCGGGCCGGCGCCCACCTGACGTTCGTCACCGAAGCCCGAGCTCATCGACCGAGTGTACGGCGCGGCCGCGGATCCCCGGCGCGCCGAGCCAGCCGCGAGGCTCTTCCCGCATCCGGGTCCAATTGCCCCCGACGATGGGACTTCCGGCCCGGGTGGGACCGGCCACTCCCGGGTGGTATACTCCCCGGGAGTATGACAACCAGCGTCCCCGCCCGCCCAGCCAACACGCCCCTCGACCCTTCGATGGCGACCGACACGCCGCCACTCGAGGTGAGCTTTCCCGTTGTCGGGATGACCTGCGCCTCCTGCAGCAACCGGATCGAGCGCTTCCTTCGGAAGACCGACGGCGTCGTCGAGGCCAACGTCAACCTCGCCACCGAGGTCGCCACCATCCGCTACCTGCCGGATGCCGTCGGTCGCGCGGAGCTCGTGGGGGCGATCGAGAAGGCCGGCTACGAGGTCCGCCCCGGCGCGTTGCAGGCAGCCGATGCCCGGGCCGCGGCCGCGGGCGGAGCGATCGTGACGGGAGCGGCCGGGGCCGACGCCCTCGCCGACGAGATCGACGAGACCGACCGTGCCCGCGCCGCCGAGACGCGCCAGCTCGGGATCCAGTCCGGGGTCTCCATCGCGGTCTCCGTCGGGATCATGATCCTGATGTTCTGGCCGGCGATCCCGCTCGCCATGAACGACATCAACCGCCTGGTCCTCTGGCCGGCCACGTTCATCCAGCTCTGGGCCGGCCGACGTTTCTACGAGGCTGCCTGGCGTGCGTTCCGCCACGGCTTCGGTACGAACATGAGCACCCTCGTCGCGGTGGGCACGAGCGCAGCCTGGGCGTACAGCGTCTTCGTGACGATGTACCCCGAGGTCATCATGCGAGCCGGCCTCTCCGGCGAGACCTACTTCGACTCGTCGGCGATCATCATCGGGCTGATCCTCCTTGGGAAGTGGCTGGAGGCCCGGGCGAAGGGTCGCACGACCGGCGCGATCAAGCGCCTGATTGGGCTCCAGGCGAAGACCGCCCGCCTCGTGACCGCGACCGGTGACGAGGACGTCCCGATCGACCGTGTCCAGCCCGGCGATCTTCTCCGGGTGCGACCCGGCGAGAAGGTCCCGACCGACGGCGTGCTCACCGAGGGGAGCAGCGCCCTGGACGAGGCGCTCCTGACCGGGGAGGCGATGCCGGTCACGAAGCGGCCCGGCGACGAGGTGATCGGGGCGACCCTCAACACCACCGGAAGCTTCGTGATGCGCGCCACGCGCGTGGGCAGCGAGACCGCGCTGGCCCAGATCGTCGAGCTTGTTCGCCGGGCGCAGGGCTCCAAGGCGCCGATCCAGCGCCTGGCCGACCGGATCAGCGGGATCTTCGTCCCGACCGTGCTCGGGATCGGCGCGCTCACGTTCGCGCTGTGGTGGCTGCTGGGCCCGGAGCCGAAGGTGACCCTGGCGCTCGCCGCGTTCATCACGGTGGTGATCGTCGCCTGCCCGTGTGCGATGGGGCTCGCCACGCCGACGGCGATCATGGTGGGCACCGGGCGCGGCGCCGAGGCCGGGATCCTGGTCCGCGGCGGCGAGGCACTCGAGACCGCGCAGCGGGTGACCACCGTCCTCTTCGACAAGACCGGCACGCTCACCCGCGGCACCCCGGCGGTGGCGGAGATCATCCCGACGCCGGGGGGTGATCCGATCGCGCTCCTGCGGATGGCAGCCGCCGTGGAGGCCGGCTCCGAGCACCCGCTGGCAAGCGCCATCCTCCTCGCAGCGCGCGAGCGCGGCCTCGCATTCCCCGTCGCGGAAGAGTTCGCGGCGATCGTGGGCGGCGGCGCCGAGGCGACCGTCGAGGGCGTTCCGGTCCTTGTCGGGAGCGCGCGGCTGCTCGGCGAGCGCGGGATCGATCTCGGCCCGCTCGGCGCGCGCGGCGATGCCCAGGCGGGGCAGGGCCAGACGCCCGTCTTCCTCGCCCGGGACGGCGTCGTCGTCGGGCTGATCTCGATCGCGGACCCGGTCAAGCCGGAGGCGGCCGAGGCCGTTCGCGCGCTCGCCGCCCAGGGCGTCGCCGCGTGGCTGGTCACCGGCGATCACCGGGCGACGGCTCTCACCGTCGCGCTCGCCGCCGGGATCCCGGCCGAGCGGGTGCGCTCCCAGGTCCTGCCGGGGGACAAGGCCGCGCTCGTCGCCGAGCTGCAGGCCGCCGGCGAGGTCGTGGCGATGGTCGGAGACGGGATCAACGACGCGCCGGCGCTCGCGGCGGCCGACCTCGGCATCGCGATCGGGACCGGCGCCGACGTAGCCATCGAGGCTTCGGACGTGACGCTGGTCGGTGGCGACCCGCGGGGCGTGGTGGCGGCGCTGGCGCTCTCGCGCCGCACCATGGCGGTCATCCGCCAGAACCTCTTCTGGGCCTTCGCCTACAACGTGCTCCTCATCCCGGTCGCCATGGGCATCCTCTACCCCGCCTTCGGGATCACCCTGAACCCCGCGATGGCCGCCGGCGCGATGGCGCTCTCGTCGGTGAGCGTCATCTCGAACTCACTGCGACTCCGGGCCTACGATCCGCGCCCCGCGGCCGTGCTCGCCGCGAGCCGCCACGCCACCTGGACCAGGGTCCGCGACGCAGGGTACCTGGGGCTCGTGGCGCTCGCCGCGCTCGGCGTCGCCGCCGGCGTGATCGGCTACGGCCGCTGGCTCGACGCGAGCGCGCGCCCGGTGAGCCTGGTGGCGACCGGCCTCGCGGGAGAGGCCCCGATCGTCCACGTCGCCGCCGGCCAGGACGTGCTCGTCACTCTCCGCAACGACGACGTGAGCGTCTCGGTCTGCACGCTCCCCGGGGTTCCCCGCGTCGAGCTGAACCCCCGTCCGGGCGCCACCCAGGCGGCCCGCTTCGCGATCGCGACCCCCGGCACGTACGAGCTGACCTGCGCGCCCGCGGCCGGCGCAGCAACGTCGGCGATGGCAGGGGCAACCCCGGCCGGCGGCGAGCGGGTGGGCGCCACCTTCGTGGTGGCCCCCTGACCCTGAGCTACGCGAGCAGCGGCACCCCGACCAGCAGGATCGGCAGCGCGATGATGACGGCCGCGACGGCGCCGATCCTCCCCGCTCGCCGGCCGAAGCCGTGCGGCGAGAACAGCTGGCTCGCGGCGATCCCGCCCACGACGGGGGGGAGCGCAAGGAGCGCGGCCAGGAACCCGATCGGGAGGACGTTGGCGCCGCCCCGAATGGCGACGCGCTCACCGGCCACCACCGTGATCAGGGCGAGCAGATCGGCCGCCACGATCGCGCCGGTCGCGGCGCCCAGGATCGCGTCGAGGCGCGTCGCGGTCAGCCCGATCGGGTAGGCGATCGCGAAGACGCCCACCGCGAGGACCGGCAGTGCCAGCACGACCGACCCGGTCAGCCCGACCGGCAGCGTGGCCACGCCGACAGCCGCGCTCGGATGCCAGTGATACGCGACGGCCGTGAGCGGCGAGATGAGGCCGGCGAACACGCCCGCCTCGAGGCCGCGCCGCACCCACGCGGGAAGGCGAATGGAGGACATCGCCGCCGATCCTACTCGCCGGGTGGTTGCGTCGGGGCTCCCGGCGCGCCGGGAGCCCGCAGATCGGGAAGGCTGCCCGGACTACGCGACGCGGTACTTCCGGAAGATCGTGACCGCGTTCTGGCCGCCGAACCCGAAGCCGTTGACCATCACCGTTTCGAGCTTCGCCGGGCGCGCCACGCTGGGGACGTAGTCGAGGTCGCAGTCGGGCAGGTCGGGGTTCTCCAGGTTCGCCGTGGGCGACATGACCTGGTCGCGCAGGCCGCCGAGCGCGGCGAGCGCGCTCGCGATCCCGGCGGCGCCGACGAGGTGCCCGATCATCGACTTCGGCGACGAGATCGCCCGACCATACGCGGCCGGCCCGAAGGAGGCCTTGATCGCGCGGGACTCCGTGGAATCGTTGAGCGGGGTGGATGTCCCGTGGGCCACGATCCAGTCGATCTCGTCGGCGGCCACGCCGGCATGCTCGCGGGCCAGCGTCATGGCGCGCGAGGCACCGCGGCCAGTGGGTTCCGGCGCGGAGATGTGGAAGGCATCCGCGGTGAGCGACCCGCCCAGCACCTCCGCGATCGGCGTCGCCCCGCGGGCCAGTGCGTGCGCGAGCGACTCCACCACCACGACGCCGGCGCCCTCGCCGAGGACGAAGCCGTCGCGGTCCCGGTCGAACGGCCGCGACGCGTGCGTGGGGTCCTCGTTCCGCTTGCTGAGCGCGCCCATGTTTCCGAGGGCGGCGACGCCGACCTCGAGGATCGGGGCCTCCGTGCCGCCGGTCAGGACGACGTCGCACTCGCCCGTGGCGATGAGGCGCAGCGCGTCGTTGAAGGCGATGACGGACGACGCGCACGCGGCGACCTGGGTGATCACCGGCCCCGTGATCCCGTGCTCCATGCTCAGCATGCAGGCGGCCATCGAGCCGGACAGGGCCGGGATCGCGAAGGGCGAGACGAACCGCGGGCCGCGGTCGCGCCGGACGTGGGTCCCCTCCACGATCTGCTCGATCCCGCCGCCGCCGGTGTTCATGACCACGCCCCAGCGGTCGCGGGCGTCCTGGTCGAGGGTCGCGGGATCCAGGCCGGCCGAGGCGAGCGCCTCGTGCGCTGTCGCGATCGCGAAGTGGATGAAGCGGCTCATCCGGCGGGCCATCTTGGCGTCCATGTGGTCCGCCGCGCGGAAGCCCTTCACCTCGGCCGCGATCTTGACCTCGAAGTCGGTCGGGTCGAACGCGGTGATCCGGGCCACGCCGGAGACCCCGTCGCGCAGGTTCCGCCAGTACGTCTCGAAGTCGTTGCCGATCGGCATGACGGCTCCAAGGCCGGTCACGACGGCACGGCGGGCGGGATCTGCGGAAGGTGGCACGGGCGAGATCCTCCGGGCGCTGGGCTGGTGAGGAGATTGTACGGACCGGAGGCCGGCGGTCATGCCGTGCGCCCGGCCGTTCGCGCCGTCAGTCGCCTTCGTAGTGCTTGAAGATCACCGCGCCGTTGTGCCCGCCCAGGCCCACGTTGTCGGAGATGGCGTAGCGGATCTCGCGGCGGACCGTCTCGCGCGGGATGTTCAGGTTGATCTCCGGGTCGGGATCGCGGAAGGTGGGCACGCCGGGCACCGCCTGGTTGTGGACCGAGAGCACCGTGAAGATCGCCTCGACCGCGCCCGCCGCGCCCATCAGGTGGCCGGTCAGCGACTTCGTGGCGCTGATGGGGATCTCCGGCGTCCGGTCGCCGAAGACGGCCCAGAACGCCTCGGCCTCGCGCAGGTCGCCCAGCGGCGTCGAGGTCCCGTGCGGGTTGATCATGTCGATCCACTCGGGCTTCACGTCGTAGCGCTCGAGCGCCTGCAGGAGCGCCCGCCGGACCCCGTCGCCCTTCTCCACCGGCTGGATCAGGTCCCACGCGTCGGCGGCCGAGCCGAAGCCGGTGACCTCGGCGTAGATCGTGGCGCCGCGGGCCTTCGCGAGCTCCAGGTCCTCCAGGATCATGGCGCCGGCGCCCTCGCCCAGGACGAAGCCGTTGCGCGTGATGTCGAACGGCCGCGAGATCGTCTGCTCCGGCTCGCCGGGCCGCGGCGTCCCCATCCCGCGCATGTTCGAGAACCCGATGTGGATCAGCTCGTGGAGCGGGCTCTCCGTGGAGCCGGCCACGGCCGCGACGACGTCGCCGCGCCGGATCAGCTCGGCGGCCTCGCCGATGTTGTGGGTGCCCGTGGAGCACGCCGTGACGATGCACATGTTGGGCCCACGGATTCCTGTCTCGATCGCGATCTGGCCGGAGGCCGTGTCGGGGAGCATGTTCGCGATGAAGAACGGGCTGACCGCGCGGGCGCCCTTCGTCTCCCAGGTGTGGCGGTTGTCCATCAGGAGGCGCGAGCCGCCGCCCCCGGAGCCGAAGACGACCCCGATCTCGTCGCGATTGGCGGCGCTGATCTCGATGCCGCTGTGGGCGAGCGCCTTCTTCGCCGCCGCGACGCCCAGGACGACGTTCTTGTCGGTCCGGCGGACCTCCTTGAAGTTCATCCAGGCGGCCGGGTCGAAGTCGTGGACCTCACCCGAGACCTGGCACTCGTACGACGACGGGTCCCAGTAGGTGATGTGGGCGAGGCCGCTGACGCCGTCGACGAGGTGCTGCCAGACGGTGTCGACGTCGGATCCGATGGGGCTGACGATGCCTAGGCCGGTGACGGCCACGCGGCGGGTGAAGTCGGGCTTGCGCACGGTGCTGGAGGGTCCTCCGGGTCTGTGGGTGCGGGGTCTAGGGTCGAGGTTCGTGAGTGGGTGTCACGCCGGCCAGCCGGCCCCGACGGGATCGGGATCGGCCAGGCCGCCGGGGGCTCCCGGGTCGTCGAGTGGGATGGTCTCCGCGTCGGGGGCGATCCGCCGGATGAGGCCGCAGAGCACGCGCCCGGGCCCCACCTCCACGAACCGCGTGACGCCGGCGGCGCGCATCGCCTCGACCGCGGCGATCCAGTCGACGCCGGTCGTGAGGTGGTCGACCAGCTCGGCGCGGCATGCCTCGCCGGTGGTGAGCGGTCGCGCGTCGGCGTTGGCCAGGAGCGGGACCTCCGGGTCGCGGAACGCGACGTCCGCCAGGACGGCGCGCATCCCCGCAGCCGCGCCCGCCATGAGCGAGGAATGGGCGGCAACGCTCACCGGCAGGACGAGCGCGCGCTTCGCACCGAGCCCTTTCGCGGCAGCGGCCGCCGCCTCCACCGCCGGGCGGACGCCGGACACCACGACCTGCCCTGGCGAGTTCCGGTTGGCGATGCCGAAGGTCCCGTGCGCCGCGCCCGCTGCCACCAGGTCGGGCAGCCGTTCGTCGGGCAGGCCGATGATCGCGGCCATCGCGCCCGGGCTCCCCTCGCCCGAGGCCTGCATGAGGCGTCCGCGCTCGCGCACGAGGCGCATCCCGTCCCCCAGCGACACGACACCGGTCGCGACCAGCGCGCTGTACTGGCCCATGGAGTGCCCGGCGGCGAACACCGGAGCGAGCGGGGACCGACCGTCCGCGGTGCGGCGCTCCTCGACTGCGCGCAGGAACGCGACCGACGCGGCCAGCAACGCCGGCTGCGCGTTCACGGTCAGGTCAAGCTCGTCGGCCGGCCCATCCCAGGCGAGCCGGCTCAGCGGCTCGCCGAGCGCCGCATCGGCCTCCGCGAAGACCGCGGCGGCCGCGGGCGATGCCGCGGCGAGGGCGCGGCCCATCCCGACGGCCTGCGACCCCTGGCCCGGGAAGACGAACGCGAGCGTGGACATCGACCTCCTTGGACGTGCCGGGACGCACCGGCGCGATGGGATTGGCGGGCGTGGGCTGCTCGCCGGGCGAGCGTGGGCACGAGCGTACTCCCGGTTTCGCGCAACCCCGGCAAATCGCGTGCAACCTTGCACCGACCGACCCCGGCGGGCTACGCTCCCTGCCATGCCGACCCCGACCCGACCCCGCCGCCCGGGCGCCCCCACCCGCGTCACCACCGCCAGCCTGGAGGCGATGGCCGACGACGTTCTGCTCGCCCCCGTCGCCGCCGCCCGGAACCGGATCCAGAACCCGCGCGAGCTGTCGGACCGTGTGGCATTCGGGAAGGCGCTGTGGCGCGAGCTCGTGATCGGGTTCGCGGCCCAGCTCGGCGAGGTCCGCCTTGGCTTCACCCAGCTCGCGGCGCTCTACGCGCTCGCGGACGGCGGTACCACCACGATCGTCGACCTGGCGGACACCCTGAACCGGTCCCCGTCCGCGACGTCGCGGCTGGTGGACGGCCTGGAACGTCGTCGCCTGCTGGAACGACGCGCGGAGCTCGACGACCGGCGGATGCGCTCGGTCTGGCTGACCGAGCGCGGACGTGCGCTCCTCGCGGTCATCGATCGCTCGCGGGCCGACCAGTTCCTGGCGGTCGTGCGGCCCCTGCCGGCCAACGAGCGGGCGATCGTCGCCATGGGCGTCGCGGCCCTGGCGACCCGCGCCGTGTCGCGCCGCGGACGGCTCATCAAGCAGCGACCGGAGTAGGGGCCCGCGTTCAGCCGCCGCGGTGCGAGATCAGCTCCTGGGCGAACGCGGCAACGGTGAGCAGCGTCGGGATCAGCACGAGCGCAGCGACCATCAGGAGGAGCAGCCGCAGGTTGCGCCGCTCGTCGGCGCGCCGCTCGTCGGTCGCGCCGTCCTCCCCGCCCGGGGCGAACTCCGCGTTCAGGCCGCGCGGGCGGTCCGGCGCAATGTAGAGCGGGAGCGGGGCCTCGGCGGGCACCCCGGCCTCGCCGGCAGCCGCCCGGGTCGGTCTCCCGCCGTTCGGGGTTGTCATCACGCGTTCGGCAGGCTGGCCCGCAGCCGTGCCCCCGTCGTGATGGCGCCCTCGGACGCGGAGGAGACGAGGGCCGCGTACTTGGCCATGACGCCGCTGCGGAACGGCGGGGGAGGCGGCGACCACGCGGCGCGCCGGGCGGCCAGCTCTGCCGGGTCGACCAGGAGGTCCATCGCCTTGCGATCGACGTCGATCTCGATCAGGTCGCCCCCCTGCACCAGCGCGATCGGCCCGCCGAGCGCAGCCTCTGGCGCGACGTGGCCCACCATCAGGCCGTGCGTGCCCCCTGAGAAGCGGCCGTCGGTCAGGAGCGCGACCTGGTCGCCCAGGCCCTCGCCCACGAGCGCGGCGGTGACGCTCAGCATCTCCTGCATCCCGGGGCCGCCGACCGGTCCCTCGTAGCGGATCACGACCACGTCGCCCGGCACGATGGCGCCGGCCCTGACCGCGGCGAAGCAGGCCGTCTCGGAGTCGAACACGCGGGCTGGACCGCGCTGGAAGCGGCGCTCGTGGCCGGCGAGCTTGATGACGCAGCCGTCCGGGGCCAGCGAGCCGTGGAGGATCGTGAGGCCGCCGATCGGCTTGATCGGCGTCGCGATCGGCACCACCACCTGCTGCCCGGGGGTTTCCTTCGCTGCCGACGCGATCTCGGCGATGGTCCGGCCGTCGACGGTTGGCGCGTCGCCGTGCAGGAGATCGCGGGAGAGCAGCTCGCGCATGACGAGCGAAACGCCGCCGGCGTCGTACATCTCGGAGGCGGAATAGCGCCCGCCCGGCTTCATGTCGGCGACGATCGGGGTCCGGTCGGCGATGGTCCCGAAGTCGTCGATCTCCAGCGGGATGCCCGCCTCCCGCGCGATCGCGAGCAGGTGCAGGACGCCGTTCGTCGAGCCGCCCGTGGCCGCGACGGCCGCGATCCCGTTCTCGAGGGCGCGACGGTCCAGGATCGACGAGGGGCGCACGTCGCGGCGGACGAGGTCCATCACGAGCTCCCCGCAGCGGCGGGCGGCCGCGTCCTTCGCGGGGTCCTCGGCCGGGATGCCGTTGAGGCCGGCCGGCGAGAGCCCGATGAACTCCATCACCATGCTCATCGTGTTGGCCGTGTACTGGCCGCCGCAGGCGCCCGCGCCCGGGCAGGAGGCGCTCTCGATCTCGTACAGCTCGTCGAGGGTGATCGTGCCGGCGCGGTACGCGCCGATCGCCTCGAACACGCTCACGATGTCGGCGTTCTTCCCCTTGTATGTGCCCGGGTAGATGGTGCCGTTGTAGAGCACCAGCCCGGGTCGGTCCAGGCGGACCAGCGCCATGGCGGCGCCCGGGATCGTCTTGTCGCAGCCCACCAGGCAGACCATCCCGTCGAAGAGGTGGCCGCGCGCCACCAGCTCGATCGAGTCGGCGATCACCTCGCGGCTGACGAGCGATGCCTTCATGCCGTCGGTGCCCATCGACACGCCGTCGCTGATGGAGATCGTGTTGAACTCCATCGGCGTTCCACCTGCGGCGCGGATCCCCTGCTTGACGAACTCCGCCAGCCGGCGCTGGTTGAAGTTGCAGGGCATCGTCTCGATCCACGTCGTCGCCACGCCGATCAGCGGCCGGGCCAGGTCAGCATCGGTGAACCCGATCGCTTTGAGCATGGCGCGCGCGGCGGCGCGGTCGGGCCCGTCCGTCAGCGCCGCGCTGTGGCGCTTGGCCGGGTCGCTCGGCAGGTTGTACGGGTGGTCGGCGCGGTCGGTCATCAGGGGTCCTCGCGGTTGGCGATCCGGGACGGCGAGCGGTGCGGTGTCGACGGGCAGTGTAGGTCGCTCAGCGAAGGCAGGCGCCGGTGTCCACGGCTGCCGTTCGGCCGAGCAGCGGGAGGACCCGGTTGGCCACGGCGAGCGGGTCGAGCGCGTAGCCCACCGCCGTGTCCGTTCGCGAATCGGCGAAGACGACGCCGCCCACGTTCCCATCCGCGAGGACGAACGGTCCGCCGCTGTCCCCGGGCTGGATGGCCGCGCGAAGCTCCAGGATGTCGCGGACCACCGTGTGGGTCCCGTACAGGTCGCGCCCCGTGGCGCGAATCTCCGCCGAGACGGCGGCCGGGATCACTGCCAGGTCGGCGCCGTTCGGGTGTCCCAGCGCCGCTCCAACCGTCCCGCGGACGGGCGCCGCCGCCGCGAACACGAGCGGCCGAAGGACGAGGTCGGGTGTCCTGATCAGCGCGACATCCAGCTCCGGGTCGAAGAAGACCACGGTGCCGCGCACGCGGCGACCCGTCGCGTCGCCGGTCACGGCGACGTCCGTCGCGCCGGCCACCACGTGCGCGTTGGTCACGATGAAGTTGGGTGCAACCGCGAAGCCCGTTCCGGTGAAGATCTGGGCGCAACCCTGCGACTCCACGCGGACGACGCTGGCATTGGCTGCAGCCGCGATCCGCGCCGCTTCAGCGCCCCCGGCGACGGGAACTGGCGGCGCGGGCTGAGGTTCCAGGCCGCTGAAGACCTGGGGGAGCCCGGACGAGTCGATCAGGCTCCCGAGCTGCCCTGCAACGTCCGACGGTGGCGGGAACACCCCCAGCAGAGTTCGCATGGCGAGGCTTCGCTGGGCCTCGCGCGCAAGCGAGGGGACGGGCCCCGTCGCCAGCAGTCCTCCGACGAGCCAGGCGAGCACGAACGCCTGGGCGATCCCGAAGAGCGAGCCCAGCCCTGCGTCGACGCGGTTGGCAACGCGGCCACCCAGTCGGTCCCGCATCGAGGTGCCCACGGTCGAGCCGACCGCCTCGGCAACCCCGACGACCAGGAATGCGCCCCCGAACGCGAAGAACGCGCGGACCGGCGGATCGAAGTGGTCCAGGATGCCGGCGGCGGCGGGCACCACGAGGATGACCACCGCGACGCCCGCCGCGGCCCCGGCCAGGCCCAGCACCTGGGGGAGCGCGCCCGAACGCCAGCCGAACACGGCCGCGAGGATCACGATGCCGACGACCGCGAGGTCGACGACGTTGACGGGGAGGTCCACACGTGAATTGTGGCGCCGGGAACAGCGGCGCGCCATGATTGCGGCGACGTACCAGGGACGATGGGCGCGCGTCGCCCGCAGCGGCCCTTGCCGGAGCGTTGAAGGAGCACCTGTCCCGATGCCATGGCACCACCGGCTCGACGTCCTCGCCGCCATCCTTGATGGCGGCGCCGTCCCCACCTTCGTCGCACCTGACGCGGAGGCTGCGTTCGCGTTCGTGGCGGGCTGCCGGGACGGCGGAGCGCGCGTCGTCGAGTTCACGAACCGCGGCGAGTTCGCCTACGCCACGTTCGCGGACCTGGCCCGGCGCGTCAGCCGGGAGCTGCCGGACGTGATCCTCGGCGCGGGCACGATCATCGACGCCCCCACCGCGGCGCTCTTCATCGCGGCCGGCGCCAGCTTCATCGTGGGCCAGTCGCTCAGCGCGGATGTTGCCCGGCTGTGCAATCGCCGCCGCATCGCCTACATCCCCGGTGCGGGCTCCGCAACGGAGATCGCCGACGCCGAGGAGCTTGGCTGCGAGATCGTCAAGCTCTTCCCCGCGGCTGCCTTCGATGGTCCGGCCTTCGTGCGCAACTTCCTGGGCCCCAGCCCCGCATCCCGGATCATGCCCACGAACGTCGAGGCGACCGAAGCGGCGACGAGGGCCTGGTTCGCGGCCGGCGCGGCATGCGTCGGCGTTGGCGGGCACCTCTACGCGGCGGATCTGATGCTCGGTGGGGACCGGGCGGCCGTCGCCGAACGGACCCGGACCTTCCTGGGCTGGGTGCGGGCGGCGCGAGGAGCGTAGCCCCGCCTGCTCATTCGGAGGCTCCGGCGGTGCGATCATTCCAGGCATGAGCGATCCGTTCGACTTCGACCGCATGCTGGCGCTCCCCCGCCTTTCGTCCCTCCGGATCAGCCCCGACGGGCGCCGCCTGGTCGTTGCCGTGGGCAGGCCCGACGCGGAAGGCAAGAAGATGACCACCGCCCTCTGGCAGGTCGACCCGACCGACGCGGTGGCGGCTCGCCGGTTGACGCGCTCCGTCGCGGGCGAAGCCGGCGGGGCCGCCTTCCTGCCCGACGGCTCGCTGCTCTTCACGTCCAGCCGGCCCGATCCCGATGCGAAGCCCGACCCTGCGGCGGTCACCCGGGAGGAGCCCACCCACGCCCTGTGGCTCCTGCCGCCGGACGGCGGCGAGGCGCGCCTCCTTGCCGCGCCGGCGGGCGGGGTCGACGGCCTTGCCGTGTCGCGCGGGGCGCCCGTCATCGCGTTCGGGAGCGGTCTCCACGTCGGCGCCGCCACGTTCGCGGAGGACGCCGAACGGGCGAAGGCCCGGCGGGAGGCCGGCGTCACGGCGCTCCTCTTCGAGGACGACTATCCGATCCGGTACTGGGATCACTGGCTGGCGCCGCGGCGCCGGCATCTCTTCGCGGCGGCACTTCCGGCTGGACCCGAGGCGCGCCTCGTGGCGCCGCGCGACCTGGAGCCCGGGGCTTCCACCTTCGCGTTCGAGGAGACGGGGGCCGACCTCACGCCGGACGGCAGGACGGTGGTCGCGTCGCGCAACGACGCGAGCGCGATCCCCTCGCTGGCCGAGGACCTGGTCGCGTACGACCTCGCCACCGGCGAGTCGCGCGTCCTCACGCCCGGCGACGCGTGGTACGACGCGCCGGCCTGCTCCCCCGACGGGCGCAGCGTGGCTGCGCTCCGGTTCACGCGCGGAGACGCCAGGACGGCCCAGCAGGCCCGGCTCGTGCTGGTCGATCTCGCGACGGGCGTGCAGCGAGTGCTCGCCGCGGACCTCGACCGCTGGCCGAACGCGCCAGTCTGGGCGCCGGACGGCAGGGCCATCTTCTTCACCGCGGACGACGACGGCCATATCGCCGTCTATCGCGTCGAGATCGGCGGCGAGGTCGATGGCCGGGTCACCCGCCTCGCCGCGACGGGCGCGTACTCCGACCTGTGCCCGTCCCCGGACGGGACCTGGCTCTACGCGCTTCGATCCACGATCGCGTCCCCGCCGCGGATCGTCCGACTGGACACGCGCGCCGGGGACCAGGCCCCGGCCGAGCTCGTCAACTCGATCGACGAGGGCGGGATCGTCGCGCCCGGCGTCGTGGAGCGGTTGACAGCCGTCGCCACGGACGGCACGCCAATCGGCTCGTGGCTGGTCCGGCCGGCCGACGCCTCCGCGGAGGCGTCGGCGCCGCTCGTCGTGTTCGTGCACGGCGGCCCGCTGGGGTCGTGGAACACGTGGCACTGGCGCTGGAACGCGCAGATCCTCGTGGCCCGCGGCTTTGCCGTCCTCGGGCCCGACCCCGCGATCTCGCTCGGGTACGGGCAGGCGATGATCCAGCGCGGCTGGGTGGACTGGGGCGCCGCGCCGTACACGGACGTGATGGCCGCGGTCGATGGAGCGCTTCGGCGCCCCGACCTGGACGCATCGCGGACCGCCCTGATGGGCGGCTCGTTCGGCGGCTACATGGCCAACTGGGTGGCCGGGCACACCGACCGGTTCCGCGCGATCGTGACGCACGCCAGCCTCTGGGAGCTGCGCGGCTTCCACGGCACCACGGACACCGGCGTGTTCATGGAGCATGAGCTCGGCGACCCGTATCGCGACCCTGCTCGCTACATCCGCGAGTCGCCGAGCGAGCACGTCGCGGCGATCCGGACGCCGATGCTGGTCATCCACGGCGAGCAGGATTTCAGAGTCCCGGTGAGCGAGGCGCTCCGCCTCTGGACGGACCTGCGCCGCCACGGAGTTGCCGCCAGGTTCCTCTACTTCCCCGACGAGAACCACTGGGTCCTCAAGCCGGCGAATGCCCGCCTCTGGTACGCCACGGTCCTCGCGTTCCTCGACGAGCACCTGCTCGGGAAGGCGTTCGAGCGGCCAGCGCTCGCATAGGCGGGTCGACGACCGCGATCCGTTGGGACATGGTCGATTTCCGGCTCATGACCCGCGATGCCCGTGAGTACCGCCGAGCCTGAGCGTGCCCGTCGGCGCTCCGCCGCCCATCGGCGGGTAGAGGTCCAGGCGGTCGGCGTCTCCAACCCGCGCCTCGTGGAGCGAGACGATCGCCAGGTTGACCGCCGCGAGGTCGATCTCGGCCTCCGGGACCCCCAGCTCGCGGATCAGCTCGAGGAGCGTCGTCTCCGCGTCGAGGTGCACCTTGAACCGCGAGCGCCTCCCCGGACCGTAGAAGCCGAGATGGCCCCCCAGGTGGACCTCCATCAGCGACCCGGATCGGCAGACGTGCCCTCGCCTCCGCTCGCGCCGCCCGCGACCGACTCACCGGCGGTCCATTCGAGGCCGAGCTTCCGGAGGCGCGCCTCCGTGGGGACGCCCGTCGTGGGGTCCCAGCCCTTGAGCAGGTAGAGGTCCGTGATGGCCTGCTCGAAGTCATCCCGCGCGATCGAGGTGCCCGCGAGCGCGCCGTTCTCCAGCGGGGTGAAGAGGCGGTCCGGGAGCCGATCGTCGGCACGGGTGAAGCCCTCCCGCACGTTGAAGACGCGGGCCATGTTGACGGCGCGCTCGCCGACCTCCAGGAGCTCCTCGACCGTGACGTCCCAGCCGGTCGCCGCCCGCACGGCGGTCAGCACGTCTGCCACCTGGATCAGCGACCGTGGGGCGGGGCCGAAGAAGCACAGGCCCAGGACCTTCTCAGCGCTGTTCCAGCGCTCGCTCGTGTGCCAGATCCGCACCTTCTTCTCGCCGAGGTCCAGCACGCCGGTCGGCTCGCTGATGCCGAGGTCGGCCACGGACCGGAACGGCACCGAGTCCGCCTTCACGAACAGCGGGTCGTGGAAACCCACCAGGTGGTCGGCGCCGGCCTCGTTTGTCGCGTAGCCCAGCCCGACCCCCACTTTGCCCCGGGGCTCGTGCATCGGGAGCTCCTGGCCCTTCACCTGCATGGCGAACGACGGGGCGTCGCCCCCGATGGCCTCGGCCGCCCGCCGCGAGCCCTGGGCCAGCAGCTCGCCGAAGCCGCTGCGGTCGGCGATGCGTACGACCAGCTCCAGCAGCGCAGCGGCGTTCCCGAAACGCAGCTCCAGGCCGTCGGTGTCGCCCGGGCCGATGAGGCCGTGCTCGAAGCACTCCATGGCGAACGCGATCGTCCCCGCCGTCGAGATCACGTCGAGGCCCAGCTCGTTGCACAGCTCGTTGGCCCGGGCGACTGCCTGGAGATCGCCGATCGCGCAATCGGACCCGAAGCCTGCGACGGCCTCGTACTCGGGCCCGTCGTACGTGTCGGTGACGGTGTGGCGGTCGCTGAACGCCATCTCCGGCTTGCAGCGCACGGCGCACGCGTAGCACGAACGGGTCCCGCTGCGCAGGGCCAGGTAGGCGCCGAAGTCGATCTCGTCGACGCGCTCGAAGGAGCCCTGCCGGAAGTTGCGGGTGGGCAGGATCCCGCCGGCGTTCATGGCGTCGGTCAGCCCCGGCGTGCCCTTCGTGCGCAGGTCCCAGCTCTGCGGATGCTCCGGGACCAGCTTCGAGATGCGCCGGCCGAGCGCGGCGAGGGCCGCCGGGTCGTGGGCGAGGTCGGCATAGCGGCGGCTGCCGCGCACGGCGACGGCGCGGAGGTTCTTCGAGCCCATCACCGCGCCCATGCCGGTCCGCCCGTTGTAGTGGCGCAGCTCGTTCATGAGCATCGCGTAGCGCACCCGGTTCTCCCCGGCGCGCCCGATCTGCAGGACCCGGACCAGGCGGTCGTCGAGCTCGGCGCGGATCGCGGCCTGGACCACCGGCGGGTCCTGCCCCCAGAGGTGCCGCGCGTCGCGGATCTCCGCCGCGCCGTCCTTCACCGCGAGGTAGACGGGATCCGGCGACCGCCCGGTGACGACGATGGCGTCGACGCCGGCCATCTTGAGCTCCGGGCCCCAGTAGCCGCCGGCCTCGGACTCGCCGAACCCGCCGGTCAGCGGCGAGCGGGCGATGGCGTTGAACCGCGTCGCCGTCGAGATCGGGGCACCGGTAAGCAGGCCCGTCGCGAGGACAAGGACGTTCTCCGGGCCCAACGGATCGCCGCCCGGCCGGAACTCCCGGAGGAGGTGCCAGGCCGCGAGGGCCTTCCCGCCGGGGTACCGGCGGTAGAAGCCCTCGTCGAAGGAGTCGGTGGAGACCGACCCGGCCGTGAGGTCGACCCGCAGGATCGACCCGTTGGTCCCGTGGCTCATCGACAGGCTCCATCGCCTCCCGTCGCGGGTCGGTGGATCGTCGGCCGAGCGGACGTCGCGATCCCGACCCGGAGTGGGGCTCACGCCCATTGTGTCAGCCGGCGGGCAGCGGCGCACCCTCGAGCGGCGTCTCGATCCGGGTGTCCACCCGGCCGGGGTGGGCGTCCTCCCAGGCCCGGATCTCGGGGAGCTTCGCCATCACGTAGCCGATCTCGTCCGTCCCGGCGAGCAGCATCCGCCTCGCGAACGGGTCGATCGTGAAGTCGATCGTGGTGCCGTCCGGCAGCAGGATTCCCTGCTCGGCAAGGTCCACGGTGAGCTGCGCGTCGGGGTCGGCGGCGGCCAGCTGGAAGAGCCGCGCGTGGGTGGCCGGGTCCACGACGATCGGCAGGACGCTGTTCTTGAGCGCGTTGTTGCGAAAGATGTCGGCGAAGGAGGTGGAGAGGATCGTGCGGATCCCCCACGCCGCCAGCGCCCAGGGGGCGTGCTCGCGCGACGAGCCGGCCCCGAAGTTGTCGCCGACCAGCAGGATCCCGCGACCGGCCATCCCCGGCTGGTCAAGCACGAACCGGGGCTCCCGGAGCGACCCGTCCTCGTTGAAGCGCCAGTCGTGGAAGAGCGCGTCGGCGAGGCCGGCCTTGTCGGTGACCTTCAGGTACCGGGCCGGGACCACCTGGTCGGTGTCGACGTTCTCGGCGCCCAGCGGGACGACCTTGCTGGTGAACTGGCGGAACGGCTCGCCCACGCTCAGCGCCCTCCGCCGACCGCGACCGGCTGCTCGATGCCCGGGAGCGTCCGTGGATCCGTCACCACGCCGCTGATCGCGCTCGCGGCCGCGGTCATCGGCGAGGCCAGGAACGTCCGGCCCCCCTTGCCCTGGCGGCCCTCGAAGTTGCGGTTGCTCGTGCTGATCGCGTACTGGCCGGGACGGAGCTGGTCCCCGTTCATCGCGATGCACATCGAGCAGCCGGCCTCGCGCCACTCTGCCCCTGCGGCACGGAAGATCTCGTGGAGCCCCTCGCGCTCGGCCTGGGCCTTCACCTGCGCCGAACCCGGGACCACCATCAGGCGAACCCCGTCCGCCACGTGCTGGCCGCGAAGGATGCCCGCCGCGAGGCGCAGGTCGCTGATGCGGCTGTTCGTGCAGCTGCCGATGAAGACGACATCCACCGGCTGGCCGGCGATGGCCTGGCCCGGCCGAAGGTCCATGTACTCCAGGGCGTGCTCGAGCGTCCGCCGTGCGCCCGGGTCCGCGACGTCCGCGGGATCCGGGACCCGCCCGCTCACCGGGATCCCCATGCCCGGGTTCGTGCCGTACGTGACCATCGGCTGCAGGGCGTCCGCATCGAGGACGATCGACCTGTCGAAGGCGGCGCCGTCGTCAGAGGGGAGCGTTCGCCAGCGCGCGACCGCCGCGTCCCAGGCCGCGCCCTGCGGGGCGTGCCGGCGGCCGCGGAGGTACTCGAACGTGGTGTCGTCCGGCGCGATCAAGCCGGCCCGCGCGCCGCCCTCGATGCTCATGTTGCAGATCGTCATCCGCTCCTCCATCGACAGGGCGCGGATGGCGTCGCCGCGGTACTCGAACACGTGGCCGGTGCCGCCGCCGATCCCGATCCGGGCGATGAGCGCGAGGATGACGTCCTTCGCACCGACGCCGGGCCGGAGGCGGCCGTCCACGCGGACCTCGAACGTCTTCGGGTCGCGCTGGAGGAGCGTCTGCGTCGCGAGGACCATCTCCACCTCGCTCGTCCCGATCCCGAACGCGAGCGCCCCGAAGGCGCCGTGGGTGGCGGTGTGGCTGTCGCCGCACACGATCGTCATGCCGGGCTGGGTGAGGCCCAGCTCCGGCCCGATCACGTGGACGATCCCCTGCGTCTCCGATCCCAGGGCATGCAGCGGGATGCCGAACTGGCGGCAGTTGTCGGTCAGCTGCTGGATCTGGGCCGCGGCCATCTGGTCCACGATCGGGAGGCCGTGCGGCGTGGTCGGCGTCGAGTGATCGGCGGTCGCGACCGTCCGGTCCGGCCGGCGCACGGGCAGGCCGCGCTCGCGCAGGCCGGTGAACGCCTGGGGGCTGGTGACCTCGTGGACCAGGTGGAGATCGATCGCCAGGACGGACGGCGATCCTTCGTCCTGCGCGACGACGTGGTCGTCCCAGATCTTCTCGACGAGAGTGCGGGGGCGCGGGTCAGGCACGGGTGGGACTCCGGGTGGGGCGCGTTCGCGTGGGAAGCGGAAGCGTAGCAGAGGCGGCCGCCGGATCGCCCCGACCGGACCGGCACGCGTCAATCGCGCGCGGAAAGCGCGCGCGATTGACGATCGCGCGAAGCCTGCTATTCTTCGCGGACCGTCGCAGGCGCGGCGGACGCAGCCGGAGCTGGCCACATGGGCTCCTTCGATCGGCAGGATCGCCGCCCCGTCGTCGTCCTCGTGACGACCGACGGCCGCCGCGTGACCGTGCCCCTCGACGAGCTGGAGTCCCTCTCCGGCCGAGTATCTCTCCGCTCTCTTCTCCTCTCCCTTCTTGGCCTCCTGGGCCTTATTACCGGCTCCCGGCGGGAGCCTGGAGGGCGACGGACGGAGCGCTGAGGCGCAACGACCACCGAACCGACAGGACCCTCGCCGGGAGACCGGCGGGGGTTTTTCATTAGCGGACCAGCGGGCAGGCGGGACCGGCGGCGGCCCCAGGAAGGACGCGACGAGCATGGCGATCACGAAGGGTGACGGCGCCAACGGGCCCACGGCGGGCCGCGGGGCGGGGCAGGGGCGCACCGCCGTCCGGGGGCAGGCAGCCGGCGGACCGGCGCCGGCGGAGCGACGGAGCCACGTCCCGGGGGCCGGCACGCCCGCGGCCGACGCAGTGGAGCGTGCTCGCCGCGAGATGCTCCACGAGGGCAACCGGGCGCACGCGGAGGCGGCCGATCGTCGCGAGCATCGGGCGCGCATCGGTGCGGACGTGGTCTGCGAGGCCATCCTCCGGCAGGGCGTCGACGTCCTGTTCGGGTACCCGGGCGGGGTCATCCTCCCGCTCTACGACGTCCTGGGCGATCACCCTGCCCTCCGCCACGTGCTGGTCCGCCACGAACAGGGCGGCGCGCACGCCGCCGACGGCTACGCGCGGGCGACCGGCAAGGTCGGCGTCTGCCTGGGCACGTCCGGCCCGGCGGCCACGAACCTCGTCACCGGCATCGCCACGGCGCAGCTCGACTCCGTCCCGATGGTCGCGATCACCGGCAACGTGCCCGGCGCGCTGATCGGGAAGGACGCGTTCCAGGAGATCGACATCACCGGGATCACGCTCCCGATGACGAAGCACAACTACCTGGTCCGGGACGCCGACGACCTGCCCCGCGTGCTCGCGGAGGCGTTCTACATCGCCCGCACCGGACGCCCCGGACCCGTCCACGTCGACATCACGAAGGACGCCCTCCAGCAGGAGACGACCGCCCCGCATCCCTCCGACGAGGAGATCATCGCCGGCCTGCCGGGGTTCCGCCCGACCCTCGACGGTCACCCGCGCCAGCTGCGCCTGGTCGCGGAGGAGATCGCCCGCGCGAAGCGGCCGATCATCTTCGCCGGTCACGGGGTGCTCATCGCCGACGCGATGACGGAGCTGCGGGAGCTCGCCGAGCGGACCCAGATCCCGGTGGCCTGGACGCTCCTCGGGATCGGCGCCATGGACGAGACGCATCCACTCGCCTACGGCTACATGGGGATGCACGGCTGGAAGCATGTCAACCGGGCGATCCAGTCGGCCGACCTGATCCTCGCATTCGGGATGCGTTTCGACGACCGGGTGACCGGCAGCGTCAAGACGTACGCGCCGTACGCGCGGATCGTCCATGTCGACATCGACCCGGCCGAGATCGGCAAGAACGTGGCGGTGGAGGTCCCCGTGGTCGGGGACGCCAAGCGCGTGATGGCGGCGCTCCTCCCGATGCTCCCCGTCACCGATCCCGCGGAACGAGCCGACTACCACGCGCAGCTCGCCGAGTGGCGGCGCGAGTCGCAGGCCGGCAGCTGGCACGGCTCGGGCGCCTCGCGGCCCGGCTACCTGACGGCCGACTTCGTCATCGAGCAGATCGGCGACGTGACGAACCACGACGCGACCGTGGTCGCGGACGTCGGCCAGAACCAGATGTGGACGGCCCGCTACGCCGGGTATCGGCGGCCCCACAGCCACCTGTCGTCCGGCGGCCTCGGGACGATGGGCTACGCGGTCCCGACGGCGATGGGCGCCGCGCTGGGCAGGCCGGACAAGTCGACCTGGGCCGTCTGCGGCGACGGCGGCTTCCAGATGACGATCCAGGAGCTGGCCACCCTCGTCCAGGACCGGATCCCCGTCCGGATCGCCCTCCTCGACAACAAGAAGCTGGGCATGATCCGCCAGTGGCAGGAGATCTTCTACGCGGGCAACTACCACTCCTCCAACCTGTACGGCCCCGACTTCCTGAAGCTCTGCGAGGCGTACGGGATCCCGGCCTGGAAGGCCACCTCGCCGGAGGAGGTCCGCCCCTCGATCGAGGCGGCCGAGGCGGTGGACGGCCCGTCCTTCGTCTGGTTCGAGATCGCGGAGGAGCAGAACGTCTTCCCGATGATGCCGGCGGGCAAGGGTCTCTCCGACCTGATCGAGAAGTGGGGAGGGGCCGACGAATGAGCGACACGCAGCAGCCCGCGGCGCATGCCGCGCCGCCCGCCCGGACCATCCCGGGGACCGGCACGCAACGCCGCCATGTCCTCGTGGCGATCGTCAACAACCGGCCGGGCGTCCTGAATCGCGTGGCCAGCCTGATGCGCGCCCGCAACTTCAACATCGAATCGCTCGCCGTCAGCCACCTCGACGACCCCGAGATCTCGCGCATGACCATCACCCTGCGCGGCGACGACGTGAACGTCGAGCAGGCAACGAAGCAGCTCTACAAGCTGATCGACGTGCTGAAGGTCCAGGACGTCACCGACGATCCGACGGTCCAGCACGAGCTGGTGCTCGTGAAGGTCCGCGCCACGGATCGCAACCGCGGCGAGCTGATCTCCATCGTCGAGATGTACCGGGCCCGGATCGTCGACATGGCGCCGGACTCGGTGATCGTGGAGATGACCGGCACCGAGACCGAGGTGGACGCGCTCATCGCGCTCTTCCGCGGCTACGGGATCAAGGAGTTGGTGCGGACCGGGACCGTCGTGATGTCGCGCGGCCCGCAGTCCATCGAGGAGGCCACGAAGCGATGACGGCTCGGATGTACTACGACGCGGACGCGGACCCCTCGGCGCTCGCGGGACAGACCGTCGCGATCATCGGGTTCGGCAGCCAGGGCCATGCCCACGCGCTCAACCTCCGCGAATCCGGCGTGGACGTGGTGGTGGGGCTCCCGCCGACGTCCAAGAGCCGGCGCATCGCGCAGGACGCCGGCCTCCGCGTCGCGGACGTGGCCGACGCGGTCCGCGGCGCCGACGTCGTCATGATCCTGGTCCCCGACACGGCCCAGAAGGCCGTCTTCGAGGCGGAGATCGCGGCGAACCTGAAGCCGGGCGCGCTCCTCATGTTCGCCCATGGCTTCAACATCCGGTTCGGGCGGATCAGCCCGCCGCGGGGGATCGACGTCGGGATGGTCGCCCCGAAGGGCCCGGGCCACCTTGTCCGCTCGGTCTACAGCGCCGGCGGCGGCGTCCCGGCGCTCTTTGCCGTGGAGCAGGACGCCACCGGAACGGCGCGCGCCCGGACCCTCGCCTACGCGCGAGCCATCGGCGCGACGCGAGCCGGTGTCCTGGAGACCACGTTCAAGGAGGAGACCGAGACCGACCTCTTCGGCGAGCAGTCCGTCCTGTGCGGCGGCACCGCGGCCCTCGTGAAGATGGCCTTCGAGACGCTGGTCAAGGCCGGCTACCAGCCCGAGCTCGCCTACTTCGAGACGCTCCACGAGCTCAAGCTGATCGTGGACCTGATGTACCGCGGCGGCCTCAACTTCATGCGCTTCAGCGTCAGCGACACGGCCGAGTACGGCGACTACGTGAGCGGCCCGCGGATCATCGACGAGCGCACCCGCGCCACCATGGAGCAGGTCCTGCGCGAGATCCAGGACGGGACGTTCGCGGCCCGCTGGATCGCCGAGAACGAGAGCGGCCGGGCCGAGTTCGAGCGGCTGCGCGCGGTCGATCGGGACCACCAGATCGAGCAGGTCGGCGCGCGCCTCCGTTCCGCGATGCCGTTCCTCGACCCGGTCACGGTCCAGGCGGGCCAGGCACAGGCCGCGGCGTCGGGCGCCGCGCGGGACGGCCACTGATGCCAGTCCCCGTACCGGCCGGCCCGTTCGTGCCGGCGGGCACCGTCCGGGTCTTCGACACCACCCTCCGCGACGGCGAGCAGGCGCCCGGCGCGGGCCTGACCGCCGCCGAGAAGCTGGAGGTCGCCCGCCAGCTGGTCCGCCTCAACGTCGACGTCATCGAGGCCGGCTTCCCGGCCGCCTCGCCCGGCGACTGGGAGGCGGTCAACCGGATCGCGAAAGAGGTCAGGGGCGTCGCGGTCGCCGCGCTTGCCCGCTGTCGCGACGGCGATCCCCAGAAGGCGATCGAGGCGATCCGGGTCGCCGAGCGGCCGCACCTCCACGTCTTCATTGCCACCTCGGACATCCACCTCAAGCACAAGCTCAAGATGTCCCGCGACGAGGCGCTTGCCGAGGCGGTCCGCTGGGTCCGCTACGGCCGGGAGCAGCTGGGTCGCGACGCGGAGATCGAGTTCTCCGCCGAGGACGCGTCCCGCACGGACCCAGCGTTCCTCCTCGCGATCTACGAGGCCGTGGTCGGCGCCGGCGCCACAACGGTGAACATCCCGGACACCGTCGGGTATGCCATCCCGTCGGAGTTCGGCGCGCTGGTCGGCCGCGTCGTGAGCCTCGTGGGGCGCGACGCTACGGTCTCCATCCACTGCCACAACGACCTGGGGCTCGCGACCGCCAACACCCTCGCCGCCGTGCAGGCCGGCGCGCGCCAGGTGGAAGTGACCATCAACGGGCTCGGCGAGCGGGCCGGCAACGCCTCCCTCGAAGAGGTCGTCATGGCGCTCCGGACGCGCCCCACCCAGTTCCCCGAGCTGCTCAGCCGCGTCCAGACGGAGCACATCACGACGGCCAGCCGGCTGGTGAGCCACCTGACGGGCTTCGCCGTCCAGCCCAACAAGGCCGTGGTGGGCGCGAACGCGTTTGCCCACGAGTCGGGGATCCACCAGGACGGCGTGATCAAGAACCCGCTCACCTACGAGATCATGACCCCGCAGTCGGTGGGCCTCTCCGGCAGCCAGCTGACGATCGGCAAGCTCTCCGGGCGGAAGGGGCTCCAGAAGAAGCTCCGGGACCTCGGCCACGACATCTCGGGCGACGCGCTCGACATCGTCTACCGCGAGGCCATCGCGCTGGCTGACGTGAAGAAGGAGGTCACCGACGCGGACCTCCTCGCGCTCGTCGAGCAGCGCGGCGGCGATCTCCCGGCCTCGATCGTGCTCGATGGCTGGAGCGTCACCTCGTCGCATGGCGGCCGCTCCACGGGGAGCGTCCGGCTGACCTTCGATGGCGACGAACGGGCGGGCGAGTCCACCGGGAACGGCCCGGTCAACGCCCTCTACCACGCAGTCGATGACGCGATCCGGCCCGTCCTGGGCTGGGAACCGACGCTCGTCGAGTACGAGATCAAGGCGGTGACCGAGGGCGAGGACGCGCAGGGTCGCGTCTTCCTCCGCTGCCGCCGCTCGACCGACGTGGGCCCCGATGCGATCGTCGTGAGTGGGCACGGCCTCTCCACGAACATCATCGAGGCCTCGCTGGAGGCCTACGTGGTGGCCGCGAACAAGCTATGGGCCGCCGAGCGGGACGCGGCGACGCTTCCCGCGATGCGTCCCTCGGAGCGCCTGCCGTGACCGCCGAGGCCGGACTCCCAGGCGCGACCTATCGGCTGGTCGCGATCCCGGGCGACGGCGTCGGGCCCGACGTCGTCGCCGCCGCGAAGCGTGTGCTGGCAGCCGCCGGGGCCCGGTTCGGCTTCGGAATCGCCTGGCACGACATCGTTGTCGGCGGGGCCGGGATCGACGCCCACGGCGTGCCGATCCGCCCCGACGACCTGGCCGCGTGCGCGGACAGCGACGCGATCCTCCTGGGCGCGGTGGGTGGCCCGAAGTGGGACGACCCGACCGCCTCCGTCCGGCCCGAGCAGGCGCTCTTCGCCATGCGCGGCGGCCTGGGCCTGTTCGCCAACCTACGCCCCGTGAGCGTCCACCCGGCGCTGGTGCCGGCGTCGCCGCTCCGGCCGGAGCTGCTGGACGGCGTCGACATGCTGATCGTCCGCGAGCTGACCGGCGGCCTCTATTTCGGCGCGCGCAGCGAGGCGACCGGCCCTGCCGGCGCGCGCGTCGCGCACGACCTGCTGCCCTACTCGGAGCCCGAGGTGGCGCGGGTCGCGCGCCTTGCCTTCGAGCTCGCGCGCGGCCGCCGGAAGAAGCTCACCAGCGTCGACAAGGCGAACGTCCTGGCCACGTCCCGCCTTTGGCGGACCGTGGTCCACGAGATCGCCACGGAATACCCGGACGTCGCCCTCGACGACCGGCTCGTGGACGCGTGCGCCATGCAGCTCCTGCGCTCGCCCGCCTCGTTCGACGTCCTCGTGACGGAGAACCTTTTCGGCGACATCCTGTCGGACGAGGCCTCCGTCCTTGCCGGCTCGCTGGGGATGCTGCCGTCGGCGTCGGTCGGCGCGCGCCGGACTGCGCACGGGCTGCAGGGCCTGTACGAACCGATCCACGGTTCCGCCCCCGACATCGCCGGGCAGGACCTCGCCAACCCGATCGGCACGATCCTCTCCGCGGCGATGCTTCTCCGCTGGTCGCTGGGGCTGGCGGATGCCGCCGCGGCGGTGGAGCGAGCGGTGGCCGACGCGCTCGACGCCGGCTACCGGACTGGTGACATCTGGCCACGCAGCGCCGCGGCCGCCGACGCGTGCACCCGGGTCGGGACCGTCGCGATGGCCGACGCGATCGTGGCCCGGGTCCGGCCTGCGGCGGGACAGCCGGGCGAGGAGCCGCCCGGCGACGGGTCGCCCGGCGACGATCTCGACGTGGGGACTCTCGTGGCGACGAGCCAGCTCCTGGGGCTGCTCTGATGGCCGGCACGACACCGACCGGCCCGGGCGCGGCGCCGACCGGCCCGGGCGAACCGCCGGTCGTCCTCTACGACACCACCCTCCGGGACGGGACTCAGGGCGAGAACATCATCCTCTCGCTCGCCGACAAGCTCCGGATCGCGCGGATGCTCGACGAGTACGGGATGCCGTACGTCGAGGGCGGCTGGCCCGGCTCGAACCCGAAGGATGTCGAGTTCTTCGCGGCCGCGAAGTCCATGCGCTGGGAACGGGCGAAGCTCGCCGCGTTCGGCTCCACCCGGCACCGGGCGAACCGGCCGGAAGCGGACCCGAACCTCCGCGAGCTCGTGGCGGCCGAGACCCCGGTCGTGACCATCTTCGGGAAGAGCTGGCTTCTCCACGTCATCGAGGTCCTGGGGGCGACGCCCGCGGAGAACCTGGACATGATCGCGGAGTCGATCGGCTTCCTCGCCGAGCGCGGTCGCGAGGCCATCTACGACGCCGAGCACTACTTCGACGGGTACCGCGCGGACGCGGCCTACGCGCTGGCAACCCTTCGGGCCGCCCGCCAGGCGGGGGCGCGGAGCCTGGTCCTGTGCGACACCAACGGCGGCACGCTGACCGATGACCTGCTGCGGATCGTGGGCGAGACGCGCGCGGCGCTCGCGTCCGACCCGGACGCCCCGGACGTGACCTGGGGCATCCATACCCACAACGACGCGGAGCTCGCGGTGGCGAACTCCATCGCCGCGGTCCAGGCCGGCATCCGCCACGTCCAGGCGACCATCAACGGCTACGGCGAGCGCTGCGGGAACGCGAACATGGTGAGCGTCCTCGCGAACCTCGCTCTCAAGACGGACCTGCCGCTCCTGCCCCACGGCGGCGGCCAGATCGCCAACCTGACGGAGCTGAGCCGGTCCGTCGCCGAGATCGCGAACGTCGCGCCCAGCGACTACCAGCCGTTCGTGGGGCGCAGCGCGTTCGCCCACAAGGGCGGCGTCCACGGCGCCGCGGTCGCGAAGGTGGAGCGCAGCTACCAGCACGTCGATCCGACGCTGGTCGGCAACCGCGGCCGGCTCGTGGTCTCCGAGCTGGGCGGCAAGGCGAACACGCAGCTGCGCGCGGAGCAGCTTGGCCACGGGCTGGAGGGCGTCGACCCGAGGGAGCTCTCGAAGCTCATCAAGCAGCTGGAGGCGGACGGGCTCGCGTTCGAGGGCGCGGAGGCGTCCTTCGAGCTGCTCATCCACCGCCGCGGCGCCGGGTACGTCGCCCCGTTCCGGATCCTCGACTTCACGGTCCTCGTCGAGCAGCGCGAGGGCCGCGAGCTGCTGGCGGAGGCGACCGTCAAGGTGGAGGTGGCCGGCGAGGTCCTCCACACCGCTGCCGACGGGAACGGGCCGGTCAATGCCCTCGACGCGGCCCTGCGCAAGGCGCTGGGGGCCTTCTACCCGGTCATCGACGGGGTCCACCTGCGCGACTACAAGGTCCGCATCCTCGACGGGAACGAAGCCACGGCGGCCCGGACGCGGGTGGTGATCGATTCGGCCGAGGGCGCGCGCACCTGGTCCACCATGGGCTCCGACACGAACATCATCGCCGCCTCGGCCGCCGCTCTCGCGGACTCGCTGGAATACGCGATCTGGACGTCCGGCGCGGAGCTGCGGCGACGCGACGAGCGCCACTTCACCGCCCCGGCGAGCGGAGCCGGCGCGCGATGAGCGGCCAGGCGGGCGCCGCATCACCCGGCACTCCGCCCGGCACCCCTCGCGAGGCTCCGGGCGACGGGAACGGCGGGCAGCTGCACCTCCGCCGCTGGACCATGACCACGGGCTCGGGGACCGAGCGCAGCGCCGGATCGCGGGCCGCGGTGGTCCTCGCGGCGGGCGACTCGCAGTGGGAGGGCACCGCCGAGAGCGCCGGCGCGATCGGCGCGCTGTTCGGCGCGCTCGATGCCGCGCTCGAGGAGGTGCTGGGGGGTCGCGTGCGCCTCGTCTCCTTCGACGTCCGCGCGATGGGCGAGACCGCGGCCGCGGACGCGCTCGTCGAGCTGGTCATCGAGCCGCCGGCCGGCGCGTCCGGCGAACGCGCCACCGGCCGCTACCCGGGTGCGGCCCGCCACGTCAACCTCGTGGCGGCATGTGCCGACGCCTATCTCGCGGCGCTCCGCGCCCTGCTCGCCGACGACGCGTGGGCGGGTGCCATGGCGGCCGCCGGCAACGACCGGGTGGCGCGCGTGCGGGCGCAGGCGGCGCGCTCGGCGGCCCGCGCAGAGCTCGACGCGGATGTCGAGCTCGACTCCGCCGACTGGTTCAACCGGTGACGGTGCCGATCGACGCGCTGCTCCTCGTCTCGTTCGGTGGGCCGGAGGGTCGCACCGCCAGGTTTCATCGGCCCCGCTGATATCGACCAGGCGTGCCGATCGAATCCCGGATCGTGAGCACGGGTTCGCCGTTGAAACCGGGTTTGGCCGTCGGTCCGAGCGTGCGCACCCTTGATGAATTCGGCGCCGGGTCTTGCGCGGGTCGCTAGGCTTCTCTCCTGACGCCGGATCGCGGCCGCCCGTGCCGCGCCGGCCCGCTGGGGGGATACGACGATGAGCGAGCACCCGAACGCGGCCCTGATTCGCCAGATGACCGAGGCGATGAGCCGTGGGGACATGCAGGCGGCATCCGACGCCCTTGCCGATGACGTCGAGTGGCACGAGATCGGCCGCGCGGAGGCGCGCCACGGGAAGGTCGGCCTCCGGGAGGCGATGACCGGCGGCGCGGTCGACTACACGATCACCGCGACGATCCACGACATCCTCGCGAACGACGACCACGTGATCGGACTCTTCGACGCGACGGCCACCCGCGCCGGCAGGACGTTCCGCTATCGGACGGCGGAGATCTTCCACGTCCGGAACGGCAAGGTCGTCGAGCGCTGGGCCTTCTCCGACGACACGGCGGCGATCGCGGAGTTCTTCGCGTAGGAACAAGCCGCCAGCTGGTCGGCCGTCGGAAAGCGGTTTCGGATCCGCCTTGCGGACCTCACGCGCCGGGTATCCTCCGGGTGATGACCGACCACCAGCCGGGAGCAACGCCGCTCGCCGCGTTCTCGGGCGAGCCCGGCGCGTTTGCCGAGGATGCCGTCCACGCGTACTTCGGGCCCGCCTCGACGACGCTCGCCGTGGGCGGCTTCCGTGCGGTCTTCGAGGCCGTGGCGGACGGGCGCGCAGCGGCTGGCGTCGTTCCCATCGAGAACCTCGTCAACGGGACCGTGCGCGAGAACTACGACCTGCTCCTGGAGTTCCCGCTGGAGATCCGGGGCGAGGTCGTGGTTCCCGTCCACCTGTGCCTTGCCGCGTTGCCCGGGGAGCGGCTGGAGACCATCGAGCGCGTCTACTCCCACGTGCAGGCGCTGGGCCAGGCCGACGCGTTCCTGCGCACCCGGCCGTGGACCCTGCTCACGACCTACAACACCGCGGGGGCGGGGAAGTCGATCATGGAGCGGGGCGAGCGCGGCGCGGCGGCCGTCCTCTCGCCCCGCGCGGCCGCGCGTTTCGGCCTGGAGATCCTGGCCGACGGGATCGAGAGCGTCCCGGAGAACCGGACGCGCTTCCTGGTGGTGGCCGCGCCCGGGGCCGAGCTCCCCTCGCCGGCTGCTGCCGCCGTCGCCTCGGACGGCGCGATGCGCACGACGCTCGTGCTGGGGGTTCGCAACGAGCCGGGTACGCTCCTGCGCTGCCTGGCGGTCTTCGCCGCGCACGGGCTGAACCTGTCGAGCCTGGAATCGCGGCCGGCGCACGATCGTCCGTGGGACTACGTCTTCTGGGTCGACCTCGACGCCGACGCCGACGCGCCGTCCACGAGCGCCGCGCTCCGCGAGCTGGGCGCTGTCACGACCCTGGTTCGCGTGCTCGGCTCGTACGTGCAGGGCGCCGGCGGGTAGCCAGGCCGGCGGGCACCCGGGTGCCGGTGTCCCGACCGGCTGCTTCGTGCGGCGGTCGGCCGTGCCGCTCTCTTCGGAGCCCGGCGGGCACCCGGGCGACCGGGGGGCTGGTCGGCACTTGCTCTTGTTCTGGGCCACGAGCGACCCTTCGGGCTGTGAAGCGCCCCTCCGTGGCACGGGTAGGTCGCCAGCAACGGTTCACCCTTGTCGTCCTGATCGCGTTGCTGGTCGCCGGCTGCGCCGGGACCGCTCCGACGCCCATCAACGTGGGAGCGACCTCCACTCCCGCGACGGTGGCGACGGCGTCGACTCCCGCATCGACCGCGACTGCGAAGCCGACACCTGCCGTGACGCGCACCCTGGCGCCCCAGTCTGGCTCGACGCAACCCGGACCGAGCGCGCCAGCGCCGAAGATGATCGCTGGATCAACGGCGACGCGGACCCCGATCGCCGCGCCAGGTCCGTCGGCCCGCCTGCCGGGCGAGCCCGACCCGGCAATGACGCCGGGGACCACGAACCCCGCGGTCACCCAGGCGACGATCGGGAGCACGATCTGCGTCTCCGGCTGGACCACCAAGATCCGACCGCCTTCCTCCTACACGACCGCGCTCAAGCGCACCCAGATCGTCGCCTACGGATATACCGACACGAACCTCGCTGACTACGAGGAAGACCACCTCATCTCGCTCGAGATCGGCGGGGCGCCGAAGGACCGTGCCAATCTCTGGCCCGAGCCCTACACGGTCAGCCTTCCCGACGGCACCCCGGTCGGGGCCCGGGTCAAGGACCAGCTCGAGAACAGGCTCCGTGCCCTCGTCTGCGCCGGCAGCATGACCCTTGCGAAGGCGCAGGCACTGATCCGGAGTGGCTGGATGGCGGCCTGGCGGACCTACGTTCTCGGCGGCTCGGCCCCACCCTCTGCTCCGATCGCAACCTCGAGCCCCGTGACGACGCCCAGTTCGACCACGGCGACCGGCGGCACGTCGATGTCGGTTGCCATCACGAGCCTCACCTCGCCGATCAAGAGAGGGTCGACCGCCACGGTGGGAGCGAGGACCGCGGCCGGCGCCGCCTGCACGGTCGTCGTGCTCTACAAGTCGGGGCCCTCGGGCGCGTCCGGCCTCGGCCCGAAGAACGCGAGCGCGAGCGGCGCCGTCTCCTGGAGTTGGACAGTGGGTTCCCGGACCACGCCGGGCAGCTGGCCGGTGACCGTGCGCTGCGCGAGCGGCGGCGCGAGCGCGACCGCAACGAAGGCGCTCGTGGTCCAGTAGGCATGCTGGGCCGCAGTCGGGCCGCGGAGACAGGCCGTCGTGGCCCAGCCGGGGTCGGACGCGCCGCTGCCCGGCAGGGTGTTGACCGAGGCGGGAGTCCGCATAGCATCTCTCGCATGCTAAGCGTCAAGATCAGCACCAAGCACCAGATCGCGGTCCCGAGCGAAGCGCGCCGGAAGCTTGGCCTCAAGGCGGGCGATCGTCTGGACGTCGAGGTCGAGGGGGACGTCATCCACCTGCGTCGCCACGTGCCCGCCGGTGACCGCCTCTACGGGATCGGGGCACACCTCGCCGACGGCACGGACCCGGCGGAACGGATCCGGGCGATGCGCGACGCGGACGAGGCTCGCTGGGTGGAGCACCGCGCGGAGATCGACGCCGACATCAGGGCAGCCTCCGCAGCGCGCGACGAGCGCTGATGACAGTCGATGAGCTCTGCGAGCAGCATCATCGCGTCGCGTTCGACGTCAACGTGTTCGTCTACCTTTTCGAGACAACTGGCCCGCTCGCGGAAGCAGCGAGGGCGGTGGTGAACGCGGTCTCCGCCCGCCGTGTCGTGGGCATCGTCTCGACCGTCGCTCTTGCCGAGGTGATCGTGGGCCCCGCCTTGATGGGCGACGACACGATGGGCGAGCGATACGCCACCGCGATCCAGTCGATCGAGAACCTGCACGTCGTGCCGGCGACGGTCGAGATCGCGGCCGAGGCCGGGTTCGTTCGGGCGCGCACCGGCCTCACCCTGCCCGACGCCGTACACATCGCGACGGCCCGAGTTGCCGGAGCCTCCGTCCTGGTCACGAACGACCGGAGGGTCCGCTCGATGCCGAAGTTGGACGTCATCCAGCTGGCCGACCTCGTCGCGTAAGCGCTCTCGGCGCTGCGGCCGCCGACTGTCGCCGCGGCCTACCCGCCGATCCGGACGATCCAGCGGCCGCGGGCGCGCCC
>Ga0097691_1000421_pt1 | contig 37634 bp, 35 predicted proteins | sample NGESurdeep072012_8_FD_72858 | JGI IMG/M metagenome (GOLD analysis project Ga0097691, IMG submission 72858) | Arctic peat soil microbial communities from Barrow, Alaska - NGEE Surface sample 210-1 deep-072012 | ecosystem: Environmental > Terrestrial > Soil > Wetlands > Peat ... | reverse complement strand
GTTGCTCGCGCTCTTGGCATTCGCTGTGACGCTGACGGTGAAAACCGGCGTCGCGAGGGCGCGCCTACATGCCATTCCCATCAAAACACACGGCCGCCCTGCTTGGTCCCTGTTCGCTCTCGGTCTGCACACGTTTCGCAAAATCTTTGTCGCCGCAAGTCCTGATCAAATAATCGCCTTCCTCGCCCAACTCCTGTCCCCAAAACTACCCGTCAAGCCATTGCTCTCTTTGCACTTTCGATGACGAGTCGAGTACAGTGGATTCGGATCAATGATGACCTGCGTTTTAACTAAGCCGAGTGAGACCAAGGCCTGAGGAAGCGCGCGAGGTCAGTTTCTTGTTCGATCATCGCCGGCCGGCTTCCGAGACGCAACAAGGAATGGCGGCGTCCGATACTGCTATCGGACGCCGCCATCTTTAAACTCCTGGCCGGCACGGGCTTCCGATGAGGAAGCGCGCGCCGGCCGAGGGCTGAGTTTCGATTAGAAGTGGTAGTTCGCGCCCACCTTGACGGTATGAACCTGGTCTTTGAGGTTCACGTTTGCAAGAAACGGAAAGGAGCCGTTGGCGATATTAAATGTGGGTCCCTTTCCTCCTCCAATGTGGTCGACGCTTCCTGCTGCCACCATCGGCACATTCACATTCTGGCTCTCGAAATCCATATAGTCGTATTCGAGTTTGACTGACCAGTTGTTCGTGACGCTGTATTCGATGCCGGCGCCCAACAGAGCACCAAGCCGCGTGTTGGTCACAGAGCCGTTCACGCCCCCGGACATGACGATGGTGTCACCGTTCCCATCAGGGAAGGAGAGCGAGGCACCATTACCCACGCTGAATTTCCTGTTGATCCAGGCGGCGCCGCCCTTCACATAAAGCAATCCGCGCTCACCAACCGTCACGCCGAGCCGACCAGTGATGTCAGCCGTCCAGTCAACCTTGCTTCCACAGTTAAGAATGAGGAGACAGGGGGCATTGCCTTTTATGTCGGCCCCGCTGAAATCACCTTCAATGCCAAATACCATCAGGCCGGACTGCCAGTTATAGCCGGCCTGAACGCCGCCCAGAAACCCGTTCATTTGAGTCTGAGCAATCGGCAATACGAGCGCGAGCGCTGCATCGGCCGGGTCGAGCCCATTGTTAGCGAGTGTCCGTCCGACGTCGAGTTCGCTAGTGGTTGTACCCCAACCAGCGCCGACATGGCCGCCGACGTAGAAGCCGGTCCAGCTAAACACGGGGCTCATCATCGGGGCCTTCGTGTAAGTCCGCGCCGGAAGATCGGCGGCAAGCGCCGCGCCTGCGAAAGCCAGCGCTCAGATCGCGGCCGTTCCTGCGATTGCTAGTAATGGGATGGTCCGGCCGTGCTCCTGCCCCGCCAGCGTTTTATGCTGGCAAGGGGCACCAAAGACAAGGAGCGCGCGATGGCTCAAACACTCAAAACAGCGATCGCCGTGATCGGCATCGATATCGGCAAGAACTGGTTCCATGTTGTTGGCCAGGATGAGCGCGGAGCGATTGTGCTGCGTCAGAAGTGGTCGCGTGGCCAGGTAGAAGCACGTTTTGCCAACATGCCGCCATGCCTGATCGGCATGGAAGCCTGCGTCGGGTCGCATCATCTCAGCCGCAAGCTCAATAGCCTTGGCCACGACGCCCGGCTGATGCCAGCGAAGTATGTTCGTCCCTATTCGAAGGGACAGAAGAACGACTTCCGCGATGCCGAGGCAATCGCCGAGGCGGTACAGCGGCCGACGATGAAATTCGTGGCGACGAAGACCGCCGATCAGCTCGACCTGCAGGCGCTGCACCGGGTGCGGGAGCGCCTGGTCAGCCAGCGCACCGGCATCATCAATCAGATCCGCGCCTTCCTGCTGGAGCGCGGCATTGCGGTGCGCCAGGGGTTACGGTTTTTGCGCGCCGAGCTGCCGCGCATATTGACGACACCCCCGGACGTTCTGTCGCCCCGCATGGTGCGGATCGTCGAAGACCTGGCTGGCGATTGGCGCCGGCTCGACGAGCGGGTCGAGAGACTTTCGAACGAGATTGAAGCGATCGCGCGCCAGGATGCCGGTTGCGAGCGGCTGATGAGCGTGCCCGGCATTGGGCCGATCATCTCCAGCGCGATGGTGGCCGCGATCGGCGCAGGGGATGTGTTCACCAAGGGCCGCGACTTTGCCGCCTGGCTGGGGCTTGTCCCCAAGCAGATCTCGACCGGGGACCGTACGATCCTGGGCAAGATATCCAGGCGGGGCAACCGCTACCTGCGGGTTCTGTTCGTGCAGGCGGCGTGGGTTGTGCTGATCAAGCCGAAGAGCTGGGAGCGCCACGGGCTCAAATCCTGGATCGAGGCGGCCAGGAAACGGCTGCATCGCAACGTGCTGGCGATCGCGCTGGCCAACAAGCTGGCCCGCATCGCTTGGTCAGTCCTGGCCCGTGGTCGGGACTTCGAGGCGAGGTCAATCGCCAACGCTCAACCTGTTTGATCGTTGAATACAAGAACGTGAGATGAGGATTCCGCGATGACGTAGCCAGATCGATAACCCTTACCTGCCGAGGTCTGCGAGAGGATGAGACGAGATGGAGGTTCGGTCTTCCCGGCGCATGCGAACACTGGTGACCCAAATGGCCCAATCGAGGCCTGTCCGGTAATGAGAACGCACGCGCGCTGATATCCATGATGGCCCGGAGCAAAACAGCTCCAATCAGAGACCGGATACATTGATGCAAGACCGCTTACCGCCAGCTCGACGAAAACCTCTTGCAACGCGCGGCCGGACCATACGTCAGTTTCATGACGAGGTCCCTGTTACAGTAATTGATCAAGACAGGGCACAAGGAGTGCTGCCTGCTGAACAAACTATAGGCGTCAGAATCACCCAATTGTGACATTTCTGGCACAATTGAGCAAAAAGCGCTGCGTTCCCCTGCGTCACAATTCACCCGTTCCCCCGGACCCGTGGGGTGGCGCAAGGCATGAGATAGATCAAAAAGTCGCGGGGCATAGGCGGGCATAATCAAAATCAAGTCAGGCGCTTGCAACCAAAAGGCAATCCAGCATGTTGAACGATATCGCTGTTCTTCTACCCGTGGACCGGCCAGCCGGTGTCTTGATCGATTGCGCCGCTTCGGTCGCAAGTCGCTTTGAAGCTCATCTCGACGGGATCGCGTGCGTCTATCAGGCATTGAATCCGATGATAGCCTCCGAGGCCGCGGCTGTTGTCATGGCCGCTCAGTACGAAACCAGTGTCGAGCAGGCCGCGATCGTACTCGACCAATTCGAGATCGCGACAAGGCGGCTGGGCATTCCCCATGATGCCAAAAGCACGTTCAACGTTTCCTATGCGGCAACCCGCACCGTGACGGAAATGTCGCGCCTTTATGATCTGAATATTATCGCTCAGCCAGACCGGTCAAACCCGAGCCAGACCGATTTCCTGTCGGAGGCGGTGCTGTTCGGCTCCGGGCGGCCCGTGCTCATGGTTCCCTACATCACCCACGCTCCTGTCAGGACTGATCGTGTGCTGATCTGCTGGGACGGCGGAGTACCGGCGGCGCGGGCAGTCCATGACGCCATGCCGTTTCTTCGCAAAGCCACGACAATCGACATTGTTGCCGTCAACGAGGCCGAAGACGACGCCGGCGAAGTATCATCGACGGCATTGATAACTCACCTCGCCCGGCGCGATCTGGCCGCAAGGTCGCACCGGCTTACGGCAGACACTTCCAATATTCACAATGCCATTTTGTCCCTGGCTGCCGACAACGATACCGACCTGATCGTTATGGGCGCCTATGGTCATTCGAGACTTCGGGAATTTATCCTGGGGGGCACGACGCGCGGCATGTTCGAATCGCTCACCGTCCCGGCATTGATCTCACACTGAATTGGGGACGACGTGACCTATCGATCCATTATGGTGCATCTCGACCTTGAACAATTCAGCGAGCCCGCCTTGCGCGTCACCTGCGATCTGGCTGACCGGTTCAAGTCAAGGGTGATCGGCGTTACGGCCGGTCTTCCCAACGTGCCTATTCATGCCGACGGCATGATCGCATCGAGCGTGCTCGAAGCCGACTTTGCACCCCTGAACCAGGCAATTGCCCGCTGCGAAAGCCACTTTCGATCGGCACTCAAGGGTGTCGGCGGTTCGCTGGAATGGCGTTCGGACGCCGCCAATCCCGCGGACTTTCTTGCCGCGGAGGCTCGGGCCGCGGATTTGCTGGTGGTCGGCCGCTCGGAAAATTTCACCACGCTTGCCCCACATCAGCCGCTCAATATCGGCGACGCCGTCATGAAAGCCGGCAGGCCGATATTGGTCGTACCGCCCCGCAAGACCAGTCTGGCCTTGAATCGCATTCTGATTGCCTGGAAGGATACCGCCGAAGCACGCAAGGCGGTCGCGGCGGCGCTTCCGCTGCTAAAGCAAGCCACTGAATTGACGGTCGTCGAGATCGTGTCCGATGAGAGCGAGACAGACGCTGCAAGCGGACATGTCGCCGACGTGGCCAAATGGCTTCAGCGCCACGATGTATCGGCGACGGCACGGGTCGAACTCTCCGCCGGTGACGCCGGCAGCCACCTGGATGCAATCGCATCCGAGGCCCGAATTGATGTCATCGTAGCCGGAGCCTACGGGCATGCCCGCTTGCGCGAATGGATATTCGGCGGGGTAACGCACCACCTCCTGCTGCAAAGCAAAACATGCGTGCTTCTGGCCCATTGATCGTCACTTGCCTGCTGCAGCCATCGCGAAATTTCCAGAATCTCGTCGACGCAACCGGCATCAATCGATCATGGATATGAGAGTTGCCCCCACCGAAATCCCGGAAGCTGCTGCCAGGCAAGCGGCGAGCGAGCGTCGTCCATTTGCGTCGAAGCTGGCGATCGCGATTGTACTTATCATGGCGCTGCCGATGCGCGCGCTGGGCAAACTGCCGCCGCGCGCCATCACCGCGCGCGCCGAGGAATTGCTGGCTTCGTTCGGGCTTGGCGATCATCGTCACAAGACGCCGGACCAACTGTCAGGCGGCCAGCGCCAGCGCGTGGCTGTCGCCCGGGCGCTGGCCAACGGATCCCCCTGTCATCCTCGCGGACGAGCCGACCGGCAGCCTGGATTCCGTCTCGACCGCTCAGGTGTTCGGCATCCTGCGCGACCTGGTGGCGCTGCGCGGAAAGACCGTTGTCGCCGTCACCCACGATCTCAATCTCGCTTCGCAAATGCACCGCCAGATTCATATCGTCGATGGCCACCTGCAACGCGACGACCGGGTCACGCCGGCTTTTCACCCCTGACGGCGGAACGGCGCTGATTTGCTTGATCGAGGTCAATAAAGTCCGCTGCCCCGGGCATAAGTGTGTCAGCTACAGAGAGATAGCCACAATGATTGAGGGCGAGGACGACTATGACGTCACGATGATGAAGCGTTGTATTGCCTTAGCCAAGTCTTCGGCTGATGCAGGCGAGTATCCTTTTGCGGCTATCATTGCAAGGAATGGCGACTTCGTATCTGAATCGATCAACAGGACGAGGCAAAATCATAACGCGATTAGCCACGCCGAAATACTTGCTCTCGCCCAGGCCCAACTGATTGCAGGCGGCTATTTGGCCGATTGCACGATTTACACGACCGTCGAACCCTGCGCGCTTTGTTCGTATGCCATTCGCGAGGCTCGAATTGGCAAAGTCGTCTACGGTCTTCGATCGCCGCTGATGGGCGGACACACACGATGGAATATACTTTCCGAAAAAGTCTTGTCCGATGTGCTTCCGGAGGTCTTTATGCCAGCTCCAACGATCTTGTCAGGCTTTCTGCAAGACGACGTTGAAGCTGTTTTCCGTGCATGGAACCCGCTGATCTGGCAGGTTATCAAATCGAGAGGAGTTTTCGTCAGCGGCGTAAGCGAGCGCGCGGATGCCCAGGAACAAACGCCGCACCGCTTCATAGCCCGCTTGATAGCTGCAACGCGATCGCTCCTGATTCACCGGAGACGCAAAGCCTGACACCACTCCTGCAGCGTAACTGGACTCTCTGCAGTAAACGCGAGAAACCAAATGTCGACAAAAGATCCCATAAATTGGATGTTGTCCGAGGCAATCGAGTCACTTGCGCGTGCTGAACGGCTACATCAGCAGTTCTTCAGCTTGCAGCCCTCGGCTGGTTCGCGAGAGCCCAGCTGGGAACCGCCGATCGATGTGTTGGAAACCGATAGCGAGGTGCTCATTCTCGTTGCGCTGCCCGGCGTCGATCCCAATCAGGTCGAGGCCGTGATCGATAGCGGAACGCTTGTGATCAGCGGACGGCGGGTGCTGCCCGCAGAGCTACGTAATGCCCGGATTCACCGTCTTGAGCTTCCGCAAGGCCGGTTCGAACGTCGCATAGTACTGCCTATTGGGCGTTACGTCGTGAGCCGCTTCGCAGTACACGGATGCGTTGCATTGCGCCTGTCAAAATCTGTCTAGGGATGGCCATGTCGCCAATCAACGAAGAACCTGCTTCAGTGTCGTCACACGCCACATCCGAAGCCCAGTCGGTGCCGATTCCGGGGGATGCCCTCATTATCGTGCCGGTTCGCAATATGGTGCTGTTTCCGGGCGTTGTGGCTCCGGTTACCATCGGGCGGCCGAAATCGATCGCTGCTGCACAACAGGCATTGCGCGAGCAGCGGCCGATCGGAATTCTGCTGCAACGCGACGCAGAAGTGAGCGATCCCGGTCCCGACGACCTCAATCGGATTTGCACCGTCGCCAATATCGTACGTTACATTACCGGGCCGGATGAAAGTCACCACATCGTCTGCCAAGGGGTTCAACGTGCACGCGTTCTTGACTTCCTTCCCGGCACTCCATTTTTGGTAGCCCGAGTTCTTCATATACCGGAGCCGACAGCAAGCTCGCCTGAGATCGAGGCACGGTTTCTCAATCTGCAACGGCAGGCCATCGAAGCAATCCAACTGCTTCCTCAGGCGCCGCCGGAGCTGGTTGCGGCGTTTCAGGCGATCACTTCTCCCGCTTCTCTCGCCGACCTTGCAACCTCCTATATGGATATCAAGCCACAGGAAAAGCAGGAGATTCTCGAGACGATCGATCTCTCGCTGAGAATGGAAAAGGTTTCACGCCGCTTGGCCGAACGACTCGAAGTCCTTCGGCTGACCAATGAGATTGGCCAAAAGACCAAAGCGACATTCGACGAGCGCCAGCGAGAGGCAATCCTTCGCGAGCAAATGGCGACAATTCAACGCCAATTGGGAGAAGGAGACGGCAAGACGCAGGAGGTCGCCGAGTTGAACGAGGCTATCGCGAAAGCCCAGATGCCGGCCGAAGCGGAAAGCCAGGCGCGAAAGGAAGTGCGTCGCTACGAGCGAATGCCGGAGGCGGCGGCCGAGGCCGGAATGGCCCGCAGCTACCTCGACTGGCTGATTGACCTGCCCTGGAGTCTGCCCGCTGAGAAGACAATCGATATCGCCGAAGCCCGCCGAGTTCTCGACGAGGATCACTACGGCCTGGAAAAAATCAAGAGCCGGATCGTTGAATATCTGGCGGTTCGAAAATTGGCGCCACAGGGCAAAGCGCCCATCCTTTGCTTTGTTGGCCCACCCGGAGTCGGCAAAACATCGCTAGGGCAGTCGATCGCACGAGCAATGGGACGGCCATTTGTGCGCGTCAGTTTGGGCGGCGTTCATGACGAAGCGGAAATTCGGGGCCACCGGCGTACCTACATTGGCGCCCTGCCCGGAAATATCATCCAGGCGATCAAGAAGGCAGGATCGCGCAATTGCGTCATGATGCTTGATGAAATCGATAAAATGGGACGCGGAATTCAGGGCGACCCGTCGGCGGCGATGCTTGAAGTCCTCGACCCCGAGCAGAATTCAACCTTTCGCGACAACTATCTCGGGGTGCCATTCGATCTCTCACGCGTCGTGTTTGTAGCCACCGCCAACATGCTCGACACGATTCCTGGACCGCTGCAGGATCGGATGGAGATCATAAGCCTGGCGGGTTACACGGAGGATGAGAAGCTTGAGATCGCGCGGCGCTATCTGGTTCCCCGCCAGCGTGAAGCAAACGGCCTAAAACCGGAGCAGGCCGAGATCGACGTTGAAGCGCTCAGAGTCATCATCAAGGGCTATACCCGTGAGGCAGGTGTTCGCTCGCTGGAACGGGAAATCGGCAAGGCATTCCGTCACGCGGCCGTGCTGGTCGCCGAAGGGAGTTCGCAACGCGTTACTCTCGGCACGTCGGATCTCACAGCCATTCTTGGTCAACCCCGCTTCGAAAGCGAGATCGCCATGCGCACCAGCATACCCGGTGTTGCAACCGGCCTGGCGTGGACACCGGTCGGCGGAGACATCCTCTTTATCGAGGCTACTCGCATTCCCGGGAAAGGAGCCTTCATCCTTACCGGCCAACTCGGGGACGTGATGCGCGAAAGCGCACAGGCTGCATTCACCCTGGTGAAGAGCCGCGCCTCTCAGCTCGGAATCGAACCTTCGGTATTTGAAAAGAGCGATATCCACGTCCATGTGCCGGCAGGCGCCACGCCAAAGGACGGGCCGAGCGCAGGCGTCGCGATGTTTATTGCTCTCGCGTCCTTGCTTACCAACCGCACTGTCAGAAGTGATACAGCCATGACTGGCGAGATATCGCTGCGCGGCCTGGTACTGCCGGTCGGTGGCATCAAGGAAAAAGTCGTCGCCGCGGCCGCCGCCGGCTTAACACGGGTCATGCTTCCCGCGCGGAACCGGCGGGACTTCGACGAAATTCCACAGGGTTCTCGTGACAAGCTGGAATTCCTCTGGCTCGAAAGGATCGATGATGCAATCGCGGAGGCGATGAACGCACAAGCAGCGTTGGCCGCCGACTAGAGCCTGGTCCGGAAAAGTGGGACCAGCTTCCGGAAGATCATGCTCAAGGAAGATTTGGAATACGATCATGATTCAATCCAAAGCGATCGCGCGCTAGGATGAGATCGCGGCGGCCTTAGGGTGTCGCTGCCAACAACACATCCCCTCAATGAGACATCAGGCAGCAGACCGGACTTGAAGTCAGCAGATCGCGGGTCATTCCACCGAATACCCATTCGTTGAGCCGGCTATGACCATATGCCCCGGCTACCAGCAGATCCGCCCCTTCGTCCAAGGCAAATCCGACAAGCTGATCCGCGCCAGACCCGTGAAGCTGCATTTCGACCCGAGCTTCCGCCTTGACCCTGTGTCGCGCCAGGTAGTGCACGACGTCATCGACATGATGGTGCGCGGTTTCCATCTGATCGCTCGCGCAGATTTCAACGATCGTCACGCGCTTCGCCTCGTGGAGGAATGGCAGCGCATCCTGAACCGCCGCCCGTGCCTCGCGCGTATCCTTCCATCCGACTACAACATGGTCCGCCGTGAGCGATGTAACAGCCGCGGGCACCACCAGGACCGGCCGCCCGGCACCCAGGATAGCTGCGCCGTTGTCCGCGAACCTGTAGATATCTCCAGAGGACTTATTTTGTCCGACCACAATCAAATCGGCACACCGCGCTTCGCTGACCAAGGTATCTGTTGGAAATTCCAGCATCGATCGCCATTCGGTCTGTCGCTCGGCTCCCGCGGCAGCACCAAATTTTTTCCCGGCGTCCGCAAGCTTCGCCTTCATCTGCGCGATATCGAGTTCCGACGCATTGTCGACGATCACCACACCCTCGGCGACAAATGGCGGCATGATCGCCAAGGCTGACAACCCGATCAGCTTTGCCGAGAATTTATCAGCCAGGCTTGCCGCAATGCCAACAAGCTGCTTCGAAACCCGGTCGACGTTGACGTAGACCAAAAGCGTTGCATAAGACATGGCGGCCTCCAGTGTGCGGAGAAAAAGCCATTACGCACGTCCCGGCGAGACGATTTGACCCAAATCAAGGCCCTATGCGGCTTTGCCTGGTGACGGCAAGTTGCGGCCGGCCCAATTAGCGACAAGCCTTCCCTCTGCGAGTAGTGATGAGCGCCATGAGCGGATATTGACCATGTCTTCATCAGGCGTCAGTGGGAATAGGCATCGCTTGTGAGATGCTTTTCGATTTCCCCGACCGAATGCTTGGTCAAATCCTTGTTTATCTCGGCAATAATGCATGCCTTCACGTCGGGGTGGAATGCATTTCGCAACTCAGCGAGCGTCCTCGGCGGAGCAACTACAACGAGGGCTTTCACCTTGCCCGCCCGGATCACCTGCTCCATGGCGGCAGCGACCTTTCGTGCGAAGCGATGCTCCTCGATGTCATGCCAATCGGTTGGCTCGACGGCACTCCTCTGCGATCCCTTGCCAAGGTGCCCCGGCCGCTCGGTGCCCTGCTCGTGGCTGGATGGATTTTCCTCCTCAATAACCTTCTCAGTCTTGAGGTTCGGAAATTTCTCGTCGCCATCATTTCGCAGGAACAAGGCTTTTCGGCCGTCGCCGACAAACACGTAAGCATTATGCGGAATTTTGAGTTTGTTCATGTGGTCCTCGTAATTGATCTGGTTTTCGTCAGTCTTGTTCGCCGATATTCTGGGTCCGCTTCATGCGAGTTCTGCCGAAGTGCCCGGCTCTTGATCGCCTTTCGCGCCGCTATGGATGATGAATCGAGCCGCAAAAATCGCGCTGGAAATACCCTGGGAAGTGCGAATTGCAGGACATCACATGCGTGATGGCGTCGCGATCATACTCGTCGCCAGACTGGAAGCCATCGAAGAATTCATTCAGCCGCAGCACACGTTGGGGCATTTCCCCCACCGCCTGAAGTCCGATCGAGACGCCATAATTCGTAAAGGCAATTTTTACCTCGGGCAATTCCGGTTCGCGGCAAAAATAGCTGTCTTCCTGCCACATTGCGTCGAGCTGCTTGAGGCAACGGCGCCGCTGTATCACAGCCCATTCCTCATTTGGGAAAATGCTGGTCATCCACAACATCATCCCAAGACCCAAATCTTGAGTTATGAACAGTTCCGGAGCAGACAGATCGATCAGAGCTTTCATCTCCGCGATTTCCTGGCTCAGCGGCTCCTCGCCGAGACATCGGTACGAAATATAGCCATCGAAAGCATCAAGGGCGCCTAAGCCGGAGCCAGGATAAGGCCCAGACAAATCTTCCTTCATTTTCCAGACCACGCCCCTGCCAGGCAGGACAAAGGCTCTATGAGTTTGGCGCACGAGATCGATTCCTTTGCGGCGGTAGGCGGGCACATAGCGGGCAAGCACTGACAGAGCGAACAACCAGATCGCCAAATAGTGGAAATACTGCCCATCGCGATCGGACGCCTCACCGATACGAACGCCGCGAGCACGCCCGAGAACCCGGTCCACCTCGGCGACCAGCCACTCTGCCTGGTCGAGGTATTCCTTGTCGCCAAGTTGCGCGTAGAGCGAAACCAGCAAAACGAGTCCAAAGGCATCGGTCCACAAATAGCGCAGGCCATTGGGCCATATTCGCTCAACACGCATCCAGTCCATTTTTCCGAGAACATATGACGCGTCTGTGCTCATGACTGGATTACACCCCGAACGGATATGTGTCCGGAAGCCCCTTTATTTCGGCAGTATCCAACGGAGTCACAGCGTGGGTATCGTCGAACCAGACATATTCATCGAACTGCTCCGGCAGGTTGGCCTGGAAGTAATGGCTCGCGCGTTCGGTTTCAGGCCGGTAGATCACGCCGATCGCGCGCTCAAGACGTTCCCTGCCAAGCCCCTTCGGGCCGCATAAATCGCCGCGACCGCGCAGACCCAGCATGAAGCGTGCAAGTCCCGTCGCGTGACACAATCGCTCGTAGCTGTTGTGAAGCGACGGCTGGACGTTCTTGACCTCCATCGGGCCATCCCATTCGGATGCCGCGGCAACCGTCCCGCTGTGGGTGCCAAAGCCGATCAAATAAGCCTGGTCGCCGAACTCCCTGCGGCAGAGTTGACCGATGTTGTATTCGCCGCGCGCAGCCATCTCGGTCGCTCCGGCATTCCCGACATGCGAGTTGTGCGCCCACACAACAGCCTTGCTGTCGGTGCCATGAAACGCCAGCAGGTTCTTCAGGGTTTCGAACATGTGCCCGTCGCGCAGATTCCACGACGCGCGCGAGCCATAATACATGATCCGATAATAGCGCTCCGCGTTGGCCACCAGACGGGCATTCTGCTCGGCGTCGAGGAACCGCTCGCCATCATGCTCGGCGTAGGCCCGGCGTTTTGCCAGGAGATCGGTGAGCGTATGCACCACGTCGGATTCGCAGGTAGGATAGGATCCAGTCAGCGCGGCATGACCGTAGGTCGCGGGATCGCGTTGCCACGGCGTCAGGCAGCCATAGCGTTCGCGAGCGACCTTCGCCGACTCCGGATCGACCTCGTCGAGATAGTTCAGAACCGACCGGATCGAATCGTAAAGGCTGTAAAGATCGAGCCCGTGAAATGCGACGCGCTTGTTCGGTTCTACCGTGCCGTTGTGCTTGCGGAGCCAGCTCACGAAATCGCGCACCTCGGTATTTCGCCACATCCAGGTGGGAAACCGTGCAAAGGCGGTCCACTCGGACGGCGGATACTGGAAATGCCGCACGTAATGATCGACCCGCGCGGCATCTGGCCAGTCCGCCTCGATTGCAACGAAGCGAAAGCCCTTCTTCACGATCAGCTCGCGAGTGATGCGTTCACGCATCCTGTAGAATTCGCTGGTGCCGTGGGTCGCTTCGCCCAGCAGCACGATGCGCGCAGTCCCGATACGCTCCATCAGCGGATTGAGATCGGCAGTTTCAATCGACGCGAACGATTCCGCGGCGTCGGCGAGGTCCCGGAGCAGCGTATCTTCGCCCGGAGAAACCGGCCGCAGCGCCCGGCGCACGGGGGCGCCGCCCTCGCCTTTCGGAATCGCCCAGCCCTCCTCGCCAATCAATGGAACGAAGCGAACGTCCGCAATATCCTCGCTGCGATATTCGTTTTTAGAAACTCTGACGACCCGAACCAGTTCCTGGCTGCGCTGATCCGTGCCGACGGGTATCACCAGCCGGCCGCCAAGCTTCAACTGCTCCTTGAGGGACTCTGGAACCTGCGGGGCGCCGGCTGCCACGACAATGGCATCATAGGGGGCATGTTCCGGCCACCCTCTTGTGCCGTCGCCATGCAGGACGTGAACATTGTCGTAGCCGAGGTCGGCCAGCGTCGCCGCGGCCTTGTCCGCGAGCTGGCCGAGACGTTCGACCGTGTACACATTGGCCGCGATCTCCGACAGCACCGCGGCGGCGTAGCCGGAACCTGCGCCGATTTCGAGGATCTTCTCGCCGCCCTTCAGCATCAAGGCCTCCGCCATGAACGCGACGATATAGGGCTGGGAAATGGTCTGCTCCCCGGCAATCGGGAGCGGCGAATCCTCGTAGGCGAATTCGCGAAGATTCTTCGGCAGGAACAACTCGCGCGGAACCTTGCGCATCGCCTCAAGGACGAGGTCGTCGCGAACGCCGCGCGCCACGATATTTCGCTCGACCATCTGCTTGCGGAGCGAAGGAAACGATTTCACTTCATCGGAACGGATTTCTTTCGACGCCGGATATCCCATGACAACGGTTCCCACATCTCAACTACCTCGAACATCTCGTGCAGAATGCCGGCGAACGATTAGTGCCGTCTGACCCAGAGATATGTTCCGCTGGTCCGATCGATGACCAATTCTCCAATCAACAAACATCCTATGACCATTGCGGGCCCGCCGATTTGATCGACATCAAGCGCGAGACAGGCGGCCAGCGCCAGAAAAAGCAGCGCCCGCTAGCCCGACGCCTTCTCTCGCGCCGCCACCGGGCGCAGCGGCGCGAACTCCTCCGCGGTCAGCGTCTCCCTTGCGATCAGAAGTTCGACGCCTGCATCGAGATCGCCTCGGCGCTTTTCGAGGATGGCGCGCGCGCAAGCGTCGCCGGCCTCAACCAGATCGCGCACCGCCAAATCGATCTCCCGCCCGGTCGCCTCCGCGGCGCTAACGATCGTGTCCTGCATGGCCGGAAGAAAGGCCTGGGGCCGCGGCGCGTAGGTCCGCTGCCCGACTTTTGCATCCATTCCGTGTTTCGTTACCATCTCGACGGCGATCTCCGTCGCCCGCTGCAGGTCATCGGCCGCACCGGTCGAGACATCGCCAGCGAAGATCATTCGCTCGGAAGCCCGGCCTCCCATCAGCACCGCGATCCGGTTTCTAAGTTCGCTTGCCGCCAACAGAAACCGGTCCTCGGTGGGACGCTGCATGGTGTAGCCGAGCGCGCCGACGCCGCGGGGAATGATGGATACCTTCTGCACGGGATCAACGCCCGGCAAGCTCGCGGCGACGAGTGCGTGGCCCATCTCGTGATAAGCGACCCTGCGGCGTTCTTCCCTGCTAAGCACCCTGCTCTTTTTTTCGATTCCGGCGACGATCCGCTCAATCGCGACCGTGAAATCGTCAAAGCAAACGTCATCGGCATTGCGCCTCGTCGCGGCGATGGCAGCCTCATTGATCAGGTTGGCAAGATCGGCCCCGGTGAAGCCGGTGGTAAGCCCCGCGACCTTGTCCAGATCGACATCATTCCCGACCCGGATCTTGCGAACATGCACCTTGAGGATGGCGACCCGACCGCTTTTGTCGGGACGATCCACCAGCACCTGTCGGTCGAAGCGCCCTGCCCGCAGCAGCGCGGGATCGAGGATTTCGGGCCGGTTGGTGGCCGCCAACAGGATGACGCCGACGCTGGGATCGAAGCCATCAAGCTCGGCGAGCAGCTGGTTCAAGGTCTGCTCCTTTTCATCGTAGCCGCCGAACGCGCCGGGGGAACGGCTGCGTCCGAGCGCATCAAGCTCATCGATGAAGATGATGCACGGCGCCGCATTGCGCGCCTGCTCGAACAGATCGCGAACCCGGGCCGCGCCGACACCGACGAACATCTCCACGAATTCGGAGCCGGAAATGGAAAAAAAAGCGACCCCGGCCTCACCGGCCACGGCGCGCGCGAGCAGGGTTTTGCCGGTGCCCGGCGGTCCTACCAGCAAGATCCCCTTGGGAACATGAGCCCCGAGCCGGCCATAGCTCTTGGGGTCCTTGAGAAAGGACACCACCTCCTGCAGTTCGAATTTGGCTTCATCGACGCCAGCCACGTCGGCAAAGGTGACCTTGGTGTCCTTTTCGACATAGACCTTGGCCCGCGACTTTCCGATCGACATCAGTCCGCCAAAGCCCTGGCGATCCGCCAGCCGGCGCCCCAGGAAGATCCAGATCAGGTAGAACATCAACGCCGGCACGATCCATGACAAAATAGTCTGGAACAGCCCGCCCGATGGTACGCCGGTCACGACGACGCCCTTGGCCTCCAGCTTTTCGGCCAGCGCCGCATCGACGCGTGCCGTGATAAAGGCCGACTTTCCGCTCGCCAGCTTGTTCTTCAATTTGCCCTGGATCGTATCCTGACCGACGGCGACCTCGGTGACGTTGCCCTGGGCGACGAGTTGCTCAAACTCGCTAAAGGGAATGGTATCGATCGTATTGTAGGTCGCCAGGACCCATTGCAGCAGCACCATGCCGATGACGGCCGCAAATATATAGCTGATCGCTATGCTTTGTTTTCGCGATGACGAGTCGGGCTCCATTCTATTCTCCGGCCAAATCGGAACCACGAGACTATGGGATGACCGGATAACGTGGCAACGGTCGCGAAATTTTTAGCAGGCTTGGGGCGCTCCGGCTTGCTCTGGATCAATTCGCATTGATCGTGCAGGGTTTAAGCAATCATTGGACCGTTTTTCACGACGCCAGCCCTGCTTCGAACGCGGAGGGATGTCGCTTGCCTTACGGGTCAGTCGAAGACCTTCCTCCGCCGATTCAAGCACATCTGCCGCTGCATGCGCAGGAGATCTATCGGAGCGCCTTCAACAACGCCTGGACGCAATACGCGGCTCGCGGCTCTGTACAACGCGAAAGCACCGCACATCGCGTCGCCTGGGCGGCGGTGAAACATAAATATCAGAAATCCGGCGACCGATGGATCCCGCGCGAGCCCGACTGAGGCGGCGGCGCAATGCTCGAACCGACAGCCGGCGGCGCCGCGCACCCAAGTCGATTGATCCCGATCAATATTGGCGTCGCGGAACGGTGCCACCAAGAAACTTCGCAGGGGATGAAACCATGATTGGAATAACATTGAGTTCGGAACAGATCCGCAACGCGCCTGCGGACGTTCGGCGGTGGATCGAGCGGGAGGTGATGATGTCCATCGGTCAGCAAGCTTTGTCGGCGGATGATGGCGGCAAACCCCACGGCGAGCATTTGGCGGCCTGCAGCGAAGAGCAAGTGGCGGCGATCCTGTCGCAGATCCAGGGCGTGTTACCTGCCGTTAACGTGTTCTTTGAGTTCGGCCGGCAGGGCGCGATCTTTGGGCAGCCCAACGTCGAGGCGTTTCGACTGCTCGACATCGCGCATCATACCCGTTTGCAGAACGTCGCCCAGGTCGTTGCCTGCCTCGACATCATCAACCAGGCGTTCGGCCGCGTGTGCGAAGATGCGACCGCCAAATTCTGCGGTTTTGACCGCGACGGCCGCTGCTTCATCGCGATGGAAACCCAACAAAGTATTCTGCAGCTTTGGCAAAAAGTCATCGCCAGCCAGCAACTGACGCACGATGACCAAGACAAACTTGCGTCAGGCTCGGAGGCCGACGACGCGGTTACCTCGATCGGAGCGGCGGAAACCGCGCTGCCAGCGCAACAGGCTTTCGATGGCAGGGCAGCGGCCGCCCGATTGTGAATGTTCGTATTCCTCTCCTCTTTGCACTGTGCCTTCTGTTCGCCGGTTCGGTGATCGACAGCGCATACGAAGCGTTGCCGTCCGAATCCAGCTTTCGGCGCAAACCATGAGCGTCGCGGTCGATGGTTCTGATCTTGCGACCTGGCGAGTGTCGACGGCCCGAAGGGGCTACCGCACGCCGGTCGGAAATTTCAAGCCCTATTTGCTGGAGCGGATGCACTACTCCAAGCTCTACGATTACACGCCGATGCCGTATTCGATTTTCTTTCACGGCGGATACGCCATCCACGGCACAACTGAAGTCCGCAACCTCGGGCGCGCCGTGTCGCACGGTTGCGTCAGGCTCAGCCCCGCCAATGCGAGAACACTGTTCGAATTGGTGCAGAGCCACGGAGCGCAGAATACGACGGTCGAGATCGTCAAGTAGCGCAAAGATTTGATAGCGCAGAAAAGCCCCGCCGATTTGTTTGATTGAGATCAATGAATCCCGCTGCCGCAGGCATATCCTTTTTTCTCAAGCCAACATTGAAGGAGTATTTGTCATGGCGGAAGCTGCAACAAAACTACCCATCAAAACCGAGGCGACTCCAGCTGCGCAGCCAACTAAAGTCGCAGACTGGCAGCCCTTTGAAGTTCTGCGCAATCAGGTCGACCGGCTGTTTCATGATTTCCAGACCGGTTTCCTGCAGACACCATTCTATCGTACGCTACCCGACATAGAGTCGTTCTGGCGCCGTGACCTTGGCTTCAACGTCACGCCGGCCATCGATATCGTCGAGAAGGAAAAGGCTTTCGAGGTCACCGCCGAACTGCCGGGCCTGGATGCCAAGAACATCGACCTTCAGCTTTCCGACGGCATCCTGACGATCAAGGGCGAAAAGCAGGAAGAGAAGGAAGAGAAGACCAAGGACCGCTACGTCTCCGAGCGTCGCTATGGTTCCTTCCGCCGCTCGCTGCAAATTCCCGGCGGCGTCGACGCCGAGAAGATCGAAGCTAACTACAAGGGCGGCGTTCTGACTGTCACCCTGCCGAAGTCCCCGGATGCGCAGAAGAAGACGATCCCCGTAAGCGTGAAATAGGCAAACTGCCGGCCTCGCCGCATCAAATCGATCGGCGAGGCCGCGCGGCAGGGCGTAGCGCGCTACGCGAGCCATCGTGACGGCTTGACACAAGGGAGAAGCGGCGAATGGCCCACAAGCAAATCCTGTTTCGTTCCGCCGCTCGTGAAAAAATATTGCGCGGCGCAACGCTCCTTGCCGACGCTGTGCGGGTAACACTAGGTCCGAAATCCAAATCAGTGCTGATCCAAAAGAGCTGGGGCGCGCCGATCGTCTGCAACGATGGCGTGACGATCGCCAAGGAGTTCGACCTCAAGGATCCCGAGGAAAATCTCGGTGCCCAGGTGCTCCGGCAGGCTGCGGAAAGAACTGGCGACGTCGTTGGCGACGGCACCAGCACCTCAACAATCCTGGCGCACGCGATCTTGGCCGAGGGAGTGCGTAACGTCACCGCCGGCGCCAGCGCCATCGATCTCAAGCGCGGGCTTGACCGGGCTGCAAAGATCGCAATCGAAGCCCTGCGCGCGATGTCGCGCCCGGTGAACACGAAGAAAGAGAAAGCCCAGGTCGCGACTATCTCGGCTCACAATGATCCGGCGGTCGGCGAGCTTGTGGCCGACGCCATGGAGAAGGTTGGCGGCGAAGGCGTGATCTCGGTCGAGGAATCCAAGACGACGGAAACCACGCTCGATGTGGTCGAGGGCATGAAATTCGATCGCGGCTTTATATCTCCGTACTTCGTCACCGATGCGGAGCGCATGGAGGCCGTGCTGGAGGATCCATTCGTGCTGCTTTGCGACCACAAGATCGGGGCGCTGCGCGACTTGATTCCGGTACTGGAGCAGGTCGCCAAGTCGGGCCGCCCATTGTTGATCGTGGCCGAGGATATCGAAGGCGAGGCGCTCGCGACCCTCATCGTCAACCAGCTTCGAGGGGTTCTCAAGGGCTGCGCGGTCAAGGCGCCTGGCTTTGGCGATCGGCGCAAGGCCATGCTGGAAGACATCGCGATCCTGACCGGCGGCCAGGTCATCTCCGAAGAACTGGGATTGAAGCTTGAGAACGTGACATTGCAGCAGCTCGGGCATGCAGCGCGAGTCGTCGCGGACAAGGAAAATACGACGCTGATCGGTCGCGTGGGCGACCGTTCCCGGATCGAAGGACGGCTTCAGCAGATTCGCCATGAAATCGAAAAGACCACCAGCGACTATGATCGCGAGAAGCTCGAAGAACGCCTCGCCAAGCTGTCTGGCGGCGTTGCGGTGATCCGTGTCGGGGCCCCCTCGGAAGCGGAAATGAAATCCAGGAAGGAAGCGCTGGACGACGCCATCAGTTCCACCAAGGCGGCGGTCGCCGAGGGAATTGTGCCTGGCGGCGGTCTTGCCCTTCTGAGGTGTACCGAAGCCGTCGCCCGGGAAGAGGCCGCCTGCGAAGGCGACGAGAAGACCGGCGTTCAGATTTTGAAGCGGGCGCTCGAAGCGCCGGCTCGTCAGATCGCGGAAAATTCCGCCGTGGACGGCGGCGTAGTCATTGCGCGCATGCTGGCCAGCCAGGGAAATTTTGGTTTCGATGCCGCCCGCAAGGAATATGTCGATCTGGTCGAGGCCGGCATCGTCGATCCTGCGAAGGTGGTTCGTACCGCATTGGAAAACGCAGTTTCAGTCGCCAGCGTGCTGCTGCTCACCGAAGCGACGATGACGGAAATTCCGGAGGCGAAAAGAGAGCGCCCGACTGAGCCGGAGATGGCAATGTGATCTGCGATCGGCCAGTTGTCTCAGAGCCTCAGCGCGCTTTGCGGAAAGTCAGATTGATGCGCTGCCGGCCCATCAAGGCGTGCTCGCCGTCCGCAAGCGGTGCGACGCCGTGAAATGCCAGCCGCGCCGGCCCGCCCCACACCGCGATGTCGCCATGCTCCAGCCGAAACCGGCGCGCCTTGTCGCTACGCTTCAATCCGCCAAACTGGAAGATCGCGGGCAAGCCCAGCGAAACCGAAACGATCGGCGCGCCAAAATCGTCCTCGTCCTTGTCCTGATGCAACAAAAAATTTGGCCAAATCCAAATCAACCACCGTTTGATAACCAGCTTTCAGGTAGCCTGTTGCTTCCGCAATGGCGGTGTGAGCTCCGCGATGAGGGCGCGGCTTCCTGCTGCACAAAGCGAGGAGCAATGTGTACCGGGCAGGTAGCGATTGATCAGACACGCATCCGGTGAAAACCCCTCGAAGCCCGCATGATCAGCCGCTCGCCCGGCTAGCTCGCGAAACGACGGCGGCATTGCCGGCCAGGACTTTCCCGATACAGGGTCGCTGGTGTCGTAGCGATAGCCAGTGCGATCGGTGACCCAGCCGGCCTCGCCGCAGTTTGTCATCGCCACCGACATCTGATGGCCGCCCGGCGTCAGCATGTGGCGAAACGGCGCCTGCGCCACGATATCGCGCAGCGCTGCGATCAGAGCGGCTTCGGCCGGACCAGCGAAGCCACGCAGCAGCACGGCACCCTCCGCCATCGTTTCCCGCGAGGGTCGCACATCGGGAACGCTTTCAAACAAATCCGTAGCCGACAAGGTCGCGCTCACTTCGCATCGTGAAAAATCACGCCGAGGGTATGACGGTGGCCGGAGCGAATCCGGCTGACACCATGGCGCAGGTTAACGCGATAGAATCCGCGCGTCCCCTGCACCGGCCTGACATGCACAGCAAAAGCGACCGCATCGCCCTGACGCAGCGGCACCACTTCCGGCCGCGACTGCATTCGCGGCCGCTGCCCGGTCAGCACGAATTCGCCGCCGCTGAAATCGCGGCCCGGTTCCGACAGCAGGATCGCAACCTGCAGCGGGAACACGTGTTCGCCATAGAGATCCTGATGCAGGCAGTTGTAGTCGCCGGCGCCATATTGCAGCAGCAGCGGCGTCGGCCGGGTCTGGCCGGCGGTGTGGCACCGCCTCAGGAACGCCTCGTGGCTTTCGGGATATCGGATATCGATACCCATGGCTTCGTTCCAGCGATTGGCGACGCCGCGAAGCTGCGTATAGAGCGCCGGCCGCAATTCCGCGATCACATCGGGAAGCGGATAGGAAAAATATTTGTACTCGCCGCGCCCAAAACCGTGGCGTCCCATCACCACCCGGCTGCGGAACTGACTGTCGTCGGGATAAAGTCCTGCAAGGGCGCTGCATTCTTCCGCCGAAAGCAATCCATTCAGGACGGCGCAGCCCTGCGCATCGAGATCGCCATTCACTTGCGTCCAGTCGATGGCATCGACGCGCGCGGCGGCGACGTCGGAAGGAGGCGCGGGGCGGATGATATTCTCAACGGCGGATTTCATAGCCACCAATTTCGCAAATCGGAGCGCCCTGTGCCACCCGATTTCCGGGCGGGAGCGGGAACCCAGGTTCGATGATTTCTGCGTGAAAGCATTACGTCGTCATGGCCGGGCTCCGTAGCCCGGCCATCCACGCCTCACGCGATCCGCCGATCTGAGGACGTGGATGCCCGGCATCTTAGACAAGTTTGCGCAGCCTGCGCGAGGCAGACTGCTATGCCGGGCATGACGATTCAAGATAACTCAGCCAAGGATCGGAAGTTCAATCACATCGTAGCCATGATGAATACTGCGCTTGAGAACGGGGTCCTCGAGTTCGAATTCGAATCGGCTGGCGGGGCGGATGCCGCCCTTGGCGGCGAAGGTGCCGCCGAACATGGCGCAGCCGTCCGGTAGTCCCTTGTCCCCGAAGCCGCGCTGAATCAGGTCCGCGACCGGGAGCATGCTGTCGAGCGTGCCTTCCTGGTACAGCACGCGCGCGCCGTCGATCCATGCCTGCGAACGCAGGATCATTTGATCCCAGTGATCGGCGACTTCCTCAAAGGCCCACAGCACCGGCGCCACAACCTTGTCGCACATCTGCTTGGACACCGTGACGCTGTAGGTCTCTACTTTTCGGTCGGTGTGGTCGGAACCGAGCCCGACAAAAATGCGGCCCTGCGCGCCGAACAGCACGAACTCGACCTCGCCGCTCGACTCCGCGCCGCTGACTTCGATGCTATCGGCGGTGGTCAAACGCCGCGCGGCGACCCGGTAATAGATCGGCGTCGAGGCCGGCCGCGCAATGCCGATCGCTTCGAGTTCGGCGATGTGTTTGTCGCGCGCCACCGGATCGCGGCCGGTCCAGCCGGCAATGACGGCCTGCCGGATCGGCAGTGTCAGTTGCGACCGGCCGCCTTTCGCTTCGAGCGAAAAGGTAATGTCAACCACGGACGACACTTTCCATTGCGGCGGCGAGTTCCAAGATCCGGCGGTCCGATCCGCCTGATGCCGCGAGCATCAGCCCGACCGGAACTTCCCCCTCGCGATGCGCCGGCAGCGAAATCGCGCAGCCGTCGATCATGTTGATCAACGTGCAATTGCGCAACGACAGCAGGTTCGCTTTGGTAAAAGCCCTGTCGTCGGCGAGATCCGCGATCCGTGGCGGCGTGTTGGCGGTAGTCGGCAGAATCAGCGCGTCATAGGGCGCAAGGCGTCTTTCCATGCGCGCGATCAGCGACTTCCGCGCGCCGAGCAAATCGACATAATCCGCCGCACTCAGGCTTTCGCCGCGAAGGATGCGCATCGACACCCGGGGATCGTAAACGTCGCCCTTGCTGGCGATCAGATAGCGATGCCAGGCATAGCTTTCCGCGGCGGCGAACCCGCCCTTGGCGTTCATCACCGCAACGTCCAGAAATTCCGGCACGACGATCCGCTCGATCAGCGCGCCCTGGCGTGAAAGCGTCTCCAGTGCGCGCGCGAACGTTTGCGCCACCGCATCATCGAGCTCGTCGAGCGCGACCGTGGTCGGCACCGCCAGACGCATGCCCTTGATCGAGCGCGGCTGCAGCGGCTGTACAGGCTCGTCCGCGAGCACGGCATCGAGCACCGCGCAGCATCCAACCGTGCGCGCGAGCGGCCCGAAACTGTCGAGCGTGAACGAGAGCGGCACGCCGCCGTCGAGCGGGACGCGTCGCTGCGTCGGCTTGAAGCCGACGATGCCGTTATAGGCCGCCGGTATCCGGCACGATCCGCCGGTATCGGTGCCGAGCGCGCCATGCGCCATACGATCGGCGACGGAAACCGCCGCGCCCGACGACGATCCGCCGGGCACATGACCCACGCTGCGCTGCCATGCGCCCTTCGGCGTGCCGTAATGCGGATTGATGCCGATCCCGGAATAGGCGAATTCCGTCATGTTGGTCCGGCCGATCACGACGAAGCCGGCGCGGCGCAGCCGCGCCACAACAGCTGCATCGGCTTCCGCCGGCGGCGAATCGTCGAGCGCGCGCGAACCGGCGCGGGTCACCTGGCCCTTGATGTCGAACAGATCCTTGATCGAGATGGGAATGCCGGCGTAGGCCGACGGCGCCGCTCTGACCTCGCGCAGCCGGTCCATCGCTTCCGCCGCTTCGATCGCGGCTTCCGCATCGACATGAATGAAGGCCCGTGCGCCTTCGCCTGATGTGTCGGCGATCCGGGCAAGGCATTCGTCGACGAGCTTGCGGGCGCTGGTGCGACCGCTGTCGAGATCCTCGGCCAGTGCGGCAAGTGTGGGAATGTTTGGCATGGCTTTCGCGCCTCGTCGCTCTCTGGTCGATTATTCACTGTCCGATGCGGCGTCGATCTCCAGATCGAGCAGCGCGGAACTCAGGGATTTGCCGTGGGCATCGAGCGCCAGCGACCGCGTCACGCCGCCGCCAAGCGCCCGGCTCATCACGAAATTCAGCGCGGCAATGTTGGGCAGCTCATAGCGGACAACCTCGCCTTCGACAACGCCGGCAAAATGCGCTCTTACCCGCTCGCTGGTGACTTGCTCAAGCAGCAGCGGATAATGCTTCTCATCATACGCTATAACGGAGATGTTGGAGGTGTTGCCCTTGTCGCCGGTCCGGGAATGGGCGATCTCGCGCAGCTTCATCGCGTCAGTCCCCCACAAAACGGATCGACGGTCTGGCAAGTTCGCGCGGCAGCAACACCGACGCAACCGCGACGACATCGCGCGCCGACTTGAAAGCGCCGCCGCCGGCGGCGGGGCCATTGGTGTAGAGCGTTTCGACCTCGTTGCCGATCCGCGCCGCCTCGCGCAGATTTTCGGTACGGCCGGTGACGCGAACGCGCACCTCGTAGGGTTCGTTTGCCTTTGCCGCCAGATTGGCCCCGTGCAGCGAGTCGACGCCGATCAGCTCGAACCGCAATTCGCTGGCCGCAACGCCTGTGAGTTTCAGCCGTTCCCGAACGACTTCCAGCGCCAGCCGTCCGCGCGCCAATGCGCCCGGACCGGCATAGGAAATCTGACCCTCGCCGATGTAGCTGTCGAGATAGCCGACCGAGACTTTCAGCGTGCCGGTTCGCTTCGTCCCTCGCCCGCCGCTGATCCGCACGCGATCCGGCGCGACCTCCTCGACCTTCACGTGCGAAAAATCCGCGACCACATCGGGCTGAATATATTGTGTGGGATCGTGTACCTCGTAGAGCAGTTGCTCCTTGCAGGTCTGCGCCGTCACCGCGCCGCCGGAACCCGCGACCTTGGTGATGACGAGGCTGCCGTCTTCGCCGACTTCTCCGATGGGAAAACCGAGCCGCGCCAGATCTGGGATATCCTTGTAGCCGGGGTCGGCGAAGTAGCCGCCGGTGATTTGCCCAGCGCATTCGAGCAAATGCCCGGCGACAGTGCCCTGCCCCAGCAGATTCCAGTCATCCATCGCCCAGCCGAAGGCGTGAATCATCGGCGCCAGAAACAGCGCGGGATCGGAGGCCCGCCCGGTGATCACGATATCGGCGCCGCCGCTCAGCGCCTCCGCGATCGGCTCGGCGCCGAGATAGGCATTGGCCGACAAGAGCCGGTTGCCGAGCTGCTTGATCGTGCCGTCGAATTCCATGATCGGGAGGTCGCCGTCCTTGCAGGCATCGAACACGTCATCGCCGATGACCGCAGCGATCCTGAGCGACGACAGTCCGAGCGACCTGGCGATCTCGGCGGTCTTGAGGGCAGCTGCGACCGGATTGGCCGCACCCATATTGGTGACAATCCTGATGCCCCTGGCGGCGCAGACCGGCAGCACCGCGCGCGTCCGTTCTTCCAGCAGCGGATCGTAGCCGCTGTCGGGGTCTTTCATGCGGGCCTGCTGCGCCAGCGCCACGGTGCGCTCGCCGAGGCACTCGAACACCAGATACTGGATGTCGCCCTTTTCGGCGAGTTCGACCGCGGGCTCGACGCGATCGCCCGAATAGCCAGCGCCGGATCCTATTCTGACCGTTCGCATCACTTCAGCCCGAAATAGGCGCGCCGCAGCGCTTCGTTATCGGTCATTTCCGCAACCGTCCCGGAAAAGCGGATGCGGCCGCCTTCCAGCACAAATACCCGCGTCGCCACTTCGAGGAAACCGATATTCTGCTCGGCGATCAACAGCGCCAGCCCACGGCCGCGCAAGTCGCTGAGGATACGAATGACCTCCTTGACGAACAGCGGCGACAGCCCGGCCGAGGGTTCGTCCATCACCAGGAGCCGCGGCTCGGCGGCAAGCGCCTTCGCGATGCCGAGCATCTTGCGCTGGCCGCCGGAGAGACTGGACGCCGGCGCACGACGTTTTTCGCGCAACGCCGGAAATACGCCGTAGAGTTCTTCGACGCGGGCGCCGGGGTCGGCATGGCCAAGCGCCTGCGCGCCGACACGGATGTTTTCCTCGATCGACAGATCGGGAAATACCGCCAGTTCCGACATATAGGTCATGCCGAGCCGCATCCGGTCGCTGGAGCGCATCCGCGTCACATCCTCGCCGCCGAGCTTGATGCTGCCGCGCCGCGCCTCGATCAGGCCGACCAGGGATTTGAGAAAAGTCGTCTTGCCGGCACCGTTGGCGCCGAGCAGCAGCACGGTCTCGCTGGCGCGGACGTCGAGATCGACGCCCCAAAGCACCTGCATCGTGCCGTAGCCGGCGTCGACGCCGGCAGCCTCCAGCAAGGGTGCTGCTTCAGGCAGCATGCTCGCCTCCGAGAAACACTTCGATGACTTGCGGCACCTGCACCGCGACGGCGAGCTTGCCTTCGAAGATCTCCTTGCCGGCGTTCATGACGATAACGCGATCGGTGACGTGTTCAATGAAACCCATCAGATGCTCGACCACGATGATCGCCATCCCGGTCTGCGCCAGCGCCTTGATGCGCTCGGCGATCCAGTCCAGCTCCGCCGGATTGAGCCCGGCGGCGAGTTCATCGAGCAGCAACAGCCGCGGACGCGTGGCGAGCGCACGGACCAGATCGAGCATCTTCTGCTGCGCGTTGTTCAGGTCGGCCGCCGGCCGGTCGGCGACCTCAGCTAGCCGGTATTCGTCGAGCAGCGCGGCCAGCGTCGGCGGGGCCACCGCGGCGCGCCCATAGGCCAGCGCGACCTCGATATTCTCCCGCACCGTCAGCGACAGAAACGGCTTGGGAATCTGGAAGGTGCGGTTGATGCCGCGATGCACCAGTTTGTGCGACGCTACCCCGCCGATCGACGCACCATCCAAGGTAACTCCGCCATCATCCGGGGCGTAAAGTCCGGAGATCACGTTGATCGCGGTGGTCTTGCCGGAACCGTTGGGCCCCACCAGTCCCAGAATTTCGCCGGATGCGACATGGAAGCTCAATCCGTCGAGCGCGTAAAAGCCGCCGAAGCGTTTTGTCAGTTTGGAGACGTTGAGAATGGGGACGCTGTCAGGGGACATGCCATCCCCTCCGGGTTGCGAGCGAAACCAGGCCTGCGGGGAGAAACAGCACCAGCCCCATGATCAATAGCCCGTAGATCAGCTGGAAGTATTGCGGCGTGGTGAACCCGATCAGGTTGTAGATGCCATACAGGATAATGACGCCGACAATCGGGCCGGAGATCGTGGCAACGCCGCCGAACAGCGCAAATACGATCGCGAAAATGCTGAAGTCGCCGCTGAAAACATTGTCGGGATAGAATACCGAAACATACCAGGCGTAGACGCCGCCGGCGAGACCCGCCACCAGCGCGGAGGCAAGCCACGCGATCACGCGCATCCGCACCACGTCGACACCGGCCATCGACGCGCTGACGGCATCTTCCCGCACCGCCTGCAACGCAAGACCAAAGCGAGAGTTCTTCAGGAACACCACAGCGCCCATCGTCAGCGCCAGCACGACGAGTGCCGCGGCATAGGCCTGCGTCGGATTGAACGTGCCGGTGAGCGAGACGCCGTACGGCCCGCGCGTGATGTCCTCGAGCGCCGGATTGGCGACAAAGTGAAGCACCGCGAGCGAGGCGGCGAGATTGGCGATGGCGAAATAGGCGCCGGAGAGACGTAACAGCGGCGTCAGCAACAGCCCAAGCGCGACCCCGACAACTCCGGCGACAACCACCGCGACTGCAGCGGGAGCCTGAAAGTGCATCACCATGATGGCAAAACCATAGGCACCGGCGCCGAAGAAGCCGACATAGCCGAACGGCAGATAGCCGGTGAACCCGTAGATGATGTTCACGCCCTGGGCGAGAATGAGAAAGATGACGAAATTGAACAGCAGCAGATGATTTTGGTAGACGCCAGGCAGCACCGCGAAGACAGCGATCAGCGGTACGACGATGAACAGCATGTGTCTGAGCGCGCTAGGCAACGCGCACCCGCCTTCCAAGCAGACCGCTCGGACGGAGCAGCAGGATGAAGATCAGCAGCACATAGGGCAGAAGGTCGGCCCACGAACTGAGATAGGTCTGCACCAGCATGTAGCAGACGCCATAAACCACCCCGCCGAGCGCGGTGCCCAAGGGATTGCCGAGCGATCCCAGCACCACGATGGCGAATGACGTGACGGTCGCATCGGCGCCGAATGCCGGCGTCACTGATCCGAACATGAACGGCGCGAATACGCCGGCCACCGCTGCAAGCCCCAGTCCGATACCGAATGCCGCGGCAGAGACGCGATCGACATCGATGCCGGTCGCAAACGCCTCGTCGCGCCGCGACATCACCGCGCGGGTCAGGGTGCCCAGGCGGGTGCGGTACAAATAGACGTACACGAGCGCGATCGCGATCAGGCTGGTGATGGCCGCTATCACCCAGGAGGCAGGAAATCCCTGGCCGAAGATCAGGATCGGTCCGGCCCCGTCCGGCTTGCCGCCGAACAGCTTGATCTTGATGGTCGAGAAGACGGTGCCGAGCGCGCGGCTCTGGATCGAGCGTTCGCTGGTGCCGAAGAAAATTGTCGTGACGGCCTCGATCACCTGCGACAATCCGAAGAACAGGATGATCGAAAGCATTTCCGGATTCACCGAACCCTGCAGCCGCGGCACCAAAACCCAATAGAGCAGCACGCCGACCAGCACGAAAATCACGAACGCCAGCGGCACCGCGAACAAGGGATCGATTCCGGCCAAAGCCACGACGCCGAACGCGACGAACGCGCCGAGCATCAGAAAGTCGCCATGCGCGAGGTTGACGATGCGCATGACGCCGAACACGAGATTGAGGCCGATACCGACCAGGCTGAAATACAGACCGAACAGAACGCCGGCGACGAGCGCATAGACCAGCATCAGCGCTTCGCTCCCGGCATCCGGTTTCCGATCTGCCGTCGCATCATGGACGCGGATAGACCGGCTTGCCGGTGGCGGTTTCGTGCGGATAGACCGAGACGAACCTGATGTGGCCGTGATCGTCGAGCGCGAGTTGCCCGAGCGGCGTCAACTCGCCGATCTGGCCGCCGGTTTCGTCGAGCGCGAAGGTACCGTCGAGCGTCTTGAGTTGTCCGGACAGGCTGAACACCGCGCGGCGCAGCTCGAGCTGATCGAGGCTGGTCGCGACCGAAAGCGTCTTCTCGATGACGAGCCCTGTGGTGTATCCGGCAACGGCATTGAAGCCGAACTCGATCTTGCCGTCGGGATATTTCTTGTCCCACGCAGCTCTATAATCCTTCATGTTCATGCCGAAATTGACCGGATATGCCAGTTCCGAGGGCGGCACATAGGTGAAGACGTGTTCAAGGCCCTTCTCGCCGACGTTCTTTTCGAGCAGCTCGGTCTCGAGGCCCGCATAGATGGAGAACAGCATCTTGAACTTGACGCCGACATCCCCGACGTTGCGCAAGAACGCAATGTCGTTCGGCGCGTACCCGAAATGGATCACCGCGTCCGGCTGGGTGTTGTTGATGTTGTTGATGATGACCGTGTAGTTAGTCGTCTCGGTGGGAATGCCCTGATCGTAGACGATCTCGATCGGCGCGCCGGAGTCCTTGACGAATTTGCGGAATGCGTTGGCCTGGGTGCCGGTGAATTCGTTGGTCGAGTAGAGAATGGCGATTTTCTTGATGCCGAGGCCCGGCCCATCCTGCGAAACGAAGTCCGCAACGGGCTTCGGCCAGATGGTCGAGACCGGGTCCGCCATCAGCGCGATGTAGGGATTGTCCTTGGAAAAAAAGCTGGCGCCGGTTCCGGTCTGGTCGAACAGGAACATCTTGTGGTCGCGCGCGATCGCCACCGCCGGCGCCGTCAGCACCGAGCCTGAGTCCGCGACCAGCAGGTCGACCTTGTCCTGCGTGATCAGCTGGTTATAGAGCGTGGAAGCGGTAGCGGTGTTGCTCTGATCGTCATAGGCGACGAGCTTGACCGGGATTTTCTTGTCGAACGCCTTCACGTAAACCCCGCCGTCGGCATTTTTCAGGTCGATCCAGAGCTTGAGCGCGCTGTGTACCGGCATCGAGATCGAGGCGAAGCGACCGGATGACGCATAGAGCGTGCCGATCTTTATTTCTGCCGGCGCATCCGCCGCGATTGCCTGCGCGGCAAATGTCAAACCCGCCGCCAGCACCGCGCCTGCGATCTTCAACATGAAATCCTCCCGATTTTCTTCGTTCTGGCGGACAATCTACCGCGCCGGGTCGTAGCGACACAAGCGTTCCGGATCAAGCAATAGTGCGCGCGCCGGAATACACGGCATGCGCGAGGTCAGCTGGACCGTTGACGCCAGATAGTCAAATGTCGCATCAAGATCGCAATAAGTGGGCCCACGCGGCCCGATCCCCGGGAGGAAATGACAGACATGGCCGAAGCTGCGCGCGCGCGACCGAAACCGACACCGGAAACCCAGCATTTCTGGGACGGCACACAGACGGGCGAGCTGCGCCTGCAGCGCTGCGACGCCTGCGCCAATGTCTATTTCCCGCCGCGCCCGTTCTGCCCGGCCTGCGCCTCGCGCAAGGTCAGCGTGTTCAAAGCCAGCGGCAAGGCGAAGCTCTACAGCTACGTCATCCATCACCGCCCGGTGCCGGGCTTCACCCCGCCTTACGCCATCGCGGTGGTGGAACTGGACGAAGGCCCGCGCATGATGAGCAACATCATCGGTTGCCCGCAGACGCCGGAGGCGCTCGAACTCGACATGAAGCTGGAAGTCGCGTTCGAAAAGCTCGATGACAAGATCACCCTTCCCCTGTTCCGTCCGGCGAAGGGTTAGGCGTCGTGCGCAGAAATCAGGTCGCCGTCGTCGGCGCTGCCGAAACCACCGAGCTCGGCGTTATTCCGAACGTCTCCCAGATCCAGTTGCACGCCGACGCGGCGCTAAACGCGATCGCCGACGCCGGGCTGAAATTGTCCGATATCGACGGTTTTGCAACGGCGGTCGAGACGCCGCAGCAGATCGCGCATTATCTCGGCATCACGCCGACCTGGGTCGACGGCACCTCGGTCGGCGGCTGTTCGTTCATGCTGCATGTCCGCCACGCCGCGGCAGCCATCGAAGCCGGGCTGTGCAAGACCGTACTGATTACCCACGCCGAAAGCGGCAAGTCGAATATCGGCCGCACCCCGCGCATGATCGGTCCCGACAGCCTGAACGGCCAGTTCGAACTGCCCTATGGGGTTTCGACGCCGGCCAGCATGTTTCCGATTCCGGTGCTGCGCTACATGAAGACCCACGGCATCACCCACGAGCAGATCGCGATGGTCGCGGTGGTGCAGCGCGAGTGGGCCGCGAAGAATCCGCGCGCCACCATGAAAGCCCCGATCACGGTCGAGGACGTGCTGAATTCGCGGATGATCGCCTATCCGTTCCGCATCCTGCAATGCTGCCTCGTCACCGACGGCGGCGGCGCGCTGATCCTGACGTCAGCGGATCGCGCCAAGGATTTCCCGACCAAGCCGGTCTACATCCTCGGCACCGGCGAGAGCGTGGAGACGCCGATGGTCAGCCAAATGCAGACTTTTGACAGTTCGCGCGCCTTCAGGGTCGCCGGTCCGCTTGCCTTCAAGGAAGCCGGCATCGCCCACAAAGACGTCGATCACCTGATGGTCTACGATGCGTTTGCGCATCTGCCGCTATATGGCCTCGGCGACCTCGGCTTCATGCCGCATGAGGAGACCGGCAAATTCATCGCCGACGGCAACACAAGGCCTGGCGGCAAGCTGCCGCTCAACACCAACGGCGGCGGCCTGAGCTACATGCATTCCGGCATGTACGGTATGTACGCGCTGCAGGAGAGCGTGCGGCAGATGCGCGGCATCGCGCCCGCGCAGGTCAAGGGCGCGAAGATTTCGGTCTGCCACGGCGTCGGCGGCATGTTCGCGGCGTCTGGCACTATTATTTTTACCAACGAGAGATGAGCATTCGGCGAGAGACGCATCGCTCACTGCCCTCCCTCTCCCTGCCTGCGGAGAGAGGGCTGGGGTGAGGGGGGCTCTTGGCAGGCTCGGGCTCGCGGATAGTCCCCCTCACCCGGATCGCTGCGCGATCCGACCTCTCCCCGCAGGCGGGGCGAGGTGAACACGGCAATCATTCAAACAATAACGTACATAGCTCACGCGGGAGAGACATCATGGCCAGCACCAAATCACTCGAAGGCAAATCCATCATCGTCACCGGCGCCGGGCGCGGCATCGGCCGCGAGATCGCGCTGCTCTGCGCCGCTGAGGGCGCCAAGGTCGTGGTCAACGATCCTGGCGTCGCCGCCGACGGCTCAGGATCGAGCGCTCGCCGGCCGAAGAGGTGGTCGAAGAAATCAGGAAGCGCGGCGGGACGGCGGTTGCAAATTTCGAGACCGTCGCGGAGGCGATTCCCGCCAGCAAGATCGTCAAGACCGCGATCGACAGTTTCGGCAAGCTCGCCGGCGTGGTCAACAATGCCGGCATCCTGCGCGACGCGATCTTCCATCGCATGAGCATCGACGCCTTCGAGTCCGTCATCAAGGTGCATCTGATGGGTTCGTTCTACGTCTCGCACGCCGCGGCGCGGCTGTTCCGCGAGCAGGAAAGCGGTTCATTTGTGCACTTTACATCGACTTCCGGCCTGGTCGGTAACTTCGGCCAGGCCAACTACGCCGCCGCAAAGCTCGGCATCGTCGGGCTGTCAAAATCGATCGCGCTCGATATGAACCGCTTCAATGTGCGCTCAAATTGTGTGTCGCCATTCGCATGGAGCCGCCTGATCGGAACCATTCCGACGGAAACCGAGGCAGAGAAAGCGCGCGTGGCAAAAATTCAGCAGATGGGCCCGGAAAAGATCGCCCCAATCGTGGCGTTTCTGCTCAGCGACGCCGCCAAGGACGTCACCGGACAAATTTTTGCGGTGCGGATGAACGAGATTTTCCTGATGAGCCAGTCGCGGCCGCTGCGCTCGATCCACCGCGGCGAAGGCTGGACGCCGCAAACCATCGCCGAGCACGGCATGCCGGCGCTGAAGTCGTCGTTCTACAAGCTGGACCGCTCGGCGGATATTTTCAACTGGGATGCGATCTGAGCGCGCTTCGTGAGCGGGGTTTAGCGCCTCCCCGCCATCTCTGGTTGCTCTCCCAAGATTTGCCCGCATTATGCCGAATTGTGGGCTCATGATTTCCTCCCAATAAGAAAACGTGGGAGGAAATCATGACAAATCTATCTGACTTGCCTGACCACAATTGCTGAAGACCGCGGCGGCGCTAGCCGCCACGACAATGATCGCACCGCAAGCGTTGGCCCGCGATTTCGGTCGCAACGCCGAACCGCAGCGCTATCCCGACCCCGATATCATCGTAATCGACAACAAGCGCTTCAAGGCCAAGGTCGGCAACACCGCCATCAAGCGGCTGTATACGGGCTGTCTGTGGGCCGAAGGGCCGGCCTGGAACGCCGCAGGGCAATATCTGGTATGGAGCGACATTCCCGCTAACCGCCAGCTGCGTTATCTCGACGATGACGGCCACATTTCGGAGCAGTTTCGCAAACCGTCGAATGAGGCCAACGGCAACACCTTCGATTTCGAAGGACGGCAAATCAGCGCCGAGCGAACTCGGCTGGTCCGTTTCGAACATAACGGCGCGCTCACGGTGCTCGCCGAGCAGGCCAATGGCAAGCCGCTCAATGGGCCGAATGACATGGTTGTTCACCCCAACGACAAGTCGATCTGGTTCACCGACCCGGGCTATGGCGCAATCAGTATTTACGAAGGGCAGCTGGCCAATACCGGTTCCGTCCAGCCCTACCAGAAAGAGGCGGTGTACCGGGTCGACGCGCAGACCGGCCAGGTCACCAAGGTCGCCGACGAACCGTTCAAGCCGAACGGCATCGCGTTCAGCCACGACTACAAGAAGGTCTATGTCTGCGATACCGGCGTCACGCACTATCCCGCTGCCAAGAACATCGTCTGGCAATATGATCTGAACGGCGACAAACTCTCCAACCCGCGCACGCTGATCGACATGACGCTCGACGGCAAGTCGGGCTTCCCGGATGGTTTGCGGGTCGACACCGAGGGCAACATCTGGGTCGGCGCGGGCTGGGTCGGCGACGGTTATGACGGCGTCCAGATCTTCGCACCGGATGGGGCCCGGATCGGTCAGATTCGACTGCCCGAGACCTGCGCCAATATCTGCTTCGGCGGCAAGAAGCGAAACCGGCTGTTCATGACGGCCAGCCAGTCGCTGTATGCGGTCTACGTCGAGACGCAGGACGCGCATAACTGCTGAAGGCCGACACCATGAGTCGTCCCGGCCAAGCGCCTTCGCGCGAGCCGGGACCCATACTCCGTGCGCTCTCGTTTTGAGAACGCTGTTGGATAAACCGCCTGCAACCACCAACGCCTGGGCGTTATGGGTCCCCGCGCCATGTGCGCAATTGCGCACTGCGGGGACGACTCCGGCGGGGCGGCCTCCCTAGCCGCTATTCCGCAACCCCGCCGAAATGCCGTTGATGGTGAGCTGGATGCCGCGCAGCAACTGTTCGTCGGGATTCTGCGCGCGATGCTCCTTCAAGAGTTCCACCTGCACATGGTTGAGCGGATCGAGATAGGGAAAGCGGTTGCGGATCGAGCGCTCCAGCAGCGGGTTGCCCTGCAGCAAGCGCTCCTGCCCCATGATGTCCAATAGCGTCTCGATCGATGCGTGCCATTCGCGCCGGATCCGCCCGAAGATATTTTCGCGCAAGCCCGCATCCGCCACCAGTTCGGCATAGCGCGAGGCGATCGCGATTGAGCTCTTGGCCAGCACCATGTCCATGTTCGACAGCAAGGTGCGGAAGAACGGCCATTCGCGGTAGAGTTCCCTGAGGAACGGCATGCCCTTGTCGGGATGCTTCGATATCCAGGCCTCGACCGCGCTGCCGAAGCCATACCATCCCGGCAGCATCAGCCGGCATTGCGCCCAGCTGAACACCCAGGGAATGGCGCGGAGATCCTCGATGGCGCGGGTTTTCTTGCGCGACGCCGGCCGGCTGCCGATATTGAGCGTCGAGATTTCGGTGATGACCGTCGAAGCCCAGAAATATTCGACAAAGCCCTCGGTCTCGTAGACCAGTCCGCGATAGGCCGCGTAAGCCAGCGCCGACAATTGTTCCATCGCCTGGAGATATTCGCTGCGCGGCGCGCTGTGCTTCGGCTGAAGCAGGCTCGCTTCGAGCGTTGCGGCTGCGAGAATTTCCAGATTGTTGCGGCCGACTTCGGCGTTGGAGTATTTGCTGGAGATGATTTCGCCCTGCTCCGTGATGCGGATCTGGCCGTTCACCGCGCCGCCGGGCTGCGCAATAATGGCGTCATAGCTCGGCCCGCCACCCCGACCGACCGAGCCGCCGCGGCCGTGGAACAGCCGCAGCCGGACATGGTGGCGTTCGAACACTTCGATCAGGCCGATCTCGGCCTTGTAGAGCTCCCAGCCCGAGGTGACGAAGCCGCCATCCTTGTTGCTGTCGGAATAGCCGAGCATCACCTCCTGCACCGCGCCGCGGCTGTCCACGAGGCGACGATATTCCGGCAGCGACAGCAGCCGGTCCATGATGGCGGCGCAGGCCTGCAAATCCTCGATGGTTTCGAACAGCGGCACGATGTTGATCGCGCTGCGGCCGGAGGGATCGACGAGGCCCACCTCCTTGAGCAGCAAAGCGACTTCCAGCAGATCGGAGACGCCCTCGCTCATGGAAATGATGCATTGGGGGATCACGTCGGCGCCGAATCTGGCATGTGCTTCCGCGGCCGCATGGAAAACGGCGAGTTCGCCGAGCGTCTCCTCGCTGTATTTCACGAATACCGACGTCAGCGGCCGCGCGCTGCGCAGCTCCTTCGCAAGAAGCGCGATCCGCGCCTCTTCGTTCAACGCCAGATACGACATGCCGGGTGTGGCCGCGTCGATCAGCTCGGCGACCGTGCGTTCGTGCACGGCGGAGTTTTGCCGTATGTCGAGACTGGCGAGGTGAAATCCGAAGCAATCCACGGCCCGGCGCAAGAGCCGCAGCCGCCCGCGCGCGATCACGCCCGAATTGTTTGATATCAGCGAGCGATAGAGAATATCGAGATCGGCCTTGAACTCCCCGACATTGGCATAGGGCGCCGCCTCTCCGACCGGCGGCCGGGTGGTTTCCACATTCAGCTTCAGCGCGGTCGCGGTGAGCCGCGCGTAGATGCCGGACACCGCCAGCCGGTAAGGCTCGCCGCTTCGATGCGGCGAGGTATCGGGCGAGCGCTCGGCGAGCGCACGCAAATCCTTCGAGACATCGGCAAGATGCGCCGCGAGCGACAGTTCGGAGCCGAGAACGTGCAGTTCCTCTAGATAAAAGCGCAGCACGCGGCTACTCTGCAGGCGCAGCGTTCCGCGCATCACTTCCGCCGTCACGAACGGATTGCCGTCGCGATCGCCGCCGATCCAGCTTCCCATCCGCAGGAACGACGCCAGCTCTCCGCGCGCGGCGCCATCGCCCTCGTTCAACCGGTCCTCCAGCGCGCAATGCAGCCGCGGCACCTCGTGCAGGAAGGTGTAATCGTAAAACGAAAGTCCGTTGGCGACCTCGTCGAGCACTGTGAGCTTGGTACGGCGCAGGAGATTGGTCTGCCACAGCGTCAGCACCGCGCGGCGCAACTGCTCGTCGCTCGCCTCGATTTCCTCCGGAGTAAGCTGGACGCGCTCGCGCCGGTCCAATAGCGCCGCGATCTCCATTTCGCGGTCGATGGTGCTCTTGCGGCGAACTTCGGTCGGGTGCGCGGTCAGAACCGGGCTGACCAATGCCTCCGAAAAAAAACGGCGCAGATCGGCCGCGCTGAAGCCGGCCGCACGCGCATGCGACAGCGTCAGCGCCAGCGTTCCCGAACGCGGCGCCCCGTCGGCGGTAGAGCGCGCCCGCATCTGCCGGATGTTGTTCTGATCTTCGGCGATGTTGGCAAGATGCGAAAAATAACTGAAGGCGCGCACGATGCGCACGGTTTGGCTGATCGACATGCTGTCGAGGATGATTTCGAGCTCGCGCCGGGCCGGCTTGTCGTCATCCCGGTGGAACCGGATCGAAGTCTGCCGGATGCGCTCGACCAGGTCGAACACGTCGGCGCCTTCCTGGTCGCGCACGGTGTCGCCGAGGATGCGTCCGAGCAGCCGGATGTCCGTCCGCAGCCGGGCATCTTCTTCAAGCGCCAGGGCATCGTCGGCGCGATTGGTCCTGATATCGACGTCGGAAGGCACGATCTGGGAGGACATGGCTGGCTGCTCCAGAAACTGCCCGGCAATCCCTTGAGTCGCAATTTTTCAGCCCGCGCGCAAGACCCAGAAAAGGGCGGCGGCCATTCGGGCGGTGTCCTCATCCTGAGGGGCGGCCGCCAAGCCGCGTCTCGAAGGATGGTGATCGGCCTCATGGTTCGAGACGGCGCAAGAGCGCCTCCTCACCATGAGGAACAGCCAATCATCCCAGCCGGGTTCTAAATCCTCCGCCCCGCCCTCTCCCAATAGGGATCGCGTAAGCGCCGCTTGAAAATCTTGCCGGAATCCTCGCGCGGCAGATGGCTAAGGATTTCGACGTGCTTCGGCACCTTATAATCGGCCAGCGAGGTCTTGAGCTGGGCGCGGATGTCGGCGATCTCGAGCGTCACCCCTGCTAGCGGTTCCACCACCGCCATCAGCGCCTCGCCGAATTCATCGTCGGGGATGCCGAACACCGCGCAGTCATGCACCCCGGGAACCGCATGCAGCGCGGCTTCGATTTCGGCGGGATAGATGTTGACGCCACCCGAGATTACCATGTCCCGCTTGCGGTCGCAGATGAAGACGTAGCCGTCCTCGTCGATATAGCCGACATCGCCTGAGGTGATGAACCCGTCCCGCTCGATCTCGGCGCGCTTCTCCGGCTTGTTGTGATAGGTGAAATCCGGATTGTCCGCTGTCCGCGAATAGATCTCGCCGATCTCGCCCTGCGGCAGCGGATCGCCATTCTCGCCGAGAAAACGCAGTTCGCCGAGTAGGCCCAGGGAATTTCACCCTGAGCCTCTCACAGATCCGGACTTGATACTCTCGCATCATCCGGCTCGTGCCATCGATTGAAGGCTGCCGCCTTCCATTGATCATCGGGTTCCTCCCGTTGCCGGTTGACCCAAGCCAATG
>Ga0097691_1000420_pt1 | contig 37712 bp, 34 predicted proteins | sample NGESurdeep072012_8_FD_72858 | JGI IMG/M metagenome (GOLD analysis project Ga0097691, IMG submission 72858) | Arctic peat soil microbial communities from Barrow, Alaska - NGEE Surface sample 210-1 deep-072012 | ecosystem: Environmental > Terrestrial > Soil > Wetlands > Peat ... | reverse complement strand
TCAGAAATGTCTGCAGATAGACGCAGGTCGTGTCATTCGGGCACCTGGAATCGATCTTGGTCGCGTCGAAGAACTTTGTGATGGCCGCAGGCGCGTCGTTGGTGTCAGGCTTCGCCGAGACGATGTCGTTGACGGGGAATTCGGTCTCGTTCCTTACGGCGGCGCTGCCTTCGGTGCACGGGGAAAGCGCCATGGCGCCAAGGATGGTGAGAACAGACCAACAGGCGCCGGATGTCATATGCTTGCCCGCAAGGGTAAATGCCTCGTAGGAAAGCGTATTTGACGGCGGAGTCGAAGTCAATCGCGGATGTGCGTGCCCAGCGATACCTTATGCCGACCGGAATTCCACTCGGCTGCGCTCAGCCTTCCAATGAGGTCTCGCCATGTTCACGTCAGTCGATCAATTCATCGATACCTGGAAGCACGAGAAGCAATTCACTCACAACGTGCTCGCTGGTCTCACGGACGCGTCGCTTTCTCAGGCAGTCGAGCCGGCCGGTCGCACGCTCGGCCGTATCGGCTGGCATGTCACACAGTCGATTCCGGAAATGATGAACCGGACGGGGCTCGACGTTTCCGGGCCGGGCGAGCACGAATCGCCGCCGTCGAGCGCGGCGGCCATCGTCAGCGCCTACGACTCAGCGGCTCAATCCGTCGAAGACGAAGTGAAAAAGAGCTGGACTGACGAGACGCTCGGCGACGTGGACGAGATGTACGGAGAAAAATGGAAGAGAGGACAGACGCTCGATGTTCTCGTGATGCACCAGGCGCATCATCGCGGACAGATGACTGTTCTCATGCGACAGGCCGGTCTTCGTGTACCATCGTTCTACGGCCCCGCTCGCGAAGACTGGGCAACATGGGGAATGCCTGAGCCCGCTATCTAGTCATACGTTGAACCGGAAGAGCATCACGTCCCCGTCGGCGACGACGTACTCCCTCCCTTCGGAGCGAACCGCGCCTTTCTCGCGCGCTCCCTTCCACCCGGCATTGGCGATGAAGTCATCGTACGAAACGGTTTCGCCGCGAATGAAGCCGCGCTCGAAGTCGGTATGGATCACGCCAGCGGCCTTGGGGGCAGTGTCGCCGCGATGGATCGTCCACGCGCGCACTTCGGGCTCGCCAGCAGTAAAGTAGGTCTGCAGCCCGAGAAGGTGATAGCCGGCGTGAATGAGCCGGTCCAGTCCGGGTGACTGGAGACCGAGCGACGACAGGAACTCCGCACGATCCTCGGCTGGCAGCTCCGCCAGCTCGGCCTCGATCCTGGCGGAGAAGGGAACGACGTCAGCGTGCTCGCCGCTCGCCTTGACGGCGTCGCGGAGGGCAGTGAGGTGTGGCCCCTCGGCGCCGCTCAGCTCGGCATCGCTGACGTTGGCGGCGTACAGGACGGGTTTCACCGTCAGGAGACTGAGGGGGGCGAGGGCGGTGAGCTCCTCGCCGGTGAGCTTCGCCTCCCACAGGCCGCGGCCTTCCTTGAGGAATTCGTACGCCCGCTCCAATGCCGGGAGCTCGGCGAGCGCTTCCTTGTCTCCTGTGCGCGCCGAGCGCCGAGTCTTGTCGAGTCGTTTTTCCAGCGTGGAAAGATCGGCGAGCGCGAGCTCGAACTCTATCACTTCGCGGTCGCGCACCGGATCGACTGCGCCCATCACGTGGGTAACGTCTTCGTCCTCGAAACAGCGAACGACGTGGACAATCGCGTCGGTCTCCCGAATGTTCGCCAGGAACTTGTTGCCGAGTCCCTCGCCTTCAGCCGCCCCTTTGACCAGCCCGGCAATATCCACGAACTGAACCACCGCGGGCACAGTTCGTTTTGGCTGAACGATTTCGGCCAGTCGCTCGAGTCGCGGGTCAGGGACCTCGACCATTCCGACGTTCGGCTCGACCGTGCAGAACGGATAGTTCGCCGCATCGGCTTTCGCAGCGGTCAGGGCGTTGAACAGAGTTGATTTGCCGACGTTCGGCAGCCCGACTATTCCCAGCTTCAGCATTGAATCCTTGTTTCCTTCATTTTCAGTTGCATCTCACTCAGTGTCAGGCTCGCGCCGGTTGTGTGCGTTCATGGCGCGCTCGATTCCCTCGTGCATCCAGATCTCAACGGCGTTCTCCAGCTTCGGCAGCAGCGAGACGATGTCGTCGCGCTCGTCCCGGGCGAACGGAGAAAGGACGAAGTCCGCCAGATCCTTGTAGATGCCTTTGCGCTCGTCGCTCGGCCCGACGCCAATCCTGAGACGCGGATACTCCTGGTTCCCGATGGTTGCCTCGATGCTCTTGAGCCCGTTGTGGCCGCCGGCACTCCCGCGAGCGCGCAACCGGTACCGTCCGACGGGAATGGCGACTTCGTCCACGACCACGAGCAGGTCTTTGGCGGGTGTCCAGAACGGCCGCCGCAGATAACTGCGGAGCACGCGGCCACTGAGATTCATGTAGGTGAGCGGCTTTATCAGTCGAACACGAACACCGTGTACCGTGGCCGTGGTGACCATCGCTTCACCGTCCCGCTTCCAGCCGTCGAAACGCCAAACGTCGGCGAGGTGGTCAACGAGCCACCAGCCGACGTTGTGACGTGTTGCTTCGTACTGTCGCCCGGGATTTCCCAGGCCGAGGATAACCTTCAAAGGTTATCCCGGCGCTACTTCTTCTCGGCTTCTACCTCGTCCTCGTCGGTCTTCGCCTTGCGAATGACCTCGGGCTCCAAGGTGGTAGCCGGTTCCTCGGTGGCAACTGTCGTCTCGACAACGGCTCGAGGCGCGGACACGACGCACACCGAGCTGTCGGCCTCGGTTACGACCTCAACTCCTTCGGGGAGCTTGATGTCGCGGACGTGAATCGATTCGCCGATCTTGAGCGGCGTGACGTCTATCTCGATGCGGCCCGGAATGTTCGCCGGATCGACCTCGACCTCGAGCTCACGCAGCGTTTGATCGAGAACGCCGCCGTCCTGGCGAACGCCGTCGGGAATGCCGGTCAGCACAATCGGCAGACGCACGGTGATCTTTTCGCCGGCAACCAGCTCCTGGAAGTCGACGTGGAGGATCTGGCGCTTGAAGGGATGGCGCTGAATCTCGCGGATGAGCGTCTTCGTGCTCTTTCCGTCGAGCGACAGCTCGATGACTGTGCTCTCGGCGGAAATCTTCGACAGGAGCTTTTCGAGCTCGCGATTGTCGATGGTGAGCGGCTGCGGATCGCGGCCGTGGCCGTAGATGATGCCGGGAATCCTGCCCGAAGCACGGAGCGATCTGGCAGCGCCCTTGCCGGTGCCGTCGCGAGGTGTGGCGGAAAGTTGAGCCATTTCGTTGAGTCCTCTGGAACTACTGTTCGAAAAGCGAGCTTACCGATTGCTCGCTGTGAATGTATCTGATTGCCTTCGCCAACAGCTCTCCGACCGAGAGCACGTTCAACGTCTCGAAATACTTCTCCTTCGGTATGGCGACGGTGTCGGTGACCGTCACTTCCCTGATCGGTGCCTTTGAGAGCCGCTCCACGGCGGGGCCGGAGAGCAGCGCGTGCGTTGCACAGGCATAAATGTCGCGCGCGCCCAGATCCTTGAGCGCGTACGCCGCCTCGGCAACTGTTCCTGCAGTATCGATCATGTCGTCGGCGAGCAGACAATCCCTTCCTTCCACTTCGCCGACCACGTTCACCACTTCACTCACATTCGCTTTCGGGCGCCGCTTGTCGATAATCGCCAGCGAGCCGTTCAGGCGCTTGGCAAAACCCCTTGCCATCTTTGCCGAACCGACGTCCGACGCGACGACGACGAGGTCGTGCAGCTGCTTCCTGCGATAGTGCGCCACGAACACCGGTGCGGCGTACAGATGATCCACCGGAACGTCGAAGAAGCCCTGCAGCTGATGCTGATGAAAATCCAGCCCCAGGACCCTGTCAGCCCCCGCCGTGACGATCATGTTGGCGAGCAGCTTCGCTCCAATTGCAACTCGTGGCTGATCCTTCCGGTCCTGCCGCGAGTATCCGTAATACGGCATCACGCAGGTGATGCGCGCTGCCGACGCCCGTCTTGCGGCATCGATCAGCAGCAGCAGCTCCATGATGTTGTCGGCCGGAGGGTTCGTCGGCTGCACGATGAAAACATCGTTGCCGCGAACGTTCTCATCGATGCGGACGAATATCTCGCCGTCGGCGAACCTGGTGACCGTGAGCTTTGCTGGCTCTACATCGAGGCTTCTCGCGATCTCGTCGGAAAGGCCCTTGTTGCTGGTTCCGCAGATCAGCTTGAAACCATGACTCGGTACGGAAAGACCGTCCATTGCCCCAGCAGCCCCTTAAGTTAGTTACGCCTGGCCATCAGTTCAATTGCCCCCGGTGGATTCGAACCACCATTCTCGGATCCAAAGACCGATGTCCTGCCATTGGACGAGGGGGCAAGAGGGCGAAAGCTAGCCGATACGGTGGGGTTGAACAACTTGCGTCGATGTGGCCGTCGCGATTGTGTGAGCGCCTTCAAACACCGGGATTGCATCCCAATCGAGGGGCTTCGCGAACACGCCAAACAGCGTCGCGCCCGACCCGGTCATGCCACACAGCATTGCGTCGGTCTTCTTCAGCTTGTCCAGCAGCGACCGAACCTGCGGATGGCGTCCAGCCACCGGATTCAGGAAAGAGTTCCGGCTCAGGTGCGCGAGGGCGTTCCAGTCGGCAAGCACTTTCTCCGTTGCGAGAAGGAGGTCTGCCGTCTCGTACTCGCCGGTGCCGCCGAGCGCCGAACGGTCATCATCGAGCCATTCATAGGCCTTGACGGTGTGCACCTGAATATCCGGAATCACGAGCAGAACGTCCCGCCGCGGCAAGGGCGGCAGGGCCAGCATCCGCTCCCCGCGCCCCCACGCCAGAGCCATGACTTCACCACTCATGAGGAACGGTATGTCGGCGCCGAGCGCTGCTGCGATCGACAGCAGCCGTCGCTGGCCGAGCGGGGCGCGTGACAGGGAGTCGAGCGCGCGGAGGACAGCGGCCGCATCAGCACTGCCGCCACCAAGGCCGGCTCCCACCGGAATCTGTTTGTCGAGCTCGATGGTGAAGCCCCTGGGCCATCCCGCCGTTTCCTGGTAGGCCACCGCCGCCCGATAGGCCAGGTTGGAAGTGATCGGACCGAAATCGCCGCCTTCGACGTCGAGCGTCCGCTGGCGGTCTGAGTTGACGGTCACGAGCAGCTCGTCGGCGTGGTCGATGCGATGAAAGATCGTCTCGATCGTGTGATATCCCGATTCTTCACGGTTGAGAACGCGAAGATAGAGATTGAGCTTCGCCTGCGCGGAAATACGGGCTGCTGGTCCGGTCATGCCGCCGCCTCCGACTGCGCCTGCAGCTCGCTGAAGCTGAGCCCCAGTCGCGAGAAGTAGTAGATGCCGATCACCGTAATCGGGATGAAGGTGAGAATATGGTACCCAATCGCCCAGCTCGTCGACTGGGTGGCCTGCACTCCGTAAATCGCCAAACCAACCGTCGCGAACTTCTCGAAAACGCCGAAGAAGCCAGGCGCCGAAGGCAGCGCCACTCCGACCGCGACGAGCATCTGAAGGAAAAGCGCCGCCGAAAAGGGCAGATCGAGCCCGACGGCCTTGAATCCGAGCCAGAATGCGAATGCATTCATCAGCCAGTGGGCGACGGTCCACGCAAGCACCCAAAGAAAACGCGCGGGACTCTTGAGGACGCTCAATCCGGCACTGAAACGAATCAGCGCGCTCTTGCCTCGCTCCTCGACGGCAGGCGAGACTCGCCGCACGAAAACCTCGAACACCCGCACGAGCTGCGAGGGGAAAAAGGCAAGCATGTACAGCGCCAAGACCAGCACGATGACGATCACGATCGAGCCCTGCGCGAGGTGGCCGAGTGTCTGACCACCAACACGGGCCCCCCGCGGAAAAGCCGGATCGAGCAGCGCGACAACGCCAAGACCCAGCAGCACGACCATGTCGAACAGTCGGTCGACGGCAAGTGACGCGAGCGAGCTGGCAAACGACACCGTGGTCTCTCGTGTGAGCGCATACGCCCGCGCGATCTCTCCAGCGCGCGCAGGAATCAGGTTATTCACCATCGCGCCGATTGCCAGCGACCGCCAGAGCGGGCCCAGCGTGAGGTCGGGAGCAACGGGATGCAGTATCACCTTCCAGCGGTACGCCCTGAGCGGGAATATCAGCGTCGCCGCGATGGCAGATGCGATGAAGAGCAGAAGGTTGGAGCTCTCGAGCTCGTGCCACACCGCAAGGAGCGACACTCCGTGAAGCGTCCATATGAGCAGGGTGACGCTCAGGGCGACGCCGATGGCGCTCCGCCAGCTGAATTTCAACGCTATTCCTCGGCCGCGAGGCCAATGAGATCCAGAAGCTCGTCTATCGTGTCGCTGGCCGGGCGCTGGCCGGTTTGACGCGCCGCCGCTCGAATCTCGAGAGCGCGCTCGAGCGCTGCCCGGCCGCGGTAAAGTAGCGTATCGATCGAAACTGGAGGGGGCGGCGCAGGAGTTCTTCGCGTTCCGCCGGAAACACCGCCAAGCTGCGCGATGCTGGTGCCGAGCAGATCGTGCAGCTCCCGTCCGCGAGCCGGAGTATATCGTGCGGCGAGTGTCGTTCCACCCGCATCGCCCTGTGAAGTGGAGACGCTGACGATGTGAGGCCCGGCGTCGTCGAAGAACAGTCGCGAGATGGGGATCAGCTCGTCATCGACAGCGGTCATGCGTTGGTTTCTCCAGAGCGACGGGCAGCGTCCATTGCAGCGCGCATGTCGCGGACGGCAACGGGCAGCCCAACAAATACCGCCCTACTGACGATCGAGTGGCCGATGTTCAACTCTTCGATCTCGGGAATCGCGGCCACCGGCGCAACGTTGGCCAGCGTGAGCCCGTGACCGGCATGTATCGCGAGACCGAGCTCGGCGCCGATTTTTGCCGCTTCAACGAGCTCTGCCAGGGCCGCTCCTCCACCGGTGTCGTTCGCATAGCGGCCGGTATGCAGCTCTATCGCGTCGGCACCGAGGTCTCTCGAAGCGCGAACCATCCCGGGATCGGGATCGATGAACAGACTGACTCTGATGCCGGCCTCGCGCAGCCGCCTCACTGCGCTCCCGACGCGCGAGCTGTTACCAGCGACGTCGAGGCCGCCCTCCGTGGTAATCTCCTCACGCCGCTCGGGAACCAATGTCACCTGTGACGGGCGGAGACGGAGGGCGATGTCGACTATTTCGTCCGCGCACGCCGCCTCGAGATTGAAAAAACTGCCACCTCTCGTTGCGAGCGCCTCTATGTCGGCGTCCTGCATGTGACGGCGATCCTCCCGGAGATGAGCAGTGATTCCGTCAGCCCCGGCCGATTCGCAGATTACCGCCGCCTCGATCGGATTGGGCTCATTGCCACCACGCGCCTGTCGCAATGTCGCGATATGGTCGACGTTGATGCAGAGGCGCTGGTGTCTTGCTCGCATTTATCCCGCCCGTTAGGTTCGCTATTCATCGTGGAGAAACGTGTGAAGAAACTCCTGCTCGCCCTGGTGGTGCTGTCAGCGTGCACCCGCGCAACGACCACCACGACCACCGACGCCGGTGGCGTCCGCACCACCACCAGCAACTCCCAGCTCGTCGGCGCGTCCAGTCCACGCATGGCGGTGGAGCAGTTCCTCGCCGCCGTGAACGCCCAGGACCTGCAGGCGATGTCGGTGGTTTTCGGAACGTCTCACGGGCCATCCCGCGACAATATGGATCGCGAGCAGCTCGACAAGCGCCTGATCATCCTGCAGTGCTACTTCTACCACGACAAATTTCGCATCCTGGGAGACAATGCGGGAGAAGGCGGAGAGCGCGTCTTCAACGTCGAGCTCACTCGAGGCCGGCTGACCCGCACGCCTCGCTTCTATACGATCGAGGGTCCCAACGCCCGCTGGTTCGTGGACAACATGGAGATCTCCGCCGTGCGCGAGTTCTGCCGTGATTCGGGTACGCTCAACCAGAAGCGCTAGAGCTCTGTAAGCTCGATCAATATCCCGCCCGTGGAGGCGGGATGAATGAAAGCGATTCGCTTGCCCTCGGCGCCCATACGAGGGGCTTCGTCAATCAGCCGTGCCCCCGCATTCCGGCAGCGCTCCAGAGTCGCGTCCAGATTGTCCACCGCAAAGCAGATGTGATGAATCGCCGGGCCACGGCGGGCGATGAATCTGCCGATTGGCGAGTCCGCCTCTGCCGCCTCCAGCAGCTCGACAATCGGTCCTCCCGCATCCAATCCCGCTATCCGCGCGCCGTCGGAGTCCCCCAGATCGACGGCCGGGAGCCCCAGGATTTCCCGGTAGAAAGGGAGAACCTCGGCGATGGAGCGCACGGCAATCCCGACATGGGCAATTCGCGAGCTTTGTGGGGTCGATTGGTGCATTAGATTTCTAGTTGTAGGGAAGGCACAAAGTTAATTCAGACATGCATGCGGGCCATGCCCGCGAGGAAGCAATTAATGTCGACTGCAGTGGCCGTTACGGACAGCGATTTCGAGCTGGAAATCGAAAAGCACGAAGGACTCGCGGTTGTGGACTTCTGGGCCACATGGTGTGGCCCGTGCAGGGTTGTTGCGCCGAGGCTGGATGAGCTGGCAGTGGAGTTCCATGGGAAGGCAAAGGTCATGAAGATGGACGTGGACACCAACATCAAGACGCCCGCCCGCTTCATGGTCCGTTCCATTCCGGCAATTCTGTTCTTCAAAGACGGAAAGCTGGTTGACCAGGTGATCGGCGCCGCGTCGAAGTCGGCGCTGGAGTCGAAGTTCCGCCAGCACGCAGCGTAGGGCAACGGCGCCGCTGGCGGTGACGCAGGGCTCCGTGGCCGGAAACGGGGAGAAGGGAGCCCTTTACATCGTCAGCACCCCCATCGGCAACATGGGCGACATGTCCTTCCGCGCGGTCGAGGTACTCTCCTCGGCCGCGCTCGTCGTTGCGGAAGACACGCGCCATTCCCGCCGGCTTCTCGATCACTACCAGATAACCACTCGCTGCGCCGCGTATCACGAGCACAACGAGGCGCGTGAGGCGCCGCGACTGGTGAGGCGACTGCTCGGCGGCGAGTCGATCGCGCTCATCACCGACGCCGGCACGCCGTTGCTGTCGGATCCCGGAGGGCGACTCGTCGCCGCAGCAATTGAAGCCCGCGTTCCGGTTGTGCCCATTCCGGGAGCGTCCGCGCTTCTCGCCGCACTCGTCGGATCCGGCCTGGCGGGCGAGCAGTTCACTTTTTTTGGATTTCTTCCGCGCAAGGGCAAGGAGCGTCTCAGGGCGCTCACCGACATCATGCGCATGCGCCACACCGCAATCCTTTACGAGGCGCCTCCCCGCGTTGGCGCCACTCTGTCAGAGATTGCCGAGGCCGGCGCGGGTGCGCGCACGGCGGTCGTGGCGCGAGAGCTCACCAAGAAATTCGAGGAGTATGCACGCGGCACGGTTGCCGACCTGGCGCGCCGCTTTGTCGAGACGGCTCCGCGCGGAGAGGTTGTGATCCTCATCGGCGGCGCGGAAAGCGAAGAGCTCTCCGAGGAGATGCTTTCCGGCGAAGCCCGGCGTTTGCGTGCGGCAGGCGAGCTTCCGCGCGACATCGTTGAGCGGCTCATCTCGGAACACGGAGTTGCCCGCAACCTCGCGTACAAGCTGGCTCACGAATCGTGATCGCATTCACTGTCGCGCCGGCCGAAGCCAGGCTGATGGATCCCACGGCGATCGGCGATGACCTCGGGCCGTTCGGTGGCATTGCAGCCGAGATGGACAGGTACGAAGACCGGCCGACGCAGCGCGAAATGGCGCGGACCGTCGCCACACTCTACAACGATGACGGCGTCGGGCTTCTCGAAGCGGGCACGGGTGTGGGCAAGTCGCTCGGATATCTGCTGCCGGCGCTCAGATGGGCCGCTCTCACAGGGGAGCGCACAGTCGTGTCGACGAACACGATCAATCTGCAGGAGCAGCTGGTTCGAAAGGACCTGCCATTTCTCGCTCGCGCTCTCGAAGGTGAGCAGCAGGTGCGCTTTGCTCTCCTCAAGGGCTGGCGCAATTATCTCTGCCTGTTGCGGCTGGAGCAGGCAAAACTGATCGGGTCCGACTTGCTGGACGATTCGGCCGGCGGGCTGGAAGGAATTGCGCAATGGGCGGCGACGACAACGGACGGGTCGCTCGGCGATCTTCCCGAACCCCCGCTTCCCGAAGTGTGGGATGAGGTGGCCGCCGAGCCTGACCTCTGCACGCGCGCAGCGTGCGCGCACTACGATCGATGTTTTCTTTTCACCGCCCGGCGGGCAGCCGCTCAGGCGGACATCGTGGTGGTCAACCACCATCTCCTGATGTCCGACGTGGCGGTGCGGCGGGCTCAGCGCAACTGGGAGGAGGCGGCTGTCATTCCCGCGTATTCGCGGCTCGTGGTTGATGAGGGACATCACCTCGAGGACGCGGCTGCCGCGCACCTCGGCGAATCGGCGACACGGATGGGGATGTTCAGATTGCTGGCGCGGTTGTCGAGGCCAGCCGGCACGCGGCGCAGCGGTCGCGGATTGCTGGCCGCGCTGGAGCAGCGCCTCAGATTGCGGGACGACATGTTCAGCAATGCGAGTCTCGATCTGCTCGACAAGCGGATCGCGCCGGCGGTTCACGCCGCGCGAGACAAGGGATCCGTGGTGTTCGACCTGCTCGAGACGTTTCTTCGTACCGCGGACCAGCCGGTTGTGCGTCTCACCGACGACTTCGATACGGATCCAATCTGGCGCGCGGGTCTCGGCCCGGCGCTGTCGGATTTCTTCACCGAGACGGCGGTATTGAGCGACAGTCTGACGCTCATTCGCGAGCGTCTCGAGATCGAGCCGCTGCGCGACGAAGCGACTGCGGCGCTCGTCGCGGAGATGCGCGGGGTCGGCCGCCGCCTGGAGGGACTGGCCAATGCGTTGCACGGCGCGCTCGAGCCCGGGCCGTCGGCGGCCGCAAGAGTCCGTTGGGTGGAGACACGCGGGCGCGCCGGGAACGTGGCTGTCACCTGGGTTCCACTCGACCTGGCGCCAATTCTTCGCGACGATCTGTTCGGCCGCGTAAAGACGGCCATTGTGACGAGTGCAACGCTGGCGACCGACTCGCGGTTTGAATTTCTCGCTCGCCGGCTTGGGGTGGATCAACTCGACATTTCGCCGGTCACCGCGTCGTTCGCGTCGCCATTCGACTACGCCGTCCAGTCGGTCGTGGCAATTCCCACCGACACGCCGGCTCCCAACGGCGACGCCGCGGGCCATCTGTCAGCGGTGATTCGCATGATCTCCGATTTTTCTGACGCCAGCGACGGCGGATTGTTCGTGCTGTTCACAAGCCATCGCGACGTGCGCGAGTCGGCATTGGCGCTGCGCGCGAGCGGCGCAATTGGCGACCGTCCGCTGCTCGTGCACGGCGAAGAAAGCCGCGACGTTCTTCTCGAGCGATTTCGTGACTCCGGCCGAGCCGTTCTTCTTGGAACGTCGTCGTACTGGGAAGGCGTCGACGTTCCCGGGCACGCGCTGCGCGGATTGCTCATCGCGAGGCTGCCGTTCCGTGTGCCCACCGAGCCCGTCACCGCCGCCAACTGCGAGGCAATTCTCGAGCGCGGTGGCGATCCGTTCGCCGAGTACATGGTGCCGCACGCGGCGCTCAGATTGAAGCAGGGATTCGGGCGACTCATTCGCACGGCAACCGATCGCGGCGCGGTGATCATCGCCGATCCGCGCGTGATCACGAAGAAATACGGGGCCGAATTGATGCGCGCGCTCCCGCCCGCGCGAAGATTGATGCTGCCGTGGCCTGAAATTGCGCGGCAACTCAAGGACTTCTATGCGGTGTCCGACTAACGTGTTATTCAGAGACCAAGAGGAATGATGCCCGTTTCGACAACTGGACAATCGTCAGCTCCGGCAAATGGCCGGCCGGGAAAGATCGTGTGCATCGGCCGCAATTATCGCGAGCATGCAAAGGAGCTCGGCAACGAGGTGCCCACCGAGCCGTTGTTCTTTCTCAAGCCGTCGTCGAGCATCATCCGGGAAGGCGAAACGATCGTGCTTCCTGAGCAGTCGCAGAAAGTCGAGTTCGAGGGTGAGATCGGTATCCTCATTGGCTCGCCTCTCACGCGCGCAGGCGAACGCGAGGCACTCGAGGCGGTGGCAGGCGTGCTCGCCGTCAACGACGTCACGGCGCGCGATCTCCAGCGGAAGGACAGCCAATGGACCCGCGCCAAGGGCTTCGACACTTTCTGCCCGCTGGGACCGGTGTCAACGAAGTCGCACGATCTCGGGAATCTCACCGTCGTGACACGCGTCAACGGGGAAGAGCGCCAGCGCGCGTCGAGCGCGGAGATGGTTTTCTCCATCGGAATGCTGCTCTCATACGTATCACATGTGATGACGCTCGAGCCGGGAGACATCGTCGCGACGGGAACGCCATCGGGCGTCGGGCCCCTCATGCCGGGAGACGTAGTGGAAGTCGAGGTCCTGGGTGTTAGCAAGGTGAGCAACCCGGTGGAGGCGCGCGCTTAGTGCCTCGTTATTCCGAGCGCCTGCTCGGACTTCCCGACTATCCGATGGCGGCAATTCCGGCAAAGAAGCGAGAGCTCGTGGCTCGCGGTGTGGACGTCATCGATCTTGGCGCCGGCGACGCCGACCTTGCTCCTCCTCCGGCGGCAGTGAAGCGGATGGCTGAGGCGGTGGCCAATCCGGCGATGAGCCGGTACGGATTCGGGCTGGGGTTGATGGAGTACCGCGAGTCGATCGTGAAGTGGATGCGCGGCCGTTTCGGCCTCGAGTTCGATCCCGTTCGCGAAATCGTACCGCTGCTCGGCTCCAAGGAGGGCATCGCCCATCTGGCGCTGGCTTATGTAAATCAGGGTGACGTCACAATCGTGCCGGAGCCCGGCTATCTCTCGTATCTCGGGGGAACGCTGCTCTCGGAGGGATCGCCGTACACGGTTGCCCTGCGACCGGGGAATGATTTTCTGGTGGACCTCGACGAAATCCCCGAGCATGTGCTGAAGCAGGCGAAAATTCTCTACCTCAACTATCCGAACAACCCTACTGCCGCGATTGCTCCGGTGGACTATCTCGAGAGCGTCGTGAAGCGCTGCAGGGAACTGGACATCCTGCTGGTGTACGACAATGCGTACTCGGAGATCGCATTCGACGGGTATGTGCCGCCGAGCATTTTCGAGATAGACGGCGCGCGCGATGTGGCGATCGAATTTCATTCGATGTCAAAGACGTACAACATGACCGGCTGGCGCTGCGGGTGGGCAGCGGGGCGTCCGGAAGTGATCGGCGCGCTGGCCCAGGTGAAGTCATTCGTGGACACGGGAAATTTCATGGCGGTTCAGGCCGCTGCAGCGAGCGCGCTCGACAACTCGGCATCGTTCATCCCGGGAAACGTCGCCATCTTTCGGGAGCGGCGTGACGCTGCGGTGGAGTCGTTCCAAAAAAATGGCTTTGCTTGTGACACACCGCGTGCCACCATGTATCTGTGGATTCGGCTGCCGGAACACATTACGAGCGCCGAGTTTGCGCAGTTCCTGATCGAGGAGGAAGGAGTGGTGGTAATGCCCGGCTCGAATTTCGGCATCGGTGGCGAGGGATTTTTTCGCGTCTCATTCGTCACGTCGCCCGCTCGCATTCGCGAGGCGGCCGATCGCGCCGGCCAGGTTCTCACCCGTTTGAGCGTCGGCGCCTGAGGCGGTCGATAAACTCGTGAACACACTCTGGCGATCGGGCGATCAACCGGCGGGGCAGGCGAGACGCTCGCGCCGTCCTCCGGCCAATTTCTTCCTGTCCCTGGGGCTGCACGTCCTTGCCGGCGTGCTGATGGTACGATTTCTCATCTCCCCGAACGCGTTTCTGTTGATATTCGGTGGCCAGAAATCACCCCCCGTACCTGCCGAGCGAATCGGCTTTCTGAGGCTGCCCAAGGCAAAGGGTCCGGCAGTAGTGGGAAGAAGCGGCGGCGACAACCGCCCGGTGACCAGGTCGGTCCCAATGAAGCTCGTCGCTCCGGTCGCGGTTCCAACCACACTACCTCCTGTTTCACCGGCCCAGAAGCCGACGGCAGACGAGGGCAGCGGCCCACTGGTGGGCACGGGCGGCCCGGCTCGTGGGATTCGTCCGAGCTACACCGATCCACGTCTGTGGCCGGCGCCGGGTGACATCATCGAGGCGCCGAAGACGGCGACTCAGCGGCTGGACAGCGTGATCGCGGACATCATCGGCCCATACAACGATTCGATGGCCATCCGCGCCGGCCAGCGCAAGCCGGGCGACTGGACGTTCGAGCACGACGGCAAGAAGTACGGAATCGACCAGCAGTACATCCATCTCGGGAAATTCTCGATTCCGACGGCGGTGCTCGGGCTTCTTCCGTTGAACATTCAGGCGAATCCGGTGCTTGCCGAGAGCAACAAGCTCTCGTATCAGCTCAACTCCGACATCAGGTCGCAGGCGCAGCGGGGCATGAACGAGGCCGACTTCAGGAAGGCGGTCAAGAGTATTCGCGAGCGCAAGGAACGTGAGCGGAACGCGGCGGCAAGCGGGAACGGGGACAACAAAAAACAGCCGGCAGATCCTCCGCCGGCTGTTCAGGGCTCGTCTTCGAAGAACTAGCTGACGGCTTTTTCAGTTGCGGCGGGCTGGGCCGCGGTCATCGCTTCCATCGTCACAAACGGCCGGAAGACGCCGCACAGAACTCCGAGAATGCTGTAGTCGTCGCTCTCGTTGAGAACAATCCCCCGGTCCGATGGGTTGGCCGGCTCCAGCACGGTCTTGCCGTTGCTGTGGGTGAGTGTCTTGATCGTTGCTTCGTCGCCGATGCGCGCTGCCACGATGTCGTTCTCTTTTGGCTTCGCGGCCGGGTTGACCATCACATAGTCGCCGTCGGATATCGAGCGTCCGATCATGCTGTCGCCCTTCACCTTGAGGAAGAAAACCTCCTCGGCCGGAATAAAGCGCCGGTCCATGGTGATGTACCCTTCCCTATGCTCCGGCAAAAGCGACGGCTCACCCGCGTGGATCTTCCCATAGTAGGGCACCGGCTTCGTCTTGTTCCCTCCGGTGAAACCGAGAAGGCGCACGCCGCGCGACCGCGCCGGGTCGCGCTCGATATACCCCTTCCGGGCGAGCGACTGAAGAAGATCGGAGACTGTCTTTGTGGACTTGATCGCGAATTGCTTGCCGATGTCGCGAATGCTCGGCTGATACGTATGCTCGGCAGTGAAGTCGAGCAGGTATTTGTAAACTGAGCCCTCGAGTGGTGTGAGTGTCTCAGCCATGGTTGCTCCCTGAAAGAAGGCGGCCGGTCAATAGGCAGAAACGCCTACGATAGTCTAATCCATAATGTGCATATCATCCGTTTCTGCGTCAACATCATGTTGATTGCGTCGGGCCTGCTCCAAGCCATCCCAGCGCATCGGCAATCCGGGCAAGGGCGAGCTCGCGCCCCATCGCCAACAGGACCTCGAAGATGCCCGGGCTGACGGTAAGGCCGGTCAAGGCCACCCTGAGCGGCTGGAACAGCTTGCCGGCAGGGACACCTCGCGACTCCGCCAGCGACCGGAGGGCGGCCTCGAGCGGCTCGGCCTCCCAGGCTGGCGCAGCCGCCAGCGTCCGGGCGACCTGGTCGAGAATTTCAGCCGCCTCCGCCGGGTTTTTCCACTGCTTTGCCACCGCCTCGGGATCGTACTCTATATGATGCAGGAAGTAGGGGCCGGCCTGGCGGACGATGTCGTCTATTGTGCGGGCGCGGACCCGAAGCAGATCCAATAACCCGAGGTACCAGTCCCGCCGCGCGGCAAGCGTTGCTTCGTCGGCCAGACCTCCAGCGATTATTGCCGGTGTCACCATAGGCTCCAGTTCCGCCAGTGGTGTCATCGAGAGGTGCTGGCCGTTCATCCAGTCCAGCTTCTGGGGGTCGAAGATCGCCGCTTTCTTCTGCAGTCCTTCCGGCGAAAAGAGCTCGATCATCTCCGGCACCGTCATGATCTCGCGGTCACCTCCGGGCGACCAACCGAGCAGGGCGAGGAAGTTGAGCATGGCCGAGGGGAGCAGACCGTGGTGCTGGTAGTCGCCCACGGCGGTGGCACCGTGTCGTTTGCTCAGCTTCTTGCCGTCCATCCCATGGATCATCGGCAAGTGGGCGAACGTCGGCAGTTCCGCACCCAGGGCGCGGTAGAGCAGGATCTGTTTCGGCGTATTGGAGATATGGTCGTCGCCGCGCATGACGACGGTGATCCCCATCGCGATGTCGTCGGAGACGACGGCGAGGTTGTAGATCGGCGTCGCGTTTGAGCGGAGGATGACGAAGTCGTCGAGATCCTTGTTGGGGAATGCGATTCGGTCGTGGACGAGGTCGTCCCACTCCGTCGTTCCCTCGGGAATGCGAAAGCGCACGACGAACGGGTCACCGCGATCGAGACGCTCCTTCACCTCAGTCGGTGAAAGTCGGTCACAGCGGCGGTCGTACTTGAAAGTCTCGTGTCCGGCCACCGTTTCGCGACGGCGCTGGTCGAGCTCCTCGGGCGTGCAGAAGCAGCGGTATGCAGCGCCCGCGTCGAGCAATCGCAGGGCATCCGCGCGGTGGCGCTCGAGATTCGCGCCCTGGTACACGACCTCCTCGTCCCAGTCCAGGCCGAGCCACTCCATCCCCTCGAAGATCGCGCGCGTGCTCTCGTCGGTGCTGCGGAGCTTGTCCGTATCCTCGATGCGCAACAGGAACTTGCCGCCGTTGTGACGGGCGTACAGCCAGTTGAAGAGCGCCGTGCGTGCGCCACCGACGTGCAGATAGCCGGTGGGTGACGGCGCGAAGCGAAGGCGTGGTGGGGGAGCGGTGTCGGTCATTGTGCCGGAAAGAAACGAAAAGAAAACGGGTCCGCCAAACCAAAGCGGACCCGCGAAAACGGAGAGAGAGGGATTCGAACCCTCGATACGCGTTTCCACGTATGCCGGTTTAGCAAACCGGTGCCTTGAGCCTCTCGGCCATCTCTCCGGGAGGTGACGCAACTTAGATGATTCTCCGGGCTTACTCAAGCTGTGCGCCGATGCGCGCAGCGCTCCTCAGAATTCACTTCGCGTCGAGCTTTCTCCCCGCGTCGAGCCTGTCGAAGTTCATCAGCGCGTTGAACACGAGAGAGTAACTGCCGATCGTTTCGCCACGGTACATCGGATTGTTCGCGAACAGAATCACGTGCCCCTTCGCGACCGGCACATCCACTACTACCGGGCGTTGAGCGACATCGCTGCCGTCGAGCAGACCGGACACCAGCAAATCGCGCTGGTCGCTGAAGCGCAGAATCACGCGAGGCCTGAGTGCGGGCGGGATGATCGTGAGCGGAAAACGCTGTTGCTCTTCTGTCACCGGTGCCGCCTGCCACGGCTGTACCGGCTTGCGGGGAGGAACGTCATTCTTCGGATCGAGCACAGCCCGGCCCTGCGGAACGTCGACATCGTCGGCGGTGCCGCGGCCGGTTGCGCGGGCGTTGAGTGAGTCGGAAGGACGCCCGCCGCGAGTGCCGAGCACGTTGGTGATGGAGAAGCTCTGCCCGTCGTTGCTGTAAACGGCGAGACTGTCGCGCATTCCATAGAGAAGCGGGCTCGCGTCGTCAACGACTTTCGTGCGCAGCAGCGTTCCCACGACGTGGAGCCGCGGGGGATGCGTCACCGTCACGCCGTCGGCAAGGCCGAACGAAATCGCGAAGTCGGCCGTGTTCTCTACGGTCAGCAGCACTCCGCCCGCCGAAACGAACTTCGACAGATTCTCGAGTCCCTGCCAGCCGAGTCCTGGTCGGATGTCGTCGGTCTGGGCCATCGTGCCGATATTCGGCGTGAGCGGCGTGTTCTTCCATGGCATGGCATTGCGCCACATCGGAAGTCCGTCGACGATCGTCTGCGGACTGCTCCCGTCGGGCGGAAAGATGATGACGTCGTATTTCGAGTTGAGATTTGGCGTCTTTGCGACGTCCTGGACACTGATGTAATCGTACGGGATGTGATTGAAGTCGAACGCCTGCCGCCACCACCCTTCGGTCTGGGTGCTTCTCCAGGTGTGCAGAATTGCCGCTCGCGCGGCTCGCGCGGCGTGCATCGGCACGGATGGAGGCGCCGCGAGGGCGTAAGCATTCAGGCCAAGCTCCTTTGCGGCTGCCGCGAGGTCGGACTGGGGCACGCCGCGGATGACAAACGAGCCCGGACGGAATTTCTGGCCTGCTGCCTCGAACGGCTGTTCAGCGATCTGGAAGTCAGCGCTCCGGAAGCGGTAGCGGAGCGTCGCCAGCGCGTTGTCGCCGTTGTGGTCGATCGCGAACGCGTTCCCCGCACCTGTGACGCCACCGGGCGCGCGTACTTCGGTGCTGACAATTTCCATCGGCGCGTCAAGCACCTTGGGATCAGTCACGCGAAGTGCTCGAACAGCAAAATTTTCGGGAAAGGTCCATCCGGTGTCGTCGTACGGACTCTTCTGCGGATCGCTTGGACTCCAGAACTGGTAGTCGAGCAGCGCATCGGCGATGCGCGAGTACGGCTGGTCCATTCGCACTACGTAGCTGCCGGCAGGGAACTGGCGCGGCTCCATCTTCGGCCGTACCGGAACCGTGTCGGCACTTCTCACCATTGCGCTGTCGGCGTTGGGCGTAGTCGGGGGCTTCGGCTTGGCCGCGGGAACGAGAGCGGTGAACGGTGCCGTTGCCCGCGAGATCTCCACATGCTGCTTCTGAAGGATGCGAAGCAGCTCTGCCTGCGCACCGGGGCGCGGGTCGTCGGCCGGCAGAACGTAGGCGGCTGGACCTTCGGTGCGCGCCTTGAGAACCGAGCGCTTGCTCTTCTCATAAAAGTTCTGGAGGAGCTGCCGTCTGTTGTTGGCGAAATAGCTGAGCGATACGAGCAGGCCCGTCTCCTCGTAATTGTTGTTGTTCCTGAGCGACCATTTTACGCGCGGCAGGGGAGGACTCTGGCGGTACCAGGTTCTCGCGGTTTCGGTGGGCGTCAGCGTGCGATCAATCGTCTCCGCCGTACCACCATTGCCGAAGGTCTCGTACAGCCGGGCAATTCCGTTGTGTGTTGCAGCCATGAAGTACAGGTATCCCGGCGACCAGGTGTCGAAGTTCCCGTGCGTGAACACGCCGGGCATCCCCATGCGCGTCATCTCCTGCACATTGTTCCAGCCGAGCATCTGCCATTCGTTGGTGAGGAGCGGGTCGATCCAGGCGTTGTACGGCCCGTCGCCAACGGTGTTGTCGTAAAGAAATGGAACCGACTCGTGGAGATCGTGAATTACCTGTGCTTTCCAGTCGATATAGGTATTCAGGACATTCTGCGACAGCTTCAGGGTGAGCGCCATCGCATCGCGGTTGTTGTCGTGGGCGACGTAGTGACCCCAGTAGAGAAGGTTGGGATAGGTCTCTCCCGGGTGCGCCATGTGCCAGTTGAAGATGTCCACTTCTCGATCGCGGCCATCGACTTCGACGATCGGAGTGATGAGCGTGATCAGGTGCTCGCGAATGTTCCGGATGTAGGGGCTTTCGTCCACTGCCAGGCGATAGGCGAGCTCCATCAGCGCCGTCGGCGCTCCGGATTCGGTCGAGTGAATGGTTCCAGTGATGTAGTAGACCGGCGTCGCGTCGCTGACGAGCTTTGCGGCAACTGCATCGTCCATGTTGATCGTGCGCGGGTCGGCCAGCCTGGCGAGGTTCGCCTTGTTCACGTCGAGATTCGCCAATAAGGCCTCGGAGGCGACAGCGACGGCAATCATTTCGCGGCCTTCCTCCGTTTTTCCGATCGAGAACACCTTCACGCGCGGACTGGCTTTGGCCAGCAGGCGCATGTAGGCGTAAACCTCTTTCGAGTAGGGAAGATTGTTGCGGGCGCCGGCAATGTCGCCGAGGACGACCTTGGGAGTGGGTACCGTTGCTGACGCCGGGAGATAATCCACCAACGGAGACAGGAAGAACGGCTCAGTGGTGTACTCGTGGATCTTCTTTGTGTAGTCCTCATCGATCGGCTGACTGGGATCGCGGCCAGGACGGGCGGCAGAAGGATCGGTGCCCGCGCCGCTGGTTTCCGGGGTAACGGCTCGACCTTGGCCGGCGGCAAGGGCCGGAGCAAGCAAAAGAACCAGTGATATGAGCGCAGAGCGTCCGGACCTGAAATGTTGCATCTGAGGAGCCTCGGTTAGCCGTCGGAATGCCGCGCTAATCTACGGATGTGGCAGGGCAGGTGAGTTATCGGGCGATTGGCGAGGAGTGTCTCAAAGATACACTTGTTTATTCCGGTAACCGGCAGTACGTTCGCGGGAGTATGAGCCCCCCTATGGTTGAGCATCCGACGTCCGGTTCCCCAGAAACGCCAACAGCGTCCAGCGAACAGGATACGACTTTGACATCTTCGACTTTCGCGTCGCCGGATCGAATCGCAGTGCCCCCGCACGCCGTCGAAATTCTCCGCGATTGCATCGACGGACGAAAGTCCGCTCCCGTGATCAATGAGAAGATCCGCGAAGCGCTGGTGTTGATATGCGACGAAGCGCATAAATCAGACGCGATGCCGGAGCAAGTCATCATTGCGGTCAAGGAGATGTGCACATCGCTCCCGGAATATCAGCACATCCGCGGCGCGCGCGAGCGTGGTGCGTTTCTCAGCTCGCTCGTTACGGTAGCGATCGAGGAGTACTACCGGGGCTGACGTCAACGCCGATTCAACGGAGGGAGAGGGACTCGAACCCCCAAGCGCTTGCGCGCGGCGGTTTTCAAGACCGCTGCCTTACCAATTAGGACTATCCCTCCAGACGCAACCGCAAATTATTTGGATGGCGGTGGTTACTCAATGGCACCCGCGGTCTCAGGAGGTTGCTCGTGGACCAGCCTCGGCGCAACGGCAACCGAGAAACCCACAGATGCGAGAGGCCGGAAGCGTAGAGGCCGAGGCTCTAGACTGAACCTGCATTCCAGCCCACCTGGTTTCGTCTGAGCGAGACGCCAGACGACAAGGCGGAACTCGCCACGGTTTCTTGTTCCGGCCTAGCGTCCTCTCGCGACGATCTCTATGTTCGCGCCTCTCCCGCCGGGGTCTCGAATGTCCGCTCGATCGAAGCTCTCTGTGATGATGTTCCTGCAGTACTTCGTGTGGGGCGCGTGGTACGTCACCATGGGGACGTATCTCGGCACAACGCTCAAATTCGACGGAACGCAAATCGGACTGGCGTACGGAAGCACGGCGATCGCCGCGATGGTGTCGCCGTTTTTCGTCGGGATGATTGCCGACAGATTCTTTCCCACCGAGCGAATAATCGCGCTGCTCCACATCGCCGGCGGCGTCGTGCTTTACCTCGTGTCCACGATGACGACGTTCGGGCGGTTTTATCCACTGCTGATTTTGTACGCGCTTCTCTTCATGCCGACGCTCGCGCTCACAAATTCGATCTCGTTCGACAACATGGCGGACTCGGCCAAGGAGTTCCCAAAAGTTCGAGTGCTCGGGACGATTGGATGGATTGTCGCCGGCCTGGCTGTCGGCAAACTCGGGCTCGAAGCGTCTTCCGCCCCAATGAAGATCGCGGCTGCTGCGTCGATCGTTCTCGGGCTCTACTCATTCATGCTGCCGCACACGCCGCCGCATACCGGCGGCAAGCCGCTCAGTGTTCGCGACGTGCTTGGACTCGACGCGCTTTCATTGATCAAGGACCGATCCTTCGCCGTATTCCTCCTCGGCTCTTTCGTGCTGTGCATTCCGCTCCAGTTCTACTATGCGTTCACCAATCTTTTTCTGAACGAGACCGGAATGACGGCCGCAGTGTCGAAAATGACGCTTGGGCAAGTATCCGAAATGGGCTTCATGCTGCTGCTTCCTCTTGCGCTGGTCCGGCTTGGCGTTAAGAAAATCATGCTCATCGGCATGGCGGCGTGGACGCTGCGGTACGTGATGTTTGCGCTTGGCAACACCGGCTCGCTCGTATGGATGCTGTACCTCGGCATCCTGCTGCACGGAGTCTGTTACGATTTCTTTTTCGTCACCGGCCAGATTTATGTCGACCAGACAGCGGGACTCAGAATTCGCGCTGCTGCCCAGGGTCTCATCGCATTCGTTACGCTTGGGGTGGGATTGTTCATCGGGTCGTGGGCTTCCGGCCGAGTTGTTGACGCGTACGCAACTGTGGGCGCCAACGGCGTCGCCACGCACGACTGGCGGTCCATATGGCTGGTGCCTGCCGCTGGAGCGGCAATCATCCTCGTAGTCTTTGCGGTTCTCTTCCGGCCGGCGCCGGCAGCGCCGGTTGAAATTGGGGAGCAGCCGATGCCCGAGCCGTTACCTCTATAGGTCGATGAAGAGGTCTTCAGCTGCTCGGCCGCGGCTCTGTCTGTCGGGAATGGTGGCTCTGTTCATTGGAGCCGGCCTCGTGGCATGCGATCACGACACGGCGAAGGCGACGTGCTTCGACATGTCGGCACCGGGGGTCATTGTCTACCTCCCCGGTATCGACGTCGTTGTGCGCGACAAGTTCGGACGCGGCGAAGCACTCGGCACGACAGTAATCGTCCACAACGGCAACGACTCCGTAGTGACGACCGGCATCGATACACTGCACGTGCCGGCCGGATACACTTATGCGGGAACGTTCTCGGTGCGCGTGAGCAGGCCGTTCTATCGCGATACAGTATTGTCGAACGTCGTTGTTCAGGCCGGAGACTGCAGCGTCAAGACGCTTCAGCTTCCGCTCACGCTTCAACTCGCGCCGGGTGCGCCGTCTATTCGCTCCATAGCGGTGTTTGGAGCCGATTTCCTGTCAACGCCCGGCACGAGTCGCCAGCTCACCGCACGATTCGATGCCGATCCCGGCATACCGACGACAGTGAGCTGGCGGGTATCGGATGCTGCGCTGGCAGACATAAATGCCGCGGGACTCGTCACAGCGAAGTGTTCTCTTGTTGGCGGCACGGAGACAGTTACGGCTGTCGCCACCGCCGACACGACGGTCCGCGGTTCAGTGAACTTTGGGGTGCAGAAGCAGACGACCTGTAGCTGAACAGCTACGGTTTCCACTTTCCCCGGGCAACATCAGGAACGAACGAGTCCAGGCCGCGCGGCGGGAAGTCGAGCGTGCGGCCTTTCGCCGCACTCATGTACGCCGTCATGAGTATTCGCATCACCTCCACGCCGTCGTCGAACGTCAACATCGGCGGTTCGCCGGCGAGGAACGCGCGCACGAAGTGGCGATTCTCTGCCTCGTAGCCATATGCCGCCGCCTCTTCTGCCACCACCGGCATCATGCCCACTTCGGCGTTCTGCTTCTCCACCAGATCTTCTCCCGCGTTGCCTTTTACCTGCCGGCTGAAGAAAAGCTTGAGCCCGCTGTCGAGCGTGTTCCACGACATCGAGTACTCCGGGCCGAGCAGCTCAGCCGAAAGCCTCAGTCCGGCGCCGACGAAGCTCCACGAAGTAGTGACCTCGCCGACGAGACGCTCTCCGCTGTTGGCCTCGTACTCGATCGTTGCCCGCGCAAAATCCTCGGCGGGATGACGGCGGTAATTCACGTCCTTTCCCATAGCGGCCGATAACCGCCTTGCATATGCGGGGCGGGTCCACTTGAGCGAAGCAACGTGGCCGGTGATGCGCACCGGCCGTATCGAGGAGCGGCGCGCTCCTGGAGCAGTGAGCAGATGCCGCACGACTTCCACGGAATGGCACATCATGTCGTTGAGAACACCGCCGCCCTGGAGCGAGCCCTGCCAGAACCAGGGCATGTGCGGCCCGCTGTGCTCCTCTGCGGCGCGCGCGAGATAAGGCCGGCCTGTGAGAGCTGCGCCTCTCGCCCAGATGAGCTGTTTGCCGCGTGTGATCTCCGGGGCAAAAAGCTGGTTCTCGAGATAACCCGTGTTGAGACTTACGCTTTTTGCGAGGCGCGCGACGACCTTCGCTTCAGCGACGTTGCGCGCGAGCGGCTTCTCACACGCCAGGCCCAGAAGCTCGCCGTCACCGTCGCGAATGGCGGCGACTATTTCCTCGACGTTGGCGATGCGGGTGTGATTGGGGCCGCACAGCCAGATGGCGTCGATGCGCGGGTCTGCGACCATCGCGCGAATGGAGCGATAGGCGCGGGCATCACCTACCTGGAGGCTGCGGGCGAGCGCCGCTGTTGCAGCGGCGTTCCGCGGATTGGGACTCCAGACTCCGAGGACGTCGGCGTCGCGGACCCCGGTGAAAGCCTGGATGTGGAAGCGAGCGTTGAAGCCGCTTCCGATGAACCCGATTCCGAGCCTTGCGCTCACTCGGGCGCGATGCGGGTCTTCATCACGTCCATCGTGACGCCGAGCTTGGCCATGGCTTCGGGTGGGCAGCCAGTCCAGATGGGATTGAAAGTGTTGCCAACGTAGCGGACGTCCTTCCATCCCATTTCGCTGGAGAAAAACCCGCTCGCCGTGAGATCACGGAAGCGATTGAAGAACGCCACGCCCTGGCTCATTTCGGGACGTGCTTTTGCCGGCCACGCGATGTCATCGAGCACCTGCTTCCGCTGGGATTCGGCAGAACGAACGAATGAAGTGCCGAAACGCTCGATGCACTGGAAGTCGAGCCAGGCCAGGCCACCGCGCATGGCGATCTTGCTGGACTCCGACGCGTCCTTGTCGGACAGCAGAAAGTCCATGTACTCAGGAACCTTTGCGTCGGTTGCGCTCCCCGACCGCTCGTCGCGAGGAATGATGTAGTCGGCCAGCATACGGACCGTTTTCCACTCCCCTGCAGTGAAAAACTTCGGAGCGTAGATCGGTGGCAGGCTCTCCGCGTCGCGAAAAACCTGTGCGGCCCGCTCGAGCTGCGACACTGACAGGTCCCACCTGAACGCGATGGGAAGGAGAGCGAGCGCCTTCACCGCCTCCCGGCGGTCCAGCATCGTCGTCATAACGCTTTCCTCTTCATCTGATCGGAGATGTAATCCGATGTGCGCCACGCCAGCGCCAGAATCGTCCACGTGGGGTTCTTGTCCGCCTGTGACACGAACGGTCCGCCGTCGGCGACGAACAAATTCTTCACGTCATGCGTCTGGCAGTTCGCGTTCACAACCGACGTCTTCGGATCGCCGCCCATGCGGGTGCCGCCCAACTCGTGGATGATCTGGCCGCCGGCGGCAATGCCATACTCCTGCTCTTTCGTCGGCATCGGATTGAACACTGTGCCGCCCATCTCCGAGATCAGCGCGCGAAACGTCTGCTGCATGTGCCGAACCTGGTTCAGCTCGTAGTCCTGCCACTTCCAGTGGAACCGCAGCACCGGGATTCCGAACCGGTCCACGACATTTGGATCGATCTCGCAATAGCTGTTGTCGTTGGGGATCATCTCGCCTCGACCGGAGAAGCTGATCGTCGCGCCGTAGTACCGCCGGTAGTCTTCCTTGAGCTTCTGTCCGTAACCGCCGCCCGGCGGGTAGCGATGTATTCCGCCCATGAAGCCAGCACCCGGCGCCCGGATCCCGCCTCCAACCTCGATGTGATATCCGCGCGGAAAATCGAGCTTCTTGTTGTCGAGCCACCACGGCATGTAGACGTGCATGTCGCCGGCGCCGTCTTCGTTGTGCGTGACGTGGTTCTCCATCGCCGGGATGTATCCGGAGACGTCGCTGCCGGTGGTGTCTGTTATGTATTTTCCGACTGTGCCACTCGAGTTTGCCAGACCCTGTGGGAAACGGGACGTTCTGGAGTTGAGCAGGATGCGCGACGATTCGAGCGCGCTCGCGGCAAGCACCACGACCCGCGCGCGAACCTGCATTTCCGCACCGGTGAGCTTGTTGACGTAGGACACGCCCGTGGCGAGCCCGTCCGGTCCGACCACGACCTCGCGGACCATGGCGTTGGTGAGCAGCGTGAGGTTCCCGGTCGCGAGCGCCGGGGCGATGAGCACGTCGGGGCTCGAGAAGTTTGACCGCGTCATGCACCCGCGACCGCAGTTTCCGCAATAGTGGCAGGCCTGGCGGTCGTCAAGCGGCTGCGTGATGACCGATCGCCGAGCGGGAATGCACGTAATCCTGAGCTTGTCGCTGGCTTTCTTCACGAGGAGCTCGTAACAGCGGGGAGCCGGCGGCGGCTGAAAGATGCCGTCGGGTTCGTTGCGGATTCCCTCACGGCTGCCGTGGATCCCCACCAGTCGATCGACCCGATCGAAATACGGTGCGACGTCGTCGTATGAGATCGGCCAGTCGTCGCCGATGCCATCGAGGCTTTTGCGCTTGAAGTCGTCGGGTCCGAAGCGGAGCGAGATCCTGCCCCAATGGTTGGTCCGTCCGCCGAGCATGCGCGCGCGCCACCAGAGAAAACGGGAGCCCGGAGCAGTGGTATATGGTTCGCCTTCAATCTCCCATCCGCCTTCGCACGCATCGAACTCGCCGAACGGCCGCAGCTTCGTCGATCCACCGCGCCTGGGGGAGGTGTAACTGGGGACCAGCATCCTCGAGTCGCGCGATGCGTACCAGGGACCGCCGGCCTCGAGCATGATGACATTCGCGCCCGCTTTGGTGAGCGCATAGGCGGCCATTCCGCCGCCGGCGCCGGAGCCGACAATGCACACGTCGTACGTCTTGCGAGGTGGCGCCAGCAGAGTCATCGGAGTCCCGGGGTGAGTTGATGGTCCGGGAAAAAACTACGCATGGTGGGTGGGGGGCACTAGTCGCTCGTTAGCGGGCCACTCTATCTGTCTGCGGGCACGGTAACGGCGGAACAAAAATAAAAAATCCTCACCGGTCTCATCGGTCTCCCAAGACTTCCCCCTTTCACTAGAGGGTGGCGGTTCGAGGCGGGGGCCAACGTCACGAATCACACGTCGAGCGCCCGAAGATATGCATAGCTGTCGCGAATGCTGGCGAACGGATCTTTCGGCTCGTCGTGTTCGACGAAGATGTGTTTCGTTCCCGCGAGGGCGCGACGGCCGAGAATCGTCTTCCAGTCTATCACGCCTTTCCCGACGTCTGTCATTTTCTTTGCCGCGTCCATGTCCTTGAGGTGCAGCATCGGGAAGCGCCCGGGATATCGCCCAAAGTAGTCCAGCGGGTCGCCGCCTCCGCTTCGCAGCCAGAAGATATCCATCTCCATCACAACCAGACCGGGGTCTGTCTGTGCAATGAGCAGGTCGTACGGAATCTGGCCGTCTATGGCAGTGAACTCGTACATGTGGTTGTGGTAACCGAACTGGATGCCGGCACTTCTCGCTCGCTCGCCGGCGTGATTGAACAACTCGGCGACCTGCTTGTAACCGTCCACCGTCCGGTATTTGTCGTCGATCGAGGGACAGACGAGGTAGCGATGGCCAATCACCAGGGCGTCGGCGATGATCTTGTCCCATTCCGCGCCGAGAACCGGAAACCCGATGTGCGCTGACGGCGCGCTGAGCCCGTTCTCTTTCAACAGCGAGCTGACGTCCTCAGGGCTGTGCCCGAAGTAGCCGGCGAACTCGACCTCTTTGTATCCGATTTGAGCGACACGCGAGAGTGTACCGCCGAAATCTTTCTTAAGTTCTCCGCGGACAGTGTATAACTGAACGCCGACGGGCCCGAGTTTTGTCGACTCAGCGACACCACTTCCGCGAATGCCAGCCAACCGCGTAGACGCGAGCAGGGCGCCAACGGAGCCGAGGAACTCACGGCGATTCTGGGTGTCATGATCGGCGGCCATGTGTCAAGCTAGCGTTGGCGCCGTCGTCTTGCCGCGTGTCAGCCGCCAGGCTGGTCGCCCGCCAGGCTTACAAGCTGTTAAAATCATGTGCGCTGCGACATCGACATTCAGCGTTGATCTGTTTTGCTACGGAAAAACCAGTTGACAAAAGGTTCCGCCGCCCGTATGCTACGGAAGAACCCGTAGACAAAAGCCTGCATGTCCGATATCTACTTTCCACCGCGCGAGCTCGAAGTGATGAGCATTCTCTGGCGCCTCGGCTCGGCGACCGTCGCCGAAGTGCGACAAGCGCTCGACGAGAAGCTCGCCTACACCTCGGTGCTCTCGGCGCTCCAGACGCTCGAGGAGAAAGGCTTCGTGCGACATGAAGCCCACGGGCGAGCGTACAAGTATCTCGCCGTCGTCGGTGCCGAGCGCGCCGGCGGCAGCGCGATCACACGCATCAAGGACGTGATCTTCCACGGCTCCGCGGAGCGCATGTTCGCGCAGTTCGTCTCCGACAAGAAGCTGAGCCGCGAGGAGCTCGAGCGCATGCGCGGGCTGCTCGCCGAGCGTCTCGAGGAGGAGTCATGACGGTGGCATGGACACTCTACGTGCTGCTCGTGGGCACGCTGCTGGCCTGCGGGGCGCTCGCCGTGGACGGCATCCTCCGTCGCACGACGCTGCCGACCCGATGGGTCTGGGTGAGCGCGCTCGCCGGCATCGTCTGCATGGCGGTCGTCGCCCCGAGACGCGATGCTACGCCCGCTGCATTCAAAATTCCCGTCACCCAGAATCGCGTCGCCTCAGTCGTCGAACCGGCACTTCCGACGCGTGGCTTCGCGGCGGTTCTCGAGCGGGGGCGCGAGGCGGTGAGATCTTCCGTTACGGCGCTCATCGCGGCCGCCAACAGGCGTCTGCCTGCGTCGGCCGTGTTTGCGCTCTCGATAGCATGGGGAGTGATGAGCGCTGTGATGCTGGTCGTTCTTGTCGTCGTGAATCGTCGAGTCGATCGAGACAGGCGCGCGTGGCCGCTCGCCGAGGTGTTCGGCACGCCGGTGCGCATCACGCCGACGGTTGGCCCTGCGGTCATGGGCCTCTCGGCGCCGGAGATCGTGGTGCCGCGCTGGCTGCTCGAGCGAAGCCCCGATGAGCAGCGTCTCGTGATCGTGCACGAGCGCGAGCATCTCGCTGCGCGCGATCAGCTTCTTCCCGTCGGCGGATTGATCGTCGCAGCGATTCTCCCGTGGCATCCAGCGGTCTGGTGGGCGCTCTCGCGCCTGCGTCTCGCCATCGAGCTCGATTGCGATGCTCGTGTGTTGAACCGTGGAGTGCAGCCTCGGCCCTACGGTGCGCTGCTGATTGACATCGCCGGCCGATGCGCCGGACACCGCGTCGGCGTGCTCGCGCTCGCGGACAGGACCTCACACTTGGAGCGGAGATTGCTCGCCATGAAGAACACACAGCGGCGGTTCACTCTCGTTCGTACGGGCGCGCTCGGCGCCATCGCCATGCTGTCGATCGTGATGGCCTGTGAGGCACGACTCCCGACGTCCGCGGAAGTCGACAAGATGGATGTGGCGAGCGCGGAGAAGGCGGCCGTCCAGGCGAAGCTGCTCGACGAAAAGGCGGCACAACAGGTTGTCTACAAGGTGGACGGTGTTGTCGTGACCGCGGCCGAAGCGCATGCCGTGAGCTCGAATCGCATCGCGAGGGTCAGTGTGACGAAGTCCGGCGCGGCGAGCGTGAAAGGCGATGGTACCGCGTTCACGGTCGTGGACGTCAGCACCGCCGACAGCAGCAAGAAGGGCGTGCCCATGAAGATCATGTTCAAGAAGGGCGCCCAGGAAGGAACAATCGAGACCGAGCATGGGACGCTGACAAGCTCGAAGGGCTTCACCGGCCTGCTGTTCGTCGATGGCGTGCTTGCGCCCGCGGGATCGCTCGCGACGCTCTCGCCGAACGAGATCGCCAGCATCGAAATATTGAAGGGAGAGGCGGCGACAAAGGTCTCTACCGATCCCGCCGCGGCGAACGGCGTGATCAGGGTCACGACGAAGCACGCGCAACAGAACGAGTAGGACTGCACGGCGCGGCGTGTTTTTGAGTCCTTCAGGTAGTATCGGGATCATCGACGCGGCCCACGACGCAGGCGGCACGCGTCCCTCCAGCGCCTGGACCCGCGCCGCGGTCGAGCGCGAGAATATCGCGAACCCCTCGCTACGCGAGGTGAAACGCCACACTCGCTCCGACGATCCCGCCCCCGACTACTGCAATCGCAGCGTGATCCATAGGCAATTCAGTGACATGAAAACGATCTGTCACGTCGTAGGCAGCCCACGGCTGCCAGCTTCCTTTCGCCGTTGGCTCCCGGCAGGTAGTTCTTATTAAAGTTTAGTGCCTGAACTGACGCTGGCCGGTGAATACCATCGCGATGTCGTGTTCGTCGGCAGCCGCAATCACGTCGGCGTCGCGAACCGACCCGCCCGGCTGCACAATGGCCGTGATGCCCGCTTCTGCTGCCTGATCGACTCCGTCGCGAAATGGGAAGAATGCGTCGGATCCGAGCACCGCACCCTGTGTGTCGTGACCGGCGACGCGCGCCTTGTGCACCGACAGGAACGCGGCGTCGACGCGTGACATCTGGCCGGCGCCGATGCCGATGGTTGCGCCATCCCGTGCCAGCAGGATTGCATTGGACTTCACGCTGCCAACGGCGCGCCAGGCGAACATCAGGTTCCTTCGCTCGGCATCGCTGGGCTGGCGCTTGGTCACTACCGTCCAGCCGGCGATCTCGCTCGCCGGAGCGGCTCGCTCCTGGAGAAGCATTCCGCCCCGCACTCGCTTGTAATCGAGCGCGTGCGGACCCCATTCGGCCCGGCCCGCGAGAACCCGAAGGTTCTTTTTCCGGCCGAGGATCTCGAGCGCTTCCACGCTGAAATCGGGTGCCACGAGACATTCGACGAACAGGCTCGAGACGGCTTCGGCCGTCTCCGCGTCAACCGAAACCGTGAACGAAATGACAGATCCGAAGGCAGACAGTGGATCGCAGGCGAGTGCCTTGCGGTATGCTTCGAGCGCCGACTGCCCAGTCGCCAGGCCGCACGGTGTTGTGTGCTTGATGATCGCGCAGCAGGTCTCTCCATCGAACGGGTCGGTGGCCAGAAGAGCGCCCTCGAGGTCGAGCAGATTGTTGAATGAAAGCTCCTTGCCGCCTTTTTGCGTCAGGCCCGCAAGACCTTTTCCGGCGCGCTCGATGTAAAACGCGGCCCGCTGGCCGGGGTTCTCTCCGTACCGCAGCGTCTGCCTTCTCGCGAGGGAAAGAGTCATTCGATCGGGGAAATCTTCCTTCCGCTCGCACGCGAACCACTTCGCGATGGCCGCATCGTAGGCCGCTGTGTGCTCGAAGACTTTTTCGGCCAGCAGCCGGCGCAGATCGAGATCGTCGTCGTTCGCTTCGAGTCCGGCGAGAACGCGGGTGTAATCCGCCGGATCGACAATAGCGGTCACCGACGCAAAGTTCTTCGCTGCCGAGCGCAGCATCGAGGGCCCGCCGATATCGATGTTCTCGATGACTTCTTCGCTCGTTACACCCTGGCGGGCGGCGGTGGCCTGAAACGGATAGAGATTTACAACGAGAAGCGATATTGGCTCGATGCCTTTCTCCACCAGCGCCGCCATGTGCCCGGGAAGATCACGCCGCGCAAGGAGTCCGCCGTGTACCGCGGGGTGAAGCGTTTTGACCCGACCTTCCAGCATTTCCGGATAACCCGTCAGATCGCTCACCTCGCGAACGGCCAGACCGGCGCTCCGAAGTGTCTTTGCAGTGCCTCCGGTGGACGCGAGGTCCCATCCGAGACGCTTCAATCCTTCCGCGAACTCGACGAGCCCGGTTTTGTCGGAGACGGACAAAAGAGCGAGTGGCATTCAGAAATCTGCAGTGAGGCCGGCGCCGTTGAGTGCACAGACCATGTCCACTATGCGCGGGTAGACGATGTGCTCCGCGGAAAGAACCCGCCCGGCGAGCGACTCCCCCGTGTCGTCGATCTTCACCCGTACCCGCCACTGCGCGATGACCGGCCCGTGGTCGTACTCATCGTCCACAAAATGAACCGTGACACCCGTGCTGGTGGCGCCGGATGCGAGCACGGCAGTGTGGACATGCGAGCCATACATGCCGGGGCCGCCAAAATCGGGCAGCATCCCGGGGTGGATATTGATGATCCGTCCGTGATACGCCCGAATCACAGGAGCGGGGATGCGCTTCAGGTATCCGGCGAGAACGACGAGGTCGATCGAGCGCTTCGCCAGGAGATTCCCGAGTGCCGTGCCGTCGTCGGTTGCATCGAACGACTCGGCCGGTATTCCCGCGCCACGGGCGCGATCCAGCGCGCCTGCATTTTCGCGATTGGATGCGACGAGCTCGATCGATCCGGCCGCTTCGCCCTGAAGCGTAATCGCGGCGTAGTAGTCGATTATTGCCTGGAGGTTGGTTCCCCCGCCCGATGCGAGCACAGCGATGCGTGCAGCCATGCGCGATTTTACCGCCGAACGATGCTCTCAGTAAGAGCCGCGAACGAGAATGGGCGCTTTGACCTACGCGCGATGGGCACTTCAGTTCGTGCAGAGATACCAGTCGAGCGCTGTTGCCAGAGAGTCTGCCACGCGGGCGCTTGACTCGGCGCGCTCCACCTCATCGGGCGGAGTTCTTTCAGCGGGGACGAGCACGGCGTGGGCTCCGAAACTCAGTGCGGGCTCGATGTCGCGCAAACGGTCGCCTACAAGAAGAGCTTTGTGCAGGTCGATGCCGAGATCGTCCGCGGCGCGCTCGAACAACAGCGTGCCCGGCTTCCGGCACCGGCATCCATCCTCCGGCAAGTGCGGGCAATGGTAGCTCGCATCGACCTTTGCCCCACGCTCGGCAAGCAGCTCTTCCAGTCTTGCTTTCACGCTCTCGTAGTCTGCGAGATTGAAGTAGCCCCGCCCGATGCCCGACTGGTTCGTGACCACGACCACTGGAACGAGTGCCGCGTTGATTCTGGCGATTGCTTCGGCGGCTCCATCGAGCAGCGCGACGTCCTCGGGACGGGATATGTATTTCACGTCCCTGATGATCGTGCCGTCGCGATCGAGGAAAACCGCGCTCGGCAGAGAGTTCACGCGAGCGCGCGCACGACGGCGGACGTGAGCCGAGCGTCGTGCGCCGGCGGAACGCTCCGCAGATCCAGGAGAAACTGCCCGTCGGAAATGCGTCCGATGATCGGCGTCCGCCCGGCCCGCAGGCGCTCTTCGATTACCGTCGCATTTCCATCTAGCGCCACGCCTGCTGACGGAATGTCCCGGGTGGGGAACGCGCCGGCACCGACGCTGGCACTGGTGCCGACGACCCGGGCGCCGATGCCCGCGTCCCGAAGCGCGCGGGCCAGGATGTCGCATCTTGCGCGAACAACATCCTCGGTGGCGGTGATCATGGCGAGTGTTGGAATCTCGCTGAGCGCGCGTTCGGGCTGGCGATAAATGCCGAGCGTCGCACCGAGTGCGGCGATGGTCAACTTGTCGACTCGCATCGCCCGCGCAAACGGATCCTGCTTGAGGCGCGCAATTGCGTGCGCCTTGCCGACGATGATGCCGGCCTGCGGACCGCCGAGCAGCTTGTCGCCACTCATCATCACGACTGTCGCGCCGGCGGCCAGCGCGTCGCGCGCCGTGGGCTCGCCGGACAATCCAAACGCATCGAGAGAGAGGAGCAGTCCGCTGCCGAGGTCGTGAACTATCGGGACGTCGTGCTCGGATGCGACAGGAGAGAGCTGCCTGACGCCGACATCGGCGACGAATCCTTCGATTGTGAAATTGCTGCGATGGATTTTTGCGATCGCTCCTGTGCGCGGGCTCATCGCGCGAACGTAATCGTCGAGGTGAGTGCGGTTCGTCGTCCCAACCTCCACCAGCGTGGCACCGCTCCGGGTCATGATGTCGGGTACGCGAAAGCTTCCTCCAATCTCCACCAGCTCGCCCCGCGAGACGATCACCTCGCGTCCGCGCGCGAGAGCGCTAAGTGCCAGAACAAGCGCAGCTGCGCAGTTGTTGACGACGATCGCATCCTCAGCGCCGGTGAGCTCGCGCAGCAGTGACACGCAGTGCACATAGCGCGAGCCGCGACGCCCTGCCTCGAGATCGTACTCGAGATTGCTGTATCCACCGGCTACCTCGGCAATTGCCTCGATCGCGGCTGTGGCGAGCGGGGCTCGGCCAAGGTTCGTGTGGAGGACAATGCCGGTTGCGTTGAACACCGGCCGGAGCGAGGGCAGTGATGCCGTCTCTATACGAGCAGCGACAGTTTCCAGCAGAACATCGCGATCGGCTGGCTCACCCTTCTCGCGTAGCTCGGCGAGTGTTGCGCGTATCACGTCGGTGACAAGCGTGCGCGGATATCGCTCGAGCAGCGGCCGCAGCTCGACGCTCTCGACGAGGCTTCCCACGGCCGGCAGCTGCCTCCTCGCATCCGTCATTTTGTGCTCGGGCTGGACGGTGGAGGAGGAGGCGGAGGCGGAGGCGGGGGCGGGGGCGGGGGCGGAGTCAATTTTCCGCCCGGCGCCAGAATACCTGGAGGAGCCGGCGGGGCAGGCGGTCGCGGCGGCGTAAGCGTGACTACGCGGTCGCTTGTGAAGCCCACACCGTCCAGCCCCCGGATGTTGATTGTTCGTATCCGAACAATCGTCGGCTGTTTGATCTGTATTCCGAGCCTTACAAGCAGGCTCGTCGACGGGATCCCGCGCGTGGGACGGATCCTGATGGGCCCAGTCGTGTCCACCGCAACCTCGGACTTCGTAACGCTGACTATGGGGACGGTTGCCGAGTCGGAGGTCTTGATGTCGATCGACTGTGGCGTGGGGTGCTGATTCATGTCAATCGGGTGATCGAAGATCAGCTCCAGCGTCACCGAGTCGCGAAGTCCAACGTTGGCGAGCCGCGCTCCCACCGAGTCGTGAGCAAACGCGTAAAGCTCCGCCCGCGCCGAGTCGGTCAGTGAAACCCCGGTTGTGTCCCATGCTTCGCGCGGGTCGAGTCCCCTGTTGTTGTTTTCATCGATGATGCCGCGCACCCGATACGCTCCCGGCGCCACATTATGCATCATGAAGCTGCCGGTCGAGTCCGTCACCGCCACATAGGTGATTGAAGAATCGGTACGCGATCTTGCTTCGACGAAGGCACGCGGTGCGGGCGTTCCCGTGAGCCAGTTGAACACAGTTCCCGACAGGCGCGAAGTGGGGATCGTCGGCCCCGTCGAGAAGACCACGACACCACCCGTATTGCGAACGTTGCCACGCAGGTCGGTGATGCCGGGAAGGAGAGTGACGGTATACGCGGTATTCGGCCGCCAGCCTCGATGCGAGCGCACAGACACTTCTTTGCGGTGCCAACCCACGTCGGGAGAACCGTCCCGGGGAGAAATCAGAAACAGCGCCCCAAGCGAAGGCGCACCGCCTGGCCGCTCGCTCACCACCTCATCGAACGTGAACAGCACCTCTGACGGCTTGATCCCTGTCTTTCCGCTGTCTGGCGCGACGCGAAGAATCTTTGGAGCTTCAGTGTCGACCGGTCCGCCGGGCGGAATGCCTTGTGATGCGCAGGCCAGCTGACCGGAGGCGATGCCGGCCGCTATGAGAGTGGCGCGCATCACAGAACGCGCCGTCATGCTCCGCAAAGCGCTCTCACTTTCTCCGATAGCTGTCCGCGTCTGGCGGACCATTCCTGCTCCTTGCGGCGCTCCGACTCGACTACCTCAGCCGGCGCGCGGCTGGTGAACCCCGGGTTTCCAAGGCGGGCAGAGAGAGACGTGAGCTGCATCTCGAGCTTCTCGAGCTCGTTCTTCGCTTTCGCGCATTCCCTGTCGATATCGATAACACCGGCTAGCGGCACGAACATCCGGCCACCACCGGGGAGCAGAATCACCGCGCCGGTTTCGCGTCCATTTGCGCTGACCGGTGTCGCGGACCCGCCGGCGACAGTCACCTTGCACCGCGCAATTCGCTCGATGAAAGGAGCCTCCTCGAGAAAGATTGCGGGGTCGTTCAGAATTGCGGCTTCGCCGGCTGCAGGAGTGATCTCCGCCGAGATCATCTCCGCCGGAGCAATGGCGTACTCAGCCCTGAGCTGCCGCACCGCGTTGACGGCTTCGCGGACGAGCTCGAATTCGCTCTCCTCTGCATGAGAGTGATCCACCGTCGGCCAATCGGCCGAGGCGATGAAGCCCGTGCCTGCAGACGTGCCCGCGGGAAGCCGGCCCCACAGCGCCTCGGTAATGAACGGCACCACCGGATGCAGCAGTCTCAGCGCAGCGCCAAACACGTGCACGAGCACGGCGCGGGCGACGTCGCGATCCTCACCGGAGCCGGCGAGGCGCAACTTGACTGCCTCGACGTACCAGTCAGCGAGCTCGTTCCACACGAAGCGCCGCGCTGCTTCCGCATATTCGCCGAGACGCAGTCCCGCGCGAAGCTGCTCTTCCGCCCACACGCCATCGCGCGGCCGCGCAGGGCCGAGTGCGGTGTCGCATTCGGCGATCGCCGTGTTGAGGCGGTGCAGAATCCAGCGGTCGGATCTCGTCAATGATTCCGGCGAGAGACCGGAAACGGTCCGCACCGGCTCGCTGCCCGCCTTGGAGAGGAGAAATCGGCCGATGTTCCAGAGCTTCGTCACGAAGTTCCGGCCGGGAGCAAACGACTTCTCGAGATCATTCGGGTCGAGCATCAGATCGGCGCCCATGCCGAGCCCGCTGATCATCGTGTAGCGCAGCGCGTCGGCGCCATAGAGCGAGACGACGTCGAGCGGGTCGATGCCGTTGCCAAGGGACTTCGACATCTTCACGTGATCGAGATCGCGAACGGTGCCGTGGAGATACACCGTGTGGAACGGAGATTCGCCCATGAAGGCGAAGCTGCCCATGATCATTCGCGACACCCAGAGAAAGAGAATCTCCGGGGCGGTGACGAGGTCGTCCGTGGGATAAAAGGCCTTCAGGTCGGGCGCCGACCGATCGGGCCATCCGAGGGTCGAGAAGGGCCACAGCCAGGAGGAGAACCATGTATCGAGAACGTCCTCTTCCTGGCGCGCGGCGCCGCCGCATTTCGGGCACTTCTCGATGTCGTCGCGACTCGCCGTTACTTCGCCGCACGCGTCGCAGTACCAGACAGGAATGCGGTGACCCCACCAGAGCTGGCGGGAGATGTTCCAGTCACGGATTCCTTCGAGCCAGTTGATGTATGCCGCTTCCCACCGCTCGGGGAGAATGCGGATGCGCCGATCGCGGACGGCGGCAAGGGCGGGCTCGGCGAGCGGCTTCATTTTCACGAACCACTGATCCGAGAGTCGCGGCTCGACCACTGTGTCGCAGCGGTAGCAATGGCGGACGGCGTGCATGTGCGGCTCGATCTTCTCGAGCTGACCGAGGTCGCGCAACATCGCGATGATTCGTTCACGCGCGTCGAAGCGGTCGAGGCCCGCCAGCGAATCGGGAACGCGATGATCTGCATCCGCGCCGTTCTCGAGGCGGCCATCGGGCGAAAGAATCACCGGCATCGGAAGTCCGTGCCGCCTGCCAGTCTCGAAGTCGTTGGCGTCGTGAGCGGGGGTGATCTTCAGCGCGCCCGTTCCAAACGCCGGGTCCACGCCTTCGGCGTCAGCGATGACTGGAATCTCGACGCCGGCGATGGGAAGGATCACCGTGTGGCCGATGATATCGCGATATCTGTCGTCGTCGGGATGTACTGCGACGGCAACGTCGCCGAGCATCGTCTCCGGCCGTGTCGTCGCGACGGTGATCCACCGCGGCGGGCTGTTATCGTCAGCCTTCACCTGGTAACGGACGTGCCAGAGGCTCCCCGCTTCCTCTCCGTGCTCGGCTTCCTCATCGCTCAATGCCGTGAGGCAGCGCGGGCACCAGTGGATGACGCGATGCCCGCGATAGACCAGCCCGCGCTCGTACAGCTGGACGAAGGCTTCGCGCACGGCGTGCGACAGCTCCGGCGACAGAGTGTACGCCGTGCGGCTCCAGTCGCATGACGCGCCGATAGCTCTGAGCTGCCCGA